>Ga0209514_10000038_pt1 | contig 327990 bp, 319 predicted proteins | sample Subgrocontami58m_FD_187452 | JGI IMG/M metagenome (GOLD analysis project Ga0209514, IMG submission 187452) | Subsurface groundwater microbial communities from S. Glens Falls, New York, USA - GMW37 contaminated, 5.8 m (SPAdes) (version 3) | ecosystem: Environmental > Aquatic > Deep subsurface...
TTGCCGCCTGACCAGTTGGCGCCCGTGCCCCACGAATTGCCTGACCCGCCTATCCACGATACTGATATTGTGTCTTCGGGATTGTAGATGAACCCGCCATCCTTAGAAATTATTATTGCACTCCTTATATCTATATTCCCGCATGTCCATAATCTTACAGTGCCCTGAGGAGCGGAGATAGTTCCGTAGATATTAATATTGCCTTTTAATGTTTCGAGATTGATTGAACCTTGAGTAGAAGAGATGGTTACATCACGATTAACTGTGATGTTGCCTTGAGGAGCGTAGAGCGAGAGGTTTGTATCGTTATTGTAGAGAATTGAGCCGAAGCTCTCATCGGGCGGTCCCAGGATCAGTATGCTCGTTCCTATACCCGTGGAAGCTACTATATTTATATCGCCTGTAGTCTTTTGAATATTCAGATTAGCGGTGTTTACTTTGACAGGATTTGCATTTGTCCCGAACCTGTCGGCAATGAGCGTCAGCGTCGGAGCATTGAGTATTGCGAGTGGGCTTGTATCAAGAAGCCCATCCGTTTGCAAGACGACATCTGTCGTCTCTAAGTATGTGATGTTAATTCCTGTACCTTCTATCGTTATTAAGTTATCCGCATGTTTAACGTTTTCGATATAAAAAATAGGGCCTGTCCGGTAGATCTCTAACTTTGGTGCTTCGACATATATATTCTCCAGGGTCTCCCCTTTTAGTTTTACGCCTGCCCCTTCCGCGATTATCTTTATAGTCCCGTTCTCTTCCACGAGCTTTGTAGCTTTTACGACACCTGTGTTATTAACGGCGCTCTCGAAGATATCATTTGCTGTCTTAGCGGTCATTATGACCTGGTGGGCTTCGATGGTGCCTGAGTTCGATACTGCGTCTTTTACTGTCACTCCATCAAAGCCTATCACCTTACCTGAAGTCTTTTCAGTGACCTCTACGCTTATTAAGCCACGCCTGTCAAAAGTCACTACTGTCTTATCACCACTAGCTAAGTGCACAGTGCCGGCTCGAGCAAGTATAATTCCTTTGTTTGCAACAGAGGAGCCTATCAGCGCGATGTTGTTACCCTGCAGTAGCCCCTCATTCAAAACTTGCGCATACTTAGCATCAGGATTACGGATGAGGTCATAGCTTCCGTTTATGAAATTATTATTTGAGATATCGAGAGTGGAGGCGATTAAATTATTGACCTGGACATTTGCAGTGGGAGTAAAGTGTATGCCATTAGGATTGATTAAAAAGAGGGTTCCGTTCGCTGTGAGAGTGCCTCCAATGATGCTTGCATCAGGACCTGTTACTCTACTTAAGACTGAAGAGGTACTTGAAGGCTGGATAAAATTGACTGCCTCATTACTAGCTATATTAAATGAACTAAAATTAATGATAGCCTTATCCGATGCTGTGATATTCAGTGTAGTGGGGTTCGGGCTCTCAAAAGAGACACTGCCTGATTCGACCGTCGCATCCTGAGGAAGAGCATACGAGGACGCCGGGCACATAACTACATATGCCAGTATAAATAGGTATAGTAATATTTGCTTCATATTAGCCCTTAATTGTTTGGTTATTTTGTTCTCCTAATGTCTATTATAAGTATAACATATATAATACACTAAACAATAGCTAATTATCCACCTTTTTTATCGCTAACATTTATTCAGGAATCCTCGGCGGGGAAACAAAAAAGGACAGCCGGCGACCTCTCTTAGATTATGGTCTCGGGACAGTCCCTATTTAAATAGGAGGGCTGCTATTCGCTCTTCTTGAAAAACTTGGTCTGGATGCCTTCGAGGTCTTCGATGAAGATCCTGCACATATAATTGATGACTTCGCTCACTTCGCGGTGATTCTCCGTGCACAACGCCTTTATCCGCTCTTCGATGGCCTTCGTAGTCCTGCATCCTAAAAATCCATCACATCTTTTCAGTTTCTTCATACGCCTCCCACCTGTATATCAAATATTATACACGTAAGATGTTAAATTTGCAAGAGGAAAAATCTAAATATTATCTGAAGAATAAGGTTTGTGTAAATAGCCGCCACTATATCGTCGAACATGACGCCGAGCGAACCGGTCAGCTTTTCCATGCGCTTCGCTGGCGGCGGTTTCAATATATCGAATATCCTGAACAGGAAGAATCCGAGCACTATGGAGAAAAGGCTTATCGGCACGAAGAATAACGCGAGCAGCATCCCGCAGGCTTCGTCTATCACTATCATCTTCGCGTCTTTATGTTTGTAGACCTTCTCGGCTTCACCGGCGAATATCACTCCGAGGAAGAAGAGAAACAGCATGGCGAAAGCGTATAGTATGTCGTTGCCCATCACCAGAAAATATATCATAAGGCCGCCGAGCGAGCCTATGGTGCCGGGCATGAACGGCGAGTGCCCGAGATAAAAAAAGCTCGTGATCAATTTAACGCGTCTTCTCATTGGAGTATACCTCCCTGTTTTTCAAAAGATACGACAGGCCGCTCGTAATCGTCAATGCGACAGCAAGCAGCATCACGAAAAATATCGCATCCTTATATGCCGCCTCGGCGCCGCTTGTCCAGAATCTGAAAACATCCTTACCCCCGGTCCTCAGCATAAGAAAGACCAGGATAGCGAGTATCGTAAACAGCTGCCATGCCGTCTTATGCTTTCCTCCGGTCTCGGCCTGCAGGACCTTACCCTTGGTAAGGGCAAGTATGCGCAGGCTAGTCACAGCGATCTCCCTGAATATTATGACGACTACCATCCACGCCTGTACTATACCCATCTGGACGAACGCGAGAAACGCCGCCAATACCAGTATCTTGTCCGCTATCGGGTCCATCAATTTCCCGAAATCGGTCACCTGGTTATTCTTCTTTGCGACGTACCCGTCCAGCGCGTCCGTAAACGAAGCAAACAAAAATATGACTAGAGCCGTGATCCGCGCCGGCATGCTGTTTACGAAAAGCAACACCATAAATATGAATGCGAGCGCTATTCTCAAGACTGTGAGTTTGTTAGGCAAATTCATATCTTTTCACCGACCAGGTCGTACTCCAGGCTGTCTTTTATCAGGACCTTGTAAAATTCGCCCACTTTTATATTCTTACCGGAGACGTGCACCGTGCCGTCTATCTCGGGCGCGTCGTATTGAGTGCGGCCTAAAAATTCATCTTTAGCCGCGGTATTTTTTTCATCTATCAATACCTGAACTGTCTTGCCTATGAAAGATCTGTTTATGCCGGAGGATATCTTCTGCTGTAACCCCATGAGCTCATCAAACCTTTCCTTCTTCACCTTTTCCGGTATCTGATTCTCGAATCTCGAGGCGCGCGTTCCGTCCTCTCTGGAATAGATAAAAGCTCCGAGCCGCTCGAACTTCGTGCGCCGGACAAACGCTAGTAGTTTTTTAAAGTCCTTATCGGTCTCGCCCGGGAATCCCACTATGATCGATGTTCTAATGGCAAGGCCCGGGATGCTTTTCCTCAAAAGCGCAATCAATTTTATTATATCCCTTTTTGTCACATGCCGGTTCATCTTTTTCAGGATATCGTCGGATATATGCTGAACGGGGAGGTCCAGGTATTTACATATCTTCTTTTCGCCCCGTATCACCGATATGAGCTCGTCTGAATAATGCGCCGGGTGCGTATACATTATCCTTATCCACCTTACGCTGTCTTTGAGGCCGCACAGGCGCTTCAACATCTCCGGCAGCATGGCCTTGCCGTACCTGTCGATACCGAAGAGCGTCGTGTCCTGGCCTATCAGGTCGATCTCCTTCAAGGCCCCTCCCCTTGCGAGCGACTTTGCCTCTTCGAGCACAGAGCTTATAGAGCGGCTACGGAAAGCGCCCCTCAGGCGCGATATTATGCAATAGCTGCAGAAGTTGGAACATCCTTCGGATATCTTAAGGTATGTGTAGTGCGGCGGTGTAAACGCGATCCTGGGCGAGTGTTCGTCGTAAAGGTAGTTTGGGACAGGCGTTATGACCGACCTATCCTTCAATTTATTGAGATTCTTCAAAAGGTCGGGGAGTCTGGGAAAGTCTGCCGTCCCCAGAATAAGATCGGCCTCACGAAGAGCATCGGCCAGCTTTTCCTTATAGAGCTGCGGCAGGCAGCCGCATACTATTAAGTGCTTTATCTTCCCCTCTTTTTTGAGCCGGGAAGCCTCGAGTATCTTTTCGACGGACTCCTCCCGGGCCGATTGAATAAAAGCGCATGTATTTACCACGCACGCCCAGACGCCATCTTCCGCATCGCATATTTTATAACCGCGCTTTTTCAAAGAGCCGGCTATAACTTCCGAGTCGAGCTGATTTCTGGGGCACCCCAGAGAGATTATACTGACATTGGCCATGGTATGATTGTAGACTATTTTACTCTGACGCCGTTCGACGTGACTTCGAGGTCCCGGATTATACCCCGGCCGGGTACACCCTGGGATTTCCCGTTAACCAATATCTCTATAGCTTCGGCGCGCGCCACGAACATGTTGACGGAGTTATTGGCGGTAAACGTCTCTACCGTTCCTTTCGGCAGGACTCTCTCGAATATGACGACGCCGTCTTTCTTCAGCCGAATCATGGTGGGACCTTTGACTTTAAGGGTAAAGGTAAATGGCTCTTTTCTTGAACTTTGCACTTTTCGGGCCTGGGGTGGTGTAACCTTCGAAGAAGCGGAAACGACAGCCTTGGGCATGCCCTTTGAAGCGAGCTGTTTTTTAACGATATTTTTCTGTTTCAGCATATCTTTTGTCTTCCCGAACAGAAAAACCGCCAGGAATACCGTCATGGCAAATATCAGGATGAATCGCGCCGCGCGTATAATGACCGAAAGATCGATGGGCTCGTTCAGGACGGTTTTGGCAAGGCTTACATTTTTCGCCTGGAGCTCCGGGTGGAGAGCCAGGTATTCAGCTACCGTCTCCCTGGAGTCGAATCCCAGATAATTCGAATATTCTTTCAGGAAACTTTTTACGTAGTTCGGTGTCAGGATATCGTCGCAGCGGCCCTCTTCAAGAGCGGTGATGACGGTCGAATGGATATGGGTCTGTTTCTGCGCCTGCTCCACAGTTATGGACTGCTTCTCCCTGGCCTGGCGCAGCCGCTCCCCGATAACGGCCACGGAGATCTTGTTATTTTCGGCGGGATTAGCCATTCTTGGTATGATACTCCTCTAAACTGACCAGTATATCTCGCGGCTTTGAACCCTGGTAAGGCCCTACCAGGCCCTCGTCCTCCATCATGTCGATGAGCCGCGCCGCGCGCGTATAGCCGAGGCCCAAGCGTCGCTGGAGCACCGAAACCGATGCCTGACGCGACTCGAGGATGAGTTTTACCGCCTCCTCATAGACTTCGTCCTTATCGAACTTCTTGAAACTCGTCTTCTTCTGCACGTCGAGTATCCCGCTGACATACTCAGGACCGCGCTGCGATTTAATGAACGATGTTATCCGCTCGATCTCCTTATCGCTTATGAGGCTGCACTGCGCCCTGACGGGTTTTGACGCCCCAGGCTCGACGAATAGCATGTCGCCGCGCCCGAGAAGCTTATCCGCGCCGTTTATGTCGAGGACCGTCCTGGAGTCGACCTTTGACGCCACTTTGAATGATATCCTGGCCGGGAAGTTGGCCTTTATGACGCCGGTTATGACGTCGACCGACGGCCTCTGCGTCGCGATTATTATATGGATGCCGGTCGCTCTAGAAAGCTGGGCGAGCCTCGTTATCGCGCCCTCTACGTCCGCCTGGGCGACCATCATCAGGTCCGCAAGCTCATCTATTATTATGACTATGTACGGCAGCCTTCCGTTCGGCTGGCTCGAATATTTTTCATTGTAAAGGTCGATGTTCCTGACCCCGGACTTGGCGAATAGCTCGTATCGCGAATCCATCTCGCCGACGATCCAGTCGAGCGTGCTTGCCACTTTTTTCGCGTCCGTCACTACCGGCGACAGGAGATGCGGCAGCCCATTAAATATGGCCAGCTCCACCCTCTTCGGGTCGATCATTATGAATTTTACCTCTTCCGGAGTGGCGCTCAATAAAAGGCTCGTTATGATCGTGTTCACGCACACGGTCTTTCCCGAGCCCGTCGCTCCGGCTATCAAGAGGTGCGGCATCGAAGTGAGGTCGGCAATTACAGGCGTGCCCGCTATGTCTTTACCCAGAGCCAGTTTCAACTTAGACCTGGATTCCCTGAACTCATTCGAATCGAGCACATCCTTAAGATAAACGAGCGAGGAGGATGAGTTCGGCACTTCGAATCCGATCGTCCCCTTCCCGGGCACCGGCGCCACTATCCTCACAGACTGCGCCTTCAACGCCAGGGATATATTGTCACTGAGCGAAGTTATCCTGTGCAGCTTCACGCCCGGCGCCGGCGATAACTCGTATCTGGTTATGACCGGTCCCTTATTTATCTCGACGACCTTCGCTTCGATATCGAAGTCCATCAAAGTCTCTTCGAGAATGCGGGCGTTCCCCTCCAGGTCGTCCTTTATCCTGCGGCTTTCGATCGGCGGAGGCGTATCCAATAGGTCGATCCCGGGAAGCTTGAAATTACCTGATCGCGCCGTATCGGTCTTCAGGACTTCCTGGGCGCCCGCCTTAACTGGAGCCTCTTTCTTGGCCTCTTCCGACGAAAATATCTTTATAGGTTCTTTCTTTTCAAGTTTAGGCAGGGCCTGCGTCTTCAGGTTCTCCGGGAACTCCTTCGCGGGAAGCTTTATTACCGGCTTCTTTACTGTAAATATCGGAACATCGCGCTCACGCTTCTTCTGTCGCTTTTCCTCGCCCTGGCTCCTGGCCCCTGGCTGCTGGCCCCTTAGTCTGTCAAATAGATTGACTAAGAACGGCAGCAACAAAAATTCCGTCGCCAGGAGTACGGATAACAGGAACAGCACGATGATGATCAATATTGCGCCGCCGCGGCCGAGATATTTGATCAAAAAGTCCGAGAATATCAGCCCGACGATACCGCCCAGGGAAAACCGGAACGAATTGTCACCGCGCCCAAGTATCGAGAATATCGAGCTCGATGCGAGTATCAGGAAGAACGTGCCGAACATCTTGAAATGGACTTTTTGCGGGGTTATGTCGTAGAGCCGGGCGACCGCCCAGGTGATTATAAGGAGCGGGATCACGTATGAGCTTAAGCCCATGATGAAGAAGAGGCATGCGCCTATATAAACCCCGAAGAGCCCCGCGAAATTCTTCACGGGGGCATTGGGTTTTGACGTGAATATCGAAAGGTCGGAAAAGCTGAATGTGATGAGGCTCGTGAAGATGAGGATAGCGATGGCGAATAATACTATTGCCTGAATTTCATTCCACCTGGTCTTGTCCATTGTCCTATCTTCCAGTATGGCCGAAGCCGCCGGTTGACCTGACCGTGTCGTCCAGAGAATCCTTTACTTCTATATCGGCACGGATGACCTCTTTTATTACCATCTGCGCGATCCGCTCGCCGCGCTTTATCTTAAAAGGGTCCTTCCCGTGGTTTATCATTATGAGGCTCAAGAGCCCCCTGTAATCCGAATCTATCGTGCCCGGCGTATTCACGAGCGATATGCCGTGTTTCAGGGCCAGCCCCGACCTCGGCCTTATCTCGGCTTCGTACCCGTGCGGTATACTTAAATAAATGCCAGACGATACAAGTTTAATTTCGCCTGGCAATAATTGAACTTCTACATCGACATCGGCGCAGAGGTCCATGCCGCTTGCGCCTGCTGTGGCATACTTCGGAAGCGGCAGGTCTTCACAGCCGTCTTTCCTTTTGATAAATATCTTTACTGTTTTCAAATTAAAACTTATTCTCTTCTCGGGCGCCTCGGCGGACGGTCACGCTTCTCTTCTTCCGCCTTCTTCGCCATCTCCGGAGTCCAGTCCGGGTCCGCCTGCCGCTTCGAAAGGTTGACCCTTCCCTGGTCATCTATCTCGATAACTTTTACATTTATCTCATCGCCGATCTTCACGGCATCTTCTACATTCTTCACGAATTTGTTCGCAAGCTCCGACACGTGGACCAGCCCCTCTTTGCCGGGCATGATCTCGCAGAAAGCTCCGAAGTTCATTATCCGCTTCACCTTACCATGATAGATCTTCCCGATCTCGGGCTCTTCGGTTATACCTTTAATGACATTCACGGCCTGCTCGATCGCGACCTGGTCGTGGGACGCTACCTGCACGGTTCCATCATCCGATATATCGACCGTAACACCGTAATCCTGGATTATTTTCTTTATGTTCTTGCCGCCCGGCCCGATCACTTCTCCAATCTTTGACTGGTTGATCTTGAAAGTCACGATCTGCGGGGCATAAGAGGAGACTGTTTCCTTCGGGCACGCTATCACCTGGGTCATCTTATCGAGTATGGAGAGCCTCGACTTATTCCCTACGGCTAGTGCCTCGCGGATAATCTCTTCCGATATTCCTTCTATCTTCAGGTCCATCTGGACGGCAGTGATACCTTCTTTCGTGCCTGCAACCTTAAAATCCATGTCGCCATAATGGTCTTCCACGCCGCCGATATCGGTAAGAATTATAAAACCCTTATCGTGCTTAACCAGGCCTATCGCGATACCGCTGACAGGTCTTTTTATCGGAACACCCGCGTCCATAAGCGCGAGCGAGCTCGCGCATACCGTTGCCATACTCGAAGAGCCGTTCGATTCCAGTATGTCCGAAACGACCCTCACCGTGTAAGGGAAATTATCTTTGCTCGGCATTACCGCTTTGAGCGCTCTTTCCGCGAGGGCGCCGTGGCCGATCTCTCTCCTGCCCGGGCCTCTCATAGGCCTTGTCTCTCCGACCGAAAACGGCGGAAAATTATAGTGGAGCATGAAACTCTTCAGCGTCTCGCCTTCGAGCGCGTCTATTCTCTGCTCATCCGCGCTGGTACCCAGAGTCGCGACAGAAAGGCTTTGCGTCTGACCGCGCGTAAATAATCCGGAGCCGTGTGTCCTCGGTAGAACACCGACCTCGCATGAAATCTTTCGTATTTCGTCAAATTTTCTGCCATCGACGCGCAGTTTCTTCTCTATTATAAACTTCCGGACGTTCTCTTCTTCGACTTCGTTCAGCGCATTCTTGACATCCTTCTCTGAATAACCGCTCTCTTCGGTCACAAGCTTCCCGGTCAACTCCTCGGCCAGAGAGTCCATAGCCTCTTCCCTTTGATCTTTAGTGCCCAGCTTATTGATCTCGGCCAATTTTGATTCTGAGAACTTCCTCACCTTATCGACCAGCTCTTCGCTTACCTTATGAAGCTCGACATCTCTCTTCTTCCGCCCCACTTCTTTTGCCATCTTCTCCTGTAGATCTATAAGCGGCTGCATCTCCTTATGACCGAACTTTATGGCTTCAAATATGGCCTCTTCGCTAATCTCGTTCGATCCGGACTCTATCATGATGACCGCCGAGCGTGTTCCCGCTACGACCAGGTCCAGGTCGCTTGTCGTTAACTGTTGAAATGTCGGGTTCAATATAAATTTTCCGTCTACCCTGCCGACCCTCACCGCCCCTATCGGGCCTTTGAACGGTATGTCGGAAATGGTAAGGGCGGTCGAAGCGCCGATCATTGCAAGCACGTCCGAATCGTTCTCGCCGTCACTGGAGACCACCCACGACACTAACTGAACTTCGTTTATAAATCCTTTAGGGAATAACGGCCTGATAGGCCTGTCGGTAAGACGGGCTGTAAGTATCTCCTTTTCGGAGGGCCTTCCTTCTCTTTTGAAGAATCCTCCCGGGATCTTGCCTGCAGCGTACGTCCTCTCCTGGTATTCACATGTAAGCGGAAAGAAATCGATATCTTCTCTTGCCTTTTTTGAACATACCGCAGTCGATAATACTACCGTCCCGCCCAGCTGAACGGTAACGGCGCCATCCGCCTGCTTCGCCATCCTGCCGGTTTCGATAATTAACGTATTTTCACCCAATTTGACTTCGAATTTTTTCACCATTTTTTCCTTTGATTGTTATGCAGCGTGAGCTTAGGATGCGGCTATTTCCTGAGGTCGAGCTTCTTTATAATAGCATGATACTCGTTCTCATCGCTTTTCTTGAGATACTCGAGTAGACGCCTCCTGGTAGATACCATCTTCAATAGCCCGCGCCGCGAATGATGGTCTTTTTTGTGCGCCTTGAAATGACCCGAAAGCGAATTGATCCTTTCGGTTAACAGCGCGATCTGCACAGAGGCCGAGCCGGTATCCTTCTCATGTTCTTTAAATTGGCCTATCAGCTCTTTCTTCTTTTCCTTTACCAATGCCATTTTACATTACCTTTCATTTTTGTGTATTCTAACATAGTCGCACCGATATGTAAATACTTATTTACATCTAAACTATCTTACGCGCGAGCAGAGCATCAGCCCTTATTTGCTCTACAAGCGCTTCTTTTGATCCGAATTTACGCTCATCCCGTATCTTCTTTACAAACCCTACCTCTATATCCTTACCATAAAGATCGCCCTTAAAACCAAACAGATGGACTTCGATAGTCGGTTCCTTGTCTCTGGAGCTATAAAATGTCGGCCTTAAGCCTATATTAAGGACACCGCGATAGATTTTGCGGTCAAGGCGCGCGTTAACTGCGTAAACGCCGCATGGCGGCACGACTTCGTGGTGCGGATTGATATTCGCTGTCGGGAAACCGAGCTCTATCGCTAGGCCATGGCCTTTAACTACCGTGCCGAAAACAGAGACCGGGCGGGACAATAACTTTGCGGCGTCATGCAGATCGCCGCCCGTGATCAGGCGCCTTATAAGACTGGAACTGACAATATGCCCGACAACCTTTATGGGCCGTATCGTTATAACTTTGAATTTAAAACGGCCCGACAGTTTCTCAAGCGCTGCCGTACCCGCAGCTGCGCGCCTGCCGAAATAAAAATTCTCGCCGACGAGGATCCGCTTCATCCGAAGTCGACCGGCCAGGACATTCCTTACGAACTCCCCCGCCGGGAGGCTCGAAAATGCTTTGGTGAATTTCACAATGACCAGGAGATCGACGCCAAGCTCTCCTATTAATCTTATCCTGTGATCGAGCGATATTAAGCTGGGGGTCTTGCTTTTGGGGTTCAGGACCTTTGCCGGATGCGGATCAAATGTTATTACAACACTCTTCATCCCTAAGCGCCGGGACAGCGCAACTACTTTCGAGATGATCTTCTTGTGGCCGGCATGCACACCGTCGAAAACGCCGACAGTCACGCATGAACCACATGCCGGAATTTTTATATTTTTCAGACCATGCATTACCTTCATAAAGTTATAAGCACCTTATTCAGCTCATCCTTATTCATCTTCCTCAATAGATCCACCCCGATCGCTTCAGCCGAAGCGAACCGCCCCGATCTGGTTCTGCGCAAGCTTGCCATGTACGCGCCGCAACCGAGGATGTTACCGATATCGGCCGAGAGTTGACGAACGTACGTGCCTTTCGAACATGTAAGTCTGAAGAAAACTTCGGGCAGCGCTATTTTCGTGACTTCGATACTTTTTATCGATACCTTACGCGGCTCTACCGTAACGACGAGCCCTTTGCGCGCAAGCTCATAAAGTTTTTGGCCTTTATGCCTCACTGACGAATACATAGGCGGCGCCTGTTCTATCTCGCCGGAAAATTTATCGAATGCCGTCCTTATCTCGCTGTCTGAGAAAGTTATACTTCTGCCGGAAGGCGTTATCTTCCCCCATGCGTCGCATGTATCGGACGACGCGCCGAGAATAAGCGACCCTTCATATTCCTTATCCTCGGACATGAACTCATTCGATCTCTTGGTATAACTCCCGATCAATATTACGAGGACACCCGTCGCTATCGGGTCGAGCGTGCCGGCATGGCCGACCTTCTTCAAATGAAAACGACGCCGTATGATATCGACGACGTCGTGGCTAGTCATTCCCCGCTCTTTATCTGCTGCTATTATTCCGTCCATAACTTACCATATTCTCGCTATAGAATTTTTCGGGTCCTGCCGCTCGCATGCTTTTTGCTTTAGGGCTCGTATGGGGTTTACAAGCAGACTTCTAACGGGTGCGTATCTGTATGTCGCCAGGATTGCCTCCATATCCTACGCCTCAAGCAGTGCCTCCCTGACAGTAGCAATCCTAAACGGCGACACCCCCATCCCATACTCGCCCATAGTATAAAAAGCATGCTTCGCGTCACCCGAAAAATTTCAACCTGCTATATATACCAGTGCCAATTTTGACTTCAAGCTCGTGGCGGCACTTAATAACCAGTCTTGCCGGTAAAATTTTTCGCTTTGCAGGAATGTGATGTGGCGACGTGGTGAGCAGGGCGTTAAAATTTCGAGGCAGCGTACGAGAAATTTTATCGAGCGCAATTTTCACATGGCTGAAAATTGCGCGTACCTGCGAACCACTCGACACAGCACATTCTACTGTTGTCGAAAAATTTTACCGTCCACCGAGGACCTCTTCCGCCTTTGCAAGGACCTTGCGCTCGACTTCCGCAAGCGTTCCCTCGACGATGCATCCCGACGCCCTTACATGTCCGCCGCCGCCGAAGAATGCCGCCATCCTGTTCACGTCGACTTCCCCCTTCGACCTGAAGCTGACATTCACCTTGCCGTTGTCCTCTTTAAATATCACTGCGACCTTAACCTTGTCGATCGAGCGCGCATAGTTGACGAATCCTTCCGACTTTATCATGTCGGCGCCCGTCTCTTCCAGCATCTTCCTCGTAATCTCGAGATAAGCCACTTCGCCCGACGAACTCACTTTGATATTCGAAAGCACCATCCCGAGAAATTTGATATCGGCTACGGACCGGCGCTCGTAAACGCTTTCAGAAACGCTCGCAGGATCGAGGCCGTACCCCAGAAGCTCGCCCGCTATCTCGTGCGTGACGCTCGACGTATTATCGTAATTGAACGAGCCCGTGTCGGTCAGGATCGCAATATATAAAGAAAGCGCTATCTCTTTCGTCAACTTCACTTCCATCTCTTTGAACAGTTTATATACCATCTCCCCTGCGGAGCTGGCGTGGGGCTCGACCCAGTTGACATCGCCGAACTTCTCATTCGAGACATGGTGATCGACATTGATAATGAATTTGCCCTTCGCTATCAGGTCACGCACCTTTCCTATCCTTTTAAGCGTCGGGCAATCGAGGACGATGGCCGCTTCGAAATCGAGGCCTTTATCTATCTTATTCGAAACATTGCCTGCGCCGGGCAAAAACTTATAATGCTCCGGCACGGCGTCATTATCTACTATGATGGCCGTCTTGCCTGCGGCATCGAGGAGCCCCTTCATGGCGAGCTGGCTTCCAAGAGAGTCGCCTTCGAGATTAACATGAGCTGTGATCAGAAATTTATTGTACTTATTTATCGCCGCTATTATTTCCTGCATCGCCTCGCTCCTTTTTCAGCCTTTCGATTATTCCGTATATGTGCTTCGTATGCTCCATCGATTCGTCTACCATGAATACTATATCCGGCATGAACCTAAGCTTTATCCTGTCGGCGAGCAGTCCCTTGATATAACCTTTCGCGCTGTTCAGTCCTTTGAGGGCCAGCTTTTTATCCTTATCCTCGCCGAGCACGCTGAAATATATCCTCGCATACCGCAGGTCTTTCGTAAGATCGACCTTCGTTATCGTGATAAATCCGAGGCGCGGATCCTTCATCTCGCCATGAACGATGCGCGACACCTCCTGCCTTATCGCCTCCTGAACCCTGCCCGGCCTTTGTGAACTCATCCTCTTCTCCCAACCGACTTGACAAGCCTTGCGGCGTAGCTAAGCTCTTCTTCGCGCGTCCGCACCTTTCCATCGAGCTTCGCGTACAAAACTTTCGCGAGGATCGATCTGAAATGCGGCCCGGGCTCGAGCCCCATCGCCTTGATGTCCCCGCCCTTTATACTTGTCCTGGCCCCGTTGTATTTACGGAAAAACTCCCCCACCCTCTCCTTGACCCTCGCCGATCCGCGCCGGGCCAGAATGAACAATATCACTTCGAAGGATAGCGGTTCCAGAAGCCTGTAGATTTTGCTTGGCGCAAGGCGTGCGGCCCGATCAAGGGCTTTCGCCACTCTATCGGCCGATCCTTTGGACGACAGAAGCCTGATAGTCTCCGAACGCCGAAAGACAAATCTGCCGCAGATCGAGGAGACATCATTATAACTTAAAGCGTCAAATAATGCCATAAGATATATGAGCCACTTCTCTACGGCGCGCCTTTTAAAATCAGAAACCTCGTACCAGCCCGAGACCCCATCTATGGCGCCGTACAATTTAACGGCGCGGTCATCGAACTTTATCTTATGATGAAGGAAGCGCAGCTCGTCCAGCTCAGCCATCCTGTTGATGGCTCTATACGGCTCCTCTTCCTTTAATATGAGAATTATCTCGTCCCTTACCCTCTGCGGCTCAACGTGCTTGAACATGCCCCTCTTTATAGCGTGTTTTATGAGGTCCTCGGTATGGCCATCGATATGAAATGCGAAGCGCTGTTCAAACCTCACGGCCCTGAATATGCGCGTCGGATCATCTATGAAGCTTGCATCATGCATCACCTTTATTACGCCCCTCGCAAGATCGCGTTCCCCGTTAAAAAAATCTATCACCTGCCCGAAGCTCTCCCTGTTAATGCTTACCGCCATCGCGTTGATCGTAAAGTCCCTGCGGATCAGGTCGTCTTTAAGCGAGCCGAATTCCACCGTCGGAAGCGCGGCGGGGCGCTCGTAGACCTCTTTTCGCGCGGTCGCAAGGTCTATCTTAAGCTTATTCCTCGTTATGACCGAACAGGTCCCGAACCTCCTGTGGACCACGAGCGCGGCGGAGAGTTCTTTAGACAATATCTCGCCCAGTTTTATCGCCGCGCCCTCTACCACTATATCGAGGTCCAGGTTCTTCACTCCCAGGATAAGGTCGCGCACGAGCCCGCCCACGATAAAAGCCCTGCAGCCGGCCGAGTTCGCTTTTTGGCCTATGAGCCTTGCAAGGCTCATTATCTCCTTAGGTAATACGCTCTCCATCTTTTTCGAAAAATTCTTCGTCACCTTCTTATCTACATGCGCAGGTTTTAGAAAGAGTCCGCGGTGCACGCTCTTCAATATGTCGGTCCTGTTTATGACGCCCACTATCTTTTTGCCTTTCACTACCGGAAGAACGCCCACATCGTTATCTAGCACCATTTTCTGGATGAGGTGTATCGGCGTTTTGGTCGTTACGACCCTGACGTCCCTTGCCATGTAACCTTTTATCCGCGAGTGTCCGAAACCGCGCTTGAGCGCCTTGTTGAGCCCTGTTAGAGTTATTATCCCGACGAGTTTATCTTTTTGAACTACCGGCATGCCGTCCATCTTTTTCTTTATCAGCATCATACGCGCCTCGGTCACGCGCTTGTTGGCACCGAACGCTTTGATGCCCTTCGACATTATATCTTCGGCAACGGCCGCTACTTTTATATTTGCCTTCAGTATCTTTATCAATCTATCCTTGACCGCCTTAACGCCGCCTGTCCCCCTTACTTTGGCGCTGGCGGCGCCGGGATGCCCTCCGCCGCCAAAGTGGGACAGGACTTTATTAACGTCGAGCGAGGGGATAGCTGATCTTCCTATTATATCGATCCTGTTGCGGGAATTTATAAACACGAACAGGACATTTATATTCTCGATATCCATCAATTTCTGAACGAGCGATCCCAGTTCGCCTACATACTCTTCGCGCGTTATCTCTACCATAGATACGCTCACGCCTTTTATAGTGACGCGCTCCGTCGAGTTGATCAGCTCCGTCAGGACGCTCAGCGCCTCCAGGCTCAATTCCCTATCGAGATAACTCGACACTACCGAGAGGCTGGCCCCCCGCGAAAGCAGGAAGCTCACCATATCAACGTCGAGTTTGGTCGTCGCCCTGTACGTAAGCGAGCCGGTCTCCTCATATATGCCGAGGAGCATCACCGTCGCTTCAAGATACGAAAGCTTTATTTTCTTCTTTTTGATCATGTCGGCAAGGATGGTAACGGTAGCGCCAACCTCTTCGTAGACATCCTTATCGGCGACTATGTCGTCCTTCATCCTGTGATGATGGTCGTAGATGTGTATTTCAACTCCCTTGCCTACGAGCTCCGCGGCGACGCCGATACGCTGGCCGTGGCGCGTATCGACGAGGATCAGCCGGTCAACGTCGTCCATCTTACATTCGCGCTCCGACTCGACCGTTATAAGCTCCCTGGCGAGCGAAAGAAAGGCGCGCACCGCCTCTTCCTGTGAGCCGGGCAGAAGCAGCCGAGAGCCCGGGTAAAGCTTCTTCGCCGCCACTAGCGACCCCAGTGCGTCAAAATCGGCATTGATATGTGTCGTTATCAGGTCCATAGATCCTCTGCACCGCCGAGGACGGATCACTTAGAGCTCACCCGACCTCGGCGGTGTAGAATTACTCAGGCCCGCGGATGGAATTGTTTGTGTATAGACTTCAGTCGCGTACGGTCGATGTGCGTATAAAGCTGCGTAGTCGCGATGTCGGCATGCCCGAGCATTTCCTGGACAACGCGCAGGTCCGCGCCTTTTTCGAGCAGATGCGTCGCAAAGCTGTGGCGAAGCGTATGCGGCGTTATCTCTTTCTTTATCCGGGCGAGCTTAGCATACCGCTTTATCATCTTCCAGAACGTCTGCCGGGATATCTTCCTACCGAGCCGCGACACGAATAGGTGCGGGTCGTCCTTACGCTTTACGAGCTTAGGCCTAACCTTCTCCAGGTACCTAGCTGCCGCCTCCTTTGCCTTCGTCCCTATAGGGACGATGCGTTCCTTGTCGCCCTTGCCCGTGCACTTAACAAACCCGATATCGAGATTCAAACCTTCCCTGGTGAGTTCGACTATCTCAGAAACGCGCATCCCCGTCGCGTACAACAGTTCGAGCGCCGCTCTGTCGCGTATCCCTACCCAGTCTCTCAAGTCCGGCGCGGAAAGAAGCTTATCAACTTCCGCTATATTCAATACATCCGGAAGCGCTCTTATAAGTTTCGGCGATTCCAATACGCCTGCAACGTCGTCTTTTGCAAGATGTTCCTGGACGAGAAATCTGTAGAACATCTTTATCGCTACGAGCGCCCTGGAGATCGAATTACTTCCGATACCATTGTCTTTCAAATAAAGAAGGTAGCTCATTATATCCTGCCGCTTCAACGCGCCTGCGTCTTTTATCCCAAGCTTCTCCATGCGGCTGATAAAATGCATTAGATCCGTCTTGTAAGCCATGATCGTATTCTTACTAAGACCTTTTTCAACGGTCAGGTAATTAAGAAATTCGTCTACTAATGCTTTCATATCCGGTCCTTAAGTTAGAAACGGGTTCGACCTTTTCTCCTCGCCTATAGTCGACGACTCTCCATGGCCCGGATATATCGCGGTTCCATCCGGCAGCAAAAACAGTTTCCGCGTGATCGAATTGAAAAGCGCTTTTTCGTCACCGTATGGAAAATCGGTGCGCCCGACGCCGAGCTGAAAAAGCGTGTCGCCGGTAAATACCGCGTCATCCAGCTTGAGCGAGATAGATCCCGGCGTGTGGCCCGGCGTATGTATCACTTCGAATTTCAGCGCACCGAGTTCGACTGAATCTCCGTCCTCAAGCATCCTAGAGGCCGGCGGTGACTTTATGCCGAAGAGAAAGAAGCGTGACATGTTCTTTTCAGTATCTGTCAGAAAATCTTCATCACACCGGTGTATGTAGATGGGGACGTTGAACCGGCCGTTCGCGGCGATGTGGTCGCCGTGGCCGTGCGTATTGATGATAAATTTCAGGTTGAAACCGTTCCTGGCTATGGCGCGCTTAATGACGTCCGGATCGGCGCCTGGATCTATCAGGCAGGCATCTTTTGTCGCGGGGTCGGCTACAAGATAACAGTTCTCGGCCATCGGCCCTACGACGAACTTTTCAAGAAAGAACTTCTCCTCACTTCTTCGGTTCAATATTCTCCACTTCCTTCCCCACCGCCATCGTCATCTGCGACTCATCTTCCTCTTCCCCGAAACTCTTTTTCAGAAAATTTCTGACCTTGCTGTAGGAGAAATCTCTCTTAATGACCCGGTCCTCTTTTTCAAGGATCCTCAGGACATTGTCCTTATTGGCGAATGAAAGATCACCTTTGAATATTGTCACCCTGACCCGCTCCATCGTCTCGATGTGCGGCTGCATCTCCTCGCCCTTGTCCGGCACGAGTATATATTGCATATCCTTTAACTGCCCTATCGCCTCTTCGATGCATCTCTTGTCTTTCTTGTTATTCTGGCCCAGCACCGCGATGAGCGTGCCCTGCCAGGACGTCCAATAGCCGAAATGTTTCTTGTATAGTTCCGGCGACGGCTTCTTTTCATATTTCTTCGTTTGATAAAAACGCGGCATCTTTACGGCCGCCTTCTTCTTGCGGGTGAATTTCCTCTGCACCGCGTCGCAGCCCGAAAGGCTCAGCATCAAAGCCAATGCGATCAATACGGCAATAGGCCTCTTCATCTTGCGCACCTCTCTTCATTTTAAGAGTTCTTTGAACTTTTCCTCGTCAATTATTTTAACGCCCAATGCCCTTGCCTTATCCAGCTTTGACCCGGGCTCTTCCCCCGCGACAAGAAAGTCCGTATTTTTGCTGACGCTCGAGTGAACATTACCTCCGCGCCGGCGCACGGCCTCCTCGGCCTCGGACCTCGAGAATGATTTCAGCGTCCCTGTCACTACGACGGCCTTATCGACGAACGGACCGGCGCTTATCTTTTTAACGGAAGATGCCATATTGAGCCCGGCGCCTTTAAGTCTCTTTAATATATTAAGATTCTCTTTGTTCTGAAAAAAGGCGTAAACCGACTCTGCCATGACCGGCCCCACCTCAGGCAATGCAGCGAGTTCTTCGAAGGAGGCTTTCGCCACGCTCTCCATATTGCCGAAATGGCCGGCAAGGACCCAGGCGGTATGCTCGCCCACGTGCCTTATCCCCAATGCGTAAATGAACTTATTTAAATCGCGCGACTTCGACGCCTCGATCGCATTAACAAGATTCGCAGCGCTCTTCTCGGCCATCCTCTCGAGCGCTTTTACGTCTTCGGCCTTCAGATAGTATATGTCGCTGTAGTTTTTTACCAAACCCCTGTCGACGAGCTGACTTACTATGGCCTCGCCCATGTTCTCGATATCCATCGCGTCTCTCGACGCAAAGTGGAGCACCCTCTCTTTCGTCTGCGCGCCGCATCCGGCATTCTCGCATCGGAGCACGACCTCTTCGTGGACACGCACGAGCGCGGATCCGCATGCCGGACACTTTACGGGGATGGTAAATACCTTTTCTTTTCCGGTCCTCTTCTCTTTCGCCACGCTGATGACTTTCGGGATTATTTCGCCCGATTTTTCTACATAGACCTTGTCGCCTATCTTTACGTCGAGCCTGGCTATTTCGTCAAAATTGTGCAGGCTCGCCCTCGATACCGTCGTGCCCGAAAGATGCACAGGCTGTAAGAGCGCTACCGGCGTTATCGCCCCGGTCCTTCCCACGCCGACTATTATATCCCTCACTTCGGTGAGCGCCTTCTGGGCCGGATATTTATAAGCAATGGCCCATCGCGGGCTCTTTGAAGTCGAGCCCAGGCGCTTCTGCTGATCAAGGTCGTTCACCTTCAACACCATGCCGTCTATCTCAAAGTCGAGCTTGCCCCTCTTATCCTCCCAGGAATTGCAATAATCTATCGCTTCTTCTATCCCCCTGCATACTTTCCGGTATCGATTGACGCGGAATCCCGCCTCCTCCAGGTATTCCAGGACCTCGGAGTGTGTCTTGAAGCCGATGCCTTCGTAATGGCCTACGCCCCATACGAACATATCGAGCGAACGCGATGCCACCGTCTTTGGATCGAGAAGTTTAAGCGAACCCGCCGCAGCATTTCTGGGATTGGCAAACGGCTCTTCGCCGAGGGTCTCCTTCTCTTTGTTCAGCTTTTCCAGGGACTTCTTCGTCATGTAGACTTCCCCTCGTATCTCGATCAAGCGCGGTACCTTCTTCACGGCGTCCCGGAACACAAGCGGTATCGAGCGGATCGTCTTCAGGTTATTCGAGACGTCGTCGCCTTCTACTCCGTCGCCGCGCGTCGAACCCTGCACCCATTTGCCGTTCTTGTAAAGGAGCGATGCGCTCACACCGTCAAATTTTATTTCCACATCGTACTCCACCTTCTCTTCCTTCAAATTCTTCCTGACCCTTTCGTCGAACTTTAGTATCTCCTCGGCCGAATATGTATTGTCGAGGCTCATCATCGGAGCGATGTGCCGCACTGTAGGAAACCCCCTTATCGGTTCTCCTCCAACGCGTTGGGTAGGCGAATCTGCCGTTATCAATTCAGGATGCGCCTCCTCAAGATCTTTGAGCTTTCGGTAGAGCTTATCGTATTCCTGGTCGGTGAGCTCCGGTTTATTCAGGACATAGTAGAGATGGTCGTGGCGCCTTATTACCGCCTTAAGCTTCTCTATCTCTTTTTCGATATCTTTTGCCGTCATCTCATCTTCCTTGAGCCAATCTCGACGCAAGCTCAGCCGGCAAGCCCGCCCTCAGTATCTTCTCTTGCGCCTGTTCAATATTATAAGCGACCCGCCTTATCTCTACCCCGCCGGTCTTTGTATCGTAAATCGCAAAACTCGCGCGCGGATCTCCGTCGCGCGGCTGTCCGATACTGCCGATATTTATTAAATATTTTTTGGAACTGTCCAGTGTCACGCTAAGGCCCGGTGAACGGGCAACTCTCTTTTCGTCGGCATAAAAAATCCCGGGTGCATGGGTATGCCCGACAAAGCACAGGCGGGTCTTACAAAGCTTCATCGCCGCATAAGCATCATTAGTATCGAATATATATTTGAACCGCGACGGTTCGTCCAGCGAGCCATGCACCAATGTAATATCTCCTATAGATCCGGAAAGCTTAAACGACATCAGGTAGTCGAGCTCTTCTTTTTCGAGAATTTTCTTGGTCCAGGTCACGGCCGCGGAGGCGTATTCATTGAAATATTCCGGATCGAGCAGATCCAGGACGCCCCATTCATGATTTCCGGCTATTACAATCTCCGGCCCTATAGTCTTTACGGCCTCGATGCACTCTTTGGGATTCGCGCCGTAACCCACTATGTCGCCGATGCATAGATACCTATCGATGCGCTCGCGCCCCAGCTCTTCCAGGACTGCATTGAGCGCCTCCAGATTGCCGTGGATATCCGATATGAGGCCGTATCGCATGATTAGAATCTTATGTCGAATCCGTCGAATTCGCCGGTAGCGTCACTCCATTCTACGCCGGTATCGCGGATGTAGCCCTTAAAGGATTCGCTTATCTTCTGAAGGAATGTCCCGATATCCTGCTCTCTCCCCTCGCAGATGACTTCGACCTGTCCGCCGGGCAAATTCTTTGTCCATCCGGACAATCCGAGAGATGCGGCAAGGCGTTCGGCCGTATACCTGAACCCTACGCCCTGCACTGAGCCGTGATACATGATGTGAATGCGTTTATTGGTAAGCGTCTTCCTAGGCATAGAGGATTTCCGACTGAAATTGGTCGGGGCGGACGGATTTGAACCGTCGACCTCTTGGTCCCGAACCAAGCGCGCTAGCCAGCTGCGCTACGCCCCGACTACAGATAGCGTATTATATTAACATATCATCAAATCATGGGCAATAGAAAATGGGCACATCAAACAAAAACGTAGGGCAGGTTTAAACCTGCCCTACGTTTCGGATTCGTGCAAAATTACTATTTTTACCAGTTCTGTTCTTCGAACATGAATTCAGGGTCTTTGAGTATCGGTTCGTAATCTTTCGGCAGCGGGAACGGAAATGTCATAGCCTCATACACTCCCGTAAGCAACCTTACCCCCGACATTCCGAATCCTTTCAGGATTCCCCACGTGCTGGCAGCCATCGGACCATCGGTTTGATTTACTCTCGAAATCTGCAACGGGACCTCGAAAAAGAATGTACCTAAATTACAGATCCCTCGTCCCAGCTTCTTCATAGGGTCGTCGCAGTACGCCGGAGACGCTAAAGCTGTTATAAGTGCAAGTACGGACAATAATATCAAAACGCTTTTCTTCGTCATATACACCCTCCTTTGGCTAAACTATACCATCAAAACGGTCTATTATCAAGTTTATTAAGCCACGGTGTATGCTAAGTGCCGAGATCTCCGATCGAGGCCAAATTTATTTGGCTAAAACCCGTTCTCTTTCAGGAAACGTTCGGTGATCCGGATCTCGCCGCCCAGTTCTTTGAACCGCGCGAGATACTTACCTATGATATCGAACTCGATATTCACCTTATCGCCTGCGCAGGCTCTGCCTAAATTAGTCACTTTTAGTGTATGCGGGATTATATATACTGAAAAATGGTCGCGCCCGACCTCTCCGATCGTGAGGCTTATCCCGTCAATGGCGACCGACCCTTTCGCGACTATGAGATGGGCGAATTCCGGCGGGATACCTATCGTAAGAATAAATTCTTTTCCTGCATCCTTTACCTTACCCACCTTACCGATGCAATCAACGTGGCCCAACACAAAATGTCCGCCTAGCGGACTCCCCGCTTTCATAGAATCTTCGAGGTTCACTTTATCGGCGGCCTTCAATGTCTCGAGGGCGGTCCTCCGGATGCTCTCCTCCATCACGTCGAAACTCAAAATACCGTTCGACTTTGCGATGAGCGTAAGGCATGCGCCGTTAACTGAAACACTATCGCCTATGACGAGATCTTTCGATATCACCGCTGATGCCACGTCGAGAGTGTAGACATCGCCTGACCTGTTAAATCTGCGGACAACACCGAGTTCTTTTACGATGCCTGTAAACATGTCTTAAGCTTCTGCCTCTATGAGAATATCTTTTTTAAATTTGCGCACCTTGAGATTTTTAAGCATTAACGATTCACTCAAATACCTGATACCGTCACCCTCCACTGAGGTCTTCGCATCCTTGCCGCCGATTATCTTCGGCGCAACAAAAAATAGAAATTGATCGGCCAGCCGTTTCTCGACCAAGGAGGCTACGAGTTCGCCTCCGCCTTCGACAAGAACATGAATGATCCCCATCTCACCAAGCTTCTTCAAAAGCTTTTTAAGGTCGACCCTGGCGCCGCGCTTTCCGGCCGTTGCAATGATGACAGGCGACTCGTCCGTCCTGGAAAATACCCGCGCCTCTTTAGGCACCCGGCCCCGGCTATCTATTATGACTCTAACGGGCTGTCTTCCCTTAGGCGACCCGGTAAGCAGCAGCGGATCGTCCCGTATTACAGTATTCGAGCCGACCATTACTGCATCGACCTTTGCGCGAAGATCGTGAACAAACTTGCGCGCATCGCCCGATGTTATCCACTTCGATTCTCCTGTCCTGGTCGCTATCTTTCCATCGATCGACTGCGCCACCTTCACCGTCACGAACGGCATGCCGGTAGTTATGAATTTTACATACGGCCTGTTAAGTTCTCTTGCCTCTTCGTGCAAAACACCGGTCGCTGTCTTTACAGAATGCCTGATGAGCCTTCTCGTTCCTCTGCCATTGTTTATCGGGTTCGGGTCCTTCATCGCCATCACGACCTTCTTTATACCGGCCCTGGCTATAGCGCCCGTGCACGGAGGGGTCCTGCCAAAGTGATCGCATGGTTCAAGCGTCACATATAGCGTAGCGCCCTTTGCGCGCGATCCGGCGTCTTTAAGAGCGTTGGCCTCGGCATGCGGAAGGCCGCATCTCTTATGGTAACCTTTCCCGACGACCTTACCGTCCTTAACTATGACGGCTCCGACGGCCGGATTGGGATTCGTCAGCCCCTCGGCGCGCCGCGCAAGCTTTAAGGCAAGGTGCATATATTTTTCATCTATAGTCATTGTCGTATCTTATTTGATTCTTCTCTAAGTTTCTCAACAAGTTCATAAGGTATCCTAACGGTACCAATGAGGACGCGCCCCTTCCCCATTCCGTGACAGTCCGAGCCGCCCGTCATCAACAGGCCGTGCGAGGCGGCAAATTCCTCGTAATGTTTTACCATGGAAGACTTGTGATCGGTATGGTATACCTCTATAGCCCGGAGGCCATAACCGATAAGCTCTGGGATATATTCGTCCTTGCCCATGAGAGCCGGGTGCGCGAGCGCCGGAACGCCGCCTACCTTTAATATTGCCTTGATGGCCTCTTCGGGTGAAAACTTCACGTGCGGGACGTAGCACCGTTTCTGAAAACCGATATATTCGCCGAAAGCCTCCCTGAAATTCTTGACCTTGCCGGTCTTCAGCATAGCCTGGGCGAGATGCAGCCTGCCGACGGTGCCTTTGCCGCCGAGACTGAATACGTCTTCGCACCTAACGCCTATGCCTGCCAGTTTAAGTTTCGCGACCATCTTATGGATGCGTTCTATCCTCGCATCCTGTATCTCTTTCAACTTCTTCAGGAACCAATCGGCCTTATAGTCGATAAAATACCCGAGTATGTGGATCTCCGCATCCTTCTTTTCAACCGTCATCTCTATGCCCGGTATGATCTCGATGTCGGCGCCCGGTAAGGCGGCAGCCGCTAACGTCGGCTCGATCCCATCGATGCAATCGTGGTCGCATATCGCTATGGCGGAAAGGGCCTTGTCTCTGGCGCAGGCAACGACCTCTTCGGGCGAGAATGTCGAGTCCGAGTAGTGAGTGTGTATGTGCAGGTCTGCGTATTTCATTTCTTCTTCGCTTCGGATTTATTTATTTTGTCGAGGACGCCGTTCACGAATTTGCCGGAATCGCTGTCGCCGTATCTCTTCGCTATGTCTATGGCTTCATTTATCGTAACCTTGGGCGGGATCTCGTCTCGGAAGAGAAGCTCGTATGTCGCAAGCCTCAGGATATTCCTGTCTATCACGGCCATCCTGTTGAGCTGCCAGTTAGTCGTATACTGGGAGATCATCTTATCGATCTCTTTCCCGTTATTGGCGGCTCCAAGGACAAGCGAATTTGCAAAGGTCTTGACTTCGGTATCATTCTCCTCGTTAGTCTGCCAATATGTATCGATACACTTCTTCGCTTCTTCGCCCGTGATATCCACGGCATACAATATCTTCAGCGCGTTCTCCCTCGCCTTCGTGCGTTTCCTCATATCTTATCGCTCAAGTTCGCCATCTCGATCGCTGACATCGCGGCGTCGCGCCCCTTGTTGCCGTCTTTCGTGCCCGCGCGCTCGATCGCCTGCTCGATATTGTCGGCCGTGATCACTCCGAATATGCATGGTACCCCCGTATCCAGAGAGACCTTCGCTACCCCCTTCGCCGCTTCGCTCGCTACAAACTCGAAATGCGGGGTCGCCCCTCTTATCACGGTGCCCAGGCATATCACGCCGTCGTATTTCTTTGACCTTGCGAGCGTGAGCGCCGTGATCGGTATCTCGAACGCCCCAGGTACCCAAACCACATCCTGCGCCTTATCCTCGGCGCCGTGCCGGCTCAAGGTATCGAGGCAGCCCTCGAGCAGTTTCGCCGATATGAACTCATTGAACCGCGATATCACTACCGCGAACTTCTTACCCTTTGCGGACAAATCCGCCTTGATAATATTCGCCATTACATCCTCCCTTTTGTTTTAAGCCTTTATCTTATGCCCCATCTTTTCTTTCTTCGTCCTAAGATACCGCGCATTCGAGCTATTCGGCTTAACGACGAGCGGCACCCGCTCCACCACGTTGAGGCCATATCCCTCCAGGCCCACGATCTTCTTCGGATTGTTCGTCAAAAGCCGTATCTTCTTCAATCCCAGGTCGGCCAGTATCTGCGCGCCTATACCGTAATCCCTGAGATCCGCCTTGAACCCGAGCGCCGTATTAGCCTCGACCGTATCGAGCCCGCCGTCCTGCAGTTCGTATGCCTTCAGCTTGTTCGCGAGGCCGATCCCCCTGCCTTCCTGCCGCATGTACAGGATGACGCCGCTTCCGGCCCTGCCGATCAACTTCATCGCGGCATGGAGCTGTTCGCCGCAATCGCAGCGTTTCGATCCGAATACGTCGCCGGTCAGACATTCCGAGTGTACACGGACTAGGGTTTCGCCCCGGCTCAAGCGTCCCTTGACGAGCACCATATGATGGTACTTGTCGGTCACTGATTCGTAGACGAATACCTTGAAATCCCCGTAAGGCGTAGGTATATTAGTGCGGGCGATTACCTTGACGAGCTTCTCGGATCTTCTTCTATATTCTATCAATGCGGCTATCGAGCATATCTTGAGGCCGTGCTTTTCGGAAAATCCGGCAAGATCGTTCATCCTGGCCATCGAACCGTCGTCGTTCATGATTTCGCATATGACGCCGGCAGGATAAAGGCCCGCGAGCCTTAAAAGGTCAACGCACGCCTCCGTATGGCCCGACCTCACCAGCACTCCACCTTCGTTTGCGCGCAGGGGGAATATATGCCCTGGCTTTACAAGGTCGCCCGGTTTCGTCCCGGGGTTCGAAAGAATATTGATCGTCTTCGCCCTGTCATGGGCGGAGATCCCGGTCGTAACGCCTGCCCTGGCGTCGCAGGATATGGCCCACCCGGTCTTGTAAGGATCTCTCATCCCCAGGGACATCGGATGCAGGTCGAGCGAGTCCAGCATCTTCGCTTCCATCGGGACACATATGAGGCCGCGGCCGTGTTTTATCATAAAGTTGATATCGGAAGGTTTGGTAAAAGAACCGGCCATGATGAGATCGCCCTCGTTCTCGCGGTCTTCGTCATCGACTACTATGACCATCCTCCCCAACTTTATCTCCTGCAATATTTCCGGTATCGTATTCAGCTTCATAAATAAAAAACCCCGAAGGTTTGCTTCGGGGTTACATTTTACGCAATACGCTATGCTCAATACGCGATACGCAAATTATCTTCTTCCATCCCGCCTTTACGGTCGGTGCTTGAGTTTCACAAGCTCTGCCCAAATACTAATATCAGGCTCGCGGACTATACCGCCGGTCGAGGAATTACGCCTCGCCCCGAAGATACCTGCATTATATAGGTTTTCAGACGATTGTCAACAGATTTCTTGACCGGCAGCCGGGGGGTGTGCTATGCTATCATTACAAATTAAAGGGGGATGTATGATTAGAAAAATATTTGCAGTAGTTGTATTGGCATTATTTATGATAACAAGTATTCAACCGGCGCTATTCGCCGCTAGCGAAAAGGCTGCGGCGAAACCTGCGCCGACAACGGCCGCGGCTCCTGCCAAGCCGGTTGCCAAGCCGAATTTCGGCATGATAGCGGGCACGATCATAAGCGTAGATAATGTGGATCCGAACAATGTAAAACTCCAGGTCAAGAGCGAAGCCGACGGCGCGATCCGCACTGTAACGATTACACCATGGACCAATATAACCAAGGTCACCGATGTCTCCGAGCTCAAAACAGGTGAAACCGTAAGGCTCATGACCAGAAAGGTCGACGATAAAGAAGTAGCCATGGGAATAATGTTCGGCAAGATAAAGAACATCCCGCCGCAGCCTGCGGCCAAAAAACCGGCGGCCCCTGTCTCCGCTGACACAAAATCGAAAAAATAGACCCTGGATATGGACGGCAAGGAAAAAGATAAAAATTTAAAGGAAGAGATCGACCGGCTTAACTGGGAGTTCTCGCTCCTGTACGAGATCTCTAACGCGATACGCACGACATTGAAGCTCGACCAGATCCTCTACATAATCCTTACTGCGCTCACATCGCACGAGGGGCTCGGCTTCAACCGCGCCATGCTCTTTTTAGTAAACGAAAAGGACAGCGTCCTTGAGGGCGTCATGGGGATCGGACCGCATACCGCCGAAGAGGCCGGTAAGATCTGGCACTACATATCCCAGTCAAAGATGACGCTCGACGATTTCATCGCCTCCTACGACACGTTCAAAAAAGATCCCGAATCTAAACTGAACTCGATAGTAAAGGGGATCAAGATACCCTTAAGAGAAGATATGGGGATACTGGCGCTCACCATCCTCGAGGGCATGCCGTTCGAAATAACTACGCAGGACGCCAAAAAACTTGTAGACGCCGATATCCAGAAAGCGCTCAACACGGATTTCTTCGTGACAGTGCCGCTCAAGGCAAAGGACAAGGTTCTGGGGGCGCTATTGGTCGACAATATCTTCAACAGGAAGCCGATCTCCAAGTCAGACGTTAAGATGCTCACGATGTTCGCAAACCATGCAGGGCTGGCTATCGAGAACTCCCGCCTATACGAAGAGACTGTATACCTCTCGAGCATAGACTGGTCTACAAAGCTCTGGAATTACGGCAGGTTCCAGCAGCGCCTCTCCTACGAATTTGAGAGGTCGAAGATAAGCGACACCACCATAGGCCTCGTCATGCTCGACGTAGACAATTTCAAGCATTACAACGATACCTTCGGGCATATCAGAGGCGATGCGGCCCTGCGGGATATGGCGGCTGTATTGCAGAGTAAATCGCGCAAGGTCGACACCGTCGCCAGGTACGGCGGCGAAGAATTCGCCATAGTCATGCCGAACACATCCAAAGAGAACGCGCGGCTCTTTGCCGAGCGTCTTAGAAATGAGGTTGAAAAAATATTTTCCGAGGAATGCGGGATACCTGCATCGAACCGCCTCACGATAAGCTGCGGCATCGCGAGTTACCCCGAAGACGCCATCACGAAGGATGACCTGATCGCAATGGCCGATGCGGCTCTGTATGAGGCAAAGCGGGCCGGCAAGAACAGGACGTGCGTTTATTCAAAAGCTATGGGCGAGAAAAAGGCCTGATTAATTGTTCTGCGGGCTTAGTTTCTTCCGGTTTCTTTTTATCATCTGAAAATTTTACCGAGACTATCTTCGAAACACCCCTCTCCTGCATAGTTATCCCGTACATCACATCCGCGAGCTCTATCGTCCTCTTATTATGCGTTATAATGATAAATTGGGATATCTTCAGGAAGTCTTTCAGGACGTTCGAGAAACGCGTTACGTTCGACTCGTCGAGCGGCGCGTCTATTTCATCCAGGACGCAGAACGGGCTCGGCTTGACTTTGAATATCGCGAAAAGAAGCGCCGTCGCCGTCATCGCCTTCTCGCCGCCTGATAAAAGCATGAGATTCTGGAGCTTCTTGCCGGGCGGGCGCACGACTATCTCGATGCCGGATTCGAGTACGTCCTGCTCGTCTATCAATACAAGCTCCGCCTGCCCGCCGCCGAATAACATCCTGAAGAAGCTCTTGAATTCCACCTGTATCTTCTGGAAGGTTTCGATGAAAAGTTCTTTCGTAGTTTTGTTTATCTTCTGGATTGCTTTGTGAAGCGAGTCCTTCGCATTGAGCAGGTCTTCCTGCTGATGGACGAGGAACGCATGCCTCTCCTCGAGCTCTTTATGTTCGTCTATCGCCACTAGATTGACCGGCCCCAGTTTCTCCAGCCTCTCTTTAAGCTCAGCCACCTGGGTCTTTAAAGAATCCCAATCGACGTTCTCCTCGCTCTCAACGTGTAAGGCCTCAAGGTCTATCTTGTACGACTGGTTTATCCGCTCTTTTAGGTTATTCTTTTTATAATTAAGTTCCGTCAGCTTTACATCTAAGTCTCTCACCTGGTTGCGCAATGATTCGAGTTCTTTCTCTTTCTCTTTAAGTTCGCGTTCCGAGGCGCCGAGCTTCTCCGAGACATCCGCCTTTAACTTTTCGATGGCCGACGATTCTTCGTTAAACACTTTAAGATCGCGCGTAATGATCTCATTCTCCGCGGTTAACCTGACGATCTCTTCTTCCAGCGCTCTTCCCTTTTCGACCGACTCCTTGTACAGCCCTTCTTTCGAATATAACGTCTCTTCCGATTCAAATACGATGCCTTCCTGTATCTTAAGGGAATTCTTGACGCCATCCTCTTCCGCGCTCGAGGCCTGAAGCTGCGCTTTCAAGGTAGCTATCTCGAGAGTGATCTTCTCGCGCTCACCCCTCTTGCCGGAGATTAAGCTTTGCGACTCTTCGCAAAAGGTTTGAGATGAAGACTTTTCCCGCTCCAGGGTGTTAAGTTCGGCATTCAGCGACTCGCCGGCAGCGGTCATCTCTTTTATGGTCTCTTGCGCCTCTTCGAGCTCAGATAAGAGAACCTCGAGCTCCTCGGTCAGTTTCTTCTTGTTCTCTTCCTGCGAATCCTTCTTGACCTTGATATTCGACAGGCTGATCTCTTCGGCGCGCAGCCTTTCTTCAATAAAATTTATCTCGCCCGCGAGCGCCCCGGCGGTGTTTTCCTTCTCGGCGCGCGATGACCCGAGAGAGGAAACCTTAGCCTCCACTTCGCTCAATTCTGTTTTCATATCTTCGAGCCGGCGCCGTCTTCCGATAAGGAGCGTGTCGCCTGTCTCTGACGCGCCTCCGGCCGACACCGTCCCATTATCGAATATCGCGCCTGCCTTCGTCACGACCGTGACAGCTTGTGATCCATCAAAAGTCTTAATCGCACTCTCTATACCATCGGCGAGAACGCAAGCGCCAAAGAAATAATCAAGTACCGGCTCATACTTCTGATCTGTTTTAACAAAACTCTTAAGAGCGGCATGCCCGGCCCCCGGTCCCCGGTTCTTCATCCGCCCAAGCGTCTCGAGTGATACGAAACTCGCCTTGCCCAGGCTATTTTCTATTAGATAATTCGTCATTCGAGTTATGTCATCATCTCTGTCCGCGATGATAACCTGCGCCGAGTCACCAAGGAGGGCGCTAACCGCCTCCTCGTAACCGCGCTCGACCCTTATCACGTCCGCGAGAACGCTGACCTTCTGCCCTGAACCCGTAACGATCCCCTTCACGCCGCGGCTAAAGCCTTCGTAACTCTTTATATTCTCTTCCAGCATCTCGATCTTCGATTTTATGCCCGTCCTTCTGTTCTCTTCTTTAGTAATATTATCCTCAAGCCTCTTCACTTCAAGGATGAGAGTGTTATTGGCGCTTATCTTCTGGCCAAGCATCATCCGTATCCCTGAAACACGGGCTTCAATATCTTTAAACTCGTTCAAGACGTTTTCAAGAGCGCCCGTTACGGTTTCGGCTTCCTTTAAGACCGTCTCACTTTCCATCTTCAGCCGCCGTTCGCGCACGCGCCTGTTCTGCACATCTGCGCCTATTTTTATCAGCTCATTCTTTATGTGCGTCTCTCTCGAGAGGAAATCGACGAGCTGGACCTTGCATATCTTGACCTTATTCTCAGTCTCCTCGATATCCTTCACGATCCCTGTGAGCTCGAGTTCTCTTCCGGCAACGAGCTTCTCCTTGCTGCTCCGAGCCTGCACGACCGCATTCACATCATCTTTCAGCTTCTCGACGAGCAAGCGCGCGCTCTTTATCTTCTCGGCAGCAGATTCTATCTCTTTACGGACGCCCTCCTGAAACGCCTTGGCCTCCCCTATCCTCTCCTTGTCGATAGCGATCTTCTGGCCGTTCATGTCAAGCGAGCCGGACATCTGTTTGTATCTATCTTTAAGTTCGAACATCTTGCGGTTCACTTCATCGAGCGATCCCCTGTATCCTGAGATCGCCGATGAGACCGTGCCTGTCTCGATGTCCAGCTCCTTCTCCCGGGCCTTCAAATCATTATTTTCTACCGCATGCGTCATCTCCGCGGTCTTCAAATCCCTGTATTCGGCGCTCGACAGCTTGGTCTCCATCTCTTTCAGCCTGTCGAAGTCCACCTTATACCTTTCGGCCTTGCGCGCCTGGCGTTCGATCGACGATATCTGCCGCTTCACCTCCAGGATGATGTCGTTTATACGCAGGAGGTTCTGTTCGGTCTGCTCGAGTTTGCGCAACGCCTCTTTCTTTTTAGATTTGTATTTGGTGATGCCGCTCGCCTCTTCGAAGACGTAACGCCTGTCTTCGGGGCGGGAGCTTAAGATTAGGTCCATCTTACCCTGCTCGATGATGGAATAGCTTTCAGTGCCGATACCCGTGCCCATCAGGAGCTCGGAAATGTCTTTTAATCTTACCGGGGTTTTATTCAGGAGGTATTCTGTCTCGCCGGAGCGGAATACGCGGCGCGATATGGTGACTTCGTCATAGTCTATGGGAAGCATTCGTTTTTCGTTGGAGAATGTGAGGGATACTTCGGCAAAATTGATCGGCTCTTTGGTGTCGGTGCCGTTGAATATGACATCCTGCATGTTCGAGGCGCGTAAGGACTTTGCGGATTGCTCTCCGAGGACCCAGCGGATCGAATCGGCTATATTCGATTTCCCGCAGCCGTTGGGGCCAACGATGGCGGTGACGCCGGGTTCGAAATTGATCTTCGTCTTCTCGGCGAACGATTTAAAGCCGATGAGCTCCAGGGCTTTGAAATGCATTGGCAGTATTGGTTATAAATATATAATAAGCTGTATAAAGGCGTACTAAAACGTATAAAAGTATACCATAAGAATCGGTAAATGACAAGGAAAGGTACAATTTTTCTCAGTTCACAGCACCGCCGCGGTAGCACCAGTCTAAGTAATGCTTCCGCGGCGGTGGTTTTTTACGGTTCATGTAGCAATAAAACCCGGGAAGCCGGCTCTATTCAGGACCGACGCTAGTAAGCCCTGAAGGGCGTTCCGACAACCCGGGTAAAATAACACTTTTATGCCGCTTGTCTCAGCTTAATATAAGCCTTCTGCTCCTTATCCCACGCATCCCAATCGACCGGTCCGATCATCTTGAGTGCAATCGTACCGTTCCTTATGCCGTCCAATATCTCATTTGTAGTCAGGGTCGCGTCCTTCGGGTCAACGCATGTTCTAATATGATCGGCCAATGTCTTCTTATACGCTTCATCCGCGCTGTTATTGTTTACGCGCCTTATGTAGTCAAGCCACTCCACTCCCAAGTCTATATGCTGAGCTTCGGATATTATACCTGCTGATACATCAGGCACATTATCACTCAGGATATGGACCCTCGCATTTATGTTGCTGAATTCGTCTTCGCCGAGCACTTCTTTTGCTATTTCATACCCGGTCATCTTTTTGCCCTTATATTCAAATTCGACACTCGGCGCATATAGCACCGCTCTCGGATCGAGCGATTCAGGCACCTTAGCCATATCTTTACTTAGATCTCTAAATGTTGCCCTGAAGCTTTCCGCCAATTCATCGGCTGTGTCTCCAGCTTTGTACAGATAATACTTAGCCGACGTTGTGGCCCCATCATACTGCTTATAGAGCCGTGACATCGCTTTGTCTATCGGGAATCTCTTCGACTGGAATGTCTTGTCGAACATCGGCGTAATGACCCAGTTCCTATAGCTCCACGTGACGTTCGCCTGAGCGGCATTCGCCTTATTTGCCTGCGCGCCAATAGCCGGCAGCGCTTCGGCACCGGTCATAGCATTGACCCTCACCGGCACTGCCATGCTGAATATCAATGCGCCTTCGCCTGCCTGTATACCGATTGCGTAATAGCTGTCGCCGTCGTTAAGAAGATCTTCCCGAGTATTTGTTATTGCTGATATAGGTGGCCTGGTATGTGAACCTTTCTCATCAAGCTCATGAACCGTCGTAAGAACTATCTTAAATTTCCCCAGGGCCGAAAAACGGCTGAGCAATTGCTTGATCTGAACGGCCAGGTTTGAAATATCAAAACCTTGGCTTGGTGTTTTGCCAGGGCCATATCTACTGCTATAGTCGTTGATAAGATTGGCTAGTTCTACTTTTAGCTGTTCAATACTCACAGGCCCGCCAGGTGGCAGCGCAGTAGCGACTGCTCCCGGCCTAGGGATACTCATTACTACATGTGTCCAGCCGTTATCAACCAAAGACTCGACTTTTCCACCAAGCTTTTCAGCCATACCATTTACTAAAGCAATACCGAGCCCTCCGCCTATACCTTCTTCCCCTGTGCCGCCTGCTTTCACCAATTCTTTCGCTGCATCTTCAGCACTCATTCCAAGCTTATGATTGATGGCTTCCATGTTTGCAGCGGCATTATTGCTTATACTTATCTTCAGCCCTTTCCCTAATTCATCATCATATTCATAAAGCAACACCCTGGCGCTCGCGTTATCAGTCCCAGCTTCTCTCCCCGCCCGATCTACGTTTTGGAGCATCTCGGTGCAGAAAGCTTGAATTGCGGCATTAGCAAATCCGACAGGATAGCCATGATCTTCAAATTTCTCGTTTAATGCTCCTGTTATCTCGTCCACCTCGCTTAAAATCACGCTCTTTTCTATTATCGGCTTCGCTATGCTTACAGTAGCGGGCAACGCGGGGGTTTGTACTGCAATACCGCTTCGCAATGTATTGTACGTTTCTTCAAATTTATTCACCCCTACCTGAACCGGCAAATAAGATTCAAGAGCCGCCTCCGCGTTTTCCCTGACAACGGCTACCGATTGTGCTTGCGCAAAAGGTTCTATGAGGCCTGGGTGTTTCCCAGCAACGTCTCCTTCGACGCTTCCCAGAACGTAAACACCCAGGTCAATGAGCTTTCCGCTTGATTGTAACTCTATATAGTCAATGACGTCTTCAAGCCGGTAGCCAAGCACTATTCCGATCAGGTGCATATCGGCTTTCAGCATCTCCTCAATAATCTTTTTTTCATCTTCCTGGTCAAAGTTGATTTTCTTATCTTTCAGATATTTGTTTACTTCGGCCCCGTCCCTCTTCAGAATGGCCTTAACAAGGTCTCTGTTATACAGTAATGGCCCCTGAACAGTCGGGATATACTCTAGTCCCAGGACATGCAATACTCCGGCATCACCGGGATTCTGAAGAAATTCCGCTACTCTAGCGTCGGCAAGTCCTGCAAAATTCAGCCATCCCGGCTTCACACCGACAAGCAATGCTTTGAGATGGTTTATACCTTCTCTTTCTTTAAGGCCATCTCTATACTGCACCGTCTCTTTTCCAGACCTGGCCAGATCGAAGAGTCTCATCACGCCATCTTTAACCCTTGGGTTCTCTGAATTTAGCCTATCCAATAGACGATTTATGTATTCCTCAATACGCTCTCCGGTCTCTTTGTTGGTTTCATTAACACGATCCGTATCAGTTTTCCCTCTTTCATATGCTTCTTTTAATAGTAATTTCTGCTCGTTTTCCACTCGCAGGGCATCTATTATGGCCTCTTTCTCTTCCGCGAAATATTCGTCTCTAGGCCGTCTCTTCTCTATCGCTTCCGTCAGGGCATTCGCAAAATCTATAAAAATAGCTCTCCCATCTTCAGAGATTATAATATTCGACTCTATCAGAACATTGTGCTCTAAACCTATCTGCACAATATCGCCATGGAATATCTTTAATCCGTGCAGTCTTCCCAAAGCGTACATTACTGCCCCTGTTATCTGCGCACGCTTCTCTGGCGATAGTGTTTCATCCAACAGTATTTCATCCAGGCGCTTGCCCTTGGCTTCCTGCATCACCAATATTTCTCCGCTCCTAATAGTCATTGCATTCGGGCCAAGGCCGTTTTGATGGGCTATGGACATCACCGATGCCTCATCACCAAAACCTGCAAATTCTGCGGGCAGGCGATTATTGCGCTTCGTGTAAAATTTTACTGTGCCCAATCCCATTATCGTAAGCTCATGGCTGGATACTTCCCTGCCCTGCCGCTCCTGGATAAGCTCTTTTTTGTAAGACTCAATAGCGTCAGGCCCGATCTCTTTATTTGAAATGAATCGTAAAACATCGGGTGTTTCTTTTCCGAACTCTTTAGCAAAATCTTCTTGTGCTTTGACAGCTGCATCTGACAAAGCGGCGAGCGGTGCGGCGGATGGCGCTGCGGCGGCCACGGAAGAAGCTCTTTCTTTCGCGAGAGCGTTTACTGAAAGCTCGAATTGTTCGATACTGCGGGCGGCATCATCACCCAGATATGCCCTTGCGAGGGATTGGTGGCGGGATCTATCCGCAGTGATTATCTGTTGAAGCTGTTCAGGCGTCATGCCTCTTATCTGGCTGAGAATAAAAGTAGAGCTATCTGCGCTTGTCCAACCATGCAGCATGATCTGCCTTGCCCATGCAAGGATATGCGCAGCTTGTTCGATCGTCATGTTCTCAGGCGGGCTTCTCTCCAGCATCTTGCGCCAGGCGATTTCGAGATCCTCATGTTCCAGCGCCATAGCGGCATCTGCAAGCCCTTCCTGAACGAATACGTATGTCGTCCCATCGCCCAGAGTAGCATTGTATGCACCCGCTATGCCTCTTTTTGCGAATAACTTCCCGATCTCATCTATCGCATTATATTCGATCATTACATACGAGATGCTCTCGCCCTCTACGATCTTTCCGGATATCTCCCGGCCCATGCCCCGCTTAACAAGCAATGCCTCACGGTCTTGAACGCTGAGTCCTTCATCCGCGTCAACAATATTCTTCCGGGCACCTTCCTGCGCCGGCTTCGCCGCGGCAGGAGCGATTAATGCGGCAACGCTTTCTTTATAATCACTTGGCGCAGGTAGACGCATCCCATGCAACCAACATGCGGCATATTGTTTCTGGTCATCTTTTTCCATGTATGCTAGAATAGCACCTTCAAAATCGTAAACATCGTCGTAAAACTCTTCGTCAAGTTTAATATATTTTCCATCTTTCAGTTTTGAGATAGGAACAATCTTATTTCTATATTCCGGCCATGTTCGGGTTACTATCTCAACGAGGTGTTCGGGAACAAATATTGCATTTATATCTGTCAGGTTAACAGGCCCCTTACGCGTATTTTCCAGCCCGCGATCGGTATCTTCGAAGCCTTCGATTTCTTCGCGCATCTCATCAACGCTGTTAAAATGCTGTAGAAAAACTATGCCGTTCCGCATTCTATCTTCTAATATCCAATGGGGACTATTAGTTAATCTTTGATTTGGTCTTTCTCTAAATACTGCTACAGACGAAGCTCTGGTATATGTTCCGCCGTATAGAGCTATTTCTAAATCAGGGAAGCGTTCTCCTCTTGTGGACTCCATTCTTCCTATAGATACCCCGTAAACTTCTTTTCTCAATACTGAATCATCAGATCCTAAGGCTCCTTCGGCTTCAGCCCCCGCAATGATGCCCTTGCTTTTCACAGAATTTAATATTGATACGATATCATTTAACTGTTGAACCGGAGCAAGCGCTGCGGGTGATTCTTTCGGCAAGTTCCTAAGCAGGTATGCTACCGCCATTTCCGTACTGGCAGGGCCCATTGCAGCCTCCGGTCCGACCGTGGGCCCTTTATATATATTTTTGTTGAATGGTATATTCGCGTCTCCAACACATATGCCCACAACATTACCTGCGTTTTCTCTATCTTCAAAAATCGAGCGGTCATTCCCTTCCTTCTGCATTGAATCGCCGAACATTATGACGCGGGCATCTTTGCCCATATTATCAAAATGCTCGCGTGCAAGGCCCACAACCTGGGCTTTCGAGATCATCGTAAATTCCGCAAATAGCGGATTATTAGAAGCGCTAAAGATACAAACCTGGCCCTTATGGCCATCTTCTTTGTATTTGCGGTTTATTTCCTTTATTAGAGCTTGCATCCCTTTATCATCGCTAAGAGCCTTCGAAAGCCCTTCCTTAATTAATTGAGGATCAGTTTCAATCAAAGTTGTGCTAAAGCTGCCCGGCTTATTACTAAAAGGGACCTTGCCTGCATCCACGCCATACTTGTTTTTAAGTATTTCTTCGACCTTATTTTGCAACTGTATTTTTATATCGTTATTCATCGGTATGGGTTTTACCGGCGGGTCTTCCGGATTTTCATCAAATTTCCATAACTGGCTCATGTCGGAGAATATTAAAAGGTTCGCACGCAGATCAGACCTAATCCTGCTCCACAGTCTTTCTTTCATGCTAGGGTATCTGCCTCTAGCACTTTCACCGCCATCCCATCGAGAACCTGTAATCACCGCAACCTTTATCCCTCTACTGAGCAAATCGTTAATATGAGCTATCATATCTTCGCTCGCATTACCGCCTGAACCTGAGAGAGTACCGTCCAGATCAAACACCACCATGGCCGGTGCCGGCCCTTCCAGGGCCTCCTTCCAGTTTGTATTTATCGGATGAGGTAAATTAATATGACGGTGAGTTATTATTAATCCTATGGTCGCCATAACCCCAAGGATTGGGTTGGTTATCAGAAGAAATACCGCGCCTAATGTAGCAGCTGTGAGAAATGCGACTGTAGGATTAAAAGCCCTGGTTCTGTGAGGACCCTGGAATGTAAGAGCTGATACTACCGGGACAACATATGCCGCGTAATCCTGTAACCCAACAAGCGATAGCATTACCCACGCCAATCCGCCTGCAAATAGAAACGCTCCCGTCTCCTTCAACCACGCCCTACTCGTCCATTCCTCATTATCAGGAAACCACGATCCCACATTGGATCCCACCACCGGCTTCGCCGCGGCCAGAGCCGTGGCGGATGGCGTTACGGCGGGCGCCGGGGTAGAGGAAGGTGCAACTGGCATAACAGCCGGCAGAGCCCCCTTCTTGATGGCGGAATTATTGCCTAGCTCAGTTACAACTTTATTAAAGTCTTCGATACTCCCTTCGTCCTCAAATCGCTTCTTTACAAATTCAAACGCATTATTAGGGTCGACCAGCGCATTTACGATATGGGCCAAAAGAGTGCCTTTTCTTTTTTCGCCGGCAACGGCTTCTTCGGCAACCTTTTTGCCTTTTGTGAGATCTTCTCCATACGATACGATGTACGAACCTGAATCTACAGTCAGATTTTTCATATTAGGGTGCTGTTGGAAAAAGTCATCTATCTCTTTATTCGTCAGACCAAGGCCCTCAACCCTTAGGTCTGTCAAATCCTTTAATTTAAGGAGCGGGGTAATATCTTTTATTCCGGTATTGCTCAAGTCGAGAGATTTCACATTTCTGAAAGGCAAGATGCAGCTTAGGTTACCTAATTGTACGCCGGGGGCGGTTATCGCATCCAGATTTGAGAAACGATATTCGCCGAGCTCCATGAGAATACTAACTGCCACTGCCGGCGGAAGTCCTCCTAAATTTAAAGACATGCCTGGAGTAGGCAAATCAGATAATAGGATCTCCACTATAGGATTTGGGTCGACAACATACTTACCGATGATCTTCTCGGCCTCCCTTATCTGCGTATTAAGATTCTCTTCCACCTCAACTTGTTTGAGGTCCTGCGGTATATCATCATACCTTAGCAGCACATCATCTTTATTCGAGACATCCAATCGTTTTCCATTCGGGTGATCGAGTAAAAGCTCAATTATATTTTCATTCGCTACATTCGTTCCTCCTAATATCAAGAATTGCAGGTTAGCCGCTTTTCTAAGTTCGATTATATCATCTATCCCTTTGATATTTTTTAACGTCAAGTGGCGTCCTTCGGGCAATGTCGAGAGTACCCGGACAGCTTCGTTATCCAAAGGTGTATCTGTTATAGATATCATGTCCAGATGGGACAGGCCTGCAAGAGGGCTAAGATCTCTAATTGATGTATCTTTAATAAATAATGTTTGCAAATTTTTCATATTCCTAAGCAAGCTAAGATCGCTTATGCCTTGACCTTCTATAGTCAGGTGACCAATAATAGTCAACCCTGAAAGCTCATTAAGGTCCGTATCCGTCAATTTATCCTTTAGCCTGGATAGATCCAAGGTGTAGGTATTGGCGCCGGACGGGAAAAAGCTCGCGGGAATATTGGCATTCCTTTTGGAGAGAAATTCTATTACTTTATTTTTCTGCTCTTCTCTGTTCAATTCACGTGTAGCGGCTTTTATATGCTCCAGATAATCAGCGTAATTAAAAACACTTTCAGCCCCATCTTGCCTGCATGACACTACTAAATTTTCTTTATTGGGATGCGTGCGGAAAAGTTCCCACACCTGATCCATGGTTATATTCGAAGGCGCCTTGCCTATATCTAAATATAAATTCCTGAGTTTTGTCATCCCCATAAGCGGGGTCAAGTCTTTAACCTTCGTGCCTCTTAAACCCAGTGACATTATTAATGCTATTTGTTCCGGGTATGAGATCAGACTGCTGAGAGTGTTATCGTTAAACCATGGATCAGAAGCAGTAAAAACTACTGTTTGTTCGTCATAATCAATATAGAGATTTGCTATATCTACCCCACCGTGTACAAATATTTCTTCCAGTTCTTTTGTCTTTGTAACAAAATCAGCTTTATCCCCGCCGAGCTCTTCGAGATAATCATGATATTCAATGATTTCATTTGCAGAAACAGTGACTTTAAGGTTTCTGCGGTTAGGGTGATTCTCGAACAATTTCCAGATCGCATCAGTGTCCAGTGCTGCCGGTGTATCTGTAAGATTAAGATTTTTAAGACCTCTTATTTTGGCAAGAGGACTAATATCGGTTACGCCTTTGTTGCCTGATAGATCAAGGCTATCTATGTGAGAGCACTGGCTTAACGTTAGGATATTTTCGTCGGTGACATTACAGTTGCTCAAGTTTATCCACATTTTTAAATTATGATGATCCCAGCTTCCATGACTTTCGCGCCCTGTAAGGAAGGCGTCGATCAGTTTGACCTCGTTATCATAGCGTTCCTCTTTCATCACCTTATGCTGTATATAATTTGCATAGTCAACGACAAAGCTACCGCTTGCATCAGTAACTTGAAGCTCCCGGCGATTCGGATGATCATCGAAAAGACTATAAATATCATCTAATGATATGCTGGCATTGTGAAGGTTAAGCTTTTTGAGACTTCTTATTCTAGCCAGAGAGTCTATGCGTGTCATTCCGGTATCAGCCAGATCCAGTATTGTTATATGTGCACACCTACTCAACTCTTCGAGATCCGCATTATTAAACGCAGGGCGGCCTGCGAAGTCCAGAGATATCTCTTTAGTGCTCGGATCAACAAAGTTAGTTGTGCGGCCCTGAACAATATGCTTTTTAACGAGGCTATTTACAATTTTTACTTCCCTATCGAAGTCAGTTTCCGCCGGCGCCTCCTCCATCTTCTCTCCTCTTGCCGCGGTCCTAAACGCGCCATAGAGATAGGCTGCCTCTACCTTCTTCTGTAGGTCCTTGACACTGACATATTCATAATCCTCTCTTCTCTTACGCGACGATAGGTCGTCTGCGACCTTTTCCGCGGACGTATCACCTGCCTCTGCAAGGATAGTCTTGAGGTCAGCGAGAGTGCGTATGCCGGAAACATATGAATTACTTGATGTGTATACTGTTATATGAAATCCGTTTTCGAATAGGAAATAGAATAGCTCATCTAAAATGGGGTTCCATTCGGTCGTCTTCATAATGCCTGACAATATAAGTTCTTTTGCTGTCTTCTCCTCAATACCTCCCGAGCGGTAGAACCCGGCCGTGGGGTTTCGCAGGAACCGTTGGACATCGAGAGCTCCCTCTTGTCCGTATACCCTTTCTACGCTAAGGCGGTGTTTGAAGAAATCCTGTATCGCTTTATCTAATATGGGCCTCTGTTCTCCCGAAATTTTGCGCATTAAATCATTTCTCTTTTCGGTTTCTCTCGAAGAGAGGGTACGTACCGCCGGCTTAGGCTTGGCCTCGGTAATTGAAATTGGATTACTTGCGTGCGTCTCCGCGTGAGCCGTTATGCGTGTGCCATAACGCGCTTCGACTAAAGACTCGCCAGTTCCAGCTTCTCCGAAGCCTAGTCCGGCCCCGCCTATTCCCGCCCCTGCCTGCGCCGGCAGCGGGTTAAGTTTCATCTCTTCATGCGCCTCTATCTGAAGCGTTATCCCCGCCAGGATCCCTGCCACCACCTCATCGATATCTTTGTCTTTAAGAACCTTTATCCTTAGTGCTATTGAAGCGGGCCAGTGATTACTTTCCAGCTGAGCCCTCATTTCGTTAAGCCTTCCCATAGTGCAACCCTGCGCCAGGTCATCTTCCATTTGTTTTAATTCTTTTAACACCTCTTCTTTCTGGACCTCTTTTGCTTTTCTCTTATTGTCTTCGGCCTCCTGTCTGGATTTCTCTATACGCTTTTCTACTTCTTTCGCAGATAACACCGGCGCCTCTGCCTTAAGCTTGGGTTTTTCTACGGCTGGTTCCAACCGTTCGCGGCTTAATGTTTCATTAGCTCTATCTACAGCTTCTTTCTGTTTCTCTATTGGCGGCGCTTTCGTCTCCGCTTCTTCCTTTTTGGTAAGAGGGGTGTAAAGAACGTAAGCATTCATGTAATCTTCTTTCATGGATTGCAGGATTTCAAGCGCCAGGTATTGCTGGAGGCGTATCTCCTCTTCGTCCAGAGTATCTGGGATAGATTCATATATCCTGCGCGCCGCTTCCAGATGTTTTGAAGCAAGTGTGACTATATTCATTTCGTCATCACCCATCGCCCTCGCGAGGTTATCTATTTCTTCTTTTGTAATAAACCCTTTGGCAAAGGATGAGAGTATATATTTGAATAGGTCCTGCGGCGTCATTGCATTATAGAGGTATTCGGTGTTGATAGTTTTAACCGCGGCTACAAAGCCTTCCTCTTGTTTGCTCATCGTATCAAGCGATGCATACGGGAAATACTTCTTTACGGCATGTTCCATCCTGCAGTCTTCAAGCCACATGTATAAACCCCAGAATGGATCGTCGCCGATCGGCACAAGGCCCGCTATATCTCTTGTAAACCTGCCATGGCCGGCTTCATGGTCTACAGTCTCTAACTGGTATCCGATAGTGCTTTTTGTGCTTAGCGTAATAGAATTGTCTAGAGAACCATGACTGCCTCCCTGCTTAGTTACCGCATCCATATTTATTTTAGGCACAGGCCTTCCGGAAATAAATGTGCCGATAAGCCGCATTAACTCCTCATTTGAAATAGGCAGCTGTTCTTTAAAATTACGCAGTTCTTTATCTGGTGGCATCTTTTTGTCGCTAAGGACTCGTTCCAGATAGAATGGCCCATATATCCTATCAACGGCCTTGCGCCAACCAAGATGCTCAGTCCTAATAACTTTCAAGGCATTTAAGAGTTCGCGCGTCGTGGGCCGTTGGTTCTGCCTGGATACGTTTTGGCGTATCCAAACATGGGCATTGACTAGCATCGCTATCTCTTCTTTGGCAATGCCAGCACCATTGGCCTGTGCGATCATATTTAGTTCTTCCTGTGTATAATCCGGTATCTTCTGGTAAAGTGTCCTATTCTGTAACGCAGATGAAAGCTTTTCTCTTCCGCTGAAATCCATCGAATTCATAGTGGCAAAAAGCGCAAATCCCTGGTGGGCCCGGCCTGTAAGGACATCATTTAGCCTTCCTTCCAGGAACGCTGTAGGCAGAAGATTCATTTCACTTATTATTACTGCCGAGCCCTTTGTTTGAGCTTCCTTTATTATACTTATTATTTCGTCTATACGGCTTGAGGCATTGACGTGATAATATATTCTAGTCGGATTCGTAATATAACTTAAAAGCTCTGTCCTTATTCCAAAGTCTCCATCTATGGAAGCGTATTCCGATATTTTCTTAGTCAATTTTGACAGTGCTTTTGCAATAAGCGCTTTTTGTTCGATTCCTGTTACCCTGGCAATTATTGCATCTACAAATTGCTGGGTAGTCATATTAGTAGCATCGATACCGGCAATAATTGTTTTTACGATAGTAACTGTTTTGAAATCGTAGATTGAATTATCTTGCAATATCTGAGTTAACACTGCGTCTTTACCTCGACCCGAGGGGCCCTCAAATATCATCCCGCGCTTACCCTGCAGCAGAGTTTTGCCATTAAGCCGCGCCTCGCGCATGCGTAAGAAATCGCCTACGGAAGAGACCGTGCGGGCTGCTGATTCTACGAGCGTCACGCCTGCGGCCTGATAGCCCGCTCCTTTTTCTTTTATAATCTTATCAAGCTCTGCCGATTCGAGATGCACGACATCTATCCCGAACTTTTTCTTCATGATATGCCTGATCGCTTCAGCCTCGTTCGCCGAAAATATCTCGCAGTACTGCTTCCACGCTATTAAGGCCACTCCTTCTTTCGTCCATTGCGCGCCCATGAACATGTTGACCCTGGATGCAAATTCCTGAAGGTCTCGCAGTGAAAAATCTATCGTCGGGTTCATCTGCTCAAAGACGCTGTGTATCTCCACCATAAAATCTACCAGATCTTCCTTCACATACTTATTTTCATGAACATACTCCTCAAGGCGACTGCGAAGGAATTGAGTGTCAAACTGCGGGAAGTTCACAGTTATAACAAACTCTTGCAACAGCTCGGTGAATTGGCGACCGGGCAGCGTCTCCTGATTTCCCGTAAATATAATACGGTCGGACGTTATGAAATAACGCCTTTCACCATTCACCCAAACATATCTCTCGCTCGGATCAGTATTGAAAAAAGCTTTTAAGAAATTCCAAAACTGCGGCTTTGTGAGGTTGGCCTCATCTACTATAAATAATTTGCCTTTCCGTGATCTATCCGTTGGTATCCATCTGCCGATAGCCTCGTCTCTGAAAAGTGTTTGCCCGCCCTCATAAACGGATGCGCCTACCACTCCTGACTCGCTCGCGTCCACTCCGGTCGTAACAGGTCCCACCACGTCATCCGGAGCATAGCCGAGCTCTCCGGCTATCTGCTCGGCAACATAGCTCTTGCCTGTCCCGGGAGGCCCCCGGAAGAAGACAGAATTGAATTGCTGGAGTATCCTTATAATGCGTTCTTTCCTTTGCTGCCAGTTCTCTTCACCCGACCTCAAATCATAATCTATCCTGGGCGCGTCAGCTACAGCGCTATCATCACTTATGCCGAATACATGTTTATAGAATTTTCTATTCTCACCGTCGCTATTCTTCACAAGTGCCTTCTGGATCATATTGAACACATCTTTAATTGATGGCTTTAGATAGTCAGTCCCGATCTTCATCTTCTTAACATCAGAAAGGCTCAAGGTATCTACGAGTTGCCAGAAATATTTGTCCCATTGTTCATGCGGCTTCATGTTATTAAGTATTCCCATCAGCTTTCTACCGTGGATAGTATTCGGCTGATGAGCCTCTTCTTCCTGGTTAAAGATGTCCCGCACCATTACACGCATGAAGGCTGCTATCTCAGGAGCATCTCTATAATTGGAGATTATGACATTTTCAAATGCATCAAGCCAATTATTGTTATACATGTAGAGCATACATATACGGGCAAATGAGAGGTTTACTGTATTGGGGTACAGGCCGGATATGCTGGGGGCTGGAATATCCTGAAATATCTTTTTCAATTGCAGAATTTTTTCAAAATCCTTATGCTTAAATATGGATGGAAATCTCCCCTTAACCAAAGCCTCCATGGCATCATCATTCAACTGCATGATTACATGGTTTTCAGCGGCTACAGGAAACGCCTTCTGCAGCCGCGAGGTTACGATGAGCCTGCCTTGCAACCCTCCTTTTCCCCAATATAGGGGATTGCCATTTTCCATTATATATGGATTTTCAGAGAGTGCTGTCGAGATATCCGCCAGCAGTGCAGGATTAGACTCTATACCTTCGAGTATGACGGTCTTGCCATCTTTCAGGGCCCTGATAAAACCTCTCTCCTGCGGCTCAAAAATAGAACCTGGTTTTATGCCTATGGCGCTGGCCAGTTGCGAAAGTGTTGTTTCAGGAGTTACAGGATATATTATGACATTGCCTCCTAGATCCTTCTGCACCTGCGCACGGACAAAATCAAGGTCGTCGCCTTCGATAAATACTACGTTCTCACGTCTTACCGTGTCCCATGTCTTACGAGTCTCTTGCAATACGGCTTTTTTGAGACCAGCGGATCTATATGGATTATAAACGGGTGGTATGTAACAAGATGGGTCTATCTCTATCTCCACTTCAGCGCCGCTATGCATTATGTTGTGCCACACCCAATCATCTAGCTTACCGACTATTCTGATCCGTAATCTTTCTCTCTCTAAAAGCCCTTCCAGCTGTGTGAGCTTTCCATTAATTACATGAGTCCGCGAGAATAGCGCATCCTGATTTTGACTGTTTATCACCCACGCATTTTCTCCGCCAAGCTGCGTTTCTTTGTTAGCAATGATACGTTTATTTGCGATGTCTTCTCCGTAATTTCCGGGCTGTCTGTAGATCGTAAAACCTTCGGGGAGTTTCATTCGTTCGCCATTAAATTCGACCTCCCCGTGCAAAATGATCTGGCGAATAAATAGTAGGAAGTCAGGGTTGTTCCAGTTGTCACCTTTAATAAGAATCGGTTTATTTACGCGGATCGCTTTCACCAAGGTGCCTTCACGTATCTGTAATTTCCCGTGCTCATCCAGGTGAACGCTGCCTAAAAGCTCATCCCTGAAATTCGGTGATCCGGAAAGTTCAGCTGTCTCATGGACGGCGCCTTGCGGAGGTGCGCGAATCATCCCGATAGTATCAATATAACCGGCTTTTATAAAAACCGTATCCTCAAAACGAGACCTAAATGTAGAATCAGATGCTGCATACTGTTTCTCGTTCGTAACGCCTACTACGATTAGATCCTTCGAGGCCTTACCGTCTCCGAAATACGGATCTTTATCAAATAAAGAATTGAGCTGTTCCATAAATTGAGAGGCAGAGCCGCTGTAGTCGATAAGAAGTATTCCGCCTTCTTTTATTATTTCCATAAGAGAGCCGGCCCTTGTTTCAAAACTACCGTCTTTTATATTAACGCTTGCCAGCAGACGATCCATCTCTCTCTGATCATTGAGAGTGAGCCTTAGATAATTTACTTTTCTCTTGCGAGCCTGGAATGCGAGCGCCTGATCGATTGCGTCAACGCTATCCGTAGTGATTAGCGCGCGCTTATTTTTTAGCAGAGGTTCGATATTTTTCGCTAATGCCTTATCTTCGACAGGAGTCGGTAGCGGTACGATCTCTGCCCTTGTAGCCCGCGCGTCCTGAATGTCTTTGGCAGCTTTTCGCAGTAACGTCTCCTGATCCGTAACCTGCCCTATATTTGCGACAGAAGCACCTTTGCTGATAGCATCTTCGACAACAGCCTTATGCCACTCGCGAAATTCTGCGGTCTCATCTATTATTGTCTGGCGTTCTGCAACGCTCATATTCTCAAGCTGCCATGCCTGGTAATAAGTAACGCCGTCTTCGGTCTGGAATCGTGCATCTTGCGACTGTTCCGCCGATGCTATAATATGGGCCTGGCGCTGGTCATAACCTTTAGCCATCCATAAGGCTTCTCGCGCCTCGTGGAACTTTGCTTCGTCTTTTATATCCGAAGTATGAAGATTTTTATTTAGAACTATAACTAGAATGCCATTTCTAACAAAGTGATATGCACCGACATTACCCATCCTCTTTCCGAAGTCTGCACTTATAACCTTCGCACTCAATTTAAATTGCCTTAAGTCATGTTCTTTTGTTAGTTCTTCATCTACTTTTTGACTCTCCGCCATCTTGTAAAATTTATCTCTATCTGCATCCGTAAATCCTGCGTCTTCAGCCGTTCCCATACTGAGCGGTTTCATCTGCCCGCCCATCGGCTGCGCCGGCTTCGCCGCGGCGGATGGCGCTGCAGCAGGGGCAGCAATTTCCTGAGCCTGAGTTTGATCATAGGGACCGCCTATCCGTGCCAAAAGGTCTTCCATTCTCACCGAACGCTCATACTTAAGATTTCGATACTCTTCTTCATTCTGAAAATAAACTGGCTCCATACCGTTTTTTATCAAGAAAAAATTCATACAGAACCACGCCAAGCGATGATGGCCGGATGCTGGATGCCCTCCCCTTAATTCGATATCAGTAAAACTGCCATCGCTGGCATCAAATCCATCCATATCATAAAACAACTGCGGATTTTGTTCACCAAGGTCTGAATAAATTTCAAGTGCCAAACGAAGACAGATTTCTCTCCGCGCGGCCGAAGTCTTAAGAGGGTCTACCTTTGTGTTAACCAAGTCGAGGATATGCTGCGCGCGAGACTTCTTCATATCCCGTAAAACAGGGAAAGCAAAATCCAGCATGGCTCTATTAAAAACTGGCAATTCTTCTCTGCTTAATGTAGCCTTCCTTTTTCTCCAAGATTCCGGATCTTTAAGCACGGGTCTAAGTATTTCATAAAGATCTTCTCTCTCGAGCGCTTTATTAAGATTATTTGCTCGTTCGTTCGACTCCTGGATCGTAACCATGGTCAACTTACTGTCGGCCAGACCGAGTTGTTCTTTGATCGACAACGGCATTCTGCGAACTGCCTGCTCAACATGATAATAAAATAAATTCTTGCCATTAAACCAGGGGGAACTTAGCGCATTCAGGCGCTTTTGACTCAACTTCTCATCCGGCTTTTCTGAACGATAAAGCCTAAAGATTTCCATGGCATCGCTCCATCGCATCGGCTGATCTGACCTTAAAAGACTGTTAAAATATTCTATAGCTGTAAGGAAAAACGAATCTGTATTATAAAGTTTTTTTATGTCAATTGGATTCCGTGTCTCGGCGCGCGTAACTTCCGGGTACGGTCCTTTTTGTACTACCCCGACGGCGGATGGCGCTGCAGCCGACCCCAGGGTTGTTACCCCGGTTGCACCGGCAAAAGTTTCTTCTGTTACTATCGATGTTTCCGGTGCCGGCAATGTCGGGGTAATGCCCGATAGTGGCTCTTTACCTTCTCCAAATGCATCGTCCAATGCTTTGTCCATAACTTTATTAATACCCCTTGGCGGGGGTGGCGCCAGGTTTCCGGCAAGCATTATCGGGACGGCTTTTGTCAGGTTAACTCTGTTTGCAGCCGATAGAACCTTAATATACGGGCATTCGTAGCTTTCGCTATTCCTGAAATTCGGAATGATGGAGATGTAGCTCGTGCCTTGTTTCTTGAGTAACTCGGTGAGATTGTCGGTGTGGAAGCCGCCGGTGATGAGGATGGCGGACTTTGAGATTGCTTCGGCCTGCTTCGCAGGCCTCGCAATGACGAGGTTTTTCAGGAACGCGACGTCGCGCTTAAAGGAGTATTCATAAAATTTCCCCATATCTTCGCGATAGCCGTCGAGGCGTTTTAAGTCTTTAACGTTCACCCCATTGTAGGGGAGGTTTAAACCTCCCCTACAACTATCTATGAACGAAATGTAGTTCTTCATGTCAAATGAGGCTTCATTTGCTTTGTAATATCCGTAATCGGCTCTGGTTAAAGAAACATTGAAGATATTTTTGAGGATCGCGAGGTTCTTGGAGAGCTTGTCGAGCTCTCGCTGCTTATCGTTCTGGTATAGGATTTCGCGAAGCCGCGTCTCGAGCGCGGTAACCTCATCGATTATCTTCGCTTTATCGACAGCTGCGTATGTGGAGATATAGACGATATACTTCTCAAGTTCGGGATAGTTTTCGATAGAGATATTCGCGGACTTCGCCTTGTTAAGGAGTGAGGCGTAGAACTCTTCCTGCGGTATCAGACCTGCCCTGAAAGCCACCGTCTTTTCTACGAGATCCTTCATGGCATTCTTAGAGAGGCGCTTCTGGAGCTTATCTATCAGCTCATCTCTCTGGCTATTCGCTTTCCCGAAGTCTATCTCACCCTCCGCCTTCAGGGATTGGCTAAGGAGAAAGATGTTATTGAACGATTTTATGTTGATAAGCCTCTCTTTGGCATTGGCTATGAGGTAATTGAGGTAATCCTTGAACTCCAGGCTATCCGCCTTGTATTGATTGTATTTCATGTCAAGCTCAAGAAGCTCCTTCGAGTAAAGCTTCATCTTCAGGTTGGTAAGGATATTGCTCAAATTATGCAGAAGCTTATCTGTGTCGGCCTTGTATTTTAACGAATTACGGTAGACGCGCAGGTTATCGATGTAGAGTTTCGTATCTTCGATGCCCCAGAGTTTCGCTTTGCCTGGATTATTGACGGCAAAATATTCAGCGCCGTTCACGAGACCCTCTTTTACAAAATAGTCGGCTACCCTCTCGCGCGCGCTTTCGTCCTTAATAGATGTAAATATAGATAAGTCATAATCTTTAGCGCCACCCTCTAGATTGATCTCGTTTATTCCATATTCTTTGTTCAAGTATTCGATTATGTCGGAGATGGCGTGCTGGGCGTAGTAGTTGCAGTGCGCATCCTGGATGTGGATGACTGTTGTTTGAGATTGCTTCGTCCCCCTCGCTTCGCTCGGGGTCCTCGCAATGACGGCAGGCTGCCACGAGTCTTTAATCGTCCCCAGCGATTGCGGCAAAACAAACGTATTCACGCTTAACTCTTTAAAAGCGCCCGGACTGACAGGACTGACAGCTCTATTGTCAGCGCTGACGCTAGTAAGCGCTGAGGGCGTTCTGTCAGCCCAGGCTATATCGTAAGATACCGTATTAAATAAAAAAGCCACCAGGGTGATAAAAGATATTACCACCTTGAATGGCTTCCTGGTAATCAACCGGATATACCTATCAGTTCTAGCGTCTAACATAACTAATAGTATCCTTATTTTGCTTTATAAATCTTTTTAAAAACGAGCGAAAAAATATACCTGTCCGGATGAATGGCATCCTGACAAGTACATTTATTCCTAGCGTCTACAATATAAGTTTACCTTATAATATTGGTAATGGCAAGGGTCGAAATCATACTTTTTTATAGCTTAACAGAATTGCTATTTCTTGAGGATGCGCTTGAATTCTTTGGTGAGGGCCGGGACGACTTCTAAGACGTCGCCGACGATACCGTAGGTGGCGACTTTGAAGATGGGCGCGTCAGGGTCTTTATTGATGGCTACGATGACTTTTGAGGACTGCATTCCTATTAAATGCTGGATCTGGCCCGATATTCCGCAGGCGATATAGAGCTTAGGGCAGACGGTCTTCCCTGTCTGGCCGACCTGGTGCGAATACGGCATCCAGCCGGCATCGACTGCGGCACGCGACGAGCCGACGGCTGCGTTCAAAACCTTGGCCAGTTCCTTTACGACCGAGAAATTCTGAGGCGCACTCAATCCCCTGCCGCCCGAAACTATAATATCGGCCTCAGCGAGATTCACGGTCTCTTCGATCTCTTCCACTATATCGAGGAGCGTGGTCCGTGATTTCAATATATCCGCGGGATACTTCTTTCTTATTACTTCTGCCTTGTGGCCTTTATGGATTTCGGCTTCTTTCATGACTTTGTGACGAACGGTCGACATCTGCGGCCTGTGGTTCGGCGTAATGATCGTCGCCATGATGTTGCCGCCGAATGCGGGCCTAGTCTGCAGAAGCAGTTTGTCCTTATCGTCGATATCGAGGCCTGTACAGTCTGCGGTGAGCCCGGCGTCTATTCTTACTGCAACGCGCGATATCATACTGCGGCCGATCGTCGTAGCGCCGCATAGCATGACCTCAGGTTTATATTCTTTTATAAGCTCCACCAGGACATTCGTGTACGGGTCGTCCTGGTATGATTTCAGTTCCGGCGCATCGACTATGTATATCTTGTCGGCGCCGCGATGGGATAGCTCCTCTATCTTATGCTCGATATCGTGGCCCAGGATAACTGCGCAGAGCTTCGTCCCGAGCTTCTTCGAAAGCTTCTTACCTTCGCCGAGAAGCTCGAAGGAGATCGTCTGGATCACGCCTTTTTTTTGCTCGCAGAACACCCAAACATCCTTATAGGCTGAGAGGTCTTTCAACGCCTTCGCCTCTTTATTGAGTTCAATGGCTTTGAATTTACATATCGGGACACAGGCTCCGCATAGCGTGCACTTGGCCATGTCAATCACGGCCTTTTTGTTCGCCATGTGGATCGCGCCGAACGGGCAGGATTTCACGCACAACGTGCAACCGGTGCATTTATCAAGCAGTATTTGGATCGAGCTTGCCATATTAACCATTTGCCGACCGGGTCGGTCGACCATGTCGACCGACCCGGTCAAATAAGGTTTATATCACAATATCCTTTAAAAGTTCCACTAATTCTCTTGCGACATCGGGCGTTTCGCCCTTAAGCATCTCCCCGCCCTTTCTGGGCATCGGAGTAAATATTTTGACTACGCGCGTAGGAGAACCGTCCAATCCTATCGACTTCGGATCCGCTTCGATATCATCGGCAGTCCACTTCGCGATCTTAGCCGACTTCGCCTTCATCATGCCTTTAAGCGACGGAAGGCGCGGAGTGTTTATCTCTTTTACGACCGTTAAAAGGCATGGGAGCGGCGTCTCGACTATATCGTAGCCCTCTTCGGTCATTCGCTCTACCTTTGCCTTATTTTCGGAAATGTCTTCTATCTTTTTGACGTAAGTAACCTGCGGGATGTCGAGGTGCGTAGAGATGCCTGGGCCGACCTGGGCGGTGTCACCATCAGAGGCCTGTTTGCCGCAGATGATGGCGTCAAAAGCGCCGATCTTTTTTATCGCGCACGAAAGCGTGTAACTCGTCGCCCACGTGTCGGAACCCGCAAACTTCCTATCACTTACAAGCACCGCCTCGTCACAGCCTAAGGAGATCGCCTCTTTGAGCGCGTTCTCGGCCTGCGGCGGTCCCATCGTGACCACAGTGACCTTGCCGCCAAAACGTTCTTTAAGGCGCACGGCCTCCTCGATCGCGTAAGTGTCGAAAGGATTAATGACGCTTTCGACTCCGTCGCGGATGAGCGTATTCGTGACCGGATCTATCCTGACGTCGGTCGTATTCGGGACTTGTTTAATACAAACGATTATTTTCATTCGCCTTTTAGACTCTCTTTGATCAGGTTCGCTGCGATGACGTTACGCTGTATCTGGTTCGTGCCTTCGTATATCTGTGTTATCTTCGCGTCGCGCATATATTTCTCGATCGGGTACTCCCTCATGTAGCCGTATCCACCGAATATTTGTATAGCGTCCACAGTCACCTTCATCGCAACGTCCGAAGCGAACATCTTCGCCATCGCCGATTCCTTCGCGACAGACTTAGCGCCTGAGTCCACCATTCTCGCCGTCGCGTAGACGAGCGCTCTGGCCGCTTCGATCTGCGTCGCCATATCGGCCATCATGTGCTGGATCGCCTGGAAGCTCGATATCGGCTGTCCAAACTGGATGCGCTTCCTCGCGTATTCGACAGAAAGGTCGAGCGCGCCCTGCGCAATACCCAGAGCTTGCGCCGCGACTCCCGGGCGGGAGTTGTCGAACGTCTTCATAGCCACGATAAATCCCATACCCTCTTTCGATATTATATTCTCTTTCGGTATCTTGCAGTCGGTAAATATGACTTCGCGGGTAGCCGATGCGCGTATGCCGAGCTTCTTCTCTTTTTGCCCGAAGTCTACGCCCTTCGTGCCCTTTTCTACTATGAATGCGCTGGCACCCCTTGCGCCCTTCGATTTATCGGTGATCGCGATTACGGTATAGACTTCAGCCTCACCGGCGTTTGTGATCCACTGCTTAGTGCCGTTCAATATATAATGATCGCCTTCTTTTCTGGCCGTCGTCTTAATAGAACCGGCATCCGAACCTGCTTCGGCTTCAGTTATGCAAAAAGCCGCGACCTTGCCCTTGGCTATCTGCGGCAGATATTTCTTCTTCTGTTCATCGCTTCCATAAAGTATTATAGGAAATGTGCCGAGCCCCGTGCCGGCAAAACCGAGCGCTATGCCGCCGCAGGCCTTCGAAAGCTCTTCTGCGACAAGGCACATGTCTACTATACCGCCACCCAGGCCGCCGTATTGTTCGGGGATATAAACTCCGAAAAGGTCGCTATCGACCAGGATCTTCACTATATCCCACGCGAACTCTTCGGTCTCGTCGTACCTGGCCGCTACGGGCCTTATCTTTTCCTTCGCGATTTTGCGCGCGAGGTCACGTATCATTATCTGCTGTTCGGTAAATAAATAATCCATAGCTGGCTCCTTGGCATGTTGGAACCGTAATTAACCGGGTCGGTTGCCGTAGGCAACCGACCCGGTTGTTCCGGTCTCTATTCTATGCGAATTTCTTCACTATAAGCGTGGCGTTATGCCCGCCAAAACCTAACGCATTCGACATTACCACCTTCACCTTCGCAGCTCTAGGTTTATTGGGCACATAATCGAGGTCGCATTCAGGATCCGGGGTTTCGTAGTTTATCGTGGGAGGGATGATCCCTTCCTTTATCGCAAGCGCGGAAACTATCAACTCAACTCCGCCGGCGGCTCCCAGGAGATGGCCCATGACCGACTTGGTCGAGCTTATGGCCACTTTTCTGGCATGGTCGCCGAAAACTTTTTTGATCGCTAATGTCTCTATCCTGTCATTATATAAGGTAGATGTGCCGTGCGCATTTATATAATCTACGTCCTTCGGCTTCAGGCCTGCATCCTTGATAGATGCGGCCATGCACCTGACCCCGCCGTCTCCCTCCGGATCCGGCGCCGTCATATGATATGCGTCGCCCGACATGCCGTATCCGACAACTTCGCAGTATATATTGGCGTTACGCTTCATGGCGCGCTCGGCCTCTTCGAGTATGATAACACCTGAGCCCTCGCCCATTACAAAACCGTCCCTATTCTTATCGAAAGGCCGGGAGGCCCTCTCCGGCTCGTCATTATATGCGGTGGAGAGCGCTTTCAGTGCGCAGAATCCTCCGAAACCCATATGCGTTGTAGCCGCTTCGGACCCGCCGCATACCATGACATCGGCATCGCCTCTCTGGATTATCCTGAAGGCGTCGCCTATGGCGTGATTGCCGGTGGCGCATGCGGTCGCGACCGCTGAATTCGGCCCTTTAAGACCGAGAGTTATCGAGACCTGGCCGGAGGCCATATTCACTATAAGCATCGGTATGAGGAATGGGGATATCCTGTCAGGCCCCTTCTCGGGCCCCAGGGTCATGAACTGCCTGTGCTCGGCTTCGACCGTATGCAGGCCGCCTATGCCGGAACCGATTATGACGCCGAACCTGTTCCTGTCTTCCTTGTCCAGCTTCAGGCCGGAATCGGCCATTGCCATCTTTGCGGCACAGACGGCAAACTGGACAAAACGATCCATCCTCTTAATATCCTTAAGAGACAGGTAAGGGGATGGATCGAAATCCTTTATTTCCGCAGCTATTTTAGATGTGAAGTGCGTGGGGTCAAAACAGGCCAAGCGCCTTACGCCGCTTTTACCTTCAAGGAGAGATTTCCAGAAGTCCTGGAGATTGCTGCCTATCGGAGAAACAGCCCCCAGACCTGTTACAACTACTCTTTTTCTCTTAAACATTTCGTAAGGGCTTACTTCCCGGCCTTCTCTTCGATGTATCTCAGAGCGTCTCCAACAGTCATGAGTTTTTCAGCCTCTTCGTCCGGGATCTCCACGCCGAACTCCTCTTCCAGGGCCATTACAAGTTCGACTGTATCGAGCGAATCCGCCCCTAAATCGTCCACAAACTTTGCGCTATCAGTAACTTCATCTTTCTTAACGCCAAGCTGGTCCGCTATTATTTGCCTTATCTTATCCTGAGAAACTTCCATTATTCCCTCCTTAAATGAGGCCGCGACAACGGCCATTTAACTACATCACCATTCCACCGTCAACCTGTATCACCTGTCCCGTTATATAGGACGAGTTATCGCTTGCTAAAAAGAGCGCCAGATTTGCTACATCAGTAACCGTTCCGAATTTGGCGAGCGGAACATATTTAAGCATTTCGGTCTTGACGTTTTCGGGGAGCTTGGCGGTCATGTCCGTTTGGATGAATCCGGGCGCTATTGCATTGGCCCTGACATTCCGCGACGCGAGCTCTTTGGCGACCGTCTTAGTAAGCGCTATGAGGCCGCCCTTTGAAGCGGCGTAATTTGCCTGGCCGGCATTACCCATTATACCTATTATAGAGGCCATATTGACTATCCTGCCGCCACGCTGCTTCATCATGATCTTGGATACGGCCTTGGTGCAGTTAAATGCGCCCTTAAGATTAACGGCGATCACTGCGTCCCAGTCGGATTCGGACATCCTAACAAGGAGCCCGTCCTTGGTTATGCCTGCATTGTTTACAAGTATATCTATTTTCTTGAATTTGTCAAGGGTTTTTTGGACGAAAGATTCGACCTGGTCGGATTTTGTCACGTCGACTATACCCGTTACGGCGGATCTACCCAAAGATTCTATCTCTTTCTGGGTCGCGCCCAATACTTCGGCGTTTACGTCGCACAAGGCTATGTCGGCGCCTTCCCTGGCAAAGAGAAGGGCTATCTCCCTGCCTATGCCCCTGGCCCCTCCGGTCACCATCGCCACTCTATCTTTTAACAACATATACGCCCCAAGTTTATTAAGCCACGGTGTCGGCTAAGTGCCGAGGTCTCCGACCGAGGCTTTCAAAGTATTTCTGCTATTTTATCCATAATCACCATGATGTCAAGTTAATTCTGCCATAGGGTCGGCTAAGTGCCGATGTCTCTGATATCGGCCAAGTTAATTCTGCCATAGGGTTAGCTAAGTGCCGATGTCTCTGACATCGGCCAAGTGATTTTTACGCCCTTTGTATGCGTCTGGGTTACTTCCGTAATCCTGACCGGCACGATCTTCCCTTTAAGCTCATCCGGCCCTCCGAACAGCACCTTTATATAGTTGTCCGAATACCCGGTAAGAAGACGCGTCTTATTATCGCGTTTCGTTTCGACCAATACGCGAAGCGTTCTCTCGAGAAACATGGTGCGGTATAAGTATGAGGACAGGAGAGCGTCCTTTCTTAAATCGTTATACCTCTCGCGGGCGACATATTCCGGGACCTCCGGTACCATATTGAATGCCGGCGTACCGTCTCTTTTACTGAACGTAAATATGTGGGCCCTGACGGGCATGATAGCCTTTATAAGACTCATGGTATTCTTAAAGTTCGCGTTTGATTCTCCGGGGAATCCCACCATTACGTCGGTAGATATCGCTATATCTTTCATACTGCGGACCAGTTTTGATACGACATCGAGGTATCCTGACGCGGTATAAGGCCTGTTCATCCTCTTAAGGATGGTGTCATCGCCGGACTGAAGCGGTATGTGCAGATGAGCGCATATCCTTTTACTATTCGACATGAATTCTACCAATTCATCCGTTACATACTTCAATTCTATCGAACTCAATCGTATCCTGAAATCGCCGTCTATCTTTTCGAGCGCCTTAAGGACGTCGACCAGATCGGCCCCGGCCAGGCCCACGGTTCCTGCGATTTCCGAAGGGAAGATCTCTTTACCCCACGCTCCGAGGCATATCCCGGCGAGGACCATCTCTTTAAACCCGGCCCGCGCAAGCACGCTTACCTCTTCGACAATTTTATCGAGAGGCTTCGACTCGAGAACGCTTCTTACAAGAGGAACCTTGCAATAAGAGCATCGGTTCTCGCACCCATCCTGGATCTTTACGAACGCCTTTGTCCTGTCCTTAAAACCCGTTATAGCGAGGTTAGGTTCTGCGCTAGGTACTTTCAGAACAGGGTAGGCCAGGTTTAAACCTGGCCTACCAATGGGCTGTGCAGGCGAACGCTCGCTTAATATGTCGGCGATCCGGTTCTTCTCGCTATTCTTTACAATATGCGTAACGCCGGGCAGGGACAATACATCTTTGCCGCCATTCTCGACATAGCATCCTGCAAGCACTATCGAGGCCTGCGGGTTCGTCCTGTGCAGCATCCCGATAAGATAGCGGCATTCTTTGTCTGCATGATGGGTCACGGTGCAGGTATTGACGATATAGATGCCGGCAGATTCCTTTGAAGCGGACTCATTGAACCCTCCGCTGATAAGGATCTCGCGCATCGCCTGCGACTCATACTGGTTGACCTTGCAGCCGAGGGTGTGGATGTAGAAACTCTTTTGAATATCAGCTTTCGAATTCATAATTTAGTATCGCGACCGCGGCAAGTCCCGCAGTATCGCTCTTTAAGACTCTCGCGCCCAGGCTGATAGGCCGGAATCCGGCCGATTTTGCGATGGAAGTCTCCTGCGCAGTGAAATCGCCTTCCGGCCCGATCGCTATCGCAATACTCTTCGGTTTAAGGCCGGATATGGCTCTCGCTATCGGGACGGTCTCTTCGCTCAATACCGCTATCAGGCGCAGTTCCTCGTTTGACATTTTCATTACGGAGGAACTAAAATCTTCTATCTCGGATATCTCTGGAATATTTGAGCGGCCGCACTGCTTCGAGGCCTCCCTGGCTATCTTCCGCCACCTATCTACATGAGAGCGCCTCTTATTATCATCCCAAACAGGTATAGCTCTCTCCGTAAAGACTGGAACCACGCGGTAAACACCAAGTTCCGTCGCCTTCTCGATGATGTAATCTATCTTCTCTTTCTTGGTCAATGCCTGGACGAGCGTTATTCTGACTGAATCTATTTGACGGGCAACACGTGTTTCGACTATTTCAACGACGAGCGATCGATGATCTGTTTCTTTTATGATGCCCACATATTCCCTGCCGGACCCGTCAAAGGTGGTCACCTTATCGGATTTCTTTAAGCGCATAACGTCTAGGATATGGTGGGCTTCCCTGCCTGTTATGACTATCCTGCCGGGCTTGACCATCTCCTTCGGAACGAAAAATCTGCTCATTTTTTCTTAGCCGACGGCGGAGCCTTAACCGAAGACGGTGAAACGGGCGGATTTACGATAAATTCGATGTTTGTGTCTTCACCGGCCGCAATTTTAACTTCCTTCTTCATCTGCGATGGGGCCGACATCACCTCGATGTCATATGTCCCCGGCGCCACTTCTATAGAGGTATTGGTAATACCCGAGGCTATTATCGTATTTGTGCCTGAGTTTCTTAACCTTACGGCCAGACGCACGTCTTTGCCATTATCGTCAGCGGCTTTGACGTTCAAGGCCCCGGACACTATCCCCAGATCCAGAGTCGTCTCCTTACCGCTGTCTACCCTGATCTCCTTCTTCACCTGGCGCGGCAGCGTCTCTATCTCAATATCATATACGCCGGAGACTATTTCAAACGGCCTGTTCGCGGCCGCGGTTGCGATGGTCAGGTTCGACTTGGGATATGTTATCTTGAACAATACATACATTGCTTTCTTCTTAGAGTTGAGCGCTTTCACATTGATCGCTCCCGTAAGCGCTCCCAGGTCCTCTACGGTCTCACTGCCCTCGGAGACTTTTATATTCTTGAATATCTTGGCCGGAACGGTATCAAGCTCTATATCGTAGGTTCCGGGAGACAGCTCCTGCATCTTCTGAGATGAGAAACTGGCTACAAATACGCTGGAAGACCTGTCTTCGGACCTGAATGCCTTGACCCTTAAGCCTATATCACCGCCTTTGGAATTTTTCGCCTTCACCGTAAGGCCGCCCATCCCTTTCTGGAATACTTTCTTCTCTGGGATCGCGACAGCCGCCTTACCTTTAATCTTGTCCTGTTTAACTACGACACCCTTCTTGGCTGCACGGTTTGGAGCAGATGTCTTCGTAACAAATATCACGGCCACTGCTATCACTATTATTACAATTGCAATAAAAATATTCTTAATCTTCATTTCGTCTCCTTTTTTTCTCCGAAGATCTCTGCGGAAAATACGTATAGTTCCGTCTTCGGGTCTTTCCATGCATCAGGCGCGAGACCTGCCTTATGCGCACATAGATAAGTCATGAACTGCTCCCTGTCCCAACTATTCTCAGTAGCGACCTGCGGCAGGAACACGCCGCTCCTAAAGCCGGACCTCACCAGAACGCCGTGGCCCGGTATTTTTATATCCTTGTAACTTGCGACTTTTTCGAGCGGCGTGAGCACCGATATCTCGATCACGACCCTGTCCACCTCTTCGGGCGAAAGGGGCGGAAATCTCGGGTCTCCTGTGGCCGATTCGATCGCCATGCCGGCGATCGTCCTGCACAAAGGCCCCTGGCCTGCCATATTGCCGATGCAGCCCCTAAGCTCGCCGTTTTCATGCAGCGTCACAAAAGCGCCCAGATTTTTATTCAATACCGGATCGCTTTCCGTAAAATCTTTCCTCTTGCCGTCCCTTACATAGCTGGTTATCGATTCCCTGGCAATTTGCAATAATCTTTTTCTTTGACTATCGTTCAGCATCGCCTTTTTCTCCACGGGACCCTGGCCCCCGGACCCTGGACCCTCTTTATATACTACAGCACTAAGGTATCCGACTACCTTACTCTTATCTCCGGTCACATCTCCAGAATTCGCGTACTTCAGCACCTTTATTTTATCATACCCTAGCTTTTCTGCTGCAAGTAAAGTAGCTGTAACCGGCATGAGGCCGCATAGTTCGCACTTTCCGCTGGCAGCACTTGCATAGAGGTCTTTCGCTTTCATACCGCTCAAGACCGATACAAAATTCTTATCAATAGCATTCGCCTCTTCATAAGGATGGTAATGCGAAAGGTCGGACGATGCTATTATTAGCACATCCTTCCTGTCTTTCAAAACATTTGCCAGTGCATCGGCCAATATCACCGCGTCATTGTAGTCTTGCGTTCCAAAAGCTACAGGAACGATCCTCGCGTCTTTAAAAACCGTTTGAATGAACGGCACCTGCATCTCTACGGAATTTTCTTCGTTGAAAAGTCCGGGGTCAAATTTTATCCTGTTATTACCGGAGATCATCCGGTTCGCGATCTTCTCATCGATAGCGACATCCCCGAGCGGCGTATGCCATGAGCCTTTAGCATAAACGGATATGCCGTCAAAAAATTTTCTGTGACTGAAACCGATTATTATGACCGTCTTTATATCTCTGCCCTGCAAAGCCTTGTAACCATAGGCTGCGACAGGCCCGGAGAATTGATATCCGGCATGAGGCGAGATGATCGCGAGGACTTGCCCGTCTATCTTTCCCGGATTCGCTGTGTTGAGATAGTTTTCGAGCATCGCCGCAAGTTCCGTTCTGCCGGCAGGATACCAGCTGCCCGCAAGGTCGGCATTCTTAACCTCAGCAGCAAAGGCGGATGTGGTAAAGATGAGCGTTGTAATGAACAATATTATTTTCATATATCTTTTGGAAAAGGAATATTAAGGAGAAACCTTTTTAGAAAAGGTTTCTCCTTAAACAAATTTGGGCGATTAGCCCGCTATTGTTTAAGTCTGGCGGCCTTAGCCAAAAAGCAAGACATGCCTTTTTGGCTAAGGCCAAATTTGCATTGGTGGAGCTGGGGGGAATTGAACCCCCGACTCAGCGTTGCGAACGCTGCGTAATCCCACTTTACTACAGCCCCTACACGAACCGTTGATATATTATTCCACCGACGCGGTCGAATTACTTAGGACTCTTCCGACCGCGTCGGTGCTGCATGCGTCACCTTTTCAATCCACCCTAGATACTCTTTACTCCCGGCTACGATCGGCAATGCGATTATCTCCGGCACTTCGTAGCTATGGATGCGCTTTATCTCTTTTTCGATTCTTTTAAAATTCGTAAGCCTCGTCTTGAACATCAACAGAACTTCACTCGCACTATCTATCTTACCCTGCCACCAGAACCTGGACCGGACTCCGTCGACTATATTGCCGCAGGCGGCAAGACGCTTCTTCAGTATAGATGCGGCTATTCTTTCCGCCTCCTGTTTCGATGAACAAGTGGCGAGTATTATAACAAATCTATCTGCCATAAAAAAGCCTTAATCCCGTTTCGATCGTATTATAGTGTATCTCGACTGTATCATTATTATTATATGCATAACCACCTGCCAATACAACCGCAATCGGTATGTCGAAACTCTTCGCCTGCCTGAAGACGAACTCATCCCGCCTCAACAGCCCTTCCTTGGTGAGCGAAAGTCCGCCTATCTGATCGCCTTTGTACGGGTCGGCGCCGGCAACGTACATGACAAGATCCGGTTTAAACTCAAAGAGTATCCTGGGTATATTCTCCTGAAGAGCCGATAGGTATTCGCCATCAGCGGCCCTGTCTCTCAGGCCTATATCGAGAGAGGACTTTGGCTTCAGGTAAGGGTAATTATGCTCCTGGTGTATCGAAAACGTAAATACTTTCGGCTCACTCCGGAATATGGCTGCAGTACCGTTGCCGTGGTGAAGATCGCAATCTATTATTACGGCCTTCTTTGCGTTCTTCTTCTTTATCGCGCGCCTGACCGCCACCGCTATATCATTAAGCACGCAAAACCCCTCTCCGTGGTCGGGAAAAGCGTGGTGAAATCCGCCGCCTATATGGATGCCCAGCTTATCTTTGAAAGCGATCTCGGATGCCATGATCGTCCCGCCGCAGCATAATATAGACGCGTCGACAAGTCCCCTGGAGACAGGAAGCTCGAGCCTTGATATCTCTTCTTCTGTCAAGGTGCCATTTTTTAATTTATGCAGATATCCACGGTCATGGACAGCCAGGATATCTTCGTCCGAAGCCGGGATCGGCGGTATGAACGCCAGCCTGTTCGTAAATACGGAACTTTTCGAGAGCTTCTCTTTTATAAGTTTATACTTTGAGGTGGGAAATACGTGGCTTCCTATATCGACTGCATAATCTTTAGAATATACCAACCTGATCGTATCGGGCATTCTTTAGAAGGGTCCTCGAGCTATTCTTGCCTTAAGTAAGCTCCTCTATCATCCCCTCCACCGCGTTCTGTATCAGCTCCCAGTCTTCCTGATTATGGACGGCAAACTTCTGCTTCCTTTTCCAACCGCCCTCTTCCTTCTTCTGCCACAGGTAGAAGCAGACCTGCTTCCTGCCGTAGCTTTCCAGAAGAACCACCGCGGACCACCACCCGAAACGCTTATTTATAGTCTTCTGCGTCAGCACTACTAAAGGAGGAACTATCGGGACCTGCTCTTCGTCTCTATGGCTCTTCTTCTCTTCCATATACGCTATCTCCTAAGGTAGACCTGGTAATCATAGCCGGATTTCTCCACTATCGCGTGGCCTTCCCTGGCCAGCCAGCCGATGGCCATGAGCACCCGCTCTTTTTCAGTGTCGATCTCGCGCACAATTTGAGACAATGAACTCTTCCCGTGTTCGTCAAGATAATGCCATATATCTCCGGCGGTAATGCCTATCTCGGTGATCATTTTATTACCCCCAAGTTTATTAAGCCACGGTGTCGGCTAAGTGCCGAGGCCTCCGGCCGAGGCTTTCTTATTGTAACTACCACACAAAGGACAAATCGATATCTCATCATGTTTAGAATCTACGTAAGAATGAAAGCAGACGGAACATTTCCAAACAAAATCTATATCTTTACCTGCCACTCGCTTCATCCCCCTATACCCGGATATTAGCCATATTACCAGAATGACTATAGCCGAAAATAATGTATAGAAGAATATCAGAGTAGATATATCCAATTTTATCATAATATTACCAATAGTCAAGGGCCGAGACGCTAATCGGCGCCGTACCCGGCTTGAGGCTTTTCTGCATTCACTGCCCCATCGATCAACATACTTATGCTCTCATTTCTTGAGTTATATCTGTCCGGGGAGCCGTCATAGTCGCGCCCGCCGCTGATCATATTTTCTTCGAAATCGCGGGCCGCGGGCGCTTTAGCTTCCATATACCTGCTCTCCAAAAAAGAACGTTCCTTAGGTCTGGCACGGACTTCCATTGCGCCTTTACCCAGGATCGGCCCCAGGAATGATACCTTAGAAAACTTCACGAAAGCGTTCTTGTCGGGTTTCGCTATTATGGTTATAGTCGAGATCCAGAAGAGATGCCAGACGAGCGATATTGTTATGGCTATCGCAAAGATACGGGCGGCCTCGTTATGAAAGATCCTGGTCAAAACTTTCGGCATCGCTTCACCTGTTCGTAGCTATATTCGCCTGCGAAACGCCTTCTCTCCTGCACATATCCCATATTTCGACCACTTTACCGAGAGACGCATGGCTGTCTGCCTTTATCAGGAGCGGCGAATTCTCTTTCGCCATCAGCCTCAGGTTTGACAAAAGCTCATCCTGGGTGATCTCGCGGTCGTTCAGATATATCTTGTCGTCTTTTGTGACCACTAGAACGGTGCTCTCCTGCTGGACCACTTCGCTCGTAATGGCTTTCGGCAGATTGACCTTTATGCCGGGCTGGAATATAAAACTCGACGTGAACGCGAAGAATATGAAGAGAAGGAAGAAGACATTGATAAGCGGCGTCATCTCTATAAGGCCTCCTTCTTTGATCTCGCGCCTCTTAAACTTCATACGTATCCCTCCGCGACGAGAGGAGGTTTACAAGATCGGTCGCGCTCCTCTCCATGTCGTAGATGAGCGAATTCACCTGGCTCGTCAGGTAATTATACGCGACGTAAGTCGGTATGGCCACGGCCAACCCCGCGACGGTGGCTAAGAGAGCTTCCCATATGCCGCCGGCAAGGTCTCCGGGATTTACAGGCGCCAACAATGCGGCCTTCTGCTGTATGACCTGGAATGACTTTATCATGCCCGTCACAGTACCGAGGAGTCCGAGAAGCGGCGTTATGTGCGCGATCGTCGCCAGTATCGGCAGGTGTTTTTCGAGCCTGGGTATTTCGAGCTGTGCGGCCTCTTCGACCGCCTCCCTTATCTCGGGCTTTGATCTGTCGTGCTTTAATATGCCCGCCTTTACTATGTGCGCGATCGGCCCCGGCGTATTGTTGCATAATTCTATCGACTCGATTATTTTGTTCCTTTTCAATACCGCCGTTATATCCTCCATAAACTTGTCGGCGTCTATTCTCGCCCTGCGCAGATTGTATATCCTGTCGATGACGACACCGAACGCGAGTATCGACGAAAGAATTATCAGATACATCATCGGTCCGCCCTTACTGATTATATCCCACATAGTTCCCCCTGTTATTTTAATGACTCCAATCTCTTCTTAGCAAATGCGGACTCTTCCACATCCATCGCCGCAAGCTTCTCGTACAACTTCTTTGCCTCGTCGGGTCTAGACAATTTTTCAAATATTTGGGCAGCCTTAAACTCTGCCCTGACCGACCAGAAGGCGCCCTTAGAATAAACCCTGGGCACTTTCATGTATTCTTCCGCGGACCTTGCGAGATCGCCCTTCTCTTCGATCGCCTCCGCTATCTCGTATTGGGTCTGCGCATTAAGCTCGTTATTTTCAAGCCCCAGAGCCTTCCCGAGATAGCCGACCGCCCCGTCAAGGTCCTTCGCATCTTTTCTGAACTTTGCCATCTTTCTGTAGGCGCCGGTCGCCGACTCCGAACCAGGAAACTTAGATACCAGCTCCTCGAATTTCAGCATAGCCTCAGGCCTCTTCCCTTCGTCGGCCAATGTGAGCGCCGATCGATAAAAAGCCCTCTCCCCCAGGCCGCTCGACGGGAAATCCTTCACTACCCCATCGTAATATTCTCTGGCTTTTTCGAAATTTCCTTTAGAGCTAAAGTGATCGCCAAACCAAAACACGGCATCAGCAGCCATATTTGATCCGGGATAGTCTTTAAGAAATCTTGTAAATTGATCGACCGCTTCGGATTCCCTTCCCATGTTGTAATAACACCATCCGGCCTGGTATTCCGCAAAGGCTTTCAGCTCTTCACTCTTTAGTTCTCTTGAGCCTTCTTTGTATAATGACAATGCCTCGCCATATTGCCCGATATTGTAAAGCGAGTCGGCCAGGGACAGCCTTGCCGTAGAAGAAGCCTCGCTCGACGGAAATATCTTCAGGAAATTCTTCAATTCCGAAGCGGCGCGTTCAAAGTCGCGCTTTTTAAAATAGGCTTCGCCCAGCCGGAAAAGTATCTTCTCCCGCAAAGTCGTATCAGGAAAATTTGTCAACGCGCTCTGGTAAGCGAGGACCGCTTCGTTGTACCGTCCGGTAATGGAAAATATACTGCCAAGCTGGACTTGCGCATAATCTGCAGCCGGACTATCCGGATATCTGTCGAGGATCCTGTCATAACTCTCGACGGCTTTCTTGTAATCTTTACCTTCTAAATAAATGTCCCCTAATTTTGAAGTGGCGGCAGCTGCCAGGTCCGGGTCATCTGAGGCATCAGCTGCAATGCGAAACTGCTTCACGGCTTCATCGTTCTTCTTCTGTTTTAAGGAGATGATCCCAAGCTCGTAATGCAGCTCGTCGGCATATTTGGATTCGTAAGGCTTGTCGAGCGCATCCCTGCAAGTCCTCTCGGCCTCTTCGTAACGTCTTTCGGCTTCGAGAAGCCTGGATTTACCATAGTAGGCCTCGGAGGCTATGTCGCTCTTCGGCCCGGCACTGATTGCTTTGTTATACGTTTCGGCTGCTTCTTTGAGAGCGCCGGTCTTCTCGTAGTTTTTCGCCAGCCCGACGAGGCAGGCAGCCTTAAGGATTTCGTCATCCTGCCGCCCAAGGCACTTACCGAATTCCTTTATGCTTTCGGAATAGTCGCCCATGCGAAATTGCGCGCTCGCCATGCGATATGCGGCAAGATCCGCCCACTTCGCATCCGGCGATATGGTCAATGCCCGGCCGAAATAAGCCAGTGCGTCCTTGTATTTTGTCTCAAAAAAATTCACTTCGCCGAGAAGATAATATGCATCCGCCGTCTTGACCGATACGGGAAACTTTTCGATAAATTTCTTGAGTTCCGAGGCCGCTTCATCGTAACTGCCGGCAAGATACAGGCACTCGCTCACGCCGAACTGTGCCCAGGCTGCTGAAGCCTCGAGAGGATACTTTGAAAGCACCTCCCTGAAACATGTGATCGCGTCATCAATGAGGCCGAGCTTGTAGTAGGCCCAGCCCTTGGAATATACAGCATCGCTTAGGTACTTTGAAGACGGGAATTCGTCTATCAGCCTCTGATAAAATTCTAAAGACTTCTTGTAGTCGCCCTCTTTTAAATATATTTCGCCGGACCAGTAGAGGGCGGTGTCCTGCGCGGCGCTTCCGGCACTCGCATTCAGGACCGTCTCGAATTCATATATCGCTTTGGAGAGGTTATCCTGATAGTAGTGGGCTCTGCCGAGAAGCGCATGGGTTTCGTAAAGATAAGCGGTATCGGGATAGTTATGCAATATAGATTCGAGCTGCCCTGCCGCCATATCATAAAGTCCGTCGTTAAACGTCTTCTTCGCAACGGCGTAATCGGCACCGTCGGAGAGCTCTGCTGCGTATGCGATGGTTGATAGAAAAAATATAGCCGCGCAATTTACTAAGATTTTTTTTGCTGAAAGCTGAAGGCTGAAGGCTGAAGGCTTCATTTAAGCACTTCCTTCAGATATTGCCCCGTATACGACTTCTGACTTCCAGCAATCTCTTCGGGCGAGCCGCTTGCGACGACCTCTCCCCCGTCGTCCCCGCCCTCCGGCCCGAGGTCGATGACATAATCTGCAGTCTTTATCACGTCCAGATTGTGTTCGATGACGAGCACGGTATTGCCGCCCTTTACGAGCGCCTGCAGGACACTTAAAAGTTTATCGACGTCCGCAAAGTGAAGCCCGGTCGTGGGCTCATCGAGTATGTAGAAAGTCCTGCCCGTCGATGTCTTCGACAACTCCGAGGCCAGTTTTATCCTCTGGGCCTCCCCGCCCGAAAGCGTGGTGGCGGACTGGCCCAGCCTTATGTAGCCTAAACCCACCTCTTGGAGAGTCTTAAGCTTATTTCGTATCGGGGTTATGTTCGTAAATAACGCGAGCGCTTCTTCGACTGAGATGTCGAGAATGTCCGATATTGATTTGCCCTTATATTTGACTTCTAGCGTCTGGGCGTTGAAACGTTTACCCTTGCAGACCTCGCATTGAACATATATATCTGGAAGGAAATGCATCTCTATCGACTTAATGCCGTCACCCGTGCACGCCTCGCAGCGGCCGCCCTTCACGTTAAAGCTGAACCGGCCGGGCTTATAGCCGCGCACCTTCGATTCCGGCAGTTTCGCGAACAGGTCGCGTATAAATGAGAACGCATTCGTATACGTCGCCGGATTTGAACGCGGTGTCCTGCCTATCGGCGACTGGTCGATCACTATGACCTTGTCTATGAACTGCGTACCCTCGATCTTATTATGTTCGCCAGCCTTCTCTTTCGATCTGTAGAACTTCTTCGCGAGGGCCCTGTAAAGAATGTCGTCGACGAGAGTGCTCTTGCCTGAGCCGGATACTCCGGTGATACAGACAAAAAGGCCGAGAGGTATCGTAACGTCTATATCTTTAAGATTATGTTCGCGTGCGCCTACTATCTTGACAGCATTCGCGCCTTTATACGGCCTTCTTGACGCAGGCACCTTTATCTTGAGCTCTCCTCTCAAATACTTTCCGGTAAGAGAATCCTTAGAGGCAAGGACGTCCTTTAGCGTTCCGCTTACCAGCACATGCCCGCCGTGCTCCCCGGCGCCCGGCCCCAGGTCTATTATATGGTCCGCCTTTCTGATCGTCGCCTCATCGTGCTCGACGACGATGAGGGTATTGCCAAGATCCCTCAAGGTAATAAGCGTGTCGAGAAGCTTCGAATTGTCCTTCTGGTGGAGCCCGATGCTCGGCTCGTCCAGTATATAGATGACTCCGACAAGGCCGGAGCCGATCTGCGTCGCGAGCCGGATGCGCTGCGCCTCGCCTCCGGATAGCGTAGAACTACGACGATCGAGCGTGAGGTAGTCGAGGCCTACGTTTATCATGAACTGAAGACGTTCGCCGATCTCCTTCAGGATCTGGTGCGCTATTTTCTCCTGCATCTCCGACAGACGCATCGTTTTTATGAAAGCCCTCAATTCCTTTATGGACATCGCCGATACTTGAGCGATATTCTTATCATTCACCGTAACGGCAAGGCTCTCGGGCCTAAGGCGCGCGCCCTTGCATCCGGGACACGGCAGGACCGACATGTACTTATTTATTTCCGTTTTTATGAATTCACTTTCGGTCTGGCGGAAACGCCTCTCGAGGTTCGCCACGACCCCTTCGAACGAGCCCCAGCCTTTCTTCGCTTCTCCGTACAATACCAGTTTTTTAATATCACGCGGCAGGTCTTTGAAAGGCGTCCGGACGTCGAAACCGTATTCGCTTGCGAGCGAGCGCAGGAGCCTGCGGTAATATATGTAGAGCCCCTTCCCTCCGCGCCGCCATGCCTCGACGCACTCGAGCACAGGCTTGGACTTGTCGGGTATTACAAGTTCCGGGTCGATCTCCATCTTGTTGCCGAGCCCATCGCACGCGGGGCACGCGCCGTACGGCGAATTGAACGAGAATACCCTGGGCGAGAGCTCCCCGATCGATATCCCGCAATCAACGCAGGCGTATTGTTCATTGAATAAAATATCGTTCTGCGTTGATTTAGATTCCGTGCTGACTATGACGAGACCCTTGCCGGCAACGAGCGCAGTCTCTACCGAATCGGTGAGCCGCTTCTTCACGCCGTCTTTTATCACGAGCCTGTCGACGACGATCTCTATGTCATGCTTCTTATTCTTATCGAGCCTTACCGGCTTCTCGACTTCAAAGACTTTGCCGTCAACCCTTACCCTTATAAATCCGTCTTTCTTGATGCTATCGAAAAGCTCCCTATACTCGCCTTTGCGGCCGCGCACTACCGGAGCCAATATCAGGATCGCTGTCTGCTCGGTTAGCTTCAGTATTTTTTCCACTATCTCCTGCGATGTCTGGCGCGTGATCGGTTTGCCGCATTTATGGCAATGAGGAGTGCCTACGCTGGCATATAGGAGGCGCAGGTAATCATGTATCTCGGTCTGTGTCCCGACGGTAGACCTTGGATTGGAACCCGCGGTCCTCTGCTCTATACTGATAGCCGGGGAGAGCCCTTCTATATATTCTACGTCGGGCTTCTGGAGTTGTTCTAAAAATTGGCGCGCGTAGCTTGAAAGCGATTCCACATATCTGCGCTGCCCTTCGGCGTATATCGTATCGAATGCAAGCGAAGACTTCCCTGAACCGGAGAGGCCCGTCACGACGGTGAGCGAGCCCCGGGGGATCTCAACATCGACATTCTTCAGGTTGTGCTCTTTAGCGCCCTTTACTAAAATTATACTTCTTTCCATATATGAATTGGATTGTAGCATAGGCGGGAAAAGAAAACAAGAATGACAAAAAAAGGGTCTGACCTTGCAGGATCAGACCCTTTTAATACACCAATTACTGCTATTTCTTCTTGCCGCCCCTGAGCATCTTGGCTCTGGAGACGTCACCCTTCTTATCGATGAAGTAGAGGTATCCCTTTACTTTCTTTACCGCCGGCTTTGCGACTACCTTACCGCCGCCGCCCTTCTTCGCACCTCTCGCCATCTTCGTCTCGACTACATTGCCCTTCTTATCGACGTAATAGAGATAACCTTTTTTCCTCACTATCCCTACCTTTGCGACTTTTTCTGCCATCTGATTCACCCCCTCCCGTATCTATATTTTTATTTTTCACAGGGTACAGATTGATATAATCTTCCTTTACCCTAGAAATACTTCTGAAAATATTAGTCTTAACGTGCGGACAAACCTTCTCCATCTGGTTTATAAAATTCTTCATCATGCGCCTTTTCGACGTATCGGCGTTCGGGCATCTGCATACCTGGGACGGGAATCCCGACTCTTTGGCGAACTTCTTCATCTTCTCTTCTTCGACGTAACATAAGGGGCGTATTATCACGATCTTCCCGCCGAAGAGCTCCTGCCTCGGGTTCATCGCGGCGAACTCGCCCTGAAACAATAAGTTCAATAGCAGCGTCTCAACGATGTCGTCTTTGTGATGTCCGAAAGCGATCTTCGTGCAGCCGAGTTTGTCTGCCGCCATGAATAGGGCCTTTCGCCTGTTCCACGCGCACCAGAAGCACGACGTCTTCTTATTTTTGTCCAGCACCCTGATCTTCTTAAAGTGCGATTTGATACCGTTGGTATCGAAAAATACTTTGAGCAACTTCGTGTGAACACAGCCGCCGCACCTGAAGTCCGTCTCGACGTGCATCGCGATGAGCTCGTAATCTATCGGCGCCCACTTTTTGCGTTCGGCGAGCAACTTCAAGAGCGTCATGCTGTCTTTGCCGCCCGAGACAGCGACCAGGATCCTGTCCTTATCCTCGATCAGGTTATAATCGGCGATGGCCTTGCCGATCCTGTTCGAAATATAATTACCGGTTTTAGTCAAAGAGCGCATCTTATATTACGTCCCTACCTTGACGGTATCCGTTATGCCTGCCAGGGTAGCAATTGCAGAAAACACCGCAAGCGAACTGGTCTTCGGGTTCGACCTCGACGGGACGTTCTCCGTCCTAGTGAATACCCTACCCGCCTCGCCCACGATCTCTACTTCATGAACATTCTTTGTATAGTCCGGCGAGGTGATTATTTTAACGCGCGTCCGCGCGGCCCCCAGGCCGGCAATGCTCAAGACGGCCGATACATTCACGTTCTGCGGAAATCCCCTTATCGCCGCTTCGGCGCTTCCTTCGAAGATAGCGGTCTCACATTTCACGTCCAATACGTCAAGGCCTTTCTCTTTCAGATACGGCGCGCCCTCAAGCCCCTTCGGCGGTTTTCTTGTGGTGAGCGTAACCGAATCTATTCTGCCAGCCGAAGCTGACTTGAGCCCGTCAACGCCGGACAATGCGCCGCTCGGTATATACACCCTGACCTCTTTCGCGCGCGCTCGAGCAAGCAGCCTCTCTTTCCCGATAAGGCCCCCAACGCTCATTATCATGCAGTCCTTATGCGCTCTTATGCATCGATCGAGAACATCCCCCGAGATCTTCGCGCTCGCCGCTTCCACGACCAGATCGCAGATATTTATCAATGCGTCGAGCCCCAAAACCTGCGGCTTCTTTTTAAGCGCTTTTCTCAATAGCCCTGTCTTATTTTTTTCTGTATCGCAAATCGCTACAAGATCGATCGTTTTCTTTAGCCTGCCTTGACATGCAAGCGCTATCTCGGACCCGATCGTTCCACAGCCTACTATTCCGACCCTGATCCGCTTCATATTCAATATCCCGCTATCGCGGCGCCCTGTTTTTCACCGGTCACCGCAAGCATTTTGTCGAGCGCATTCTTAGCCTTTTCCCTGACCTCGTCGGAGACTTTGATCTCATAGACCATCTTCTCGAGCGAATGGGCGACCCAACCCAAAGTTATGAGCTTCATGTTCGCGCACACAAGATGCGAAGTCGGCAGATAAAATTTCTTCCCTGGGTTCTCTTTATTCAACTTGTATAACATGCCGGATTCCGTCGCTATTATGAACTCCTTCGAGTCCGACTTTTTTACATACGTGAACATTCCGCCCGTCGAGCATATGTGGTCGGCGAGCGCCAGCACTCCGGGATTACACTCCGGATGCGCGATCACCTCAGCCTGCGGGTGCGCACTTTTCGCCCTCACGATGTCTTCCTCCTGGACCCTGATATGCGTCGGGCAGAACCCGTCCCATAAAATTATATTTTTCTCCGGCACCTGCGACTGGACGTATCGGCCAAGGTTCTTGTCGGGAACGAATATGATATCTCTCTCCTGGAGCGCCCTGACGACCTGGACGGCGTTACTGGAGGTACATGCAATATCGCTCTCCGCCTTCACCTCTGCCGATGAATTTACGTAACAGACCACGGCAGCGCCGGGATGCTCCTCCTTCTTCGCGCGGAGCTTCTCCGGCGTGATCATGTCCGCCAGCGGACAGCCGGCCTCCATAACAGGCAGAAGCACCGACTTACCGGGATTCAAGATCGACGCAGACTCTGCCATGAATTGCACGCCGCAAAAGACGATCGTATCGGCATCGGTCCTGACCGCGGCCTGGGAAAGCGCGAGCGAGTCCCCGCTTATATCCGCTATCTCCTGGATCTCATCGCGCTGGTAATTGTGCGCGATTATGACGGCATTCCTCTTCTTCTTAAGCTTCGCTATCGTCTTCTTCAGGGATTCATTGTACTCAAAATCGCTCTTAACCGTATTTGCCATTTTAAACCTTTACAATTATGTTGTCGATCAGGCGCGTCTTGCCGATAAATACGGCCAATGCCATCAATGTTTCGCCCGAGACCTTGCTGATCTCTTTAAGCCTGAGCGTATCGGTTATCGAAATGTAGTCTATCTTTGCCGCCGGGACCCTCTTAATCGATTCCTCTATCATTCTGGTAATCTTCTTCGCATCCCGCTCACCCGACTTAACGAGCGACTCCGCCCTCTTAAGGGACTCATATAACGTCACGGCGTTCTTACGCTCGTCCGGCGACAGATATACATTCCTGGAGCTCATCGCGAGGCCGTCAGGTTCGCGTATGGTCGGCATGATCTTTATCTCGACGCCCATATTCAGGTCTCCGGCCATCTTTTTTATCACTATGGCCTGCTGGGCATCCTTCTGGCCGAAATACGCTATATCCGGTTTGATTATATCGAAAAATTTCGCCACGACGGTCGTGACCCCTTTGAAATGACCCGGGCGCGATTGCCCGCACATAGTCTCGGTAAGGTGTTCGACATTAACGTAGGTGACGTAACCGTCCGGATACATCTCTTCAGCGGATGGTGCGAAAATTATATCGACGCCGGCGGATGTGGCAAGCCTTTCATCTCGCTTGAAATCCCTGGGGTATTTTTCGAAATCTTCGCATGCGCCAAACTGGATGGGGTTCACAAATATGCTCATGACAACCACATCGACATGCTTCTTCGCGGCCCTGACAAGCGACAGGTGGCCTTCGTGCAGATATCCCATCGTCGGGACAAGACCTATCGATTTGCCCTCTTTCTTGGATATCTTCACGAGGGTCGACATTCGCGGTATGGTGTTGACTACTTTCACTTAAGTACCTTCTCTATAAGTGGTAGGGCAGGTTTAAACCTGCCCTACTGCATTTTCGTTATTTTCCCAGCTCTCTCAAGCCCTTCAGCACAAACTCTCTCCGGGTGATCTCCGGATGAGGAATGACAAGCCCGTCCTCTTCCACCTTCTCCTGGCCATAATACAGGATGTCGAGGTCGATCGTTCTCGGCCCATCCTTCACGGTCCTCTGTCTCCCGAGACGTTCCTCAATATTATTAAGCTCGACGAGAAGCGCCCGGGGCGCAAGCATAGTCTCTATTTCCAGGACGCCGTTCAAAAATTTACCCTGCGATATTCGGCTGACCGGATCTGTTTCATATATTGACGAGGAACGGTTTACTTTTATCGACCTGCTAGACCTCAGTTCATCGATAGCCTTATCAATGTACGATCGCCTGTCGCCGAGATTTGAACCTATCCCTATGTAGCATGTAACCATTTAAGTCAGCCGCTCCTTGATCCTCTTGACGGCTTCCTTTATTCTTTTTTTATCAACAGTCAGCGCAAACCTGATGTAACCCTCGCCGTTCTCGCCAAATCCGTTGCCCGGCGTAGCTACGATATCGCATTTTTCGAGAAGCGCCTTCGAGAATGTTCCCGATGTATATCGCGGCGGCACTTTCGCCCATACGTAAAATGTCGCTTTCGGTTTCCCCACATTCCAGCCCAGAGCATTCAGCCCGTCGACTAGAATATCGCGCCTCTCCTGATATATCTTAAGGACCGATTTTATATGTCTGTCATAATTTTTGAGCGCGGCCACCCCGGCCCACTGGATCGCGAAGAAACATCCCGAGTCTACATTGGCCTTCAGCTTCGCGAGCCCTGCTATTATATCTTTGTTCCCGGCGGCAAATCCCAGCCTCCATCCGGTCATGCTGAACGTCTTCGAAAGGGAATGGAATTCGATCGCTACGTCCTTCGCGCCGTCCACTTCAAATATGCTCGGGGCCTTGTATCCGTCGAAACCTATCTCCGAATACGAAGCGTCGTGGCAAACTATGATATTGTGCTTTGCTGCGAAATCTACCACCTCTTTGAAGAAATGCTTATCGCAGACCGCCGAGGTAGGGTTGTTCGGGTAATTTACGAACATCATCCTTATTTTGTGGATGTGGGCGTGGTTTATGACTTTCAAATTCGGCAAGAAATGATTTTCCGCCTTGAGCGGCATGAGCTCAGGCTCTCCGCCGGCGAAATACGTGCCGGACTTATACGGAGGGTATCCCGGATCGGGAATGAGAACGTGCTCGCCCGGGTTGATAAATGCGAGCGGCATATGCGCTATGCCTTCCTTTGAACCTATGAGCGGATAAATTTCAGTTTCGGGATCGAGTGATACGCCGAAGCGCTTCTTGAACCAGATCGCGGCCGCCTCTCTAAACTGCGGCAGACCCTGGTCGAGGGGATAGCGTTGATTCTTAGGGTCGCGTGCGGCCTTCGCAAGCGCGTTCACTATGAACCCCGGCGTCGGGATATCCGGGTCGCCAATGCCTAAGTCGATTATATCGCGCCCTGCTTCCTTAGCCGCCCTCTTTGCCTTATCGAGTTCGACGAACAAATACGGCGGCAGCTTTTTTAACCTGTCAGACTTTTCAATTTTTATCATCTTTTCCTCACTCTTAAATTTTTCGGGTCCTGCCGCTCGCATGCTTTTTGCTTTAGGGCTCGTATGGGGTTTACAATCGGACTCCTAACTGGTGCGTATCTGTATGTCCGCCAGGATTGACTACGATATTAACGCCTCTGTCTGTATCGCCATGACGGTATCAATCCTGTAGCGGCGGACACCCCCATCCCATACTCGCCCATAGTATAAAAAGCATGCTTCGCGTCACCCGAAAAATTTCAAGCTACTATATACACCGGTGCCAATACTGACTCAAACTTGTGGCGGCACTTAATTCGTTTTCTGTTTCCTATCCATAACGTGTAAAACTACTACTGATAAAACTATCCAAAAAATCAAATCTATCCCGCGCAAAACAAGAATAGGACTTATTGGTAAAGATCCGATAATATCTTTTCCGCCACATATTAAAAATATTTTTGACATAAAATGAAAAATCCACTGAAACATAATAAGCAGTTTACTCATCATGGCAGATAATGGCGAATATTCTTTTCCTTGGAACAATGTCATGCATAAGCGACCATAACCAGAGGTTACAATCTCTCCGACGATAAAGATCGCTCCCCCCATAAACACCCCTTTACCAACTATCGCTTTTCCCATGAGTTACCTTTCATTTTGGCTTTTTCCAACCACGCACCAAACTTACTCTTATAGTGAACCAGCTTTACTATAGTTGACAAAAATTCGTCGGCTGTAAAATTTTTCACTCCGTCCGATGGTAGAACTTTTGGGTGCGTGCCGGAGCTTGCGTTTAAAATTTCGATACCTTATGGCGATCTAGAAAGGACGCGAAAACTGGTCAATTGTCGTAGGGGAGGTTTAAACCTCCCCTACGACTCTACCAGGTTGAGCGGCCATCGAAATTTTACCGAGCAAAATCGCATGCCTAATGCGATTTTGCGTCAAGCGAAGGCACCACCCAAAAGTAAATGCCTTCACGAGACGAAACTTTTACAACCCCAGTACGTCCTTCATCGTATACAGCCCCGGCTTTTTGCCAACGAGCCACTTTGCAGCCTGAAGTGCGCCCTTCGCGAATATATCGCGCGTCTTCGCGCTATGCGTTATCTCTATAACATCTACGGAACTTTCGAATGTAACCGTATGCTCGCCGACGATCTCCCCTTCACGAACCGATTCTACAGGCACTTCGACATTGCCCTCAGCTTCTTTGATTATACGGACGAGCTCTTTCGCCGTCCCGCTAGGCGCGTCCTTTTTATGCTCGTGGTGCGCCTCTACTATGCTGACATTATATTCACGGCCCAGGACCTTAGCCGCGTCATGAGTTATCTTGAAGAGAAGGTTAACCCCGGCAGACATGTTCGGTGAGAATACTACGGATATCTTCTTCGATGCAGCCTCTACCTTGGCGCTTTCGGCTTCAGACAAGCCGGTAGTCCCTATCACCATCGGCTTCTTATGCTTTTCGCATAAGGCAAGGTGCTCTACCGTGGCCTGCGGCGTTGTAAATTCTATCAGGCAGTCGGCCGCCTCTATAAATGCTTCCGGATTTTCCTCAACGACGTCGAACTCTCCGCAAACGTGTATCGCTTTATCGTCTTTCGAAAGAGCAATGATCCTCGACCCCATCTTCCCGCTAGAACCGCTGACGCATATCTTTATCATATGAGCTTATACTCCTTCAATGCTCTTGCAAGCTTCTCCCTGTTTTCGGGAAGCATCTCGCAGAGCGGCAGGCGCATATCCGATTCACACATCTTCATGAGCCCCATCGCCGTCTTGACCGGTATAGGATTCGTCTCTATAAACATCGCCTTTACAAGCGAAAGCATCTTATAATGCAGCTCTTGGGCAGCTTTAAGATTTCCTTTTTCGAATGCCTCGCACATGTCGGCAACGTCGCGCGGTATTATGTTAGCGACGACGGAGATTACGCCTGCGCCGCCTATTGCCATGACCGGGAGGGTAAGCGCGTCATCTCCCGAGATGAGCAGGAAATCTTTCGGGCAAAGGCTCTTTATCCGCGCCATCTGATCGAGTGAGCCGCTCGCCTCTTTAACTCCGACGATGTTCTTGATTCCTGCGAGCTTTACGAATGTCTCCGGCTCGATATTGACCCCGGTGCGGGAAGCTATGTTGTAAAGTATTATAGGTATGTCGACCGCTTCAGCTATCGCCTTGAAATGCAGGTAGAGTCCTTTCTGAGTGGGCCTGTTGTAGTAAGGACTGACTTGGAGCGAGGCTAGGGCACCGACCTTCTTGGCATGTTTGGTAAGGGTTATCGCTTCCTCCGTAGAATTGGAACCGGTACCTGCGATGACCGGGATGCGCCCCTTCGCGAATTGGACCGTGAGCTCTATCACCCTATCGTGCTCATCGTATGAGAGAGTCGCAGATTCCCCCGTAGTCCCGCACGGGACAAGAGCAGATGTCCCGTTCTTTATATGGAATTCTACCAGTTCCTTCAATGCCTTTTCATCGACCTTGCCGAGCTTAAAAGGCGTTACTAACGCAACCATCGATCCTTTAAACGTCATCTGTCTCTCCTTCGGATAGCAACTGCGCTTTCCCTTCCAAATATACATTCCTGAAATTTCCTTCAATAATCTCGAAATATACCTTTAACTTCTCCCCTCCCTGCGTCTCGACCGTAACCGGAGAGCTCATTTTTTCCGCTTCAGCCGAAATTATGGCGCTGGCGGCTGCGCCTGTGCCGCAGGCAAGCGTCTCGTCCTCGACACCTCTCTCATAAGTCCTTATCTTTATCGTATGACTATCCATTATTTTAATAAAATCGGCATTTGTGCCTTCGGGCGCAAATTCACCATGATGACGCATATAAGAACCCAGATTTTTAATATCCACGCTTTCAAGATCGTCCACAAAATGGATAACGTGGGGAACGCCGGTATCTACAAAACTTACTTTATACGGGCACTTGTTTATCATCAGGCAGAAGTTCCATTTTATATCCTTGGGATCCGTCAGCTTCACCTTGACGATATCGCCTTCTACGTTCGCATCGATGGCGCCGGCCAGAGTCTCTATGGTCATTTTCGATTTTGCTATTTTATTTCTGGCCGCGTAGAGCGCAACGCACCTGGAGCCGTTGCCGCACATCTCGGCCTCGCTGCCGTCGGGGTTAAATATCCGCATCTTAAAGTCGGCCTTCTTCGACTTTTCTATGAGCAGCAGCCCGTCAGCGCCTATAGCCCGCTTACGGTCGCAAACTTTCTTCGCGAACGCTGACTTCGTCTTTTCTTCCAGCACATTACTTCTATTGTCGACGATAACGAAATCATTACCGGTAGCAACCGATTTTGTGAATTTAATTTGCTTCATCTCAGTACCCCCGGCCTCGGCCGGAGGCCTCGGCACTTAGCTAACCCGTGGCTTAATAAACTTGGTATCTTTTCTCCGCGGACCAGATCTTTATAGTTCTCGGGCTTCCTTATAATATAAAATTTACCCTTAATAACCATGACCTCGGCCCCGCGCGGCCTGGAATTATAATTATTCGACATAGCAAATCCGTAAGCCCCCGTGCCCATCACCGCCACGAGCTCATCCTTATACATATGCGGCAAGAGCCTGTCCTTACCCAGGAAATCGCCTGTTTCGCAGATAGGCCCGACGACGTCGACCTTCTCCGCGGTGCTCGAAAAATCATCTCTGACCGAGACCGGCACTATCTTGTGATAGGCCTCGTAAAGGCTGGGGCGTATCAGCTCGCTCATTCCGCCGTCGACGATCAGGAACTTCTTACGAGGCGTCCTCTTCGAGTATATCACGCGCGTCACCAGTATCCCGGAATTGCCTGATATGAATCTGCCCGGCTCAAGTACTATCCTCAATTTAGACTTCTTAAGAAGAGGCAGTATAGATTTCGCGAAAGCCTTGGCGGTCTGCGGGTTCTCGATAGAATAGACTATCCCCAAGCCGCCGCCGATATTGAAATAGTCCACCCCTATCTTGCAATCCCTCAAAAACTCCAGGACCTTCTTTATAGCCTTCGTGAACGGCTCGGCGCTCAGGATCTGCGAGCCTATATGCACGTGCACACCGCGTATGTCAAGATTCGGGTATTTCCATTTGGAATTGAATATCTTATGGACCGTTTCAAAATCGAGGCCGAACTTCGACTCACCCTTACCGGTAGCAATGTAATGATGCGTCTTCGGGATGACGTCTGGATTGATCCGTATCGCGATATTCGCCCTCTTATCAAGGGCGGCCGCCGCCTTCTGGATCTCTTCGAGCTCTTCTTCCGACTCTACGTTGAAAAAGAGTATGCCGAACTTTAGAGCATCTTCTATCTCCGAACGTTTCTTGCCCACTCCCGCATAAACGATCTTTTTCGGGTTGGCACCGGCAAGCCTGGCCCTGTATAGTTCCCCGCCCGACACTATATCGAGACCCGCTCCGTTTTTTACGAGCGCGCGCAATACGGCGATGTTGGAATTAGACTTCGCCGAAAAGCAGACCAGCGGGTCTATGTCCTTAAACGCCGTTTTTATCTTCCTGTAATGGTCTATAAGCGTCTTGTAGCTGTACAGGTAGAACGGCGTCGGCACCGACTTCGCGATGTCCTTTACCTTGATATTCTCACAGCACAGCTCGTTATTCTTAAACGTAAATTCGTGCATGTCGCTCCGTTCTAATTTTTCGCTTACCCGCCCCTACATTAAATGGCCACGAGGCAGGGGGTTTCGCCGGATTTTGCTATCCAGGATGTTCGTATTTTATCGTAATAATACATTTCCTGCTGTTATGGTAGGGCAGGTTTAAACCTGCCCTACAAGAGCTTTAATATGTTTGGGTAATTATTATAACCTTAGCAAAATCTTTTCGGCTATAACCCCCGTGCCTCGTGTCCATTTAACAACTCTCGCTGTTTTGAGCGAAAAATTATTACTCCGCTACTCAACGACTTAGACTACAAAAACTATCTTTTTATAGACTTCTTTAATTCGACCGAAAATTTAGGATCGAACCGTTTGACTATCTCTTTCTTCGAAATTTTTCCGATAAGTAATTTTTTCAGCAAGCCTTCCGGTATATGCTTTATCGCAATGGAATTATCGATCGAATACTGCACTAGGCCTCCTACGAGGTTATGCGCGGTCTTAAAAGGCACACCCTTATCGACGAGATAATAGACGAGGTCGGTCACGTACAAGGATTCATCTTCCAGATGCGCGCCTATCTTATCTTTATTGAACTTGAGCTTCTTGACTAGCCCGGCCATAACCTCAAGCTCCACGGATACGGTCTCGAACGAATCGAATAGCGGCTCTTTGTCGAGCTGCATGTCCCTGTTGTATGAGAGCGGCAAGCCTTTCATAATTGCTAGAAAACCTATTCGGTTACCGTACATCCGCCCTGCGCATCCCCGCACCAGTTCCAGCACGTCGGGGTTCTTCTTCTGCGGCATGAGCGAACTGCCGGTGCAGAAAGATTCATCTATGTCGATGAAATCGAACTCTTTCGTCGACCATATGATCATGTCCTCGGCGAGTCTCGACAAGTGCGCAGCTATGATCACGGTGACGTTAAGTGCTTCGGCCACAAAGCCTCTCTCGCTTACATCATATATCGAATTCTTGGTCGGGTTAACTTTAAGCCCTGAAAGCGGTATTTTGAGTTTCTTGGCATACGCATCAAGAGATACGTTGTAATTCTTTGCCGCAATCGGCGTGCCGGCAACAGCTCCGGCGCCCATCGTAAGTTTTATATCAGAAGCCGCAGCCTTCACTTTTGCAATGTCACTTTCAAGCATCATAATGTAAGCGCCTATATAATCTTTAAGGTAGATCGGCTGGGCATGCTGCATGTGTGTAAAGCCCGGCATTATTATATCTTTATTTGCTTTTGCCAGCCGGACAAGCGCGTCGACGAACCCAGCGAGGAGCTTTTCGAGCTCTGCCAACTGCGCTTTGCAATATACCTTTGTGGCAAATACAACTTGGTCATTTCGCGAACGTGCAGTATGAAGCTTTAAGGAGAGGTCTCCTATTTTTGAACTCAACATATCCTGGATCTGACTGTGAACATCCTCGTAAGACTCGTCGGGTGAAAATTTCCCGTTACCTATAGTAGCCAAAGCAGACTGCATCTTCGAGACTTCGCCGGCAGTAAGGTATCCGGCTTTGCCCAAAATAGCAACATGAGCCATTGAGCCCAGGATATCGTACTTGGCGAGCTTATAGTCGTAGTGGATCGATTTTGTGAACTTTTCGACCAGAGGATCGGTCTTCTTCTTGAACCGTCCACCCCAAAGTTTCTTAGCCATAGTTTCCTCTTTTCCCAGTTTATCCTAAGATAAAATTTTCGCTCGTCAAGAATGTGATGTGGCGACGTGGTGAGCAGGGCGTTACAATTTTTTATGGCTTGGTCCGCTATTGTTAGATAGAGGCGGCATAAAAAATTTTATCGAGCGAGGCCGCTCGCTGGAAGCGGCCGAGCGTCCCTGCGAACCACTCGACACAGCACATTCTACTGTGTCGAAAATTTTATATTCCTCTCCCCTTATACGGCAATCCCCAGAGCTCGATGAAGCCTTTTGCAAGCGACTGGTCGAATACATCGCCCTTCTCGTAAGTCGCGAGCTCCTTCTTATATAAAGACTCCGGCGATTTCCGCCCAACCACGGAACATGTGCCCTTGTGAAGTTTAAGCCGCACCGTACCGCTCACCTTCTTTTGGGTTTCGTCTATAAATTTATCGAGCGCGCACTTAAGAGGTGTATACCAAAGCCCGTAGTAAGTCATCTCAGCGTATTTATGCGCTACAAGTTCCTTAAAATGTAACGTCTCTCGGTCAAGGACGAGCGCCTCGAGCGCCTTGTGTGCCGCATGCAGGGTCCATCCGGCCGGCGCTTCGTATATCTCGCGCGACTTTATCCCGACAAGCCGGTTCTCTATCATATCGCTTCGCCCGACGCCGGCATCACCGGCTATCTTCGCGAGCTTCGTTATGAGTTCGACTCCACTCATCGCCTTGCCGTTAAGTTTCACAGGCACACCCGACTTGAATTCAACCTCCACGTAAACAGGCTTCGCACTTGCCTTATCTATTCCTTTCGTAAGTTGATATGTATCTTCGTCAGGCTCGTAATAAGGATCTTCCAGCTTCCCACTTTCAATCGATATTCCCCAAAGATTAACATCAATCGAGTATGGCTTCTTCTTTGTTGTGTCGATGGGGATATTATTATTCTTCGCATATTCTATCTCTTCTGATCTTGTCTTTAGTTCCCACTCTCTCACCGGGGCCAACACCTTCAGTCTCGGGTCGAGCGCGTTTATAGTAACTTCGAATCTAACCTGGTCGTTGCCTTTCCCCGTGCATCCGTGAGCAACGAACTCGGCCCCTTCTTTCTGGGCGGTGCGGACTAAGCCCTTCGCTATTATCGGCCGCGACAGCGCCGTTGCTAAGAGGTAGCCGTCTTCATAAACCGCTCCGGCCTTCAGTGCCTTAAATACGAAATCCTTAACAAATTCGGACCGCAGGTCTTCGACGACCACTTTTATGGCGCCCGTCTTAAGAGCCCTCTTTTTATACGTCTCAAAATTAGACCCTTGCCCAACGTCAGCCATATAGGCTATGACGCCGTATCCGCGCTTCGTCAGCCATTTAATGATGACCGAAGTATCGAGCCCCCCGGAATAAGCAAGTACAACTTTTTTATCCATTTTTCCCCCTGCTACTTCGCTACTTGATACTATTATTTTAACAATCGCAACAGTATCGCCTTCTCGACATGCATCCTGTTCTCCGCCTGGTCATAGACGATCGAATTTCTAGAATCTATGACCGAGTCGGTTATCTCCTGCCCTCTGTGAGCCGGCAGGCAATGCATGACGAGGCAATCTTTTTTCGCTTTCTTCATCAACTTGTCGTTTATCTGAAAATTCTTGAACGCCTTTAAGCGCTTCCTGGTATCTTTTTCCTGCCCCATGCTTACCCACACGTCGGTATATATCACGTCGGCGCTTGACGCCGCAGCCGCGGGGTCGTTCGAAAACTCTATTCGAGCGCCGGATTCGGAAGCAAACTTCTTTACCATGCTGACCAGGTCCTTGGGCGGTTCATAACCTTTCGGCGTCGCGATCTTCATATCCAGCCCTACCTTGCTGGCGGCGCACATGAGTGAATTTAAAACATTATTACCGTCGCCTACATAGGCAAGTGTAATGCCTTTAAGGCTGCCGAATTTCTCTTTTATCGTAAATATATCCGACAGCGCCTGGCATGGATGCGCGCGGTTACTCAAGCCATTTATAACCGGCACAGCCGCAAACCGCGCAAGCTCCTTCACATCGTCATGTTTGTAGGTCCTCGCCACCATTCCGTCGAGATACCGCGATAGTACACACGCGACGTCCTTCACCGTCTCCCTAACACCCATATCTATTTCGCCGGGGCCCAGATACATCGCGTTGCCGCCCAGCTGGTTCATCGCTATCTCAAATGATACGCGCGTCCTGTTCGACGGCTTCTGGAATATGAGGCCTATCGATTTACCCTTCAGCGCATCGGCATACCCCGGCTTGTCCGCCTTCACCTTCGCAGTCAGGTCAAGTATGTCGAATATCTCCTTTGTTTCCAGGCATTCTATAGAGATCAGATCCTTCTTCATCTGTGCACCTACCTTCTCTCCTGCATATGTAGGGCAGGTTTAAACCTGCCCTACATCTAGAGTTTCGAAAATACTTTATCCAGTATCGAAACAGCCTTATCGACCTCTGCCTTTGTCACATTCAGGGGCGGCATTATCCGCAATATAGTATCCTGAGTGCAGTTTATGAGGAGCCCTTCCTTCATGCACTCTTTGTAAATATCTTCGCCTTTTATGTTGAGCTCTACGCCTATTATTAACGCAACCGTTCTTATCTCTTTCACGAAATGGTATTTTTTCTTTAACGCTTCCAGTTTCTTTCTTAAATATGCGCCCATCTTGTTCGTGTTCGCCAGTAATTTATCCTTCTTTATCGCCTCAAATACCGCCAGAGCCGCCGCGCAAACGATAGGAGACCCGCCGAATGTCGACGCGTGGGTGCCGGGAGTAAGCACACCGCCGAATTTGCCGCGCGCTATAGCCGCTCCTATCGGCAATCCTCCGCCCAGTGCCTTCGCTAAAGTCATGACGTCGGGTTCGATCCCGTAATTCTGATAGGCAAACATCTTACCCGCCCTGCCCATACCTGTCTGGACCTCGTCCAGAATAAGCACAATATCTTTCTCGTCGCAAAGCGCGCGCAGCGCCTTCATGTATTCTACCGTCGCAATGTTGATCCCGCCTTCACACTGTATCGGCTCGAGCATTATCGCGGCTGTCTTGTCCGTCACAGCCTCTTTCACCGCTTCGATATCGTTAAATGGAACATGTATAAATCCTGCCGGCAGCGGCTCGAAGCCTATCTTCACCTTGTCCTGGCCTGTCGCAGTTATCATCGCAATGGTCCTGCCGTGAAAAGACTTCGTCATCGTTATTATCTCGAACTTCCCTTTGTCGTGGCCGTATTTACGAGCAAGTTTCACTGCCGCCTCATTGGCTTCTGCGCCGGAATTGGCGAAGAATACTTTCCCGGGATAAGAATTCTTTATTATGGCCTCTGCAAGTAATGCCTGCGGTTCACTATAGTAATTGTTCGAGACATGCAATAGTTTTTTCGCCTGTTTATTTATCGCAGCAACGACCTTCGGGTGGCAATGGCCTATACCTGAGACAGCCCAGCCCGGGAAGAAGTCCAGATACTCCTTGCCGTCGACATCCCAAAGCTTCACGCCCTTCGCCTTCTCTATACAAAGCGGCACGCGCTTATAGGTCTGCATTATGTACTTGTCGTAGAGCCCGATGATCTTCCCGATCTTCTTCATTTCATTATCTCCGTTCCGATACCTTTATCCGTAAAAATTTCCAGTAACAGCGCATGCGGGATCCCTGCATTCAAAATGTGCGCCTTCTTAACGCCGCCCTTTGTCGCATTTATGCAGGAGCGCGCCTTCGGTATCATGCCTGCATTCACGATATTTTTCTTTATGAGACGTTCGACCTCCTGGGCCTTTATCGTGTTATAGAGCGTCTTCGGGTCGTCCTTATCTTTCATGATACCGTTCACGTTCGTAAGCAGTACGAACTTCTCTGCCTTGAGCGCCATCGCAAGCGAACTCGCCACGTCATCGGCGTTGACGTTATAAGTATTGCCGTCCCGGCCGATCCCCAGCGGATATATGACCGGGATTATATTATCTTTTATGAGCCGCTTTACTACCGTCGTGTCCACGGATGTGACATCGCCCACAAAACCCAGGTCATGTTCGCACTTCAGCTTCTTTACCTTTATCATCCCGTTCTCTTTGCCGCTCATCCCGAATGCCTTTGCGCCCATAGCCTTGAGCGTATTTACGATCTTTTTATTGATCGTGTTGAGCGCCCGGTCGATTATATGGATAGCCTGACCGTCCGTGACACGTCTGCCGCCGATGAATTTGGGCTCTAACCCGGAGCGCTTCATCATTTTCGAGATGTAAGGCCCGCCGCCGTGGACTATTATCGGCCGCATGCCTGCGTAATTCATGAATATAATATCCTCGAGGATACCTTTCTCGATGCCCTTCTCTTCAACAGCCGCGCCGCCGTATTTTATAACGATCGTCTTCTCGAAGAACTTTCGTATATACGGCAAGGCCTCGATCAGTACTTCGCTCTTCTTTATGGCTGCTTTCATTTAAGTGCTGTACTCCGAATTTATCGCCACATATTCCTTTGAAAAATCACAGGTCCACGCCGTCGCGCTATGTTTGCCGCTCTTCAAGTCCACTGTTATCTGCACGGTCTTCGTTTTAAAGAACTTTCTTGCCCGGTCTTTGCTATATCCTTTAGCGATCGCGCCGTTCGAAAGCGCTTTCATGCCGCCAAGGTAGATATCGGTCTTATCAGGATCAAAATCGACTCCGGCAGAACCGCATGCAGCAGCTACCCTGCCCCAGTTGGGGTCTTCCCCGAATATCGCACACTTCAAGAGATTCGACGTAGAGATCTTTCTCGCCACAACCGCAGCATCTTCTTTTGAGCCAGCGCCTGTCACCTTTATCTCTACGAGCTTCGTCGCGCCCTCACCGTCTGCAGCAAGCATCCGTGCCAGGTTCGAACTCAAAAATTTCAATGCTTTCACAAATTCGATGTAATGGCGGTCTTTCTTCGTTATCTTTTCATTACCTGCGAGGCCGTTCGCCAGTATAAAACATGTATCGTTCGTTGACATATCGCCGTCGACCGATATCATGTTAAAGGAATCGGCGACCGCCTCGGTCAATGCCTCTTCAAGCATACGCTTCGATATGCTGGCATCCGTAGCGAGAAACGCGAGCATTGTCGCGTGCCTCTCGGTCTTCATCGCCGGATATACCATCCCTACGCCTTTACACGCGCCGCCGATCGTCACTATGGATGATCCAAGCTTCACCTTTACGGCGAACTCTTTCGGGACGGTGTCTGTCGTCATTATCGTCTCGGCAAACTCACCGGCGCCTCTTTTCGACAGCCCCCTGACAAGGCCAGCCATACTCTTCTCTATTCTTTCTACAGGAAGAGGTACGCCTATTATGCCCGTTGATGCTACCAGTATTTCGTGGCGCGCCAAGTCCATCGCTTTTGCCGCACTGGCGGCCATCCGTGCGGCCTTACTGTCGCCATCCTTACCGCTCGCGCAATTGGCATTGCCGCTATTTACGATTATAGCCTGATGCATCTTACTCTTTATATGCAGCCTGCTCACTTTTACAGGCGATGCCTCAAATCTATTAGTGGTAAAGCTGGCGGCCGCCGCGCAGGGCACCTCGGAATATAGAAGAGCTAGGTCTTTTCGCCCCGACTTTTTTATCCCGGCCTTCACGCCGTTTGCCAGGAATCCTTTCGCCGCCGTAACTCCGCCCTTAACTACTATCATATCAACCCTTCAGTTTCGTCGAAGCCTGCTATTATATTCATGTTTTGCACCGCTTGCCCTGCCGCGCCTTTCGTTAAATTATCGATACACGAGATGATGATGACGGTCGAACCCGTCACCTTAAGACCTATATTGCAATAGTTAGTACCGACGACATCGCGCACCTGCGGCAGCTTCCCCTCTTCCGATATTCTGACGAACGGCTTACCTTTGTAAAAATTTTTGTATATCTCCAGGACCGATTTCGTATCGAGCTTCTTATTTAGCCGCAGATATATTGTAGAGAGTATCCCTCTATTCATCGGTATCAGGTGCGGCGTAAATATAACGTCTATCTCTTTACCTGCCACCTCGGAAAGTATCTTGCCTATCTCCGGCTTGTGCTGATGCTCATTCGCCTTGTACGCCTTTAGGTTTTCATTCACTTCGCTGAAGCTTAAGCTAAGATCGGGTTTGCGTCCCGCGCCCGTCACGCCTGATTTCGAATCCGCAATGATGTAGTCCGTATTGACCGCCTTCTCTTTCAATATCGGCGCTATCCCTAATATTACGCTCGTCGGATAACACCCTGGGTTTGCGATCAGCTTTGCCTTCTTTATCGCGTCGTGATACAGCTCCGGCAGGCCGTAGACAGCCTTCGGAAGATTCTCTTTATCCTTATGCTCTATGCCGTACCATACCTTATAGATCTCCGGGGCGAGCCTGTAATCGGCGCTAAAATCTATTATGAGCTTACCCGCTTTCATGAATACAGGAACGAGCTCCATCGAAACCTTGTGCGGCAGTCCCAGGAATACAAGGTCTACGTTCTTGGCCATGGCTTCCGGATTCGGTTTCTTACATATAAGATCGATCTTCCCTTTAAACCCGGGGAATATCGAAGAGATCGGCTCTTCCTTATCGATAACGGCCGAAAGCTCGGTTATCTTCACGAGCTTGTGATTTAAAAGTATCTTTATTACTTCCTCTCCGGCATAGCCGGTCGCGCCAACTACTCCTACCTTTAACATTTTAACCTCCGTCGGGAATGTCCCATATTAAAATAAAAAACCTATCGTGTCAACTAAAATCGTCGTCGGAAGTTGCCACGATAGGTTTTTAAACCTCGTCGAGAATATATTTTTACCTCTTAGTGAACTGGAATCTCCTCCTGGCTCGCTTCCTGCCGTATTTTTTGCGCTCCCTCTTCCTGGAATCTCTTGTCAGGAAACCCGCTTTTTTGATGTCCGCCTTCAAGTTGGCATCCATCTTTACGAGCGCCCTGGCAATGCCATGCTTTATCGCGCCGGCCTGGCCGCTAAGCCCTCCGCCGTTTACATTGACGAATATGTCTAGCGTGGAGATCGCCTTTGCGGTCTCGAGCGGCTGCATTATGATCAGACGGTTCGACTCCCTGGGAAAGTACGCAGCAAATGCCCTTTCGTTGACGGTGACTTTACCGTCTCCGGCCATTATGCGTACGCGCGCAACAGAGTTCTTGCGTCTTCCGGTTGCACAATATTGAGTCTTCTCTGCCATTAAAAGCTCCTTAGCTTACCTTTAATACCTTAGGGGTTTGAGCCTGATGCGGGTGAGCGTCCCCCGGATACACTCTCAGTTTCCTCAAAAGCTTCGCTCCAAGCTTCGACTTCGGCAGCATCCCGTGGACCGCATGCCTTATAGCGTTTTCCGGCTTTTTCTTCATTACTGCCGCTAATGTCTGTGTATTAAGGCCCCCCGGATAAGCCGAGTAACTCATGTAAAGTTTTTGACCAAGCTTATTTCCAGTAGTCTTTACCAGCTTGGCATTTATGACAATTACCTCATCGCCCGTATCTTGATGCGGTGAATAAATCACCTTATTCTTACCCATCAAAATAGTGGCAACCTTAGTCGCAAGCCGGCCAAGAACCTGGTCCTTGGCGTCAACTACGTGCCAGACCTTCTTAATATCTTTCTCTTTTGCAATGTAAGTTTTCATACGTCTTCCTGAATATAAAAAATGCCCCTTCCGTAGAGGCGTTTGATGGTAACATATCGGCCTGATATTGTCAACACTTTATTTTGCAGCAATCTTAAATAATGCCGCGTTCGGCCAGAGTAGTTTTTAACCTTTCGGCGCTCTCGAACCTTATTGAATCGAGACCTAGCGCGATAGCTTCCTTTATAAGATCCTCCCTATCGTCTATATAAAGGATTTTTGCCTTATCGCCGCCGGCTCTTCTTATAACATCTTCAAATATAGCGCGTTCCGGCTTCATGGCTCCGACCACAAAAGATAGTATAAGCTCGTCGAATATCTTTATTATTGCGAATTTTTGCTCAATATATTCGAAGTGGAGGCGGTTTACGTTCGAGAGGAGGAATAGCTTGTAATTCTTCTTCAATTCTCTGGCAAGGCGGCAGGAGCCTTCGTCCTCCCAGAATATCTCATTCCATATCGGGACAAAATCTTCATATGGAAGTTTGAATCCGAGGAGGCGCGATGCTTCCCTGTAAAACTGCTTCGGAGATAAGAGGCCCTTTTCGAAGGACCTCGTTATCTCCGAGTCAAAGAAAGTATCGTATATCCTCTTCGGATCCGAGTGAAAAAGTTTCGCGATCTTGCCCGCCGAAATACTATGGTCAAACCTTATGATCGTGTTGCCCAGATCGAAGACTATTACGTTATACGGTACGCTATTTTTCACTACAGCCTACGTTCCTATTTTGCCGCCTTCTCGCTCATGCATTGCTTCATCATCATGGGTGAGCACATCTTGTCCATCTTGCCCATTTTGCCATATTTAGAATGCATCGGGCAGCCGCCTTGGGCCTGGAATAGGCCGAATAACAGGGTAAATACTATGGCGCCGATTCCGAGTGTGTACCCCAGTGTCTGCAGTACACCCTTCTGCTTCTTCGCGTGGACGCAAAGAGCGTATCCCAGCGCGAGAGTCAGAAAAAATACAAATATGCTCTTGATCCCCATATCCTACCCCCTCTTAGTATCGGACCCTCACCAGGCACAGGCCCTTTGCCGGCATGGTCGGTCCGGAAAATCTTCTATCTTTTTTACGTATAAGTTCTTTTATGTAAGGCACTTTAAATTTTTTGCGCCCCACTTCTACAAGCGTCCCGGCTATACTACGTGCCATGTTATAAAGGAAGCCGTCCGCTTCCATGTAAATATACACTATGTTGCCCGATTTTTCAATAGCGAGCCTCTTTATTGTCCTGACGGAGTTCTTTTCCTCACCGTCTTTGGTCTGGAACGACCTGAAATTATGACAGCCTATTAAGTCTTTAGCCGCTTTGCGCATAAGCCCTATATCGAGTGAGTAGAAACATTTTGCCGCAAAATGCCTCAGAAGCGGGTCCATATAATCGTTATTCACTATCGTATATCTGTATAACTTCGACTTAGCGCTCTTCTGGGCGTTGAATTTATGAGGAACCTCTTCGACATGCGTTATGGCAATATCTCTGGGGAGATTGCTGTTAAGGGCCATCTGGATCTTCTTTAGCGGGATCTTTGATGCAGTCTTGAAGTTCGCTGTAAGCGCCTCAGCATGGACGCCTGCGTCGGTCCTGCCGGATCCTATCACATTCACGTGGCGGCACGTCACCTTTTTTACAGCGTCCTGGACGACGTCCTGTATGGCAAGGCCGTTCTTCTGCGACTGCCAACCGCTGTATTTGGTGCCGTCAAACCTAATTGTTAGCTTAATATTACGCAATTAAATGTTCCGCGATCTGGATGGCGTTTAAAGCGGCGCCTTTACGGACGTTATCGGCGACTACCCACATCGAGATGCCGTTCTTTATCGATTCGTCGCGCCGTATCCTGCCGACAAAGGTATCGTCCTTGCCTTCAGCCATTATCGGCATCGGGTAGGCCTTGTTCTGCGGGTCGTCTACCACTTTAACGCCCGGTGCCTTCAGAAGGAGTTCTCTCACTTCGTCCGGACTTATATGTTTTTCGGTCTCAATATTGATCGACTCGGAATGGGCGTAGAATACCGGCACCCTCACGCATGTCGCGTTCACCTGGATAGAATCGTCGCCCATGATCTTTCGGGTCTCATGGACCATCTTCATCTCTTCTTTAGTATAGCCGTTATCCATAAAGATATCTATCTGCGGAATGAGATTAAACGCTATCTGGTATGGGAACTCCACCGGCTTTACAGGCCTCTTCGAAAGGTACGCGCCTGACTGTTCCCATAGTTCGATTATTTTCTTCTGCCCGCCGCCCGAGACAGACTGGAAAGTTGTTACCACTATTCTTTTTATTTTCGCACGTTTGTGTACCGGGTATAGCGCTACGACCATCTGGATAGTGGAGCAATTTGGATTGGCAATGATACCTTTGTGTTTCTTTATATCCTGCGGATTTATTTCCGGCACGACGAGCGGAACTTTTTTATCCATCCTGAACGCGCTTGAGTTATCGACGCATACCGCACCGCACCGAACCGCACTAGGCAGAAATTCTAGGCTGCGCGAAGCGCCGGCAGACGCAAGGACTATGTCTATTCCCTTAAATGAATCGTGAGTCAGGACCTCGACCGGATACGGCTTACCGTTAAATTCTAAGGTCTTATTCTTCGAACGCTCCGACGCAAGAAGCCTTATATTATTAACAGGAAACTTCCGCTCCTCCAGTATCCTCAAGAAACAGTTTCCTACGGCGCCTGTCGCGCCCATGATCGCAATGTTGACTTTCTTCATAGGTTCTCCACTACCAAATCCCCGACCTCTTCAGTCGAGTATCCCATCTTGCCTGCCGCCAGACTCTTCAGTTTCGTATTTGCTATTTTTATAACCGCAGCCTCAACGGCTTTCGCGGCCTTCTCCTCACCGATATTATCGAGGAGCATGCCGCCGGCGCAAATAGCTGCTAGCGGATTAATTACATGCTTACCTGTATACTTTGGCGCTGAACCACCGATGGGTTCAAACATCGACACGCCTCCGGGATTGATATTGCCGCCGGCGGCGATACCCATACCGCCCTGGATCATCGCACCAAGGTCTGTAATGATATCACCGAACAGGTTATCCGTTACAATAACATCGAACCATTCGGGATTCTTTACGAACCACATCGTCGTAGCATCGACGTGCGCATAATCGGTCTGGATATCCGGGTAATCCTTCTTCACCTCGTCAAATGTCCTCTGCCACAGATCCCATGCGAAGGTGAGGACGTTCGTCTTACCGCAAAGGGTTAATTTCTTCTTCTTGTTGCGTTTCCTGGCAAATTCGAACGCATAGCGGATACAGCGCTCGACGCCTTTTCTTGTATTATACGAGATCTGTATGGCAACCTCGTCCTTCTTTCCTTTATTCTGGAACTCGCCCATTCCTTTATAAAGCCCTTCGGAATTCTCGCGCACTACGACGAAGTCGATATCTTCCGGCCTCTTATCTTTCAAAGGACAGTAAGCAGAATTATATAATTTCACGGGCCTCAAATTGATATATTGATCAAGGCCGAACCTCGTCTTTAAGAGTATCCCCTGCTCGAGAATGCCCGGCTTCACGTCCGGGTGGCCTATTGCTCCCAGGAATATCGCGTCGAACTTCTTTAAATTGGCGAGCTCTTTATCGTCGATGGTCTTGCCGGTTTTGAGGTATCTCTCGCCGCCGTAATCGAACATCTCTTCTTTGTAATCAAATCCGAACTTCTTCGATGCGCACCGAAGGACCTTTAACCCTTCAGCTACCACCTCCGGCCCCGTCCCGTCGCCCGGAATTACTGCTATCTTATAACTCTTCGCTGCCATTTTACTTTTTCCCCTTCTTCTTTAACGATTCTACCAGCCCGCCTGACGCGAATATCTTCTGCATAAACGGCGGATACTTCTCTATCTTGTAGCTTTCCTTCCTCGTCAGATTCTTTATTACCCCTACCTTCGTATCTACCGAAATCATATCCTTATTCCTGATACGAAGAGAAGCCTCTTTTGACTCTACTATAGGAAGGCCTATATTTATGCTATTCCTAAAGAATATTCTCGCAAAACTCTCTGCGATGACGCATGAAATACCGGCAGCCTTAATAGCTACCGGAGCGTGCTCCCTCGACGAGCCGCACCCGAAATTCCTGCCTGCCACGAGATAATCGCCCGGCTTCACCTTCTTCATAAAATCCTTATCGATATGCTCCATGCAGTGGCTCGCGAGTTCCGCCTTGTCGGTAGTATTCAGATATTTCGCGGCGATGATATCGTCTGTATTGATGTCATCCCCGAATTTGTGCACTCTTCCTTTGTATGCCATATTACATTACCTCGTCAGGATGCGTGATCTGTCCTGTCACGGCGCTAGCCGCTGCCACTGCAGGGTTCGATAGATAGACTCCGCTATTCGGATGGCCCATGCGGCCGACGAAATTCCTGTTCGTCGTAGCGAGAGCGACCTCGCCTTCAGCGAGGATGCCCATGTGCCCGCCCAGGCACGGCCCGCATGTCGGTGTCGAGAATACTCCGCCTGCCTCGACAAAAACTCGCGCCAGGCCCTCTTTCACGCACTCCAGATAAACTTTCTGAGTCGCCGGTATAACGATAAGCCGCACGCCTGACTTTACTTTTTTATTGCGCAGGACTTTCGCAGCTATCTGCATATCCGAGATCCTGCCGTTCGTGCAGGAGCCGATGACGACCTGGTCGAGCTTTACGTTATTAAGTTTACTCACAGGCTTTGTATTGCTCGGCAGGTTAGGGCACGAAACTACGGGCTCCAGTATCTTTCTAACGTCATATTCCTTTATCGCCGCATATTTAGCATCCTTGTCGCTCGAATAAAATTTGCCCAAACCTTTTTTTGCAGGGGCCTTTATCGATTTCAAATATCTAGCCGTAATCTTATCCGGCGCGATTATGCCGTTCTTGCCGCCTGCCTCAATCGCCATGTTGCACATGCTAAGCCTGTCGTCCATCGGGAGATTCTCGATCACCTCACCGCAGAATTCCATAGCCATGTAACGCGCGCCGTCGACGCCTATATCTCCGATCGTATGCAGGATCAAGTCTTTACCGCCGACCCACTTCTTCAGTTTTCCGTAGAATACGAATTTTATCGACTCAGGCACTTTCAGCCAGACTTCTCCGGTAACCATAGCAGCGGCGAAGTCGGTCGAACCGACGCCTGATGAGAAAGCACCAAGCGCACCGTATGTGCACGTATGCGAATCTGCCCCTATTACGAGATCGCCCGGCAATACCAGGCCCATCTCGGGAAGGAGCGCATGTTCTATTCCCATCCTGCCTATTTCGAAATAATGCTTTACGTTGTACTTTTTAGCGAAATTGGCGAGGATCTTGCACTGGTTCGCGCTCTTCATGTCCTTCGCAGGCGCGAAATGGTCGGGAACGAGCACTACCTTCTTTTTATCGAATACTTCTCTCGCGCCGAGCTTTTCAAATTCCTCTATCGCAAAAGGCGCAGTGATATCATTACCGAGACATAGATCGACTTTAGCGTCGATGAACTTCCCGGGGTGAACCTCTTTCTCCCTGGTGTGTTTTAACAGTATCTTCTCGGTTATCGTGTAACCCATTATATTTCCCTCATCACAGCTATTTCCTTACAGTTCGGAAAATAGATGCATTTAATACATTCCGACCAAATTTTGTGCGGAAGCTCCGACTTATTTATAACTTTAAACCCGAATTGCTCGAAGAAGCCCGGAACATACGTCAACGCAAATATCTTCTTTAATTTCATAACCTTTGCCTCTTTGAGGCACTCGGTCAAGAGTTTCTTCCCCACACCCTTGCCAGTTTTCGACGGCGCAACCGCCAGCGACTTTATTTCTGATAAATCTTCCCAATCTATGTGAAGAGCGCAAGCCCCCAGGACCTTTTTACCGTCTGTATAGACGAAAAAGTCCCTGATATTTTCGTATAGCTCGTTCAGAGACCTCGGAAGCATTTTGTCGCGCTTTGCGTAATAATTAATGAGCTTCTGTATCTTCTTTACATCGGTTACATTAGCTTTTCTGATCACAACTATTCTCTCTTTATGGTAGGGGAGGTTTAAACCTCCCCTACTGCTATTTTGCTCTATAGGATTTCTTCTTTTTAAACCTGCATAACCCATAAACGCAACAAACCCCGCATTGTGGGGTTTGCGCCTTGCAAGTCCTTCGACCGTGCTCTATTATACCTAAATGGAATTCGTATATCAAGTGCTTTGGCACAATATTTGTTAAGATCTCATGGGCCTCTTCTATGCCGGTCTTCCTGCCGATAAGACCCAGGCGCTTCGCCACCCTGAAGATATGAGTATCGACCGGCATCACCGGCTTGCCGAAAGCGAATAAAAGCACGCACGCCGCAGTCTTCGGCCCCACCCCCTTGAGCGATTCGAGGTATTCGAGGGCGTCTTCAGTATCCATCTTCGCCAGGTGGCCGAGACTAATCTTCCCTTCCTTACCCTTCTCTTCCCCTTTTCCTGCCCCTCTCTCCCTTATCTCTTTCAGTACCCCTTTTATTCTCTCCGCCTTTATCTTCGCGAGTCCCGCATGCCGTATGATCCGGACTATTTCCGTCGAGCGCGCCACCCGCACTTTATCCCATGACACGAAATGCCGTTTCAACGCGTAAAAGGCCGGTACCGAATTCTTATCCGTCGTATTCTGCGAAAGTATAGTGCGGATCAACACATCTACCGGATCGTCTTTCCGGAATGCCGAAGGCCTGCCGTAGGCCTTCCTCAATAACGCCGATATCTTCCTGATCTTTTCTTGGGAATTCATAAGGGAAGGCTATTATATTGCAAAAACTCATGCCGGGCAAGGCAATTAGTAGCCGACGTTTAAACGTCGGCTACTCTGTGGATAACTTTAATTGTCGAGCCGGATATTGTCGATGTACATCGTGCCGGAGGCGCTGCGGCCGGGGGCAATGAAGAAGAGGAGTTTTGTGACACGGCTCTTGTCGACGCGATCTCCGGGCATGGCGCCCAGATCGAATACGAGCTCATTCCATCGGCCTTTCCTGAGTGGACGCAGGGTATTTATCTCTTCCTGCGAGCTCTTGGAATTGTATAGTTTTGCTATCACCGCGTCGTCGCCGAGGACGTCTACCTTCAGATACCTGAACGGCCGGACATCGAGCGGCGACTTAAATGCCAGTTCAACGAAATCCCATACGTTCGAGGAGTTCTTGTCATAGCTGACCTTAAGCGCTCTTTTGCCTTGCGAGACGTGTTTATTCATTATGGTGTACTGATAGCCGCTGCGGCCGGGCCAACCGATCGTCTTCGACGGCAAGACAGATCTTTCGAAATCGTCCAGCACTATTGACGGTGAATGACCACTTATCTCGATCGAGCCGGCAGGCGCGACTCCGGAACGCTGGCCCATATAGTCGACCGCCTGAACAGTAAGATAATACTTCCCGCTCTTAGGCAATGGAACGAAGAACTCTTCCCTGTCTTTACCTGAGGAAAAATACACCACTCCTGTAGATGGACGTCTTTCGAACTCCTCCTGTGTAAGCATCGGGCGGTCAGAATATCGGATGTCATATCTGTAGGCGCCTGTAGCCGCGTTAAAAGACGCCTTGCATATGGAGAGGCCTGGGAGTGCCGAAAGATTTATATTGCCCGGCCTTGAAGGATTTGAGTTGACCATTGCATAAGTTAAAAATATGCCGTCAATATATACACTTTCCGGCCTGTCCTCATTCGCTGGAATAATCGTGAGCGTCATCTCCGCTATATTCTTAAGGCTTAAACCGTCAGCCTTATTCAGGTTATAAAAATACCTCCTCCATCCTGCAGATTCGAGATAGGAGTCACAGTCGAAGGTCACCGCACTTCCTTTTTTATCCGTGACCAATAGCTTCACATCTCTCGAGTTCCTGGCCCAGAGAGAGATAAACTTGAATCCGGAAAAATCGGTCAGGTCAGGCTTTATCTTAAGCGCTATTCTTTTACCGTCTATACGGTCTATCCTGAGAGACCTTTTGGCCTCCATGCTGACCGCTTCGGAAATTGCCATTACGGCATTATTGCCCAAAAGATCGTAAGACGAATAGGCATTACTGCCGGGATTATTCTCGAAATCTTCAATTATACCGACAAAACCTATCTTGCGCAGCGCATCCTGTATATACTTATTGCGCATGAAATACTCGCGGACAAGCCCTGTTCTGAAATTTTCTATCATTAGAACGATGACGCCCTGGTCTATGCCTATGTATTCCCTGGACGACCACATCCTCTTCTGGTTAAACGCGTCCGTAAGACCGTATCTGCCCATCATCATGTCGCCGTAGTTGGCGGCGAGATACTTCAGTGCGTCGAGCGAGCGCTTCGGTGTGAATACTATTCCTCCGGCCACTGCATGCGGCGTTATCGTCCCGTTCTCATAAGCGTCGCCGAACGGCGCGCCCATCGCCTCATAGCCGCGCGGAGAAACCGACGACGATATGCCCCAGAGGCCGTCCTTATAGCTGTCGGATTGGAGGCAATACTCCTGCTGCGCGATGACCGCCAGAAGCGAGTTGTGAAAATAGTCGGAGGCCTGATCCTTCTTATTCCTTAAATCAAGCCAGCAATGCTGGTAATAGTGGAATGCAAGCCCGGGCGGCGCCGTAACTATGATGTTCTTATTGTTATAGGTCTGGCGCTTGTACGTCGATTGGCAAGCATACCAGGATGCGGTAGTTATGGGGTGCGTGGGCGAGGCCAGCGCCAATATGTAAGCCAGGAATGAATTATCCATGTAGCCGTAATACCTGCGGAAGAAGCCCTTCTCGTTCGTCCAGGTACTATTCAAACCGGCAGGCAAGTACCCCATCGAAATAAATTTACCGGCGTTACCTTGATTATCATTAAGAAAACTGTCCCATTCGCAGGCGCGGATTATTTCGTCGCCTATCTTCTCGATCTCAGTACCTTTGAAATACTCCATGCACGTCAGGATCCCCGCGATGAGGAAAGCGGTGTCAGCTGTAGAAACGCAATCGGCATTCTTATACCACTTGCCGGTCTGGGTATCGATAAAATGGAAGAATAGGCCGCAATGGCCTTCGACGCAGAAATCGTTTGGGTCATCCGGGTCGCGGTGAAAACTCTTCATTGTCGCGAGCACTCGATTATATGCCGCATCATGGCTTACCCATCCGCGCGAGTCAGCTACACAGAGGCTTGAAAGCGCAAATCCGACCGATGAGATCGAGCCACCCATACGTTTATTATTCGCATCACAGACTATGCCTGTACTCGGGTTTGCCTCATCCCAAAAAAAATTGAAAGCCCGGTGCTGGATCTCTTCCAGGAATGCATCGTCATCTCTCGCAAGCTTCGGCATGTCCATGTCCGTAGCCATAGCGGTATGCGCGAACACACAGATACACAGCGCTGTGAGAATATTTACCGGTCTCTTCATCTATTAAATGGCTTACCTTATGGGAGGATAGGCATCGAGGATAGATGACAGCAATAACTTTGTATACGAAGCCGATGGGTTCGAATATACGCTTTCAGTCTTCCCTTCTTCCACTATCTTACCCTGTTTCATGACCGCGACTCTGTTGCACATAAATTTTATCACCCTGAGATCATGGCTTATAAATAAATATGTAATCCCGAAATCCTTCTGTATATATTTTAACAACTTTAGTATCTGAAGCTGTACCGTAACATCGAGAGATGAGACGGGCTCGTCGCATACTATGAACTCCGGCTTTGTTATTATTGCCCTGGCTATGGCTATTCTCTGTTTTTCGCCTCCGGAAAACTGGTGCGGGTATTTATCGGCGGCGTTCTTCGGCAACTTAACCAAATCCAACGTGCGTTCAACTTCGCTGTCTATGTAGGGCAGGTTTAAACCTGCCCTACTATTGTTCGAACGGCAAACGCGCAGCCCCTCCGCAACAATCTCCCTCACCCTCATCTTCGGATCGAGCGAATTTGCCGGATCCTGGAATATTGCCTGGAACTTATCGGTAGCGAGCTCAAGCTCCCCTGAGTCCGGCTTAATTATACCGAGTATTATCTTCCCGAGCGTCGTCTTGCCGCTCGCCGATTCGCCCACGAGCCCGAAGGTCTCACCCTTCTCTATCGAAAACGTCACACCGTCGACCGCCTTGACGGGCCTGCGCTCTTCTCTAAGTAGCCCTCGTATAACCGGAAAATATTTCCGTAGATTATTGCACCTTACAATGCTCATGTCAAGGCCTTTACAGATTCGAGTAGAGATATAGTATACTTCTCTTTAGGCTCATTCAGGATCTTTTCTTTTGTACCGCACTCGACCATCCTGCCTTTGCGCATCACGCCGATGAAATCGCACATCCTCGCGATTATCCCGAAGTCATGGCTTATAAAGAGTGTCGACATTTTCTCTTTTTCAATAACCTCATCCAGCAGGTCGAGTATCTGCGCCTGTATGGTTACGTCGAGCGCAGTCGTAGGCTCATCGAGAATAATGAGCTCTGGAGAATTGACGAGCGCCATCGCGATGCCGATACGCTGTTTCGTACCGCCGGAGAGCTGGTGCGGATAGTCGTAGAATACTTTTTTCGGCTCCGGGATGTGCACCTTTCTTAAGAATTCTAAAGCCAGTTCCTCTGCCGTCTTCCTGCCTATCGCCTGGTGCGCCAGGATCGCTTCAACGACCTGATAGCCTACGGTAAATACAGGATCGAGTGCGGCTGACGGATCCTGGAAGACGATCGATATCTTTGACCCGCGAATAGCGCGAAGATATTTTTCGTCTTTCTTTAGAAGGTCCATACCGCCTGCCCCGTTTCTTGTCTCATGGGCGGGGCTGAATATGATCTCCCCTCCGGCGATAACACCGCCTTCCGGGATCAGCCTAAGTATCGATAGTGCCGTTATCGTCTTTCCTGAGCCGGATTCTCCGACCAGTCCGAACGACCTGCTCTTCTCGATAGCAAGACTGACATCGTCCACGGCCCTGGTTTGACCAAAATATGTTTTTAGATTTTTAACCTGCAGTATATTCATAATTTAACCATTGTCGACCGGGTCGGTGCTACCGGGTCGGTCAATATGGTCACTCCTTCAATCCCGGCTCCAGCATATCCCTCAAACCTTCGCTGAGCAGATTATATGCGAGCACTGTAAACAATATGAATAATCCCGGGAAGACCGTGAGCCACCATGCCACGCCCAGGGTCGACTTACCGTCCATGAGTATGTTACCCCAGCTCGGCGTCGGAGGTTGGACACCTATCCCCAGAAAGCTTAAAGCTGATTCCGTAAGTATCGCTCCGCCTATGCCTAGCGTAGCGCTGACGAATACAGGCCCTATGGCATTCGGTATGAGGTGCCGGACTATTATCCAGGCGTCGCTCGCGCCCATCACCCTGGCGGCCGCGACATAGTCGCGCTCTTTCAGTGTCAATATCTCGGAACGTATGAGCCGCGCCACCCCCATCCAGCTCGTCAGGCCGATCACGGCCATTATATTAAATATGGACGGCTCCAGTATCGCTATGACCGCAAGTATCAGGAAGAATGCCGGGAAGCACAGCATTATATCTACGAACCGCATCAAGACCAAATCTACTCTGCCGCCGTAATATCCTGCGATCGAGCCGAAGAATATTCCGATCAAGACTGCAATCCCGACTGCAATAAAACCGATCGATAACGATATCCTGGATCCGTAGACGATGCGGGAGAATATATCACGGCCAAGCGTATCGGTCCCGAATATGTGCGTTTGCGATGGGCCTGCAAGTATGGCATTTGTATCGATTGCAGACGGATCATGCCTCGCTATTATAGGCGCGAATAACGCAAATATGAGAATTATCACTATGAATGTAAGCGAAATAATGGTTATTTTATTTTTCATTCTTCTTCCGTGACCCGTATTCGCGGATCGGCATAAGAGTATGCTATATCCGCCAGTAAGTTACCCAGCAGTGTCAGCAACGCTCCTATGGAGAGGATGCCCATTATTGTGGGATAGTCCCTTGCCATGACCGATTCATAGAATAGGCGGCCCATCCCCGGGATGGCGAATATCGATTCGAATATGACGCTGCCTCCTATCAGTCCCGGGACCGATAGGCCGAGGATCGTTATGACCGGGAGGAGCGCATTCTTCAGCGCGTGCTTATAGATGACCTGCGATTCTCGTAAACCTTTCGCGCGCGCGGTCCTTATATAATCCTGGTGGATCACGCCTACCATCGCCGTCCTCATGTATCTGGATATGCCGGCGAGCGACCCGAATGCGGATATGCATACCGGCAAGATGAGGTGCCTGGCAATATCTAGGATCTTTGCGCCGATACCGAGCCGCGCGAAGTCAAAAGACTTTATTCCCGATATCGGCAGCCAGCCCAGCGTTATAGAGAAAAGACTCATGAGTAGAAGCGCCAGCCAGAATTCCGGGATGGAGAATCCAATGAACGCAAATACGGTAGTGGATCTGTCCAGAAGCGTGCCGCGTTTCGCCGCCGAGATCACACCCATAGGTATCCCGATAGCAAGTATCAGGATCATGGCTAAGATATTTATTAGGAGAGTTATTGGGATGCGTTCGGCTATTTTTTCCGAGACGGGCCTGTCGTCGATATACGAGCGGCCGAAGTCTAATACCGCTACGCGCTTCAGCCAATTGAAATACTGGACAGGGATAGGCTTGTCAAGGCCGTACAATTTCTCTAGCCGCTCCCTCGCCTCGTACGAGACCTTCGGGTTCATGCTCGTTGCAATATCCGTCGGCTTCCCCGGCGCCAGGTGTATCACAAAAAATGAGATCAGCGTAATCCCGAAGAATACGGGGATCAATCCGATAAGCCGTTTCGCTAGATATCTAAGCATATTCTCCTATGGAAATTTTTCGGGTCCTGCCGCTCCCTCGCCTAAAATTTTTCGTTTCAGTAATAGAATGTGCTGTGGCTCGTGGTACGCAGGGACGCACGATTTTTAACCATGTAAAAATCGTGCTCCGTAAAATTGTCCGGACCCTGCCGGCCAATTTTAAGGCCCTGCTTAACCACTTCGCCGCATCACATTCTTACAGCAGGACGAAAAATTTTATTCTCACTCCCTATATCGCGTCACCCGAAAAATTTACCACGTGCTATTAGGTTGCAATTTCCATTCACGAAACTGATGCGTTAAATCTTTAATATGAACATTCCCTTCTTTAAGCTCATTGTCAAATTGGGAAATTGTACTTTGCTTATAAAATTTTCTAAACAACTTTACGATATGATGGGCTACCCGAATCTGGACTAATTCCTCACTTGCTTCGCTGATATCTGAAACATAAAGATCTTCGGCTTTCCAATAATCATACTTTGCATAATCCTTTAATTTCATATTGATATCTTTTATGCGCTCAGTCATCCATTGCTGGAAATTTACAAATATCGCTTTTTCCCTAGATTTTAATGGAAAATTATGATATTTTACAAAAACATTATTAACCCGACCTTTTTCATCACAAACATTGCATATTGCGTTGAACAAACTCAAGCCATAAGCGATTTGCCAAACATAATTACTAATCGAAGCTTGTTTTTTTAACGGCAATTTGCTTCCTGACATTCCTGTAGAATGTCTCTCAATTATACGATTAGCTGTTTGATTATCAGAAAGATCAAAATGAGTTATAGTAGTTATAGCTTGATAATTCTTTAATCTATTTAGAATTTCTTTAAAAAATGGTTTGGACGTTTTTGTATGGCAAGACTTTATAATCTTATCACATATTTTTTCATCAATATGCCCCGGTATTCCTATTATAGCAAAACATAGACAATTATCTTTTGAAATAGGGTTTCTATCTCCCGATTCATCACAATAAAAATGCCATGGTTTTCCAAGAATTGGATAATTCATAATTGTATTAAATCACGCCTCAAACTTACTCAAATAGTGAACCAGTCTTTCTAGTACACGCAACGAAATCACCAGCTGTTAAATTTTTCGATTCTTGCAAGAATGTGATGTGGCGATGTGGTGAGCAGGGCGTTAAAATTTCGAGGCAGCGTACGAGAAATTTTATCGAGCGAAAATTTTACATGGCTAAAATTTTCGCGTCCCTGCGAACCACTCGACACAGCACATTCTACTGCTGCATCGAAAAATTTACTTATACCTCTGCTCCGACTTCGGGACGTACCACTTGATAAAATTGTAGCCGATGCCGATCGGTGATGTTTCGACGTTGCGGAAACGCTTGTTTACGATCGGCAGCACATCGGCTGAATACAAGAATAGATACGGCTGATCGGCATAGATGAGCTCGTGTATCTTATGATAGATGTGGACGCGCTTTGACTCATCGAAGATCCGCCTGCCCTCGGCAAGGAGCCGGTCGACCTCCTCGTTCTTGTACCCGGCGAAGTTGAACTCGCCCTCCCGCGTCTTTGACGAATGCCATATGTCGTAACAATCCGGGTCGCGCGGCAAAAACCATCCCATTATCACCGCCTCGTAACGCTTCTTATTGATAAACTCGTTTATAAGAGCACTCCATTCGACAATGCGTATCTTCATTCTTATACCGATATCTTTAAGATCGTTCTGTATGAGCTCGGCGCACCTTAGGCGTTCGCCGTTGCCCTGATTCACTAAAACTGTAAACTCGAAAACCTCGCCGACCTTTTCGGCCCACCCGTCGTTGTCAATATCCTTCCATCCGGCCTCGGCCAACAGCTTCCGCGCCTTCGCAATATCATGCGATACCGGCAACACGTCCCTGTTATACGCCCACGACTCTTTCATGAACGGCCCGGTAGTCGTTTGCGCAAGCCCGAAAAATATGGTATCGACTATCCTATTCTTATTAACAGCGTAATTTATCGCCTGCCTCACCCTTATGTCCTGGAACTTCGGATCGGAAAGGTTGTAACCCATATATGTATAGCCGAAACTCGGATACCTGAATTTATTGTAATGTTTTCGGAAAAATGGGCTGCCGGTCTGTCTCGTATACTGAAGCGGCGTAAGGGTGGACATGTCGACCCCCCGGGCCTCGAGCTCCAGGAATATCGTAGCGTCGTCCGGGATTATGCGGTAGGCATACCTGTCTATATAAGGCCTTCCTTCAAAATAGTCATGGTTGGAGACGAGTTCTATCAGCTGACCCGTGATCCAGGATCCGAAGCGATATGGCCCGGTCCCTATGGGCCGGCGTGAAAATGGCGTCTTGTTCAGATCCTCGTCCTTCAATATATGTTCCGGCATGATCCATATCCCCCAGCTCGATAGCGCCGGAGCAAACGGCTCTTTATAGGTCACCTTTACGGTATAGTCGTCAACGGCCTCGATAGACTTGATCCTCTCGAAGTCTCCGCCGTAAGGCGTCTTGACATTCGGATCGACAAGCTTTTTGTAGGTGAATATGACATCTTTGGATGTGAACGGAAAGCCGTCGTGCCATTTGACGCCTTTTCTTAAACGGAAGACTATTACGAGCCCGTTCTCGAGGATATCCCAGCTCTCGGCGAGGTCGCCGACCAACCGGACATTCTTATCGTATTTGATGAGGCCGTTGAATACCGCGCCGCAAACGTCGCTCGAGGCAGAATCGGAGGCGAGTATCGGCACAAATGTGCGCGCATCGCTTATAGAGCTTGCGATTATGGCATCGCCGTAGGAAGGCTCGTCTGAGGCTTCGGATGAACCGTATGAAGATAAAAAAAATACCGCTGACATAATCAGCGGTATTTTCAATTTACGAAGCTCGTACATTTTCACTCTAATAATCCATCGGCTCTTCAGGTAAGGGCTGCGGCATCTGCTGCTGACCCTGCGTAACCGGAGGCCTTATGACTCCTTGTGAAACGAGCGACCTGCCCCTGTGGCTCGTCATGACCGCGAGCGTCAGGCACGTCAGGATGTAGATGACAGCGCATGCGGCAGTCGCGCGCGTCAGGAAGACCGAGGTCTTCGTGCCGAATAAAGTCTGTGTCGAACTTCCGCCGAATGTCTCGCTTAATCCTCCGCCTCGTCCCGCCTGGAGCAGTATGACAGCTATCAATACGAGTGAAGCTATTACATGTATCGCTATTACCAATCCGTATAACATGACTTACCTCTCTATCCTATTTTAAGCAATTCTTCACCAGCGCATTGAACGAATCGCACTTTAGGCTTGCGCCTCCTACGAGCGCGCCGTCAACGTCTTCCTGTGAGATCAGTTCCTTTATATTTTCCGGCTTCACGCTTCCGCCGTATTGTATCCGCACTCCCCTGGCGGTCTCCTCATCAAACATCTCTTTGATTAGATCCCTTATATACTTATGAACCTCTTGAGCCTGCTCTTTCGTGGCGTTTACACCTGTGCCTATCGCCCATACAGGCTCATAAGCTATAACGACATTTTTCATATCTTCCTTTGTAAGGTCAGCGAGCGAATTGACAATATGATCTTTAACTACATCGAACGTCTTATCCGCCTTCCTCTCTTCGAGCTTCTCGCCCACGCATACGATCGGCCTTAAGCCCTCTCTGAGAAGCGCTCTTGCCTTCTTGTTCACCGTCTCATTCGTCTCGCCAAAGAACTGGCGCCGCTCGCTATGGCCCACTATGCAATACCTGCATCCGACGTTCTTCAGCATACCGGCCGATACCTCGCCGGTAAAAGCCCCCTCTTTCTCCCAATAAAGATCCTGGCCGCCGAGCGCGATATTGGAATCCATTATAATTTCATTAACATCGCTCAAAGATGTAAATGGCGGACAGATAACTATCTCTATCTCTTCGACGTCGTAGAGCGACCTCTTGATAGAATTAGCGAGGTCGATCGATTCCGCAATATTCTTATTCATCTTCCAGTTGCCGGCTATAATTACACGTCTCATTATTATTTCTTTCCGCAACAGCAGCAGCTCTCTTTATCGTTCAGCGCGTCTATCCCCGGAAGACCGCGGCCTTCGAGATATTCGAGCGATGCCCCGCCGCCAGTCGAGATGTGCGCCATCTTAGAGTCTACCTTGAATTTCGCCATGGCCGCGGCAGTATCGCCGCCGCCTATTATCGATGTAACACCTTTAAGGCCGGCTATGAATCTTGCGACATCTTCGGTACCTTTTGCGAACCGTTCCATCTCGAATACTCCGAGCGGACCGTTCCATACTATAGTTTTCGCGCCTTTCAATTTATCTTCGAAAAGTTTTATGGTCTTAGGACCTATATCGAGCCCCATCCATCCGTCCGGGATGTCTTCGCCGACTACTTTAGCATCGGCAGAGGCATCGAATTTGTCGCCGATAACGTGGTCAATAGGAAGAAGCATCGGGATCTTTTTCTTCGCGGCTTTCTCGAGCGCGCTCTTCGCAGTCTCTAATCCATCCTTATCCAGCTTAGAAGATCCTATCGTCTTACCCTGAACTTTCAGAAATGTGTACGCCATGCCGCCGCCTATCAATAGTGTGTCGACTTTATTTAACAGATTGTCTATGACTTTTATCTTGTCTTTTACTTTGGCCCCGCCCAGAATGGCGACGAACGGCCTCTTTGGATTGTCGACCGCATTGCCTAGATACTCCATCTCCTTTTCAAGCAGGAATCCGGCTACAGACGGCAGGTAGTGGGTCACACCTTCGGTCGAGGCATGCGCCCTGTGCGCCGTGCCAAACGCGTCGTTCACAAAAACGTCTCCCAGCGACGCGAGTTCTTTCGCAAAAGCCGGATCATTTTTCTCTTCCGCGGCGTGGAATCTCAAATTCTCGAGGAGTACTACATCGCCCGGTTTAAGGCCCGAAACCGTCTTCTTTACATCGTCTCCGATACACTCTTTAAGGGCCGTGACCGGTTTATCGAGAAGCTCCCGCAAGCGTTTCGCTACCGGCGCCAGGCGCAATTCCTCTTTCACCTGGCCGTCAGGCCTGCCTAGATGGCTCATCAGTATGACTTTGGCTTGCCTTTCGAGCGCATACTTGATCGTCGGCAGTGCCGAGCGTATCCTGATATCGTCGGTTATGTTAAGGTTCTCATCGAGGGGAACGTTAAAATCGACCCTCATGAGCACTCTTTTACCCTTCAAATCAATGTCCTTGATAGTCTTTTTCGCCATAAATCGTCCTTCCTTATATTATATGGAGCTATGATTATATCGGTGGGGGCCGCCTTTGTCAACTGTAAATGGCCACTCAATGATGGGCGGGTCCTGCCACTCACTCGTATAAATTTTTCGCTACAGTCAGGCGGCGCACAAAAGTTCCGCCATCTAGCTTTGCGAAAAATTTATTCTCGCTTACTTGATTTACCAGTCATTGAGAGGAAAATTTTTCGTGACTTCAGGAATGTGATGTGGCGATGTGGTGAGCAGGGCGTTAAAATTTCGAGGCAGCGTACGAGAAATTTTATCGAGCGCAATTTTCACATGGTTGAAAATTGCGCGTACCTGCGAACCACTCGACACAGCACATTCAGCTGAGGCGAAAAATTTTAATCGAAACATCTATTTGAATACGAACCCGGTCTGCATCGACCAGAAGAGGAGGTCTATATCTTCGAGCGGTATACCCGTCTTTTTGCAGAAAGTTTTCATCTTATCCTCGATCTCCATATATATGCGCCTGGAACCGACAGAATCGGGTATTTCAGTTATAACGCCGTATTTCTTGAGATTTTTCAAGATGTGCCGGTCGAGTATCGCTATATTCTTTCCAAGCCCTATGTTGCGCAGGAAATGGCTCGCCTCTTTGTAGCCGAAGCCCTTGATATTCCCGACCAGCCACTCCCTTGCCTTTATTACGTCTCCGGCATCAAGCTTGCTCTTGATATCGAGCGTCCCTGAGCTTTTAAAGAGCTTCCTGGCGCCGACTATGTAATCGGCCTTCTTATTATGAAAACGAGCACGTCCGCGCAAAATGGGCCTTATATGCCTTGGACCGCCTTTCAGAAGCAGGTCCTTCTTCTCTAGCTCCCCTATTGCCTCGTTACAGCGCACCGCATTAGCGTTCGCGGTGAGAATGCAGTAGCAAAGCTCTGAGAATATCTTCTCGTTATCGGATTTATGGATCGGCCGGAATTCGGATAGGCGTTTCTTTATCTCAGGCCTGATCTTCTTGTAGGAGGAAATTAACTCTTCGAGAGCTTGGTCCATCACTTGCTTCTATTTATATACTTAAAAGCTGCCAGGGCTGCTTTCGATCCTTCGCCGGCAGCTATCACTATCTGTTTTTCCGCGATATCGGTCACGTCGCCGGCCGCAAATATCCCGGGAATATTCGTTTCGTTCTTACAGTTGACTTTTATTTCGCCGTGCTCGTTCTTCTCGATCTCTCTTGCAAAGACAGAATTGGGCAAAAGCCCGACCTCGACGAATACTCCCTCGACTGCCAGCGTCTCAACTTTGCCGGAACGCTTTATTTTGATGCCATTTACCATCTTATCTCCGAGTATAGCCGTAACCTGGGTATTATTAAGGACTGTAACCTTATCGCTCGATTCGACCTTCTCGCGCATCACGGCATCCCCGCCCAATTGCGCAGTTATATTTACAATATAGACACGCTTCGCTATCTTGATAAGCTGCAGGCCTGCGTCGAGCGCAGAATTCCCGCCCCCTATCACCGCGACGTCTTTACCTGAGAATAGCGGCCCGTCGCACGTAGCACAATAGGTAAGGCCCCTATTTTTAAACTCTTTTTCGCCGGGAACCCCCAGCTCTCTTGAGACCTTGCCGGAAGCTATTATCAATGCCCTGGCTTCGTAAACGCCCTTTCCGGTCTTGACGCGTACGGCATTGCCTGCCCGCACCATATCGATCGCCGGCTCGTTCTCTCTGACGGCGATCGCGTACTTCTTCATGTGCTCTTCGAATTTATTTACGAGGTCCGGCCCGGTTATGAACTGATAACCGGTGTAATTTTCGATATCGCCCGACCATGCCGCTTGGCCTCCTACATCTTTCGTGATGACAATGAAATTCATCCTCTTGCGCGCAGCATATACGGCGGCAGTGATACCCGCGGGACCTGCACCGACTATGATCATATCGTAAATCATTTTATACCCAGGACCTCTTTGATCTTTTCTTTGTCGAATCCGACGATGATCTGTCCGTCTATTTCCAGGACGGGAACGCCCATCTGTCCCGATTTTTTTATCATCTCCTGGGCCTTCTCGTGATTTTCGGCGACATCTATGTCTTCGAACGCAATATTATTATCTTTCAAAAACTGTTTTGCCCTTATGCAGAATGGGCACATCGACGTACTGTATACTGTGATCTTCTTATCCATCACTACCTCCGTTTCAAAGCTACGGTAGGGCAGGTTTAAACCTGCCCTACCTGTTACTTATGACTATTCTACAATATCCTTCAACTCGCTTAGATCGTCTATAATAAAATCCGGCTTGAGCGGCTCTACATCCTCCCGCTTGCCAAGGCCGTATGTCACCCAACATGTCTTTATACCGGAATTCTTACCGGTCTCGATATCTATCGTCATGTCGCCCACTATCAGCGCCCTTGTTCTATCGACCTCGATCTTAGGAATAATGGAATCCATTAGACAGCCCGAAGGTTTGATACAATTCTCATCGTCACCGCCCATCGTCGCTTCAAAATATCCGTAAATACTAAGGGCCTTCAGGACCGCATCGGCGAACCGCACGTATCTGTTGGTAAGGATAAACTTCCGTTTCTTCTTAAAGAATTCGAGCGTCTCTTTAACGTGCGGGTATAGCCTCGCCTCATCCGCGGGATGCTCCAGGATGTAACTGCTATATATCTCGACGCCTTTTTTGATTATAGGGCTGTCTTTTGTGTTAAGGCTCTTGGCGATCAGGTCCGATACGCCGGTGCCTATATAAGAAACGATATCTTCGAAGGATCTTTCTTTGCAGCCAAGCGCCCTCAAAGTGTGGTTCGCTGCCCTTACGATATCGCTCCTTGCATCGACGAGTGTCCCGTCAAGGTCGAAGAATATGGCATCCACGCTCACCATCACGCTACGGATATCTTCCTCGAGCTCTGCCAGAGTCCGTGGATGTTGCAATAAGAGGTGCTGAGTATAGTCCCCGGCTTATCCGTCTTCATACCGAAAGCCGCCTCGGCACCGGTATAGATGGTGCTCAGGTCAGGCCCCTCGGCAGACTCCCCGTGAGACGTGAATTCGAACCTGCCTATCTGGAACGGGAACTTTGCGCCGTCTGCCAGGAAAAATACCGCTATCCACCTGATATGATGGGCGGTCGTATTGGGATGCGCGATCGCACTTCCGACAGTGACCGTAACCTTAAAGAACTCGCCTTTCTTAGCATTGTCCGGCGCTTCTATGACAGGGACGTGCTTCTCTTTCTTCCAGTCAGCCGACTGAAATAGCTCTTTCAGTTCTGCCATGAGGACTACTCCTTCTTGACCAGTAGATTCTCGAACGTCTCTTCATGCCCTATCTCTTCGCCCATTATGTGGCATGCCAGTTGATAGGTGTCATGATCCTTGCCGAATGTCTTCTTCGCGATCTTGTTATATACATCTATTGCGCCGGCCTCGGCTGTCGTAACGATTTTAATTATTTCTTTATAATCGGAAAGATTCTTCATGACTCCCGGGTACGGCGCGTTGCCGCCCTTCTCCACTCCGCCAAGAGTATTGATTGGCAATCCGCCCAGTTCTATTATCCTTTCCGCAAGTTCGGTGGCATGCTCAAGCTCGTCCTTTGCGATCTTGCCCAGGAATTCCGACATATCCTCATAGCCCATACCTTCAACGGCTATTGCCATGTAGTTCCACGCGTAAAAGGCAAGCCATTCGTCGCAGTATGCCCTATTAAGATCCTTTATAAGATCTTTCAAATCCACCCCAACTATCTCCCTTGCTTTCTTTCCCATATTTACCCCCTTTTATTTTAGTTTATTATACCACAATCATTTTACCTTTACCGCGAAATCCTTTCCGAATTGGTATAGGCTCTTTAATTCGTTCTCATCCGGCATATACTTCACCCCCATGCCGGGCTGTACGACTTCTATGCCTCCTTCTTTTAGCACCTTCTCGATCGAAGCGACTGCGCCGCCTGACCATCCGTATGAACCGAATGCCGCCGCGATCCTGTTCTTAGGCTTGAGGCCCTTCAGAAACTCGAGGAATCCCGCGATCCTGGTCAACATGTCATTGTCGTGCGTGGACGACCCGACCAGGAAGCCCTTCGCATCAAGCATCTCTCTTATCACTTCCGTGTTGTCAGATTGGGCAATATCGAATAACTTCACATCAAGGCCCGCATCTATAATGCCTTCCGACATCTTCCTTGCCATCTTCTCAGTCGCGCTCCACATCGTTTCGTAAACTATGACAACCTTGGGTTTTGTTGTATTCTTGGCCCACCCGACATAAGAATCTATTATCTTCATAGGATCCTTGCGCCATACTACGCCATGGCTCGGGGCTATCATCTTGATCGGTATATTCATCTTCTGGATCTCTTCTATCTTCCTTAATATGAGCGAGCCAAGAGGCCATAGTATATTGCCGTAATACTTCGCCGCCTCGTCCGTCAAAGCGCACTGGTCCACCTCGTCGTCAAAACGCTCGCTCGTCGCCAGATGCTGTCCGAAGGCGTCATTAGGCATTAGAAGCTCCTCCTCGCGGCAATAGGTGAACATGCTGTCCGGCCAATGTATCATCGGAGCCTCTATGAATGTAAGCGTGCGCTTTCCCAGTTTCAATGTGTCGCCGGTCTTCACAATATTGAAATCCCAATTCTCATAATAGTTCTTATAAAGGCCTTCTTTGCATTTCTGGGTACAATAGACTTTTGCCTTTGGGCATAGTTTCATGAGCGCAGGCATCGCGCCGGAATGGTCTGTCTCGACGTGGTTGGCTATGACATAGTCTATCTTTTCCGGGGGAAGAACCTCGCGTATCCTCTCGATAAACTCCCTGGCAAAGGAACCGAGCACCGTATCCACTATAGCTATCTTTTCATCGACTATAAGATAAGAATTATAAGTCGTCCCCCTGGCAGTCGTATAGGTATGGCCGTGGAAATTCCTGATGTTCCAGTCGACCACCCCGACAGAGTATATCCCTTTTTTGATCTCAAGCGGCTTCATCTTTACTCTCCTTTTATAAACGTCGGCGCAGACCTCGGCGTAGTCCCCTTCTTGACTAAATGGTAATATTCATAAGTCATCGGCTTCCCCGGCTTTATCATCCCGGAGTCGCTCATCTGGCCGATAAACAATGTATGTGTCCCGCACCCAAAACAGTCGACGACCTTCGCTTCTATGTAACATATCGAATGATCCATTACCACAGGGCACCCCGACGCAAGTTTCTTAAAACCGACATCCTTGAATTTATCCTCAGTCCTGCCCGTCTTAAAACCGAATTTGCCTATGAATTGTAACGGCGCTTCTTCGTTCAATATCGAGATGGTAAAGAGGCGGCTCGACTCTATGAACTCGTGGGTCAGGTTCTTCTTGTTTATACTTATCGCGATAGTAACGGGCTCGCTCGTGATCTGGAAGGCGGTATTGACTATCTGGCCGTTGATCTTACTGTCTTTTACCGACGATACTATATATACCCCGTAGCTTAGGTTGTGTAATACATTAGGATCCACTATTTCGCCTCCGCCATGAGCGTATCGATCTTCTTTTCTCTTTCGTCTTCGTTTAAGCCCCTTCCATGAAAGCTTTCTTCAAATGTCGGCGCATCTTTCTTATAGAATACTCCGAGAGCTATCGGTGCATCCTTATTGTAATCCCATTCGCGTATCTTCTGCTCTGCGGCATTGAAATCGCCGGCGTTGTGATCCTTTAACTCGTAGGCGCGCTTATCGTAATACTCATACATATTGTAATATGTCACGCATACCTGCAGGATATCGACGAGCGCAAATCCCTTGTGAAGCACTGCTTCCTTGATTATTTTCTTCAAGAGCTCGAGCCCGTGGGATGTGCCGCGCGCCAGGAAGGTCGCGCCGCTCGCCAGCATCAGCTCCAGCGGATTTATCGGCATCTCTTTTGTTCCGAATGGCGTAGAACGGCCTTTATATCCCAAAGGAGATGTCGGGGTATATTGTCCGGTCGTAAGGCCGTAGACACGGTTATTGTGGATTATTGCGGTCATGTTCACATTGCGTTTTGCTGCAAATACCAGGTGCTCTATCCCTTCGCCATAAGCATCACCATCGCCCGCATGGCCTATGACTTTCAGCTCAGGCTTTGCGATCTTTATCCCTGTGGCCGTAGGAAATACGCGGCCGTGTATCGAGTAGACGCTATTTACATTAATATAGTCAACGATCTTGGCGTGGCATCCGATACCCGAGACTATGACAACATTCTCTATCGGAAACCCCTCGTCGCTCAAAGAACCGAGGACGGATTTCAACGCGTTCAGGATCGCAAAATTCCCGCATCCCGGGCACCATGTGTTCGTCGCGGTCGTGTTTAAATTTATCATTTCGCAGCCTCGCGGAGCTTAGCTTCCAGTTCCTCGACCGAGAACGGCCTTCCGTCATATTTAAGAATCTTTTCTTGCGCATCGATGCCGTAAGAATTTATGAGCCTTACCAGCTGAGCAGTCGCATTCGATTCAACCGCTATCAATCTCTTGACACCTTTCATCGCCGCTTTTAATTGAGCGGCTGGAAACGGTGAAAGGATGACAGGCTGGATCACTTTTAGATTCAATCCTTTAGCTGCCTCTATGCAAACTCCCTTATTCGATCCCCAGCAAAGGACCGCTGTAGAGGACTTTTTATTACCGTAAATCTTCACGGGCTCGTAGCCGGCAAGCTCTTCTGCAATAAATTTTTCTTTACCAAGCCGCTTCTCCTGCATCTTTTTCGATTCCTCGGGGTCTTCTGTGGTTATGCCCGATTCGTCATGTTCGTAGCTATTGGCCTTGATAACACTATCTTTCTCCGGGACAAAGGCGAGCGGCGATACGCCGCTCTCTGTGCGAAGATATCTTTTATACGAAGATCTCTTGTCCCATAACGGAAGCTTCTCTTCGCGCACCCGCGGGGCGCTATCTTTATCAAAACTATATATACCCTCACCCATATTCTTGTCTGTCAATATTATGGAAGGTATTTGATATTTCCACGCGATATTTAATGCGACCTGCGAAAGATAATACGCCTCTTCGGGATCTCCCGGAGCAACGATGAACCGCGGGAATTCACCCTGCCCGGCATTTAATGCGAAATGCAGCTCTGTCTGGCAGCTATATGTAGGAAGGCCTGTAGATGGTCCCGGCCTTTGCCCTAAGACTACAACTACCGGAAGCTCCGCCATTGCCGAAAAACTTAAACCCTCAGTCATCAGGCAGAATCCTCCGCCGGATGTGCCAACGGCGACCTTCTCGCCGCAATATGAAAATCCTGCAGCCATGAGCATGACCGATATTTCGCTTTCAGGATGTATCACCTTCAGCGAAAAATCTTCTGCTAATCCGGCCAGATGATGCAGTATGGGCGAAGTCGGGGTCATCGGATACGCTATGTATGTCTTAAGGCCGCCTTTTACCAGCCCGAGGGAGGTCGCTTCATTTCCGCTTAATATAGGCAGTTTCTCCTGGCCGATCGGCTCTATCTTGCAGAGTTCGGATGCGCTGTCATAGCCGCGACGCGCGATCTTCAGGTTCATGTCCAGATCTTTGGAAAAGTCCCGCCTGAATTCTTTATCGAGGATATCCCATGAGATGCCGGCTGCTTTGCAAAATGCGCCGACCATACAGGAATTACGCATAATTTCAATGGCATTATCATCTTTTAATATCTTCGCGATCGGAGCAGCGGTGCTATTATTAGAACCGGATAGGCCGTCTATCTTGACAGCATCGGAATCGTAAACGACGACTGCATCGGCCGTCAGTTTATCTTTATGAAAGTTAAATGTGTCCTGGTTTAATGCGAGGAGGATATTTATCTTTTTTTTGTGGCAGGCAATCTTTTCTTTTGAGGCCCTTATGATGGAGAAGGTGTGCCCTCCCCGAATGATAGACGGATAATCGCGATATATATACAAGCGATATCCAATCTGATTAAGTATATTCGCTATTATAAGCCCGGCTCGGTCTATACCGAAACCGGCCTTACCTCCGATAAGGACAGAGAAGTCGTTCACTCTGCGCACCTTCTTCTATTTTGTGATTATTATTGCTGTCACCGGGCATTCGTCGCATGCCTTCTGGCAATTTTCTTCGGCATCCTTAGGAACAACGCTCACATAGACGATCGCTTTATCGTCTTCCATCTTATACACTTCAGGGCATGTCGTAACGCACAAGCCGCAGCCTATACATATTTCAGCATCAACCTTTGCCTTCAATTTTTCTCTCCTTGTTTTTAAATCTTTTCGAACTCACTTTTCGGCGCGCCGCACTCCGGGCAAACCCAGCCATCCGGGACCTTGTCGAAACTTGTGCCGGCCGGAACGCCATTATCGGGATCCCCTTTTTCCGGATCATAAATATATCCGCACACCAGGCATTTGTACTTATCCATAGCACCCCCTTGTTTCGCCCGCCATTATAACATCTTCCGCTCTTTTAATAAAGCTCGTCGATCGCCTTCGCCATTATGAAATCGTTTTCTGTCAATCCTCCGGCCGCATGCGTTGTAAGCGTTATCTTAGCCTTGCCCCAAGTCAACAAAATAGCCGGATGATGCCCCTGTTCTTCAGCCATAGAAGAAACCATATCGACGAAATATTTCGCATCAGCAAAGTCCTTGAATTTAAACTCCTTCATTATCTTTTTATCCTCGACCAATTGCCAGCCCCTGTATTGGGCAAGGAGTTTATCTACCTCGATCTTCGGCATTGGCGGCGTACCTTCTTCGCATGGCTTGCATTTCGAAGGTAGCGGCGGCTTTTGCGCTGTGCCGGCTGGACTCTTTATCACGGTTTCAAGGGCTTTAAGCGCATCGTCATAATCCGGCGGCGTCGTCAATTCATCAACGACCTTGAAATATCTGATTATATTATTTTTATCGATGATCAAAACGCCTCTCGCCAGGAGGTTGAGCTCTTTTACAAGCAGGCCGTAATTTATTCCGAAAGACGAATATTTATAGTCAGATAATACCTTGATGTTCTTTATCTCGTTGTCATGGCAAAACCGGGCTTGCGCGAACGGCAGGTCCATGCTCATCCCTATGATCACCACATCCGGGGAAATATTCGATGCCCTCTTATTGAACTCCTTCACCTGAAGGTCGCATACAGGAGTATCGAGCGAGAGGAAGAATGTAATAACCTTGATCTTGCCCTTAAAATCGGAGAGGCCTATCTCTTTTAAGGCGGGGTCGACGACTTTGAAGTCCGGCGCAGGACTTCCTTCTTTCAACGCCCTCCCAACAAGTGTCATTGTGCTGCCTTTAAATGTAACCTTCTTCAGCATATTTTCACCTCTTTTTACATCTATTGTAGCATACAAAAAAATAAGCGGGCAGTTTTAAGTCATGCCCAGGACTAAGTACTACAGCCTTCTTTGCAGCGCGCAATAGGGCGCAGCATATATCTGATTATCCCCCTCATCTTAAGATCACCCCCTCCTACTTAGACATTATAGCTTCTAAATCCTTTTCAGGAGTCGTTATGAGTTTCAGGTCAAACTTATCCTGCAATACCTTGAATACATTGGGCGTAATGAACGCCGGAGGCGTCGGTCCGACCCTGATGCCCTTTATGTCGAGCGCAAGGAGCGTCAATAGTATCGCGACCGCCTTCTGCTCGAACCACGACAGCACCAGCGACAGCGGCAGATCATTAACACCGCACTTGAACGCACCGGCGAGCGCTACTGCCACCTGGATCGCCGAATAGGCATTGTTGCATTGCCCGATATCTATCAGCCGCGGTATCCCGTCTATAGCGCCGAAGTCGAGCTTATTGAAACGATACTTGCCGCAGGCAAGCGTCAATATTACGCAATCTTTCGGGACGCGTTCGGCGAATTCCGTGTAATAATTCCTCCCCGGTTTCGCACCGTCGCACCCGCCGATAAGGAAGAAACGCTTTATCTTCCCGGCCTTTACTGCGCCGACTATCTTATCCGCTATACTTAGTATAAACGTATGGTGGAATCCTGTCATTATCTTTTTTCCTGGCGCATCCGGCAGGCCCGGTAAAGACTTGGCGCGCTTTATGACGCTTGAAAAGTCCCTATTCTTAACATGCGTCGCTCCCGGGACTCCCGTAATACCGGCCGTGTAGAGCCGGTCTATGTAAGTATTGGCCGGCGGGATCAGGACGCAATTCGTGGTAACGAGGATCGCTCCGCTGAATGCGTTGAACTCCTTCTTCTGCTCCTGCCACGCACCGCCGTAATTGCCGGCGAGATGTTTGAATTTTCTAAGCTCAGGGTAGCCGTGGGCCGGCAGCATCTCGGAATGTGTATATACGTTTACGCCTGTGCCTTCGGTCTGTTTTAAAAGTTCATACAGGTCCAAAAGGTCGTGCCCTGTGATCAATATGCCAGGACCGCGCTTAGTCCCGGTCTCGACCTCGACAGGCGTCGGCTTACCGAACCTATCGGTATGTGCCTTGTCTAAGAGCTCCATGACTCTAAGATTCATCTTGCCGCACCGTAACACCATTTCCAGGTGTTGACCAAGGTCAAAACTGACATTAGTAACGGTCTCGAACAGCGCTTCATGCATGAACGCATCGACCTCTTCGTCTTTTGCTTCAAGCTCGCGCGCATGATACGCGTATGCGGCTATTCCTTTCAACCCGTACAGAAGTATATCCTGAAGGCTCTGGATATCTTCATTCTTGCCGCATACACCGATCTTCGTGCAGCCCGTTCCGGCTGCAGTTTGTTCACATTGATAACAGAACATCACTTACCTCCTTTTTTGTCCTTAATATATTTATTGTACTTTTCCTCGCCCACACACTCCTTGGCATATTTACACCAATCGAGACAGCTCTGGCCCGATTGACGGGTTATTCTACCTTTACAATTCGGGCAAACAGTTTCTGCTTCATCCGACCATATCTCTACCTCCTGACCGCAAGATGCGCATCTTACCATCTCTGGTTTCGGTTGTTTAAATTTACTTGACCCCGGACAATTGAATATCATTTTAAAGATTCTCCTCTTATGCTTATGACCGACTCTTTAAAAGGCACCCTCTTCCCGGAATCCTCTATCGCTTCCTGTATGGCCGTTACAAGACCAAAACAACATGGAACTTCCATATGGACGTATGTAATAGACTTTATATCATTATTTTTTATGATCTCGGCTATCTTCTCTTTATATAATTCAATATCGTCTAACTTCGGGCATCCGACCAGAAGGACCTTGCCGCTCAAGAGCTTTTCATGAAATTCAGGATATGCAAACGGTACGCAATCTGCCGCGACCAGTATGTCGGCTCCTTCAAAATAAGGCGCATTGGTCGGGACGAGCTTTATCTGCACGGGCCAGTTGGACAACTGAGGTTCCCTTTTAGTATCTGAAGGAAAAATAGGGACTGTCCCCGAAGGGGACTGTCCCATTTTTCCAGAGCTCTTTAAATTTAAGACTTTTGATCCGGGACATCCCGAATGGCCGTGGGCAAGGGCCATCTCTCCGGACGGAACGGGCAGCTTCTTCTCTTTAAGGAATTCGAGCGCCTGCGCGAGATATCCGGCCTGATTGTGGTCATGTAAATGCTCCAGGTGGGCTTTGATTACATTGGGCCCTCCTTTCACTATATTCTTCATTACCTCTTTCTCTTTATATTCGGCCGCTTCGCGCTCTTCGATAGTGATCGCTCCTTGGGGACAATGGCCAAGGCAGGCGCCAAGCCCGTCGCAAAACAGATCGCTGATGAGCCTCGCCTTGCCATCGATCAGTTGTATCGCCCCCTCGGGGCAGTTCGGTATGCAAAGTCCGCAACCGTTACATTTATCATCATCTATCTTTATTATCTTACGCTTCGCCATACCTTCCCCCTATGCTTTTATCAACTCACCTATCGTGATAGCCCCTAGCTCGGAGATCACGCCCTTCTCTATCTCGTCTATCTTTCTCTTTAACTGGCAGGTTCTCCTGTTCGGGCAGACCTTCTTATTTAAAAAGCACTCGTTCAAACTAAAATCCCCCTGAAAGACTTCCGCGACTTCCACTATATATATCTTATTAGCCGGCATTGCCAGTGCGAAACCGCCGCCTACGCCTTTATACGATCTTACAAAACCGCTCTTAGTCAATGCCTGCAATATCTTTCGCAGGAATGGCCGCGGCATCGCGAGCGTCTTCACCAGCTCCGGCACTGCCACTACCCTGTCCTTATTCTTTGCTATAAAGCAAAGAGCCCTTATGCCGTAATCCGTATTCCTCGTGATCAGCTTCATACCTAAATGATACTACATTAGTATCATTTTGTCAAGTAAAAAATAGGGACTGTCCCCGAACGGTAGAATTCACCGGGGTGGGGACTGTCCCTATTTTTTACAATCCCTTTTTAACCATATACTCTATTAGATCCACCACTCTACAGGAATAACCCCATTCATTGTCGTACCAGGCGATGATCTTTGCCATATTGTTGTCGAGCACTTTCGTCATCTTCGAATCGATGGTCGCTGAAGCAGGATAGTGATTGAAGTCGACCGAGACGACATCGTCTTCAGTATAATCCATTATACCTTTCAGCTTACCTTCAGAAGCTGCTTTAAGCGCCTTGTTGATCTCTTCGGCTGTCGCGGTCTTTTTCAGCGTGCATGTAAGGTCCACTACCGAAACGTTCGCGACCGGGACGCGCATCGAGAAACCGTCGAGCTTACCTTTCAGCTCAGGCAATACCAGCCCTATCGCTTTTGCCGCTCCGGTTGAGGTCGGGATCATTGAAAGCGCTGCGGCCCTTGCCCTGCGCGGGTCGGGATGCGGAAGATCCTGAACACGCTGATCATTCGTATAAGCGTGGATCGTCGTCATAAGGCCTTTTTCTATTCCGAATACCTCATTTATTACTTTGGCAACCGGCCCGAGGCAGTTCGTAGTGCATGAAGCATTAGAAACGACCGAATGCTTCTTCGCGTCATACTTGTCTTCATTAACACCAATCACTATCGTCAGGTCTTCGCCCTCGGCAGGAGCGGAGATAATGACTTTTTTAGCGCCGCCCTTCGTGATATGGTTTACGGCACCCTTCACTTCTTTACCCTTTTTATTCACGCCGTCATTCTTTATCGTGAATAATCCGGTCGATTCCACGACAACCTCTACACCGAGATCCTTCCAGGGTAATTCGCCGGGATCTTTCTTTGCAAGAACCTTTATCTCTTTACCATTGACGATTATGGAATCGGCTCCAGCTTTAACATTTCCTCCGGGAAAACGACCGTGAACGGAATCGTATTTCAAAAGGTGTGCGAGCGTCTTAGCGTCGGTTATGTCGTTGACTGCAACGAGTTCGATCGCCTTTGAATTCCTCTCGAGCATTGCCCTTCCGACCATCCTCCCTATCCTTCCAAACCCATTGATGCCAACCTTCACTGCCATTTTGTTACCCTCCAAGTTTATTAAGCCACGGTGTTGGCTAAGTGCCGAGGTCTTTAGACCGAGGCCCTTTTTTATTTTTCCGGTATCGCTACGCTCATCAGGTTCTTCGCCGCGATGTAAGGTAATACCGGGTTTACATAAAAACCGCTGCCCCATTCGAAGCCCGCAACCTTAGAGAGTTTCGGCATTATCTCTACGTGCCAGTGATAATCCTCCCTCTCGTGGCCGTTAATGGGCGAGGTATGTATTATAAAATTATATGCCGGATCTTTCAAGAAACCTTTTATCCTCGCCAGAGAATCCCTAAGGGCCTTCGCGAAACAGGCCACGCAGTCCCTGTCGATATTCGCAAAATCGGAAGAATGCTTCTTCGGCAGTATCCATACTTCATACGCGAAGCGGGATACGTAAGGACAGAAGGCTATGAACCTGTCATCATTATATATTATTCTTTCATTTTCTTCCAGTTCTTCCCGCACTATGTCGCAGAATACACACCTCTCTTTATAATCGTAATATTTCGCCGCGCCCTCCATCTCTTCATGGACTCTTTTTGGGACAATGGGCAGCGCTATGAGCTGACTGTGCGGATGCTCGAGCGATGCGCCGGCAGATCTGCCGTAATTTTTGAATATCAGTATATATTTGAACCTCTTGTCCTTCCTGAGATCCAAAGACCGTGCGCGGTAAGCCCAGACGACCTCTTCTGCCTCGGCATGCGTAAGGTCTGCCATGTCTCTGAAATGGTCGGGCGTATCTATTATAACCTCGTGAGCCCCCACTCCGCTCATCATATCAAATACTCCGATACCCTGCCTCTCGAACTCTCCCTCGATCCGAAGGGCGGGGAATTTATTCGGCACTACCCTTACAGACCAGTTGGGGGTGTTCGCACCGCCGGACTTACGATGCGCCACAATCTCCGGAGGCGTCATAGTTTCGCTGCCGTAGCAGAACGGGCAATTGTCCTTATTCTTCGAATGTATCTCGGTCGCAAAATGGACAGTATCCGCAGACGAGTCCATCGGGACGATGATCCACCGGGCAGTTATCGGATCGCGTATTAACTCATTCATATGGTCACCTGCGCATCCCTGACGGCTTTGCACGCGTCTTCCGGCGGCAGAGGATTGATATAAAATCCGCTCCCCCACTCGAAACCGGCCACGCGGGTAAGCATCGGGAGTATCTCGAAATGCCAGTGGTAATCGCTCTCTATCGTCTCCCAGTAGCCGCGCTTGCCTGAGTCCCTCCTGAAAGGCGCCGTATGCAGAATAAAGTTGAACGGGAAGTTGCCTATCACTTTTCTCATCTTGGCTATTACGGTCATGGTAAGCTCGGTAAAGTCGGGTATCTTTTTCCTGTCCACTTTATAGAAATCGCACGAATGTTCTTTCGGCAGGATCCATGTCTCAAATGGAAATCTCGATGCAAAAGCAGCAAGCGCCACAAAATATTTCGATTCGGCCACCACCCGCTTCCCGGCCTGTAATTCCTGTTTTATCATGTCGCAGAATACGCATCTGTCTTTATAATCGAAATAGGCCTTCGTGCCTTCGAGCTCCTCTTTTATCCTTTTGAGGTTTACCGGAGTACCTATTATCTGGGTTCTCGCGTGCCGTATATGCCCGCCGCCGGCGGCCTTGCCGTAGTTCTTGAATACCAGCACGTACTTTATGTCGCGGTCTTTTTCGAGGTCCTGTATCCTGTCAAGTATGACGTTGACGCTTCTTCCGACCTGTTCCCTTGACAGCTCGGCCTCCTCTATGTGGCGCGGTGCTTCCACCACTATCTCGTGCGCGCCGCGCGCATTCATCAGGTCATACATGCCGTGGCCATGCCTGTCGAGATTACCTTCTATCTGTAAAAGCGGCGATATGCTGGGTATGACTCGGGATTCCCACCCGGGGCCGTTCGGCGGCTCACCGGGCCGCCTTATAGCGTAGATCTCGGGCAACGTCATGTCTTCATTACCTTCACAGAACGGGCATCTCTCGCCGGGGGCAAGCTCCTCTTTTTCGACTAGAGCGGACGCGAACTGGTCCGGACGCTTCGAGCGCTCTGTAGATATTATCACCCACCTGCCTATGACCGGATCGCGCCTCAGCTCGGGCATAAAGCGTTAAGCCCTCCCCTTCAGAAATACCAGGAAATCGCTCGGATTGACGACACCGAGGATGTTGCCGAATTCGTCCTTGACTATGATAAGCTCGCCCTTACGCGCCTCTACCTTTTCAAGAGCGCTTTTAAGCGATGTCTGCGGTGTTACCGTTATGAATTTTCTCTGCATCACCTTTGTGACAGAAGAGTCGAGTTCTCTTGCTATAGCTTCCGGTATCTTCAGGACTATCTCTTTATTTATGCTCTTCAGTTTTTCCGTAACGAAATCATAAAGGTGGGATATATGTATCCTCTTATAGCTGATCGCTATCGGTATGAACGGCTTGCCTTCTATGAAATTGAGATGGGTCTCAAGAGTCGATTGCCCGGTCTCCTGGTCGATCGCCAACAGATACCGCAGGGAACTGTCCGGTATCTCGTCTACGCGCTCGGTCGGTATCGCAGCCAGATATGCAAGTTCATAGGCATCTTTTACATCAAGATCCAGGAATGTGTATTTCTCTTTTATATAAATGGATAATTCCTTGTCCTGGTCTCTATATACATTGACGTACTTATCGAGCGTGTCTATCGCATCGGCCAGGAACACGCCGAGCGCAACATCGACATTATATAAAAGCCCGCTCGCCACTATAGCGCCGTCATCCGACTGCCCCGGCCCGACGTGATGGCGTATGTATAGGTACTTGATGTATTTCGAGGCGCTATGTTTAGGTTTTTCATCCTCGACTATGAGGCCGCAGGATTTAAAATAGTTGATCCTATCCTCATTCTCCTGGTGAGCGAGCTGTTCGGCGTCGAGCCCCATCTCTTCGGTTATCTTCATGTTCACGAGATAGCATTTACCATAGCCGATATTTATGCTGTAAAGCCCTTGCGTCTTTTTCCTTATCTCCGGATCGTCCCTTAAGCCGCCGAGATACAGCCCTTTAAGTATATCGTGGTAATTTACCGTCCGCTCTTTGAATTGGGGGATGCCCAAGAGCGGCCTCCCGTTCCTGGTGACAAGGCGCTCTCTCGGATCGTCGGCGAGGACAGAATCGACATATTCCACTATCTCGTCTATCAACTCCTGCCTCTTCGACTTCACGACCTTCGGGGAGCGGCCCAGAGCGCCCACGATATCCTCCATCGTCGTATTAACATAGGAACGTTTATTGAAGGCACCGGCTCCGTTGTGTGCCCTGCCTTCGATCGACTGCATGAAGACGAGGTCTTCTACCCTGGGGATCGTATAGAGGCGTTCCTGGGTCTTTAAGTTATGAAAATCCTGCTGGATCAATTCTTTCGGGGCAATTTTTTTCGGCATAATTGGGAATTATAACACAATCGTTAAATTATTTGAACTTATATCCTCTTCCCACTCTATGCCCGCGCACGAATGAGTCTGCGTCCATGTCCTTCTTTCCTTCAAGCTGAAGGTATTTTATGCCAAGATCTCCGGAACTTGTGCGGACGACAATGCCTCTGTCCTTAGAGATATCGGCCACCTCGCCTGTCTCAAGATCTTCTAGGCCTGCATCAAGCGTTTCCGTCTTCAATATCTTAAGGATCTTACCGCTATAATGAGTATATGCGCCCGGCCACGGCAGGAGGCCGCGGACTTTATTGTGGATCACGGCGGCCGGTTCGTTCCAGTCTATCAGGCCGTCTTCCTTCTTTAGTTTCGGCGCGTATGTAGCCTTTGAATCGTCCTGCTTCTCCGGAGCTGCCGCCTTCTTCTCTATGAGATCGAGGGCTGCAATAAGCGCTTCCGCTCCGAGCTCTGACAGCTTCTCGCTCAACGTTATATTAGTATCTTCCCCCTCTATTCGGATCTCGCGTGTCAATATGATGTCGCCCTCATCCATCCGCTCGTTCATCTTTATTATAGTGACGCCGCTCGTCTTATCGCCGTTTATTACCGCCCAGTTTGTAGGCGCGGCACCGCGGTATTTTGGAAGGAGCGAACCATGCAGATTTATAGCATAGAGCTTAGGGACCGAAAGAACGTTCTTCCTCAATATCTGCCCGAAAGATATGACCACGAATAGGTCTGCGTGCAGACCCTTCAGATAATTCACAGAATCGATGCTTGAGGCGTCCTCGGGTTGATAGACGGGAATGCCTTTGGACAAGGCGAGGACTTTTGTCGCAGGCGGCGAGAGTTTCAAGTTCCTGCCGCGCTCCCTATCGGGCTGCGTCACAAGCGCCACGACCTTGTGCCGCGATCCCAGCAATGCCTCGAGCGGCTCTATCGCGAACTCAGACGTTCCGAAAAACACGATATTCATGCTTACTCCTTAAATGGCCTCTCAATAATGGGCGGGTCCTGTCATGAAGCATCCTTTTTTCTTTATCGCTCGGCATGGGGTTTACAATTAACGCTTAAACCATGCGGGTATCTGTATGTCCGCCAGGATTGACTACGATATTAACGCCTCAAGCAGTATCGCTATGACAGTATCAATCCTGTAGCGGCGGACACCCCCATCCCATGCCTCGCTCGATACTCGAAAAAAGTCTACTTCATGCCACCCGCCAATTACTACAGCCATTTACCAACTACACGATTTCGCGGCAACCACTTTATACACCTGTGCCAATTCTGGCTGCAACCTCGTGGCGGCACTTAGTAAGGGGCCTGACCCATTTTACCAGCCTCTCTTCGCAAAATTTTTCGCTCTGTAGGAATGTGATGTGGCGAAGTGGTTAAGCAGGGCCTTAAAAGTTCGAGGCAGCGTACGAGAACTTTTACGGAGCGCGATTTTTGCATGGTCAAAAATCGCGCGTCCCTGCGTACCACGAGCCACAGCACATTCTATTGCTAGCGAAAAATTTTACACTACACGAACCATTGATCATTGATTCCACCGCCGAGGAAGCATTAGTTAAATCGGTGCTACCTCGGCGGTGCTACACGCTTCCCCATTCTACATGGCTACCGGGTCGACGTCAACTGCCACGAGGATCCCGTGCGGCTTGTGAAAATGTGGGAGCACGTTTTTCAAGAGCGCGCACATTACGAGCCGCTCTTTGTGCTTTAATATTATATTATACCTGTAGTAACCACGCATCCTCGATATCGGTGCTGGCGATGGCCCTGCGACGAGCATATTTGGATCCGCAGCCTTTATCGCGATCTTCAGCTCTTCTGCGACTTTCGCGGTAAATTCATCGTTACGGCCGCGCACCGTTACCTTGACCAGGCTTATGAACGGCGGGAAGAGGAGTTCTTTGCGCGCCACGATCTCTTCCTGGTAGAACTTCTCGTAATCGTGCTTTGCCGCGCAAAGGATGGCGTAGTGGTGCGGCGTATACGTCTGTATTATGACTTCTCCGCCAGTATCTCCTCTACCTGCCCTGCCTCCGACTTGCGTAAGTAGATTAAACGTCCGCTCGCTCGCCCTGAAATCAGGTATGTTGAGGCTCACATCAGCAGAGACTACGGCCACGAGCGTCACCTCCGGGAAGTCGTGCCCCTTCGCTATCATCTGCGTCCCGACGAGCAAATTGGTCTCGCCCGATCTGAACTCACCGAGTATCCTGTCGTGCGACCCGCGTTTTACAGTAGTATCCGAGTCCATCCTCGCTATGTGCGCCTGCGGGAATGCATGGCTTATCTCCGACTCGACCTTCTCCGTGCCCAACCCAAGGTACTTTATATAGTCCGACCTGCATTTCGGGCAGATATCAGGCGGTGACATCATGTAGTTGCAATAGTGGCAGACGAGCTTCTTCGTCTCGTAATGGTAGACCATGACCGTGTCGCATCTTTTGCATTTAACGACAAAACCGCACTTTTTACAATTTATGAATGTCGAGAAACCGCGCCTGTTCAGGAATATCATCGCCTGCTTGCCGGCCTTCAATGTAGCCTCTACTGCGTCGAGCATTACCTTGGAAAATATCGCTATTCTTCTGCGGGCGGCAAGCTCCATACGCATGTCGACTATCTTGACCTTCGGCAAAAGCCGCTCATCGATCCTCTTCGTAAGCTTTATGAATTTATAAGTACCTTCCTTCGCTTTGTAATACGCTTCCAAGGACGGCGTAGCGCTGCCTAGTATGAGCGGGCAGCTGTTGAGCTTAGCTCGTTCTTCCGCCACATCACGCGCATGATAACGAGGGACATCATCCTGCTTATAGGATGTCTCATGCTCTTCATCTATTATTATTACCCCCAGATTCTTCATGGGACTGAATATCGCTGAACGCGCGCCTACCACTATATTCGCCTTGCCGTCCTTGATCTTCTTCCATTCGAGGAACTTTTTTGCCGGGGTCAGGCGTGAGTGTATGACTGCAACGTGATCGCCGAACCTCGACGAGAAACGCTCGATCGTCTGGGGGGTAAGCGATATTTCCGGGACTAAGACTATCGCCTGCCTGCCATGGCTCAATACGTGGTCTATCGCCTGCAGGTAGACTTCGGTCTTTCCTGACGCTGTAATGCCGTGAAGAAGGTAGGTTTTGAATTCATGCTTGTCGACGGACTCGATAACGGACTTGAGCGCTCTGGACTGCTCTTCCATCAATACATGCGGCTGTGAGGGAGGGAATTTTTCGTTTTCATGGGCGGATTTCGACAACCTCGAGCCTATCGACTCCTTCCCTTTCTTGATACCTGCCGGTATGACGGCGGCTATCGCTTCACCCCAGGAGCAGAAATAGTTATCCTTCACCCATTTGGTTAAGCGCAACATCTCTTCTGATAGCACCGGCTCTTTATCTATTACGGAGACTATAGGCTTAACGTCCTTGACATCTGAGGCATCGCTCAGATTCACTACATAGCCGACCAGAGAGCGCGCCTGGAAAGGGACGAATACTCTCTTGCCTATCGCTATTTCGCCGGAAAACTTATCGGGGATGGAATAGTGAAATGTCCTGTCAACGGGAAGGGCTACTGCGACTTCGGCAAATCTCATCATTTTTCGAGCTCTTTTAAGACTTTCTTCATATCCTGCCATACGAGCTTTTTGTCGTCGGGGTTCCTCAAAAGATAGGCGGGATGAAAAGTAGGCATCACCTTTATGCCGCTATATTCCCGGAAATGTCCTCTCAGGGCCGATATCGGCGTCTCGGTCTTCAGCAGCGTCTGGCTCGCGAATTTGCCAAGAGTGCATATTACGCGCGGTTTTATCATCTCGACCTGCTTCCGCACATTCGATTCGCAGGCAAGTATCTCAGGCAGAAGCGGCGCACGGTTATTCGGGGGCCGGCACTTTAATATATTTGCGATGTATACGTCTTCTCTCTTTAGCCCCATCGCCTCTATTATCTTGGTGAGTAATTGTCCCGCCCTGCCGACGAACGGAAGGCCCTGATTATCTTCTTCACCGCCGGGGGCCTCCCCGATGAACATCAGGGTTGCTTTAGGATTACCGGATCCGAAGACGACGTTCTTTCGCGTCCGCGAAAGCCCGCACGCTGTACATCGAAGCATTCGATCTTTAAGTTCGTCCAGGCTTTCAGCCGCCTGCGAAAAACCGGGAGCGGACTTGGAGAGAAGATCCGTTAAGCCGGATTCTTTTTCGAGTTCTATATAAGCTCTTACTGACGCTATTATGTCGTCTAGGTCTTGCATATATCTATCGAGAGTTTCGCCACGTCAAAAGCGGCCATGGGTTTCTTTATCGCGCGGATCCCTTCCCTCAATGCCGCCATGCGCTCAGGATTCGAGGCTAGATATTCCACCACTTCCCTCAGCTCTGACGCCTTGCCTATCCTGACTGCCGCGCCGTGCTTGATAAGGTAATCGCAGTTACGCGTCTCTTGTCCTATTATGGGCGCCAGTACTACAAGCGGTAATTCTTTTGCCAGGCTTTCAGATACAGTGATCCCGCCCGACTTCGATATCAGTATATCGGCTGCCTCCATATATTCATAGACGTTATTGACGAATCCGACCACTTTAATATCGGCCTTCATCGATTGTCTTAATACCTCGATCTTCTTCACCAGATCTTCGTTATGGCCGCATATCGTTATTATCTGAATAGGCTTCGAAGAGTTCCCGATCGCCTTCACTATCTCCTCGATAGGACCGACCCCGAATCCGCCTCCTATGACAAGGACTGTAAATATGCCTTCTTTTAAACCGGCATCACGGAGGATCTTCGACTTGTCATACTTTTTGGAAAAGACCGGTTCTATCGGGATGCCCAGGACCTTTATCCTGGGATCCTGGACTTTCCATCTTATCAGGTCTTCGCGTGCATCCTCACCCGCAACAATATAGACATCCGTGAAATCACATATCCACCAGGAGTGTAAGCGGTAATCGGTAACGATCGTTACGAGTTTTGAGCTTATCAAGCCCATCTCTTTCATGTCCGATATGACTTCGCTCGCGAAGAAATGGGTCGATATGATAACGTCCGGTTTTGTCTCTATCAGGTATTTTTTAAGTTTGCGCGAATTGATCCAGTTATTGAGCCGCCTCAATTTCGATACAAGTATATTTACATAGAAATTGTCGGTAAGATAATAAGAGAAGCCCCAGAGTGTCGGCAATTTATTTACCATAAAAAGGTACATCTTGAGATATGCCCATTTAAAAAACGCATTCGTGTAGTCGAGCGCATCGGCGAGCGTCACTTCGACGCCATCAAGCTTCATCTCATCAAATGCCTCCTTCACCGCCATAGACGCTTTCTTGTGCCCTATCCCCGCAGTGGCATATAGGATCAATGCTTTCTTCATGCGTTCTCCAAGTTTATTAAGCCACGGTGTCGGCTAAGTGCCGAGGTCTCCGACCGAGGCCTTATCTGAATATATGTATAAAATGGGGACGCTCATTTTTCCTCAATAAAATACTGCTTAAAAATGGGTGTCCTCATTTTATTGGAATATTCCCGCATTATTTTTAACCCAATCAATCAACAATTTAACGCCGTAGGCCGGCGTAATATTCGGCTTCCATCCAAGCGCCTTTGAGACTTTCGTTATATCAGAAACATAGACCTTCTGGTCTGAGGGCCTCCAACCACTGAACTTATATTCCATCTTTATGCCGGTCAGGCCTTCTATCGTATCGATAAGCTCGAGTAGCGATGTAGTGTTTTCGCTCCCGCCTCCTATGTTATAGACATCATGCCTTATCCGCGATCTGAAGAAACTGTCATAAGCGGCGACCAGGTCTTCGACGTACAATATATCCCTGACCTGTTTACCGTCCCCGTAGATCGTTACCGGCCGTTTCAGGATGTTTGAAATTATAAAATGGGCTATCCACCCCTGGTCCTCAAAACCAAACTGCCTGACACCGTATATGCAGCTCATCCTGAATACCGCCGTCTTCATGCCGTAGATGTGCGCATATTCCTGGACGTAGATATCTCCCGTATATTTGCTCGCTCCGTAAGGCGTGTGGCCGGTCAAGTCTATCGGCATATCTTCGGCGATTCCCTTCCCGCCGTCGAATACATACCGTTTCGCTTTCTCTACGAGTTTTAATTTATCAACGTTCTCGCCGAATACCTTATTCGTCGAGCAATATACAAAACATGCGTCTTTTGATTTTTGTCTTAAGGTTTCCAGCACATTGAGCGTGCCGAACGCATTTATGCTGAAATCCTCCATCGGCTCTTTGACGGAGAGTCCGACGCCGGGTTGGCCGGCCGTGTGGATACAAAGGTCGACGCCCCTGCCTATCGCAGAGACGACATCGCGCTTATCCCTGATATCGCCCTTTATCCTCTTTATATTTTTGTAGTTTTTAAGATAGTTCCAGTTGAACTCGACCGTCTTCTTATCATATTCAAAAAGCTTCGAGCGCATCAAATTGTCCAGGACTACGACCTCTTCGCCTCTTTTAGCATAATATTCAGCCGCGTGGCTGCCCACCATCCCCGCCCCGCCGGTTATTAAAACTCTCACGCCATAGCTCCCTTCTCATTCTTTATTATGAAATCCGCCGCTTCCGCCAGGTCTTTGACTATTGCATCCGGCCTTACTTCCCACTCTTCGACTTTATCAAGCTCTGTCTTGCCGCTTAAAACCAGTATAGTCTTCAATCCGGCCGACGAGCCCGCTTCGATATCCGTCTTGCCGTCGCCCACAAAATAGGCCCCGGAAAGCTTTATCCCGAGTCCTGCTTCAGCTTGCCTAAACATGCCGATCTTAGGTTTTCGGCAATCGCACTTATCGCTGTCCTGGTGAAGGCAATAATACACCTTCTTTATCTTGGCACCGCAGGCCTCTATATCCTTCAGCATCTTCCGGGTTATCTCATCGAGCGCTGGCTTGGAAAATAATTTTTTGCTTATCCCTCCCTGATTCGAGATGACAATTATATCATAACCGCTGTCATTCAGGCGTTTTATAGCTTCCTTCGCGCCGGGCAGGAAGTGGAAATCCTCCCATTTCGTCACATAGCTGTGCTCGGTCCATCCTCCGGGGTCTTTATTTATTACGCCGTCCCTATCTATGAATAATATTTTCATGTTTTACGTCCTTGCTCCTACGAAGCGCTACCGGTGCCGGACTTTCTATGCGCGAAGTAGAGATCTTTCAGCATAAGCGACAGCCAGTAAACAACTATCGGCAGAAAGTGGAGCAGGAATCTCGACCACGTCTTCTTAACAAAGAAGGTAACGTCAATGGGCGCAGCCATGTATATAAAGATATATCCGCCGACGACAAGCGCTAAAAATACGGCTATATATTTTCGTACGCCGCTAAACGCACTTTTAAGATTTAATAGTATAGAGAATATGAGCACGATCCACAATATATTCCACTTCTTCGGGCCGAAGAGCTGTTTCTGGAATTCGTAGAATATCGGTTTTAATTTATAGGCTTCCTTCCAGATGCTCAAGACTTTGGAATCCACCTTCTCCACATCCGTATTCACCAGGTGCGAGGCACTCTTTACATAAAGCCACGGCGCCAGTATCGCGGCAATGATCACTATATACAGGAATAGGCTTGCGATATCTTTGCGCGAGAACGACCTAAGGTTAAATATAAAGTATATCGCCGCCAGCATAATATATGCGGCGCAATACATGAGCCCTTCGTTCTTCGTCCATCCTGCAAGGCCGGCCATCACAGCCGACATAATAAGGAAGCGCGCGCTCTTTCTATTTTCAAACCACCAGAAAAGAAATAACGCGCTCGTGAAGGCGTAAAACGCGAACGGCAGGTCCAGGTAGGCATTGGCGGCATAGGCATTGAACTGCGGGATCGTCGCAAGGATTAATGTAAATATAAGCGCATATGTGCGTGATGCAAACCGCCTAACCGCAAAATATAGGATGATCAGAGTGCATATAAAATATAGCGGGAATATTATCTTCACGAGCTGGTCGTTAAGATTACCCATGAAGAGATAGCTGAAAGTTTCAGCAAGCGGTATATTCAGAGGATAGTCCGGGTGAGGAAAATTATTCACCAGCCCTGTAAAAAAATCTTGCGGGATTCCCCGCGCAAGGAAAAATATCTTGGATTTTATTGCATATATGGCGACTGCGTCGTAGGCTTCTATCGGCTTTATAAGGGCCCTGAAGAATGCATATAACACTTCGAACCCGATACCGAGCGATAATAACGCGTCTAAAAGGCTGAACTTATTCGCCTCGGGCGCAAAAAGTTCAAACTTATTCTCTTTGCGGAAAAATAGAATAGCATTGATTGCTATAAGGATTATCCACGGAAGCGCGATGACGGCTATGTCGAACCGCATATTGAGGATGTAGAAGAATAGCATCTCGAGCGTCACGCACCCGATCCCTAGGCCGAATGAGATGGCAATACCTTCGAGGCGGCCCACCCCCTTCCACCCGGGCAATATCAGGAAAAGGACGTTCGCGCCTGCGAACGTAAAGAAAATTATCGAAAGAAATAGATTAACTATCTCCAAGAGCTTGCTCCTTATTTTCTTTTAAGTATATACCGCGACTCGTCCATCTTCGAGGCCAGGATGTATCCTTCGCGCTCAAATCCCGGCCGGTCATAAACCAGAACATACTCCGGGTCCTTTTTTTGGACTAGCGGATATAAATAATATACGGCTCTTCTATTTTCGAGGGAATCCGGTTCGAATCCTACGAAGTTGTAGGAAGTCCCGGCAGGGAGCTTGCCTGTAGAAAATGCCAGGAATTCGTACAGGCGGTCTCCGGTAACATAAGAATGCTTGCCTTCGAGAGACCTTGTAATAAGAACGCGGTAGCTATTAATGTTGTCTTTCAGGAATAGGTCCCTTATAACGAACCATACCCATAATACCACCCAGACTATAAACACTATTTTTAAAAACTTATATCGCATAAATCCTTTAACTGGAAACTATCCAGCGGAAGAACCTCCCTATCAAAAACCAGAAGTGCCGTAAAGATTGGATCGACTTCAGATTATAAAGTATGATCCGCGGCCTTAAGTAAAATTTTGCGAAAGCGAGGCGCTGTAAACTCCTTAAGCTTTTTCTCGTTAAACCTTTGGGCGTATAGGACGCGGTCATGAAGTAGAAACGATCCCAGTCTATTCCTTCAAGCTCGTTGGCGATTTTCAGTTTCTCGTAGCTCTCCGAACCCGGAAAAGGGAGATATGTAAAGAAGTTCGCCCTGACCAGCTTGAGCTCCCGTGAAAACTTAATAGTATCTTTTATAGACTCGACCGTCTCCCCCGGAAAACCCAGTATAAAGAAGCCTGAGACGTCTATGCCTGCTCTATTTATCATCCCGACGCACTCTTTTATCTTCGATATGGTGAGGTGCTTCTTCATGTCTTTCAACACTCTGTCTGATCCGGATTCTATGCCGAGGGATATGATATAAAGACCCGTCTCTTTCATGAGGGCTAATAGCTCCTCGTCGAGCGCGTCCATCCTGACGCCGTTAGGGACCGCCCAGGTCATGCCGAGATTAAGGGTCTTAAGCCGCCTCAAGAATTCCTTGGCATAAGCCATATCCATCGTGAAATTGTCATCGACGACGTGGAATTCTTTTATACCGCGTTCCTTATTTAGGTAGGTGAGCTCCTTCAATACATTATCGATCGAGCGGCGCCTCACTCTTTTCCCGGCAATAACTCCGCCCGCGCAGAACGTGCACGGGAACGGACAACCGCGTGTTACCATGATGGGGGCTATTGGGAACTGCTTGAAGAAGGCTCCATGCTGCGACTCCGGATAAGTTTCCGGCGCTATTAAGTCCCACGCAGGCATGGCGAACGAATCCAGGTCCTCCAGGACACTTTTCGGATTTGATCTTACGCTTCCGTTCTCCCGCCAGACGAGGCCCGGTATAGCGTCAAATTCTCTCTTTCCCGATTCGAGCGATGAGAGAAGCTCAAGGAATCCCACTTCCGCCTCTCCGGCAAAACTATAATCAAGCTCATCCCCAAACCTCTTCATCATATCGACGGCAGCTGCCGAAGGATGCGGCCCTCCGACGACTGTCACGACACCTTTATCATACGCTTTCGCAAGCCCTAACGCATGATCCACGAAATTAAGGTCAAAGGTATAGCATTGAAGGCCGAAAACGTCAGGCTTGAAACTCTTTATGACATTTCCAAGCTTGTCCGGAGTGATACGTTCCTTTATGCAGTCGAGTATCTTTACCTCGTGAGCGCCTCTAACCGCAGCGGCAAGATAACCAAGACCTAAAGAAGGCTGTATGTGATCGCTTTTACTGTATGGTTTAACCAGCAGTACTCTCATCAGTCAGTAAACCTGTATTTCAGAAGCGCCAGGAGTGCGCCGAAACCGTGCTTCCAGGATATCTTCTTGCCTTCGGCATAAGTCCTTCCGTAATACGATATCGGGATTTCGTAAACTTTCAGATTCTTATTCTTCAGTATCTTCGCCGTAAGCTCCGGCTCGACCGAAAAGTCGTTCGACTTTATCTTGATATTATCGATCACACTCTTCCTGAACATCTTGTAGCAGGTCTCCATGTCGGTAATCGTAGAATTGTAAAGAAGGTTTGTCAGAAATGAGAGCGCATTGTTCCCTATCTTATGCCAGAACATGTAAACTCTCTGCGGCCTGCCGCCCGAAAGGCGCGAGCCGTAGACGACATCCGCGAAGCCGGCTTCGATCGGCTTTATCATCTCCTTGAACTCATCCGGATCGTATTCGAGGTCGGCGTCCTGGATGACCACCACCTCTTTTGTCGCATATCCGAAACCTGTCCGCAAGGCCGCACCCTTCCCCATGTTCTTATCGTGGTAATATACCTTCACCCTGGCGTCGAATTTCGCGCCCTTGAGAAGCTCACGCGTCCCGTCAGTGGAGAAGTCATCGACTACTATAAGCTCTTTTACCATATCAAGACCAAGCACCTTTTCGATTATCTTCAATACGAAGTTCTTCTCGTTATATACGGGCATTACCACTGACAATGTCATCATGATCGCTCCCATACCAATAGGTAGGCCAGGTTTAAACCTGGCCTACTACTTTGGATTTTTCTTTAAGCGTTTTGATTAATTTTTCTCTGTCAACATTGATAAAAACTTCGGAGCCGTGCAGGAACTTCGTCATCTTCAAAAAGTTGCCGAAAACAGGATTGTCGGTAATTAGTATCTCGAGCCGCTTCTTCTTCTTTCTCTTCAATATCTTGTAAATGGATATGAGACCGAAAAAGAACGGGTTGGTGTCGACCCTGACTATGTCGTAATGGTCGAGCGTGACCGGCCATTCAAGGCCCTTCTTAAAAAATATGAAGATCTGATGGCCGTTCCTGGCCACGTCGATGGCGATATCATTGACCCTCTGGGGCGATTTAACCTTATCTAAAAAAAATCCCACCCTGACATGCCGCCCCCATCTTTTCAGGAAGATATCTTCATTAGCCTTAAAAAGCGCGCTATTCTCTTTCAGCTTCCTGAAGCTCATATTCTCTTTATGATGAACATACGCGCCCTTGGCACGAACCGGCCGGTAGCCAAGCCTTTGAGCTTTTTTACAGTAATCGGTATCGTCGAAATAACCTAGGTTGTATGCCTCATCGAGAGAACCCAGCTTATCGAGCACTTCTCTCTTTATCACGGTGCAAAAGAAGCGGCAGCAATGCAGCTCCTGTATCTCATCCTTGAAAGACTTGAGCCTTGAGGCATACTCATCTATCGATTCGTTATCATCCGGAAAATGGCTGAACGTGTTGCTCGTAGGATTGACAAGGCCTACATCCTTATTGTTCTCCATCACGCTTATCATAGTATCCAGCCAGCCGTCCGTAGCTATCGTGTCATTATTCATGATGCAGATGAATTGAGCGTCCGAGAATTTTATCCCCTGGTTCACCGCTTTTACAAAACCGAGATTCTCTTCATTCCTAATCAATTCCAGATTTATATCTTTACTATCTTTAAGTCCCAGCAGGTAGTCCCGGGTCGGGGCATCGCTGGCATTATCTATTATGACAAGCCTGTAAGGATAATGCGTATGTTTTGCTATCGAATCCACGCACTCTTTCGTTACCTCGAGCTCGTTCCATACCGGGATTATTATGTCACAGCTATTTTTTTTCATTATCGAGCATTTCGCGGTATTTCACGTAACTCATGTATTGGTAGAGGCTCCCGTTGTAAGATATGACAAACCCCAGAAGGCCGTCCTTAAATCCCTTCTTCTGGACATAGGCCTTCAGGAACCTGCTTAAGCCCTTCCTGCACATCTTCAGGAAATTTATCTTACGCCTTTCCTTAAACCACTTCTGCGCTTCAAGCGTCGTCTGGTTATTCAGGCTCTGGAAAAATTCATGAAAATCCCTGTACGAATAATGTACTATATCTTTTGTAAGGTGTCCGCAGGTACCGTCTATAAATACCCTGGGATGGACCTCGGCTTCTTCATATTTGAAATGGTCCTTGTCAAAGAGGCGAACTTTCGGCGCAGGATACCAGCCGGCATATCTTATCCAGCGCTTGCCTATAAATGTCTTTATGGGAATGGAGTAGGCCATGTCCTTCATCTCTCCTGAGCCTGTCGAAGGATTGAACAGCTCCCGTAATTCGGCCTCCAGGCCTGAGCTCGCCCTCTCATCCGCGTCAAGTGACAGGACCCACTTATTCTTTGCAAGAGAGTAGGCATAGTTCCTGTGGCGGCCTTCGATGTCCATCTTCCGGGAGGATACCTTGTCCGTGTACTTTTTAGCGATCGCGACCGTGTTGTCGCTAGAATTGTCATCGAGCACTATCAGTTCGTCCGCCCAAGAAACGCTCTTAAGACAGTCGGCTATGTTATCTTCCTCATTCCGCGTTATCACAACCACTGAAACCGGTATCTTACCTGTATCCACACTGCCTCCTGTTGTAGGGCATACTTAAGTATGCCCTACCATTGAATCGTTAATAGTACTTTATTTTTGCTTTGTGAATAAAGCTCAATTTTGACAATACCCTGCCGACGCCCTCACCGCCTACAAATATCTCGTTAAATTTCTTCTTCTTCTTTAATATGCCGAAGATCGCCCTGGGGTAGAACCATCCCCCCGGAAGATCTTTTATTATTATGTTCGAGTGGCGAGGGCCATTGGCTTGCCTTCTCCTGAAATACCAGACCCAGTTGCCGAGCCTGGCTAAGGCCAGCGCCTCGCTATTCATCTTCTTAAGAAGGTTCTCTTCCACGTCATCCAGGATATACGCCACCCTCTTAGGTTTTCCCCATCTGAATTCGTATATCTCCCGGTTCCTCTTGAAATCGTCCTCAAAGGTCTTCACCTTATTGAACGAAGCGTTCTCCCTGTGGTATACGTAAGCGCCGCATGCGCGCACGCACCTGTATCCGGAGCGGACCGCGCGTCTTGAAAAATCGGTATCGTCGAAATTGCCCATTCCATATATCTCGTCAAATGCTCCGATCTCATCAATAAGCTTGCGTTTTATGAGCATGCAGAATCCTATGGCGGCGCCAAGCTCAATCGATTGCCCGCGTTCTTTAGCTATTTTTTCGGCATATAATTCAAGCGGTTCGCCGTTGGCCGGTTTCTGCCCCAGGTTATTACTCGAAGGATTCACTATCCCGATATCATCGGCAGACCCGGCTACTTTTATCATCTCTTTCAGCCAGTCCTTAGTAACAAGCGTATCGTTATTAAGAATACAGGCATACGCGGCCTTAGAGGCTGCGATACCCTGGTTGACCGCCTTCACAAAGCCGAGATTCTCTGCGTTACGGATGACCTCTATGCTGTCAGGCTTTAAGATTTTCAGGCCCTGCAGGTAATGTTTCGTCTCATTATCGCTCGCATTATCGACCGCAATGATCCTATAATCGACTCCATCGGTATATTTAAAGATGGAATCGACGCAGTCTTTTGTAAGCGCCGGCTGGTTCCATATAGGTATAATGATGTCGCAATTCATACGGCTATCTTCTCGTTACAAGGAAATCGCCTATGGCCAGGTGGTCGAGCCCCGAACCCAGATACATCTTTACCGCGTCCTCGGGCGAACATGCCATCGGTTCGCCTCTTCTATTCAATGACGTGTTGATCAGCACCGGCACCCCCGCATGCCCGAAGAAATGCTTCAACAGCCTATAGAATCTCGGATTGTCAGCATGGCTGACGGTCTGCGGCCTCATCGTGCCGTCGACATGCACGACCTCAGGGATACGGTGCTTCCATTCCCGCGTTACCGAGAAACTCAAGGTCATGAACGGCGCGTCCATGTCCCTGCCGATTATCTCTTTTGCATGCTCTCTCAGGATAGACGGGCAGAACGGTCTCCACTTCTCCCTGAACTTCACCATCCCGTTTATGCGGTCGCTTGTCCCCGGTATCGTCGGGTTGCCCAGGATCGACCTGTTGCCGAGTGCCCTCGGACCAAACTCCATCCTGCCCTGGAACCAACCGACGACCATCCCTTCGGTGAGAAGTATGGAGACTTCATCCTCTATGTCCGCGGATTTTTTGTAGGAGACGTCGGCTCTTTTCAATACCTCCTCGATCTCGCTATTCGAATAAGACGGTCCGAGGTATACGTTTCTCATCGGCTCTATCTTATCGCCAAGGCTTGCTGCCGCAAATAGGCCTGAGCCGAGCGGTGTTCCTGCATCATGAGATGCAGGCTGTACAAATATATTCTTTACCAAAGGATTTTCGACAAGCTTCCGGTTGAGCGACACATTGAGGCCGCAACCGCCTGCATAAGTAAGGTTGCCGGTCCGGCGCAAAACATCTCCCAGGTGATTCTCCATCAGCCTTATGACGGTGTCTTCAAATATTTTTTGAGTCGCAGCGGCTATATGAATGTACGGCTCTTCCAGCCCGTCCCCTTTTCTGGGAGGGCCGAAGCGTCGAATAAGTTTTTTCGGTATCATCGCGTCTTTAACATATCTGCGCGAACGAATAGGCCATACATACTCCGGGTTGGTCTTAAAATCCTTACCGTCGCATTGGATGATGTCAGACAGGTCTATTTTAGAAGGGTCTCCGTACGGCGCCATTCCCATCAGCTTATATTCGCCGTCATTGGGATCGAATCCGAGATACGCCGTCATGGTAGAATAGAAGCGCCCGAGCGAATCCGGGATATCGATCTCCTTTATCTTAGTTATCTTCCCGCCTCTGCCTTCGGCAAAGAGCGTAGAAGTGAATTCGCCCGACCCGTCGATGCTCATTATGGCCGCCTCCTCGTATCCGGATAACAGATAAGCGCTTGCGGCATGGGAAAGATGGTGTTCGACAAAGAATATTTTCTCGGGCGGGACCTTTATACCGAAATGCTCCAGGATGCCGGCGACGGAACGCTTGGTTCCCGCAGATTGCCTTGCGGCCTTTGCTATCGCTTTATACGCGCGCGATGGTTCGGAGAAGAGCGTTTTGGCGGCGTACGCCCACTTCTTCTTATTGAATGCCTCGAACGACCACGGAAACGCCACTGCATCTATATCTTTTGCGGAGAGGGCGGCCTGTTTCAAGCAGAACTCTATAGACTTAAGGCACGGCTTGCCGACCGCATGTTTCTCTCTTATAAACCTCTCCTCTTCCGCGGCGGCTACAACTTTCCCGTCTATTATAATAGCAGCGGCCGGATCATGAAGAAAGCCGGGACCTCCAAAACCAAGTATTTTCATTTTTTACCTATAAGAGTCCTTATGCATCTCCCAGTACTTCGCGTATATCAGGAATCTTCGCCACGCTGAAAGTACGGCGAAGACAAGGCCGTGCAAGCCATCCTTAAAACCTTTCCTCTTTATATATATCTTGAAAAATAGTTTCGCCGGGCCGGCTGTAAGCTCTTTACGAAGCCGCTTTTCCGGGATATGCCCGAATTTTTCATATAATGCCCTTGCCTCTAAAGCACAATAAAAATCCTGAGTCGCGACGTAGTGGCTGATATCCGGGAAATTGTAATGCTCCATTACCGCGTCTATATCGCCTATCGGGCCGTTTACCGTCAACTGTTCGTGGATCCTGTCCCCGGAAAATCTCGCCTTATCTTTTTTCAACAACCGCAATGGCCTGTGCGAATCCTCACCGCCGGAGGTGAGGAACTTCCCGCAGAAGTTATTCGACCTTTTAAACCTGAACGCCGATAACTCAGAGCCGTGTTCCAGGATGGCCGATATCTTATTTTTAAGATCTTCTGTGACACGCTCATCGGCGTCCATCTGGAGTATCCAGTCGCCCGATGCGCGGTCAAGCCCAAGGTTTCTCTGTTCGGAGAAATTATTTATGAGTGAATGGGTTATAACTTTATCGGTTATTCGTTTCGCCGTCTCGACCGTCTTATCTGTAGAATTATCGTCTATCACGATGATCTCGTCCGCCCATTTGACGGTTTCCAGGCATGCGGCAATATTTTTCTCCTCGTTCTTCGTCAATACTACTACCGACAATCTTTGCCTTCCGGGAAGGGGTGTCATGGGATCAGGCTCCTATCCTTATCTTTCCTCTCCTTGACAAGCTTGATAGCTTCTTTAGTCAATGAATCTATGCTGTCCTTATAAATGATCTCTGCCGGAATGAAAGATGCAAATATCTTCAGCAGTGAATAGAATCCTCTGTCATCTGTGAATATGAAGTCGGTCTTCTTCTGCTTTTTTCTAGACCTGTTAGACATCGAATATGCGAGAGCCGCCGGACCATACACAAGAGGATTAAATCTTAAGACCCGCATGTTTGTATGCTCATAGGGCACGACACCGCCTTTTCTTACAAGCAGTATCACCTTGTTCTGGTCCGAACACATCTTCTTTAATAGTTCGAGTGATTCCCCTTGATTCTTCAACGCAAATATAACGCGCAAAGGATAGCCCCACCTTTTATAGAATATTTTGCCGTTACGGTCCATCAGATCCACTATACGTTTCTCCGGCATCGTCTTCTTCATCGTAACGTTCCGGACATGGTCTACGAATGCGCCTTTTGCTTTCACGCATCTGTATCCGGCCGCGAGGATTTTGAGCGAATAGTCCCTGTCGTCGTAATACACAGGAATATAGACCGGGTCAAATCCTCCGAGTTTGTTAATAACTTCGCGCTTCACGACAAAGCAGTGGCCCCTGCACCAGTCTATGTCTACGGTCCGGCCCGCATACTTTTTTTTAAGCTCTGCCGCGTATTTATTTATGTCCGTCGCGGTTGCCGGTTTTTCCCATTCAGGATTCAATACTCCTACATCCGGATTTTTTTCGAATACATTTACCACTTCGTCAAGCCAGCCTTCGGTAAATACGGTATCATCGTTCTGGAAAGAGACATACTCAGAATCCTTCGACAGCTCAAGGCCGCGGTTTATCGACTTTATCCATCCGAGATTCTCTTCGGGCTTTATCAGGATCATGTCAAGAGAACCTGAGGTCGACATATCTTTTAAATAGCGCGAAGCGACTTGCGAATTTCCATTATCTATGGCTATCAGGCGGTACGGATATTTGGTAGTCCTTATCAGGCTCTCGACACAGTCCCTGATAAAGCCGATCTGGCCGCATGTCGGAAGTATTATATCGCAGCGCTTTACTGTCATATCTTTAATTTCATCTTGGCAAGCAACTTATCAGCCTCATTCACTCTATCAACCGACTTCGTCTTCTTGCCCCATTCGACCATTTCAGCCATGCCGTCATTAAAATTTACCGAGGGTTTAAAACCTATTCTCTGTATCTTCGATATGTCGGCAAAACAGTGTCGTATATCGCCTATCCTATATTCGTTCTTTATCGCGACATTCGGTTCTTTTCCGTAAAGGCGGCTCAATGTCTTCGCGATATCGAGAACACTCGTAGGCTTGCCTGTCCCGACATTGAAATACTGGTAATCGGCATTATCCGAATTCATGGCGAGGATGTTCGCATCCGCTATGTCCTTTACACTTACGAAGTCTCTCGTCTGCAGGCCGTCCTCATAGACAAGGACCGGATTATTGTTCTTGATACGCGATTGGAATATCGCGCATACGCCTGTATAAGGATTGGAGAGCGACTGCCGCGGGCCATAAACGTTGAAGAACCTCAATGCAACGGCCGGAAGCTTATATGCTTTCGCGAGATTCAGCACGATCTCTTCCTGGTCCTTTTTGGAGATCGCATATATGGAATTCGAACGCAAGCTCTTCTCCTCGCCTGTCGCGGCGGGTTTTAATATCCCCGAACACTTTGGGCAGGAATATTCCCATATCTTCTTCTTCAGGTCTTTGGCGTCGCGCTCTATCGGCTCTGCCGGGCCGCACTTACTGCATGAGTAAGCGCCCTCGCCGTAAATACTCATCGAGCTTGCGACCACGATCTTTCTTATTTTTAATTTCGTCCTGTTCGAGATGATATATTCCATCAGGATGGCGGTGCCTAGCGTATTATGACTGACATACTTCTCTATCTGGTACATAGACTGTCCTACCCCTACCTGGGCCGCCAGATGGTATACCGCATTCACGCCGTCTAACGCCTTTTTCAGGTCCTTCGCGTTCCGGACGTCTCCTTTGATGTATTCGCACGACTTATTGAGATAGTCCGGTCTCTTCCCCTGGTGTACCTGTTCCTCAAAGATGTCCAGGGCCTTTACGCCATATCCGCGTCTCACCAATTCATCGACCAGATGGGAACCTATGAAGCCCGCCCCGCCTGTGACAAGAACTTTTTCCACGATTGCTCATCCCCCCAGTTTTCAGGTTTTACCAGAACGATCTTTGTCGTATGTATCGGATAAAATAGATTTAAGAAAGATGCGGTCTTTTTATTATCGGCAAATATCGCATCGTACTTTTTCCTTCTCTTCGTGCCGAACGCGCGCTCGATTATACGCACGAGCGTCTGAAGGTTCGCGAAGGATTGCGGCATGAAATTATATTTTATATTCTGATGTAACGGCATCCCTATATTTCGTGAGGCCGCCTCGATCCGGCGCTTGTTCTTCTCCTTATCACCAAATACCCAGAAATTTACCCAGCACCATTCCCGCGCCAGGAATAGCACGCCCTTTAGGGCATTCTCGACCTTCTCTTCCCCGGTATTTTGGCCCGTAAAGAGCGTCATCCCGACCCTCAGGTGCCTTGGCCATTTCTTAAGATAAGCTTCTTGCCCTTTAATGGTGAAGCTGTCTTTGGCGCCCATCGCCTTGAACGAGACATGCTTTTTATGATATACATACGCGGAATGGACCGAAGCGCACATGTAGCCGCCTTTTAGCGCCCTCATAGAGTAGTCGGTGTCATCATACCCGCCCATCCCGAAGGTCTCATCCAGATAACCTATCTTGTCTATAACCTCCCGCTTAATGAGCGTGCAAAAACCGAAGCACTGATTCATCTCCATGTACTGGTCGCCGTTACCGCTAACCTGCCGGGCATATTCGTCTATCGCCAGGTCCTGATGGCCGTCGCACAGGGGATTCGCGAGCCCTATCTCTTTATGTCTCTCGGCGAACTTCACCATATTTTCGAGCCAGCCGACGCCCGGCACCGTATCATTATTCATTATGCAGACATATGGCGCATTCGAAACCTTCAGGCCCTGGTTCACCGCCTTTACGTAGCCGAGATTCTCTTCATTGCGTATAAGAGTAATTTCAGGCGTACTTTTATTCTTTAATCCTTCCAGGTATGCCTTTGTCTCGGGACCGCTCCCGTTATCGATCAATATCAGGCGGTACGGATATGCCGTCTTCCTTATGATGTTTTCGACACACTCCCGCGTCGCTTCCGGCTGATTCCATACAGGTATGATGATATCGCACTTCATTTTTTGAGCGCTTCCTCTGCCGCCGTGAAGACCTCATCGACTGAAATGGAAGCCAGACATGTCCTGGTTTCACAGTCATTATATTTGAACTTCTTATAGCAAGGACGGCAATTGAGATCTTTACGCGATACGACTGCATGATCACCGCTCGAAGAGTATGGGCCATACGTCCTTTCATCTACCGGCCCGAAGAGCGATACCGTCTTCACACCAAGAGCTACTGCCATGTGCAGCGGCCCGCCTTCGTTCGTTATTATGAGCTTACATTTGGTCATTATGCCTATGAGGTCTCCGAGCGAGGTCTTACCGCAATAGTTTACGGCCTTGTTCTTCATCAGGTTCTGGACCCCTGACGCCACATCGATTTCCTTAGCATCCCCCAAAAGAATGATCCTGGCGCCGTGTTTCTCTATTAATAGATCCGCGAGACGCGCAAATTTTTCTATCCCCCAACGCCTGCGCTTAGCATCCGCCCCCCAGCTGGCGCCGCAACCGGGCAGCATGCCTATCAGGAGTTCGTTCTCCGACAAACCCGCCTCTTTCAAAAATTTATTTCCGGCTGTCTCACTCGCCGTCGACGCAAATATCCTGGGCTCGAACTTACTTTCAGTGTCTATACCTAAGAGTTTCGCAAGGCATAAATAATAGTCTACGACATGTTTATTATCGAAGCTTTCGATATCCAGCTTGTCCGTAAGGAATTTGCCCCTATGCCTGTAATTGAACCCTACCCGCTTTTTAATGCCGATCAATTTCAGGATCATGCTGTGTTTGTAACCGAGCGACAGATCGATGGAAACGTCGAACCTCTCGCGTCTTATCTCTTTTAAAAATGCCAGTATTTTTTTCGCACCATCTATTTTTGAGTGCTTCAAAACGCTCCTGTACTCATCTTTTTCATACACAAATATTTTACTCAAACTGGGATTTGTCTCAATAAGCCGCAGCGCCCTCCGGTTACATATATAAGCTATGTAGCTATTCGGAAAATGCTTCTTCAACACTTCCACGAGGGGCGTCGAAAAGATGACATCGCCTATGCCAAATGGGTTAACTATCAGTATCTTTTTCGTCATAATTCGGATCCGGCTATTTTAACGGCTGTCAGAAATATGCCGCAGGAAAGCCAGAAGAGGGCCGCGAGCGGAAGTGAATATAAATTGGTGTCGACGGCGCTATGAAATAGAAAAGCTGTCAATCCTAATCCCAAGCCGAGCACTAATGAATACAGAAACGGATCTTTAATCCTTCGCAGGAAACGCAATCCCTTGAGAAGGACCGCTCCGACAAAAGCAAAAAATGAAAATAGCCCAAACAGGCCGATATCGCAAGCCATCTGCAAATAACAATTGTGCGCATAACTGCCTCTTATACCCCGGTCCTCACCCTGTCTTGCCATTTTATACTCGTTGAAAAACGTATTCACGCCATTGCCTATGATCGGATGCTGTTTAAATATCGCCTGCCCCGCGTCCCACATCGTCACTCTTTCATTTACACGCGTTAAGGTCATGATATGGTATATAAACTGGTTATGAATAAGCCCTGCCAACAATATGATAAATATCAACAAAGTTATGCCTATCATCTTTGGCTTCAATAAAGCGAACAATGCAAGCGCGCCGACAAAACTGAACCATGCACCTCTTACCTTGCTGAGAAAAAGAAAATAGAACAAAGCTGCAAAGGCCGCGGCAGGCAAGTATTTTCCGGACGCCCTGGCATTGCCAAAGATCAGATAAGTGCCTATCGGAAAGATGAAGAGAAGGATCCACGCCGCAAAATCGTTCGGGAATGGGAAGGATGCGGTGGGAACCTTTCCAAATAAAGGATATGCATGCAATATATCAACGCCGGTTATGAAACGCTGGATGAATGCGTCTATCACTATCAAAACAACCGAAGCAAGCGCAACAATCACAAACCTGATCAGCTTCTTCCTGGTATTGATGATTTCCATCGTTACTAAAAACAGGGCTGCGAATTTTAATATCTTGGTGAAGAAGGCCCTTATGCTCAGCGCCATATACTGGCTGTTTACCAGAGAGATCAGCGAAGCCAGAATAAATATAGCCAGGAAGAGATTGACCGCATTATTATCGAACAGCTTTTCGCGCGCAAGCGCTTTCCTTATAATGACACTTATGAGCGCGGTTACTATCGTGATCTCTATCAAAGATTTGGAAAACGGCAGAACGAATATCATTATATAGAGCGACCATTCCGCGATCCTATCGCATGCGATCGTAATCTTCTTATCTGATCCCATTACTTTCCTTCTTTCGGCCGAAACTTTTCGTATCTACGGCGCCTAGCCTTAGGCCCAGGCCGATCATTACGACAAGCGCTGAAAAAATCAGGCATATGCCGATAATAAAATTTGTCCTCGGCGCAATAAGCGCGACGATGCCGAGGAAAAAGCATATGGCATATATGGCCAGGACCGCCCTGTATCTCTTGAACCTCAGAAGCGCCAGCCTGTGCGAAGAGTGGTCTTTCCCGCCCTGGAATATCGACCTTCCTTCCCTTATCCTCATCACAGTGACTAAGACCGTGTCGAATATCGGATAGCCGAGTATAAGGGCCGGGACTGCGGTAGAGATCGTTATGGTCGTGGCTTTCCAGCCGGACATTACAGCCAGGGAGGCCAATATATATCCGAGGACAAGGCTGCCTGAATCCCCCATGAAGAGGCTTGCCTTTGGAAAGTTATACTTGAGAAAGCCCAAAGAACTGCCGGCCACCGCCACGGACAGGGCGGCGATCGCCGGCTCTCCGTTAAGATAGGCCGAAGCCCCGAAAAATATCGCAGATATTACGGAGATGCCGGCAGATAATCCGTTCATATTGTCGAGCAGATTGAAAGAATTCGTAATACCTACTATCCAGGTGTAGGTTACGATTATGTTGAGATAATAATTGTTCGTAAATCCTACCAATAAGCCGGATTTTATGACGACCATGGCAGCTAAGAATTGTCCGAGAAGTTTAAAATTCGGCATCATCCCCATCTTATCGTCGATGAGCCCGATCACGAGCAATATAAAAGCTCCTAAAAGCATGGCAGGTACGGGCGTTAGGGCCATGATCTGGCTCTTCGTAAGTACCGCTATTATAAAACCGGTGAATATTGCTACGCCCCCTAAGAGCGGAGTCGGGTGAGCATGCACTTTGTTGTCTTTAGGATGATCGAGATAATTAAGATTTATAGCCAGTACCCTTATAAAAGGGGTCAGTAAATAAGTGACTATAGTCGCTATAAAAAACGTATCCAGTATCTGGGTAAAATTCATCAATTCCTGCCTCTGTAATATTCGATTATGCGGGAAAGCATCCCATCCATATCAATGCGTGACGAGAAATGCGTAACGCTTTTGAGTTTGGAGATATCGGGCTCCCTGCGCCTCATGTCTTCAAAGCCCTTGTTATAGGCCTTCTCGTAAGCCATGTGTTTTATCCTGGACTTTGACCCTGTCATCGCCTTTATCTTTTTGGCTAAAGCATTGATCGTGGTCTTGTTCTCCGGGTTACCGATATTGAACACTTCTCCGACCGCCATTGGATTCTTTGATAAAAGGATGACAGCCTTAACGGCATCGGCAACATCAGTAAAGCACCTTGTCTGTTTGCCGTTGTCATAAATAGTTATGGGGTTATTCGAAAGCGCCTGTTTAACGAAACGCGGTACGACCATCCCGTATCTGCCCGTCTGCCGCGGCCCGCAGGTATTGAAGAACCTCACAATGACCACCGGCAGCTTCTCTTCTCTCCAGTACGCCAGGGCGAGAAATTCGTCGAGAGCTTTGGTGCAGGAATAGCTCCAACGCGAAACGGCAGTCGGCCCCAGCACCCTGTCATCGCCTTCCTTGAAGATGTGCTTCCCGGGCCTGTCTTTTCCGTATATCTCGGAAGTCGACGCCAGGATCACCTTCTTCTTCCCCAGTGCGTGCGCAAGCTCCAGGACTATCCTGGTGCCTTCCACGTTGGTAGTAATCGATTCCAGCGGGTTATCTATTATATACTTGACGCCTACTGCCGCGGCCATATGATAAATTATGTCGCATTCTTTTATGAGCGTGCGCATCAGGTTTTTATTCATTATCGTATTTACATGACAGGAGAAATCCGGATTCCGCTTAAGATGCTCTATATTTTTAATGCTACCTGTCGAAAGGTTATCGACCACCGCGACCTTTTCGCCCATCCTTAAAAGTTCCTCAGCTAAATGTGAACCGATGAAGCCTGCGCCACCCGTTATGAGATTTTTAATAGATTTCATATCTGCCCCTGTCTGTGCATTTTTTGTCCTTAAGCTTTCTGTTTAAACAATCGCGGTATAAGCCTTCCATTTCCCTGATCAACCGGTCCTTGTGAAAGTTATTCCTGGCAAATTCTCTGCCGAAGGCCCCCATATCTTCCCTTCTGCTGCCGTCGTTCAGAAGAGATATTATCCCGTCCGCGAAACCTTCGGCATCGCCGGAACCGAACAATAATCCGTTCCTGCCGTCCGCGACTATATCGACAACCCCGCCCACCGATGTCGCGACCACCGGCCTTGCCGATGCCATAGCCTCTATAAGCGAAACCGGCGTCCCCTCGTTGAAAGAAGTGAGAGCAACTATGTCCAGATCCGCGTAAACCTTCGCGATATCTCTGGACCAACCGGTAAAGACGATATCGTTCTCCAGCCGCATCTCTTTGACCTTATTCTCGAGATGGCCCTTCAGTTCGCCGTCACCTATTATTAGGAACTTTATCTTCCGGCCCGGCATCTTATCCCTGACCCTGCAGGCCACATTCAGAAACATTTCGTGATTCTTTATGGGTACCAGCCTGCCCACGATGCCTACGAGGAGCGTGCCGGGCGCGATATTAAGCTCTTTCCTAAAAGCGCCTTTAAGACCGCTGTTATTTAAAAAATATTGCAGATCGAATCCAAGCTTCAGGACCCTGCATTTTTTATCCGGCACTATCTTCAGCTTATTGACTATCTCGTCCCTGACGCTTTCGCTCACGACTATGACATTGTCGGTGAAAAGCCCGAGAAATTTTTCTATAAGCATAAAGACCTTTGTCTTCATGGGACTGAAATAGCCGTCAAATATATGCCCGTGAAACGTATGTATCTTTATCGGCACGCCTGTTAATATAGCGGCGATCCTTCCCAGGGTCCCGGCCTTTGCCGTATGTGTATGAAGGATCTCCGGCTTGACCCTCTTCAATATCTTCAGCGTCTTCATGAAAGCCGGAAAATCCCGGAAACTTATCTTCCTGCCCATCTCCGGTATATATTCCACACTTACATTCATCCGCTCCGCAAGGTCCGCCATGTCGCCTTCTGACGCATCCGGCCTGCCCGCCATAAAATATGTTTTGAATAAATTTTTGTTTATCCCTTCGGTTAGCAGGATCGTATGAATAGCCGGCCCGCCTATGTTCAATCTAGTGATCATCCTCGCTATCTTTATCTTCGCTTTCTGGGCCTCTGCCATCAACTCACACCCTCCCCGGCAGTATCTTTTCGAAGAAGGCCCAAAAATTTATCCTTATTAGCTTCGAGCGAATATCTCTCAACGACGGTCTTCCTGCCGTTTTCACCAAGCGTCCTGCGTAATTCCGGCAACTCTATAAGCGTCGACAGCTTCTCCCGCCATTCCGCAGCACTGGAAGCAAAGAGACCGTTTACGCTGTCTTTTATAACCTCCAGGTTCATCCCGACCGGCGAAGCTACGGAGGGGATCCCGGAAGCCATGTACTGAATGATCTTAAAAGCGCATTTTCCCCTGGTCCATTCATTATCCGGCATGGGCATTATACCGATATCGAATTCCTGCAGGTCACGGACTTCTCTTTCCAGGGACCAGTTTTTATAAACAAGGCCCGGGCCCAGAAAATTACCGGACATCCCGCCCACTATTCTTATTTCGACGTTTTTATATTTGTCCAGGATGTATTTAAAGACATCTTTAAGCTCTTTAAGATACTCCGATGTCGTAGGCGTCCCTATCCACCCTATTATCACCTTCCGGCCATTGCCTTTTTCCGCAGCCGGTTTATACCGCCCTGTATCGATGCACGTCGGCAGGATAACTACGTCCTTATTCAACAACGCCGCGTAATTCCTCAAAAAATCGTTTCCCGCTATAACCCGGTCAGCCATGCGCACGACCGCCTTTACCTTTGCGGGTTTTTTAAGAAATACCGAATCGTCGAAATCATATATCATCCTCTTCGCGAATTTCCTGAAGAGCCATTCGAATATATAGTCCTTTGCGGGGAAGGCCTCCCTGTGGATGAATACGACATCGCAGCTTAGGCTGCGGAACAGGTCCGCGAGCCTGCGGAGAGAAAATGCGGAGAGATATGCGAACTTTTCAAAATAATAGCCGCGCTTGCGTAAAAGAAAGTAAAGGCCGGTATTATAAAAAGGCCTGACTCGATACACTACCTTCTTTTCATCCAGATACGGCAGATATTGTTCGACACGGAACCTGTTGCTGGGTCCGGAAGTCGGGTAGGGGACGATAAATAATATCTTCATAACTTTTCTTTTACCAATCGAAGCCATAAACTGGTCTTCTTTGCTTCATTTAAATCGATGTCGGATAATGCCCAGACAGTCCCCGCGACGATAAAGACCGCGCGCATAAACCACGACAGCGCGCCGGATTCTTTTGCCAATATCAATGAAACGGTTATGTTCGTCATGGTGGCTATAAGGATAATAAGCCCCAGATTCCTGACAGGATTGAGGGACAGGCTATTTCGCGCTCTTTTCATTGCCGTAAAAACATTGCTTGTTGCCAAACATTCTCTGATATATTTTTTAACCAGGTTGTACATTCCCATCCCGTAACCGATTAAGACGCTGTCGTCAAGTGCCAATACGGCTCCATTCCCGCCGATCACCATGCATAGACTGCTCGATCCGCTGTAAGTCTTCAGGGCTCGAACCCGCTTTTTTAATATTGCTGCCAGAAGCGAGTTTTCGATTATTGCCGTTTTTTTAAGCATTTTCTCCGTATCCTAAGAACGGTCGATCCGTATAACGGTCCCGGTAAAATCATACATGGGCGCCGAAAAAGTCACGATGCTACCCACCTTAACCGGTGAACTTTTATAGTACAGATAACCGTTAATATCTTTGCATGACAGGCGGAGCATGGCCGTTACATCTTTTTTAACCGGGTCATCAATCATGATAAAACTTTGAGAATCGCTGGAAAAGATTGCCGTAGTCGACGGGGCAACGTCAGATACCTTATCGAAAACGCCTATTATTTTACACGAAACATCCCTCTCGACATCGCCGTCCTTTAAGGCCCGGACCAGCTCCGGGTCTAATTTATAAGCCTTCAATTCCACCGTTACCTTCACCAGGCTCTCCTGTTTATATTTCTTAGCGGCCATTGCTAAATAACTGAAAATAAATACAGGGACCGTAAACAACAATAAAAAAATCACAGAAAGATCTATTATATTTATCCTGCCGAAAACTTTGCCGTTTTTATCTAAAATACTCAAATGAGACCCCCTTTTTTTAAATGTACCCTTTAAACCAATAATATAAAATACCCAGATACTCATGCGCTATTCCGCCTATCTGGCTCAGGCTGATCTTTCTGCTGAAAATGCCCTCCGTGTTATGGGCATAAAAAGAGCTTTTAGGGATCGAGGCATACGATACATCTATATCGCCCCCCAGCTTGGCGAAAACCTTTGAGACCCGCAGCATATGGTACGGTGAGCTTAACAAAATGATGCTCTTCCAGCGCTCTTTGTCAGCCGTCTCCTTGGTGAACAGAACGCTCTGGTATGTATCGGAAGACCTGTTCTCCAATATTATAGCGCTTTCGGGAACCCCCAAAGATACGGCAAGGGCCTTCATAACCAGCGTTTCTTTGAAGATGTTCGTATAGCCGGATGAGAAGACTATATTGCCGGCATAGCCTTTCTTATAAAGCTCGACCGCGTACTCCGCCCTCTCTTCATATCCCTGTCCGACCCTGCCTGATTCGCCGACTCCTCCGCCCAGCACCACTATAGCGTCGGCCTTCCTTGGCTGTTCTGAGACGATAAGCGGCTCGGCCAACATCCATATGATCGGCGTATAGAATACCAATATATATGCCGTCAACGCTATGATAACGCTCTTCAGCATGTTGTGCCTGGTATTTTTATACAATAGCAGGAACCTCTCCTGCCATTTAGCGGGCGAGCCTTTCTTCCTGTGCTCGATCGCTTCCTCCATGAGCAGGCTCATCCGGCCTATCCGCTCACTCCAATCGCTCTTTCTGGCCAAAGCCGTCCTCTCGGATGGGGTTTTCATGTCGGAAACGGCAAGCGCTTTTTCTACAAGCCTTATGAACTCTTCGTGCGTCCTGGCTATAGAGGTCATATTATTGTTCTCTTCATTCATGTATTCCACTTCAGGCAGGGCCGTCGAGACAACAGGCTTGCCCATCATATAGTACTCGTTAAGTTTGGTTGGATAGACTGTTTTGGTATAATCGGATACGAGATAAGGGATCGTACAGACATCGAACTGGTCTATATAGGCGGGCAGCTCCTCAAACTCCTTCTTTCCCAGAGCGAAGATATTGGGCTTCCCGTCCAGTTCCTGAGTCTCTACCTGCTTTGGCCCGACCAGCACGATAGACCATTCCGGATGGCTTTTAGCCATGTAGTTTATGAGCGGAATGTCGACATGCTTATGGATACCTCCAACATATCCGATTATGGGCCTCTTGACGTTCCTTAGGTCACTGAGTTCCGTCCTCAAGGAGCTGGCGAGAAAATCTTCAAAAACTTTCGCATTTACCCCGAACGGAAATATATGGACATTTGAATTGAAATTCCTGCATTTATCCGCGATGGCCTTCCCTTGTGCGAATACGACATCGCATTTCTTTATCAACGCCTCCTCTGTCTTTTTCAGCTTCTTGGGGTTATCGGTCAGAGCGCCAAAGTCTGCTATATCGTAATAGACCAGTATCTTCCTGTCGTCGAGTTCGTTTATTATATCAAGGGCAATGCTGGTCGGAAGGAACGTCCATATTATCGGATCGCGGAACGACATTGCCTTAATCCAGCTCTTGAGCGGTTCGATAAGGAGCCGCTTATTTATCCAGCTTGCTATCTTTGAATATGGGAAAGGCAGCACCACCGGTGAAAATATAAAAATATTTTCCCTCTCCTTTCTGAAGCCTTTCGTGCTCTTGAACCAGTTGATGATCCTCTTTTTAAGCCTGGGGATATCCTTTAAATTAGGCGATCTGACACCGGTGTTTTCGATGAAGAGCACCCTGTTGCCGTTCCTGGCAAATGTGGACATGATCTCCTGGTGGCCCTGCCATATAAAATCCCAGTCGATCGAAGATATGCATATTATGTTTTCGTTCCTGATCATCAGTCTTTATATCCCCATGCCACCCAGCCCGCCGTATTGCGCAGCCTGGTAACGTGAATATCCGAAAAACCGCATTCTCTGAAGAGATCGTTGATGCCTTCCCTGCTGAATCTGTGCTCTACCGGCGCGCCGAACCGGTCGTAAATATCGCCTTTTAACGAAAAAGGTCCGGCGCCGAAATTGAACGGCATCGTTTGCGCAATATGTTTTGTGGCCTTGAAATGCTTCATTATCTTTGACGGTAACGTAAACGCGATAAAAACAAAAGGCGACAATATGCACGAAAGCGCATAAAGGATTTTTTTTGGCATATGCTTCGTCAGGCGCCGTGCGGCTGTGACTACCTTTAGCAAGGCGTACTTTACGCCATTCTCGGAATGGTCTTCATATAGATATACGAATGCGGGACAGCCTTTTTTCAAGACTCTCGCTATCTCCGCCAATCCTCTCCCCGGGTCCGGAGTATGGTGCAATACTCCGAATGAATAGGCAAAATCGAGACTCGATCCCTTTACGGCTATATCGAGCGCCGAACATTTCATAGCCATGACATTATTAAGATCTCTTACGAGCCTTCCTGTGTTGTATATACCGTCGCTTATATCGATGCTTATAAGCCTGACCGAGGGGTTTGACTTTGCCATTATGTAGGTGTCGTAACCACAGCCTGAACCGACTTCAATGCCCATACCTCCCCGCACAATAGGCTCAGGGACGACCTCCTGCATGGCATTGAAATGCCATCTGCGGGGAACAAAGCCAGCGCTCTGCTTCCATAGCAGGCTGTATGTATTTCCGGTCTCTTTTACGGCATCCATATAATAAGAGGTTAGATTATACTATAATATCCGCGTATATTCAATATTATAAGGGGGCGGGGAGAGTATGTATTATTGCGGCTGCTTCACTCATACGATGAAACCATGTATGGCTGCTGAAGACCCTTGCCTTGCTTCTTTCGATTATCGCGCGTCTTTTCCCGGGGTTTTCGAGGTAAAATCTCACCAATCGCTTCAATTCGTCTATATCTTTATAATAGACTATCTCCTCTCCGGGCTTGAATAACCTGTCCATCTCCGGCTTATAATCGGTCAGCTCGAACGCGCCGCAGGCAGGTATATCGAATGTTCTCGTATTCACGCCGTATTTCGCATCCGGCGAATGTATGTTTAATACGATCTTTGACGACCTGTAAAGTTTCAGGACCTTTTCGCCGGCAGCTCTCCCCCTGTAATAGTCCGGGGGCTTTTTAAATCTGAGCTTGTGCCAGTTGTCCCAACCGTCGCCAAAGACCCCTAACTTGAACTCGTGCAGGCCGTTGAGTATCTCTATACGATTGGGGAAAGGAGAGCCGACAAAACAGACGTCGAAGTCGTACTCACGCCTCTCTTCCTCGCTCACGCCGATCTCCCTGTACTGTCCCGGATCCGTTGCCAACGGCAGATAGCTTACGCTTTTGGCGCCCCTGGCCTTTATTTCGTCGACATAGTAAGGGTCGTGTGAAAAGATGTGATCATAAAGATGCATCCCGTTGGCAAAATTGCTGTTCCGGTAGACGTCCGCAGCATAACCCGCACGGGAATAAAACGGGCAGTCCCACTGATATATTACACAGGGTATATTCCTCTCTTTTTTTACGGCCGTCAGAGTTTCGGGATATATGGTCTCGCCCTTTATGGCAAAAAATACGTCGGGGCGGGTTTCCCTGACAAGAGACAGGCACTCTTCATTATCCCTGTCCAGGAAGGATTTAAGAACAGGCCTGAGCACTTTTGCGGTAACGGGCAGGGTTTTCACTATCTTGAGGGAAAGGGCCTCTGCAGGCTCGAGCCTCGTTCTGGTGTTCTTCAGGATGACATCAAAGCCAAGCGATTCAAAAATGGATTTGATAGACTTGTCGAGGCCGTAAAAATCAGGGGCTAGCATGAAGATCTTTTTTCTGGACATCATTAACGTTTCCCTGCCGTTTTCATTATAAGGAGGCCTTCTTCTATAGAAAACGGCGTTATACCGAGCAGATCGCGCATCTTGGCGGTATCGTAAGAAGTATCTTTGGGCCTTCTTACAAGTTCATTAAAAAATCCCTGCTGGACCGGAATGACAAGGCCGGGGTCAAAGCCGAAGATCTCGGCTGCGCGCCTGACCAGACCACAAATGCTGACGGTATCTTTCCCGGCGATATTGAACGTTTCGTACCTCTCTTCTTCTATGATCTTCCATATGGCAGAGGCGCAGGCAGGCCCAAAAACCGGATTTACAAAAACATCGTCATACGCGAAAACCTCTTCACCCTTTTCAAGCCTCGACAATGCGTACGTTACTATATTTTTCCGCCCGCCGGGATGGTTCCAGCCGTACAATAAGATCGGCCTGACTATAGAATAAGTCAACGCGCTCCTCTTTGAAATATCTTCGCCCTCAAGCTTTATCTTCCCGTAATAATTTATCGGACGAGTCTCGTCGTCTTCGCGATAAGGCGCATTATCGCCGTCGTAAACGCCGTTGGAAGATATATATATGAACCTGGACCGGAATTTTTCGCAATTTCTTATTATATTCCGCGTGCCGCCGACATTTATCTCCTTCGCCTCTTCTCTGTGCTTTTCGGCATAATCAGGACTGCCGACTCCAGCCGTGTGGATTGTGACATCGGGCCGGAATTCTTCATAAAGACTCGCGTGCTGTTTCGCGTCGCGGATATCCAGCACTTTATACTTTACGCAGGACTCGTCTTTCAGGCCGCAATTGCCGAGATGTGTAACAAGGATATCGAAGCCCTGGCGCGCTGTCTCGACCAGCGACTTCCCTAAAAGCCCCGTTCCTCCGGTAATCAATACTCTCATGAGGATTTGCGCCTTTCGCCGAACGCCCCTATCGCTTTCTCAAGAAGAAGCAGGTCTCCGATCCGGGGACAATCTATACCGGAAAAGAGGCTCTCATTTTTATGTATTCTCGCTACGAAATTTATATTATTATCCCGCGCCGCTTCATAGTCGCTAAGCGCGTCCCCGACGTATATAACACTGGATGGCTCTATCGCCTCCTTACTCAGTATGTACTTAACGGCGTCCCGCTTTCCGGTCGGAGCGCCGTATACGGCGGTAAAAAAACCGGAGATGCCCCTCTCTTCGATTATCTCTTCTATTTCGTCCTGAGGCGTAGCGGAAACTACAAAAAATTTGTACTTTTCAGCGTTATTCTTTAAAAACGGATACGCTCCTTTCACATATGGCGCGCCCACCACCGACTTCATGACAAGAGATGCGAACCTGCGGCACAATTCTCCGAATTCGTCTTCCTTCAGATCTCTTTTCAATATCTCCCGGTAAATATATCTGAATTTTTCATATCTGGATACGCCGGCATTGTCGAGATGATAATCGACTATTTTTTTTGCGGCGTCCTCGCCTTCTTTACTGAACAGCTCCCGAAATGCGGCCGTCTTTATGTCGACCGACTCGACGATAACGCCGTCGAAATCGAAGATCACAGCTTTAATCATATATAACACCTATCACCGTGCACGGCGAACTGTCTATATCAGCGGTGAATATCGGAAAAATGAGCAGCGCGTTCAAGTTTTTTAACTCATCAGGCAGATAGAGATCTTCGAGGATGAGGACAGGGCCTCCGCAATAGCCTTCATCGGTCAACAGGATCTTATGCGCCTTGGCCCCCATCTCTCTCTGCGCGACCGACGATATCGATACCGAGTCGATGCCCAATATCTTTAAATTCCGAAGATTTTGCCTGATCCACCCGGCCGCTTCCGGCGAAAGGGACGGGTTACCGTTACAATACGTCCCGGCATCGGAGGACCTGTATTTATAAAATCCGGTCCTTATAAGAAGTGCATCCGCCGGCGCCGCCGTAGCGAGGCCGGCCAGGTCCCTGGCCTCTATCGTTTCCCCGGGGCTTTTTGGGCAATCTATTATAAGAGGGTTTTTACAGGCCAATTTATGAGCGGGATACCTCTTCGCGCCAGCGCCTGATTTCCAAAAATGCATCGGCATATCGATATGCGTTCCTGAATGGTCCGAAAGCGTTATCGAAAAAGTATTGCAGAGATCGCCCTTGCCTATATCCTTGACCTTCCTGACCCCGAAAGGCGGGGTCCCCGGATACAGCGGCACCTCTTCGTCGATCCCGTATGAAAGCTGCACAAATTTACACATTTTATCTGTCATGCTTACGTTTTTTCAGTACCGCTCCGGTATGCGCGGGAGGCGGGTTTATCTCTTTATATATATCCTGGATACAATTCAATATGCCCTCTCCGATGTCAAAATATGTCTTATTCACGATCTTCCTGGCTATCTTAGGCGCAAAGACATAAGGCGTGATCTCATAATGGACATCGGATTTCGAAGGCAAGTATTCGATCTCTATTTTATTATTAAGCATCTCCCTCACCATGATAAGGAGATCCTTCATCTTCATGCGCTGGTCGCCCGTGACCATTACACACTGGTTCGCGAATTCTTCGGCAAGTATCTCCACGCTTCCCATGGCGGCGTCGTGCACATGTATATATTCCCTTATCTCTTCACCGTCGCCTTGTCTCGTTATCTTGCCGTGCGTAATTGCCTGTCTTATTATTTGATATATGAAATTTTTTTCGTCGGACCTTGCGCCATAAAGCGATCCATACCTCAGTATCGTGTAAGGCATGCCGTATAATTCATGATAGTTTTCTATTAAAAGCTCGCACGCCTGTTTACTGCTTCTGTAAAACGCGCCCGCCTTGCTGTAAACATATACTGAACTCGCGAAGACGAACCTCTTGACCTTTGCCTTTCTCGCGGCTTCTAATATGATCGAATTGCCGAGGATATTAAACCTCACCGTGTCTAAAGGCTTCCTGTTCGCCTCGTCTATATCCGCGATACCGGCAAAATTGTATACATAATCGCTGCCGGAAACCGCTTTATTTACCGAATCAACATCCATTATGTCGCCTCTTATCATCTTCTGCGTCTTTTTTAGATAGGGCGAATCTTCGAGGTCGAATACCGTAACCTCATAACCGTTATTCGTCAAGGTATCTGCAACGTGACTTCCGAGAAAACCGGAACCTCCGAATACTATGACTTTCTTCTTCATCTATCCACCTCGTTTAGTATTTTTATCATGTTTTTGACCGCATCCATCTCCATCTCTCGACGCGACTCAACCGCGTATGAACCTATATGCGGAGTAAGGATAACGTTATCCAGCTCTTTTAAAGCGCCCTTGTAGGGCTCTTCGCTAAAGACATCTATCGCGGCACCCGACAACCGTCTTTCCTTAAGAGCCGTATAAAGAGCCTTTTCGTCTACGGTGCCGCCCCTGGAAACATTTATGAGCCACGAGCCCTTCTTCATCCGCATCAGTTCTCCTTCTCCTATTATCATTTCTTTGCCTGAAATATGAATAGAAATTATCTCTGCCCATTCAAGCAGATCCGCAAGCGGCATCGGTTTCGTTCGCGTCTTTCCGCTATCAATTATTCTATCGTAATACGCCGTCTCGCAGCCGAATGCCGTCAACAATTCCGCGACCCTCTGTCCTATTTTGCCATAACCGACTATCCCCACCTTTTTTGCATGCAGCAGGTTCCCCGTCTCTTTCTGCCATTTGCCGGTACGGATACCCCTGTCCATGGATGAGACCTTGCGAAGCAGGTTCAATGTAAGGCTTACCGTCAGTTCGGCGACCGCATCGACCGGCCCAAAAGGCGTATTGACCACTCTTATATTCAATTTATCCGCAGCTTCTATATCGATGCTATCCAAACCTACGCCGACTCGCGAGATCACTTTAAGGCATCTAAGTTTTTTTAATGTATCATGATCATAACCTTCGGTCCCAGCTATGATGCCGACGCATCCATCGCAGAGGGCCGGTATTTCATCTTTGGACAACACGCGGCGGAATTCGTTTCTTACGACTTCAAAACCGTTCTTTATCAATAGCTCCATAGGGCCTGAACCATGCTCCCCAAACGCTGTTGTCGTTATTGCCGCCTTCCTATTCATGATCACCTCGCTTGAGCGCTCCGGCATTCTTTTCTTTTACAAAAGTAAATATCCTCACATACGGCGCGTGACGCCCCACGGCCTCCCTTAACTTAATGGGTAATCTGCCGAATATCCGGCTTCTTTCCGTCTCTGTCAGATAATCCCCTGCGCTCAAATCATTAAATGTAAAACCCGCCTTCTTGGCAATCGATATTATCTCGTTATTACGGCTTCTATAGCCGTGATGTTTTTTCGATATGATAAACGGGTTCCGCCATCGCAAAAGCCCTGCGATGCGCGCCTCGAGCGGGCATATTACCTCGTCGATTATATACGTAATAGAATTATCTTCCGCGGCGCCCGGGTCCAGTATGAATTTACCCCCCGGCTTGATGAGGCCGTATATCTTTTTGAACAGGTCCAGAATCTTCTCCTGGCCAAAGAGGTAAAACATGCTGAAGGATATCACGCAGTCAAACCCTCCGTCAATAATGTCCGATAGGATGTCTATATTCTTAAACATCAATTCCGGAAACAGCCTTCGGGTCTCGTCCTTGCAGGGCTGACCCAGGTCGGAACACAGGATATTGAACCCCTTATCTACAAAAAAGAGTTCGTTGGCGCATCTGCCGCTGCCTATCGACAATATCCTGTCGGTTATTTTTATGCTGTCAGCGAGACACTGATGATAATGCTTCATGCGCCTGTCTCCTTCAAAAATATATTTTTTAAAAAATTCTTCCCTTGTGCCGTACCCTTCCCGGCAGCTGTATCCGCCCATCGACCTTTTGTGGTCATCAAAAGTCGTATCTATCCCGCCATATGCCTGCTTCTTACCCGGGTTTATCTGATATCTATGCCATTTTCTCAAAGCGCCTCCCCTTTCCGGTATTTATCGCAGTGCGGCAACCTTTTCAATATACTCATGGTCATCTTCCGGAAAATATAGATAATCATTAAAAATTTCTCTGCACTTTTTTTTGTACTCTGCCGAAGGCGCGGAAGATACGGCATCCTCGCAGGCTGAAGCCAGGGCCTCTGGTGAATATACATATACCGGGATATCCGTAATATACGAAAGCGGATTGCAGTCTATCTTGCCCATAAATCTCGGGATTATCACCGGCAAGGACTGCGCCACGGCATAGAAAGCCGAAGAAGACTCTGCTATGATCATCCCTTTTGAAGAACGCATGGTATCCGAGAGGCTCCCGGCTGCATAATCAAAAATTTCCGGAGACAGTTTCACGCCTATCCTATCCACGATCTTGTGCAAGTCCTGCGAGGGATGGCCCTTCAGCACAATTTTAATTCCGTATTTCCGCCCCTTGAACGCCTTGTCAAGCATAGTAAGCATCTTTTCGGATTCCGCGACATCTATCGGGAAAGCCGCAACAATATAATCTTTTCTATCTTTCCATGGAACACCGTCCGTTCCTATATTTTTCAAACTGTTGAACCGCTGCGCACCCCATATAAAAATTCTATCTTTTTGCCAGCCGCATTCTATGAATTGCTTCGCCGCAATACTGCCCACCGTGGCTATGTAATCAGGCAGAGGGCAATTCTGCACAAAATCTTTATTGCCCATCTCCCGTTCGACATTGAAATAATTGAGCAAAAGTTTCGGAACGACGGAGTGTTGATAACCTACGGTTATCAAGCCGCGTTTTCTGGCATATATATATAGCGGCTTCTCCCACCATTGCATCTCACAAACAGCGACAATCCTGCTTTTAGGGTTAAGCGCGCCGACTATCTCTTTAAAAAGAAGTATATACCATATGCTGGCTGCAAGATTGGAACCTGCGAAAGACCTGTAAAAATCGTTCTTCATCAAGTGCCAGATATCATAAGATGAACCTTCATGTTCATAGACAGCCGCCTTCTTAATCTTATCAAGATTCATAATGAATTTGAGTAGGAAATACGAATAATAATAGGCGAATAGGAATAGATGTTTGATTTTAAAAAATTCCTCGACAAAAAAGAGCGATTGTTTTTCGTTAAAACGGCGCGCCAGCTTTACAGCATCCCTTAACCCGCGATCATCGATAAGCGCCTGCATCAATATATGCGAATACCCGTCCTTTTTGTCCCTATCCAGTAATTTATGGAAAGGACCGATAAACTGGTTTTCGAATACATTATCCTTAGCCGCTTCGTTATCTATGGAAGGAAAATAGGATACGATGACATAATCGCTTTCCGAGAGCCGCTTCTTTCTTGACAAGAAACCTCTAAGGCATAATTTTATATATAAAATCTTCGCTAAAAACCGGAAAAATTCATAAATGCCCAGGAGGCACTGAAAACAAAGAACGTCCTTAGCCGATCCCTTGTTATTAGGCGCATCTACCGAAGCGTCTTTTTTGGAAAGCAGGAACAGGATCAGCCTGTTATAGGAGTCGGTTTTGTAAGGCGGTTTTTCTGCTACGAGAGAAAACCACCAGAGCGAAAAATCTTCTCCGGGGAATTTAAACATTCTTTTCAATCCATCATCCCCCAGCCTGGAGATGAATTGGATATATTTGCTTTTTTCGGATAAAGATAAATCGTGAAATTGCCTTATGCGCGTTTCGATCATCTATTTCTTCTCGTATTTTTGCCGGTATATTATCGATAATTCATTGAACGCCTTATTCCCTTCATCGTCAAACCGCTCCGCCTTGCGGATAGTATCGAACTCATCCGAAGGGAATTTCACATAGAGGGGAAAGGTGCGGTAGATGCCTTTTATCTCATCGCTTGTTATGTGCGGCTGCCGAAGCGGAGAGCTATATGTAGGATCGTAGCAAAGCTCGGAAGGATCTATATAACCCTTCTCTACGCAGCGATCATAAAGCTTTGTCCCGCGATACGGCTGAAATATGCTGCATGTATAGCTGTTGGCATCGATATTTCTATTCAATCTGATAGTGTCGAACATCAGTTCGCGCGTCTCATCGGGAAAACCGATCATATTATTAACGGATAACTGTATCGACGACTTCGATACGATTGCACAGGCTTTTATAACGCGCTCCTTGTCGAGAGGCCTCTTCAATACGGACCTGCTGTATTCCGGATTCCCGCATTCGACGCCAACACTCATCCTGTGGCACCCGATATCCTCGAGCATCGCCACCTTTTCCTCGGTAATTGTCTCACTGCGCGTATTAAGCCAGAAAGGTATGCGGATCTTCTTATACCGGGCGCAGAATTCATTAAACTTTTCATCGGGCATGGCGAGGAAGGTTTCAGAGACAAAGTAAAAATACTCTACATCGTATGCATTAACATAATGCTCGATCTCTTCGAATATCTTACCGATCGATTTGTACCGCAGCCATCGTCCGGCATTATTAAATTTTTCCGCGTATACCGGCGCGGAGCAGTATGAACAGGTATAGACGCACCCTCTTGAAAATTCTACCGGGAGCATGCGGTAAAGGCGCCCGGCCATAGGCCTGTAAAATCTCTTGTCGTCGAATACGGAAAAATTCAGCTTCGGCAGCTCTTCGATGTTTTCGAGCAGCGGCATATTCTTATGCAACCTATCCTTTTGTTTGACCCATATATTAGGTATTGCGGTATAATCCGCCCCGGAGGCCATCCGCATACATAAGTCCGACAGGGCCCGCTCCCCTTCTCCCATACATATCATGTCGACGGCATCTTCGCGGATCACATCTTCCGGTGAAAAGATCGTAAAGACCCCTCCTACTATGGTAGGTATTCCGGACTCGCGGACAGCCTTAAGGAGCTTGATGCCGAATTCGTGCGTTGATTCTACCGTAGAAAGCGCTATGAGGTTAGGCTTGTATTCCTTCACCAGTAAACGGAAATCCTGGAATACGTCCGTATCGATAAATTTTATCGCCGCCTTGCCGTAGTCGAATTCCGGGACCTGCAAAGACCCGCGCCGTTCTCCGCCGGCCTGTGTGGTCCACGGATAGAACGTCGTATCGAATAACCTGACATCAAAACCGCGGCTCAATAGAGCGCCTGCCAAAGACGAAATGCTCACCGGCATCAGGTTGTCCATGGGTGAATTGGCATAGACAAGAAGTATTTTAAAGCGCTTGTTTAGTGTCATTTGTAAAATCTCTCATAATAAAGTTCCGATAACCTGGCGAACATCCTGTTGCCTTCATCGTCGAACCGCTCCGCCTTTCTGATCATGTCAAATTCGCTCTCCGGAAATCTCGCGTATAAGCTGAATGTCCTCTGCAGGCCCCGCAGCTCTTCTTTGGTTATGGTGTCGTATTTGTAATCGGCGCCGTCCAAAAGCTGCATGGTAGACGCGCCATTGTCGAGATATCCGTGATCAACGCAGTATTTCCTAAGGTAAGTGCCCCTGTATGGCGTAAACATGTAACAATTTATCGTCTTCGGGCTAAGGCCCCTATTAAAACGGATGGTATCGAATATAAGCTCTCTGGTCTCGCCTGGGAATCCTATTATATTATTGACCGTGTAAGGAATCTTACAGCGTTCCACTATCTTCAGGGCGTCCATCATCCTTTTGTTGGTGCAATGCCTGTTCAATACCCGCGCTCTGAATTCCTCGTTCCCATGCTCGATCCCGAACTGCATGTCGGCGCAATTCATACCTTTAAGTATCTTTATCTTTTCTTCCGTCACGGTCTCCGGCCTCGTTTGACACCAGAAAGGAAGGCCTATCTCCTTCTTATATAATCCTGAAAGCTCGTTCAAAAAATCTATGTTAACACCCAGGATAGATTCGGCGCTGAAATTTATATAGTCCGGCTTATGCTTTTCAACCAGATATTTCATTTCATCCACAAGCTTCCTTGGCGTCTTCTGCCGAAAATATTTACCGTTCCCGCTGGACTCATAAAATTTTCTGATAGCAGGCGCCTCGCAGTAGGTGCAATCGAACGGGCATCCCCGCTGGACTTCGACGTGCAGCATCCTGAATAACCTGCCCTGCATGGGCCGGCCCATACGGCTTGGCTCGAATATGTCAAAATCGATAAACGGCAGAGAATCGAGCTTAACAAGATCCCTTATCTGGTTCCTGACCACACTGCCGTCGGATTTCTTCACCCATAGGTTTTTTATATGCGTATAGTCCATATTATCCGACATGGCCCTGCACAACTCGACAAGGGCTTCCTCCCCCTCTCCGAGGCATACCATATCGATCGACTCGTCCTTTATCAGCTCATCCGCATAAAAATTTACGAAGACCCCGCCGGCAATAACCGGTATGCGGGCCTCTCTTATCGATTTCAAGAGAGAGATGCCTAGTTTGTATGTATCCTCGACCATGGTAATGCCTATCAGGTCCGGCTTATATTCTTCTACGAGCTTATTCAGGTCCTCATAGATATCGGTCGATTTGAATTTAATGCCGCCGTCTTCCAGGCTGAACTTCTTTATCTGCAATAACTCTACCTTCTTCTGCTCAAAGCTCTTCTCCTCCGTCCTGTAATAGGTTGTATCGAAAAGTTTCACGTCAAAACCTTTTTCCTTCAAGCATGCGGATAATGTCGAGACATGCAGCGGCAGGAGCGTAGCCATCATGGTATTCGGATATATCAATAGTACTCTAAAATCTTTCCTCATCGCTTTTCCCAATCATTATAATTGTCGCATACCGACATATCCTTCTCTAATATGGCTCCCCAAAAACCCTCGAAATCACTACGGCGCCAATACGAGCCCAATAGACTGCTTAAGAGCGGCAGTTTTTTCGGATATTGATAGTATATCCTGCTGTAGCTTATCCGCCAGCCGGAATGGAGCATCAGAAGCTCCCAGTCCTTCGGACTCAATTCAAATATATGCTCATCTTCGGCATAGATAGTCTTGCCGGATATAGGTTTTCTTGCGTGATGAAGGCCCATGCGGCTCTGCCTGAGGTATGGAACGGTTATCACGAACCGTTCACGGCCGGATCTTTTTGCCAGCCTGTAAAAGAATAAAGCCGGGTTATGGAGATGCTCCACCATTTCAAAAGATGTAAATAGGTCGACCTGCTTGCCGTCCAGTTCCAGCTCTTCGGCCCTGCAAAGGATTGCTTTCAAGCCGCGCGCCTCTATCTTCTTCACGGCCCTAGGGTCGAGATTTACTCCTATGGTATCCAGGTTTAATCTCTCTTCGGTCAGCTTTTTTAAATAGAGCATGTGGGTTCCCGCAGAATCGCCTATGTCCACAACGGTAACGTCTCTCTTTGGGATATCTTCCAATGCCTTCAGCATCAATGTACACTGAAAAGCCTGGAGGGCGCGCCTTTTGAATCCCCAGTATTCATTGAAGACCTCTCTTTCGCTCTCCTCCTGTGCTGATATATCGGGAACGATCGCGCGCAATCTATCGACGAGACTGCTCATCCCGTTTTCCTTAACCGACATGGCAATGGAAAACATGTTGAAGCGATCCAGGACCTTTCTGTAATCTATATTCATGGCCCTTAAAACCGGTTTTAGCATCTCCCTTATCATCTTAAACCTTCTCCCATCCTTTTAGCGCATAGAACTCTTTTTTAAGTTCCAGAAAGGTGCGGCTGCCTTCCGGAGTAAATCTTTCTGCCCGGGCAATACGCGGATACTCTTTTTCATCCATCTCTATATATAGAGGGATGGTGCGGAATAGTCCGAGAATATCCGTTTTGGTTATTGTCGGATTTTTTAAGGCATAATCCTCCTGGAAAAAGTCTTCGGCTATCAGGTCGGAAGATATCATCCCGGCATCTTCGCACATCTTCCGCATCTCTGAGCCGTGATACGGGTTATAGATGTGGGTGCTGACGCCGTCAGGCTTTATCGCTTTCAAAAGCTTTATCGAATCGAATATCAGATCGCGCGTTTCATACGGAAAACCTATTATCACGTTCACGGAAAATGATATGCCATAATCTTTGAGCGCCCGGCAGGCGTATCTGAAATCGTCGTTAGAATAGTTCCTGTGCAGATATTTCCTGCGAAACGCTTCATTACCATGCTCCAGACCTATACTGATCCTCCTGGCGCCTATCTCTTTGACAAGAGCGATCTTCTCCTCCTTTATATCTTCGGGGCGCGTATTGAACCAGAACGGAAGAGAGTATGGCCTGTAGATATCCGCAAATTCCTTAACCCTGTTGACACTCCCGGAGAGGAATGACTCGGACATTATATAGACAAACTCCGGAGCGTATCTCTCGACATATTCCTTAAGCTCTCCGGCGACCTTGGTCATCTTCTTCTGCCTGTACCATGACCCGGCCTCTTTATAAAGATTCCTCAGCGTAAAATCGCTGCAATAAGAACAAAAGTACGGGCATCCGCGCGTTGTATCTACGGATATCGTCCGGTAGAGCCTGCCCATCATGGGCTTATTGAGGTACGAATCGGGATATATGCTGAAATCGAGTATCGGCAGACTGTCAAGGTCGACGAGCGGCGCTCTTTCGTTCTTCATCCACCCGCCGCCTTTACGCACCCAGAATCCCAAGGCATCTTCCGCGCCCTCGCCTCTCTGGAGCCTTCGACACAGCTCGACAAACGCCGATTCGCCTTCGCTTACGCATATGTAATCGATCAGATCGCACCTGGTAGCTGTCTCCGGGGCAAGCACCGCATGGACGCCGCCGATCGCTACCGGTATCTTATTATTTTTTATTGTCTTCCGGGCGCTTTCCAAAAGCCTGATCCCCAGGAGGAACGTCGGCTCTACTACCGACAGTCCTATGAGATCCGGATTAAACTCCTCTATCATCGCGTTAAAATCCGCTTCCATATTGCCTTCTTTGAAATTCAGCGGACACGCCGGAAACTGAAGCGCCTCGATACGGTTCTCCATGTCGCTCTTCGGGCTGTAGCGGTAGAATGTGGTATCGAAGAGTTTGACAGCGATCCCCGCCTCTTTCAGGCACGCGGATAACTGAGAAAGCCCCACGGGCAGCGCATTCTCCAGCATCGAATTACAATATACCAGGAGAACTTTCATCGGACCGCCTTTGGGCATTCCCAGATCTCATAAAATGCGTTCCAGAATTTTTTCATGGTAGCGGTGTCTCCGACCGTCACTCTTATATAATCTTCCAGGAATTTATTTTTAAAACCTCCTCCGATTAAAATATGTTTTTCGTCTGAGAGCCTTTTCATCATCTCGGCCGCTCTGCCGCCGCATTTTATCAGGATAAAGTTGGCGTGGCCTGCCCTGTGCTCGATCCCGTTCTTATTCAACTTGCCAAGCAGGTACTCCTTACCGCGTCCTGCCGATCTTATCAATTCTTTGATGAGACCGGGCCTGTCCAGCAGTTTTTCGGCTAAAAATGCTCCAAGGCCGTTGACATCATATGTAGGTTTTACTTTTTGCATATTTTCGACTATCTCATGCGATGCCGCGGCATATCCCACCCGCGCGGCGGCCATCCCGCATAGCTTCGAAAACGTCCTTAAGACTATCAGGTTTTTATATTTGCTTACCAGATCGATCACTGAGTATGGATAAAAATAAAAGTAAGCTTCATCCACTATGATAAGCGCACCGACGCTTGCGCACTTTTCTATTATTTTTACAAGGTCCTTGCGGCTTATCACGCTTCCCGTGGGGTTATTCGGGTTCACCACTACCGCCAGTTTAACAGACTTCGAGATCTTTCTTATAAAGAGTCTCGTCGGAAAAGACATGTCATCTTCATATTCTACATATAGCGGCCTGGCAGCGGATATGCCGCAGTATACCGGGTACATCGCGAACGTCGGGTCGGTCAGGAGCACTTTATCTCCTTTCGAAATATACGCGTCAAAAATGTTCTTGATAGCGCCGTCCGATCCGTTCGCAAGATAAATATTCCCCGCGCTGAGAGAGTTGTGCCTTGCTATCTTCTCCCGCAATACGGCATATTCGGGATACGCGGCAAGATATTCTGCGTCGATCTTCGATAAGGCGGTTTTTACAAAATCCCGCGGCAACCCCGGCACGCCTTCATTCATATCCAAACGCATGTATTTTATTCTCGATCTTGCCTCGGGACCGGTCCTGTATATATTTTTCAGGTGCGGTTTTGCCCGCGGCTTATTTCCGGCTTTCAATCCTGCCTCCTCTTGCCTCTATCTTTCTGATCTGCGCGGTCCTCCACGGACATCCATCACAGGCAGCCACTTCATGCGATCGCCCTTCCCTGTGCAGCCTGCGCGCCGCCTCGACTCTCTCATCATGCCAGCAGTCATAAACTGTTCTCTCTTTAAGATTTCCTACTAAAAAGAGGCACCGGTCATCGTTGTTGCACGGCGAGACCGACCCGTCCCACTGCACTGTCATGCGCTGCCACAGTTGAGGGCACGCCCAATCGCGTATGAGGCCAAAAGTCAAATTCGCCCCATCCTTATAATCGATGGCCGCGACTTCATCGGCATGCTTACTCCAGAAGGTCTTATAGCGTTCTATATCCAGGTCCTTAAAATAGACGGTCTGAACCCTTACCCTGGGGAAATCGATACGGCGCTTTTTCCTTATCTCTAATAGTGCGTCGATATTCGCAAGGATCGTGTCAAATTTAGCGCCTATTCTTTTCTTTTCGAACTCTTTCGGGTCCGCGCCTTCGACAGAAACGGAGATACGGTCAAGGCCGGCATTTATCAATCGCTCGCTCATCGATCCGGTCAGGAGCATTCCATTGGTATTAAAATATACGTCCAGGATGCCTCTCGCCTTTGCGTATGCTACCATCTCCACGATGTCCTTATGGAGTAAGGGTTCCCCTCTATAGCTTAATTTCAAGCCCCATAGCCGGTTATCCCGCCCTTCATCAAGTATCTTTTTATATAATCCGATGTCCATGTCGCCAAGCTGATCCCCGGCCAGCTGCGGAAGCTTATCGCAAAAGGTACACTTAAGGTTGCATCTAGACGTAACCTCCACGTCAATATGCATAGGAAATTCCCTTAAGATAAAATTCGAGGGGTTTTCCATCCAGCATTTTCTATACTCCGCATACTCCTTCGACTTTCCTTCGTGGACAGATATGCCGCTTAATGAATAAAAATTGGCGTTCGGCTTAGCATTAGCCATCTTTAAGCCCGTGTTTTTTAAGCCAATATTCGACTTGAGGGACCTGCCATTCGAAATCGACATCAAGGCCTCCCCACTGTTTTATCGGATATATCTTTCTTCCCATCCATCTTTGCGGCAGAAGCCCTGCGGAAATGTTTTCCAAACACCTGGGCCGCACGACAGAAGTTGCGACATCGAAAAACCATACGTCCCCCTGCGAGTCCCTATCGCAATTAAGAGCCGCCGGATCGCCGAACATTTCGAACGGCACAAACGGATGGAGAAGACCGTCCGGCCCGATCTTCCGCGCGCGCAAGGGGCTCCACATGTTATAGCGCGATACGGAGACCGCGGAATCATACTCCGGGTTAGACCTCAATGCCGCTATCCCCTCGGATATAAGAGCCGCGGTCAAGGTAGGCGCATTGCACATGAGAAGCACTATAAGCTCGATCTCTTTGCCTTTATTGATATCCTTGATTACTTTGTAGGCATGGCAGTAAACGTCTTCGCCAAGCGCTTTATCGGTACATAATTCTGCCGGCCTTTTTATGACCTCTACTCCGCGCTCTCGCGCCAGCTTCATAAGATCTTCATCGTCTGTCGAGAGATACGTCTTGTCGACTTCGGCGCAGCCGATCGCCGCTTCCATAGGATATAATGCCATCGGTTTACCCATAACTTTGAATAGATTCTTACCGGGGAACCCCTTAGATCCCTTTCTTCCTATCAATACCGCGATCACCATTTCACGGTCCCTTTCCTTTGCGTCATCTTTTTCAGGATATTTTTAATGCCGGGAAACTTTTCCATCAAAACCGACCTCGATCTTTTCATGATCGACGTACGGTCGTTTGCATAGGTTAATAGATCGTCTATGTTCCTGCGGGTCAAAGGCGGATCGACCGGCCCGAGAGATCTCTTTGCTTTAAGCAGACAGTCTCTGGCCTCCCGATACTCCATGACAGAGAATATCTCGTAATTCTTTCTGAAAGATGCATCATTTGCCGCATTATGGGCGAATTGAAAAAACGGTACAGCGTCCAATTCTCTCGCGAATTTGATAAAGCCCGCCAGTTCACCTTTATTTTTTTTGTTGATCGTAAGGGAGATGGACAAAGTGCCGCCCTTCTTTTTCATAAGTCTCGAAAAAAACCGGATGCGTTCCAGCGTTTCCGGCCATCGTGCCGGATGCCTCAGCTCTTCATACAGGTCTCTATCGGTAGAATCTACGGATATATCTATCAGCCTTAAATTCAATTTTTCAAGGATCGACTTAATGCTGTCGTCGAGTATCGTGCCGTTAGAAATAAGAAAAACTTTTGCATGGAATTTATTCTGTCCAAGGTATTCCATGAGCTCGAGATTCGATCTTTCGATAAGCGGTTCGCCGCCGTAAAAAAATATTACCTGCGCCTCGTTCAAATGCTTCTTTATATCCTCGAAAAAATTATCGGGGAGCCTCAGCGCCGCCTCCCTCTCGCCCCGCTGAAAACAATGATAGCATTTTAAGTTGCAGGACCAGCTGGCTGAAAAACGCAGCCATCTCGGCCCCGACACCAGCTCGACCTTCCTGCCTGCGATCTCTCCCTCGTTTCGGATGGCATTTTTATAAACCGCGCTGTCTTCGGGCAGCTCTTTATACCAGTCAAGCTTCTCATAATCTTTCCAACCATGCAGGACGGGACAGCTTTCAGGACATATTTCGAATATCCTGCCCTCCAGGAACTTCCGGCGGATCTCTTTGTATGCAGCCCCGTTCCATATCTCTTCGATGCTATTCTTGTTCACGTTGCCGAGTACCGTCTTATGATTACAGCAGAACGTAACATCGCCGTTAGGGTTATTGACTTCGAAATGAGTAAATGGATAGTTGCATAAGATTTTCATAATTATTTTAAATCCCCCGGCCGCCGATAGGCCTTCAGCTTTCCAAGCCCCGCACCTACGGCATGATCTATATCCTCTCTCTTTAACGCGAAAAGGGCCGGAAAAAAATATATAGTTATCGCGGTTGTAGCTGTATAGAACAATCCTGCAAAGAAAAGCCTCAGTATATTATTGGCGGCGGGACCGAACATGGAATCAACAACAAGCGCCGCCAGGAACGCAAATATGAGCAAGGCTCCCACGGTGCTGATCTGATTAACTAAATATTTCCGAAAAGAAAATTTCAGCATCCTCGCATTGTGATATAAAAGCGCATTGACTCCCAGTATCTGCATGAGCATCGTTTTAATGCCTAAACCCGCCGCCCCGCTATCGAGGCCCCAGAGCGCCCTGGGTGCGATAAGAAAATAAGTGATGGGTATGCCTATCACCATGAAGAATATCCCTATATTGCAATACAGCCTTGTTTCGTCTCCGGCGAGAAATACGGACCCGCATATCTGACCGTATACCTGGCAGATCGGGTAGAAGGCCATGATGAAAAGCGGCCATATAGAATTCTTATACTTGTCCCCTCCTACTATCTGTACTATCGCAGGCGCCTGAGAAGCCATAAAACATGTCAAGAATGCCGTGACAATCAATACGAGGGGTATATATCTTTGAAATAACCTGCCCATCTCCTTCAGGTCTTTTTTGGCATATGCGATAGAAAACTCCCTCATAAGAAGCGGTGTTAAGGCGCCTGTGAATAGAAAACATAGCGCAGATATCTGGAAAGAAAAACCGAAAAACCCCTGCTGGGCGCTCCCGCTAAAAAACTGCAGTAACCATCTATCGAGGATATTCGCGAAGACGCCTATGAACGAATACAGTATCAGCGGGTGGGTATAAATATAGAATTCCTTTAAATATTTCTTAAACTCGTCGAAGGCGATGATGAGCCTCTGGCCTGACAAAAACCCTTGGTGTTTCATAATATAGATAAGTGCGGAGCCCAGGAATATCAGGATCGCATACTGAAGATAGAAATAATTAGCCAGGTTCATCTGGTGAAAAACATATAACGAGACCGCGAGCAATAAAGCTATTGTCTTTTGAAGCATCTTGATCTTTTCGGCAATGACCGTTATGCCATAAGCATCGGCCATATTGCTGAACACCATCGTTATCCATCCCAGGATCCCGCAGCCCGCCGCAAGGAATATATAAAAGGCCTGCTGCCCCGGCCAAAATTTAGGGTAGGTGCCGGTCGCCATCGCTACCCCTACGAAGGCCGTGACGGAAACGATGACAAAGCCTGCAAAATAAAGATAGAAAGATACTATCCCGTGCTCCTTCGGCCGCCGGGAGAGCTTTGTATAAAAGCAGGTCGATGTCCCCATGTCAAAAAAAGCTAAAAATTGTGAAAAGAAATTGTTTAAGAAACTGAAATCGCCGTACGCGTTAGGCCCCAGGCCGCGCGGCACGATCATCTGGATGATAAAGCCTATGCCGAATCCGGCAGTATTCGCGAAAAACTTATACAGCCAGCGTTTTTTCAACGAATCACCGCGTGTCGGTTTTTCACAGACAATATTTTCCAGAACTATATCCTGAGCGTCCATATTTTATGAACCTGCCAGTTTCTCCACCAATTCCAATATATTTTGTTTTGTATCTTCTTTGCGGACATAGTGGTTATAAAAAGTGTCGTCTCTTTTCTTTTCCAGCTTTCCGTTGAAAAAAAGCTCCAGCATCGGAATGATGTCGTCGGCGTTTTCCGCGTAGTGAACGCGCTTTTTAAGCTCCTCAAGCGCGCTCTCCTCGATGGGCGTTACCTCATTATTGTTCACTAAAAATATCTCCATATCATATGCAAGGGCCTCATACAAAGTGGTTGTGGCGTATTCAAACAAAACGGCATTAACATCGTAAGAATTGATAGTATCTTTGAATGAAAGATTGTTGATTACTTTTATTCTTTTAGTTTTTTCAAGGACCGGCAATATCGCCAGAGAAGAGCGGTCGGAAAACGGGAAAGGCTTTATTACGATACTGCGGCCCGTCACGCTATCCAGGTATCCAATCAATTTAAGCTGGTTATCCAGGATGGTATCCGGCATATCCCTCATCATGCCACCCTCCAGCATCGAGAGCGTATTTGTCAAGGGAAACAGCAGGCGTATTGCCGGCTTCTTCCCGGTTCTTTTTTTATTAGTTTTCGTTGTACCGAATTCATGGATAGTTACATTGTCTACTTTTTTTTCGGGATAAGTCTTTTTCAGATCGTTCTTATCAAACCCGTATGATATATAATCGCTGCATCTGGACATCTCCGTCAGGCAGACATCGCCATTGTGAAGATTGCCCAGCAAACCGCCATGCTGCATACCTATGACAGGCTTATTATTTTTCAAAAGATACTCAGAAGCCAGGCCGGCGAGGCCATAAGTAGGAGAAACTCCCCACACGCCCAGCCTTATGTCATACATATTATTTAATCGGTCTAACTCTTTCAGATATCCTAAATATCTTCCGGAGTTATTACTAAATGTCTTCTCCGCATCCTTTATACTGATATATTTAAAATGAGACTGATATCGGGTCCCGTTACCATTTTCAACACCTTCAGAGATATCGGAGATTGCATGGTCGCGCACAGACCGGACGCCCATATCTGCCGTAACCTTGAAATCAAAGTTGTGAGGCAGGATATTGAAGCCTGACAATGCCAGATGGCGATGCAGAAAAGAAAGATCATATAACGGTTCGAAGACCATAATCGTCTTTCTCCCCTTCACTATATTCGAGCATTTAAGTTTGAGCACAAATCTCTCGAATCTCGAAAGCAGGCTCAGGAGGGTTAAAGACGGATATCTTATGGTCTTATGCCACCTTAAGGCGCCTGCATTCTCTGGTTTTGCCTGTATAGCGGCATCGTTTAGGACTGGTGTCAATTTCATGCCCGAAAATACCTTTAACGCATCCTGAACGGTAATTTCAGAACCATAATATTTGTTGATCTTTTTATCAAAGAACAATATCTCGCCGATCCCCTCTCTCTTCACAGCCTCTTTAAGCGCCTCGTATAGATTGAGGAATATTATAAGCTGGTAATAGATAGGATATGAATATAGCGCCCTGAAAAACTTGATCCCTTTTAACCCGGCCTTTTCATTTATCGGGCCTGAGTGAGCGTCGTCCAAAAGATCGACTGTCTCATTCGTTAATCTATCCGACAATTTTATATTTCGCGCCGCTTGCGCCGGCGTTAGAAATTCGCAGAGAGACGTGCATTCTATTTGAAACTTTTCTTTTAAGAATACGTTAACGGATGCATGCGTGGAAAGGACTAATATATCGTCATGTATGAACGATCCCCGATTTTTTGCTATATAAACAGCGTCTTTAATGTCGTCGAGTAGAAGGGCTTTCATTTCACCTCAGTTAATAGATCACGCTTTTCCGCTTAAATGTTTTTCTCCCTGCCTGTATTTTGCCTTCGCCTCTTCACTCAGATGGACCGGCCCGTAAGCGGAAGATCCTCCCCAGATATCATCCTTGACCCATTGATCATTCTCTATGCGCCAGACTCTCGGATCACGGAACGTATCGCATATGGCATCGAATTTCTCTTCGCTCATGCCGACGTATTTTAGCCAGCGCTCAAGATCGCGCCTGGGTTTAATATGGTCATATTTACGTATCATCGCTATACCCTGCTCGCGCGTTATGTGACCGGCTCGTATATCCTTGGATGAATGGTCGCTTGCCCGGCCGTAACCGAATTTAACGAACTTTAAATAATCGTGTATACCGTTCTCGTGCATATCGTCAAGATTTGAAAAGTCACGGTAGGTCCGCTCAAACGGCGTTTGCGCAGGCAGCCACCCATACTGCTTTTTAACGATCTTCACGTGGTTGTTCGCATCCCAGTCTACAAAATTACTGAGGTATATGCCGCGCACGCCTACGGAGGATATCTCTTGATCGGAAGGATACTGCGCCCATAGCAGGTCTTTGGAGGTTAGTCCCTCTTTAAGCTCCGGCCTTCCAAGTCGATCCAGGCCCTCGTCCGTAAAATCATTCCAGTCATAACCGCGCAGGCCGTGTTCGACCCGGGTTTTCACTGTAAATTCGATGAAATCGTTATAGGAATACATCCCGCCCACATCCATAAAGCCATGCTCTCCCCACATCATCAATGGTACTTTATACCGCACCGCTACCTGTATCGGGGATGTAAGGATTCCGCAATGGTTGTGCCAGTTCATATCCCCCTGCAGTTTAAAACCGACCCTATTCATCTTGATCAACATATCCACGCTCGGTTTTATGATTATATGATCGCAGTCAAAGACCTCTCTCATCCTGTTTAAATTATATTCGCCTTCGGGCAAATAATTATTACCGTGGTATGTCACCAAAAGCACTTTTAACCCGAGTTCTTTAGTGGCAACATGCGTCTGATAGTAGCTGTCTTTCCCGCCGCTCACCGGAATAAGGATATCATAGTTGTTATCAGCCCTATATTCGTCTGTCAATTTTTTCAACATCTGAAAACGTTTGGCCCAATCAATATCTTTTTTCTGATTTGCTACCCTGCAGCCGGAACATGCCCCGCTCTCGTCAAAAGTAAGCGGTGTGGCTGCGAGAGAAGGATATGTGCAACGTGAACAATATTTCATATAATGCCCCCATTTCTTATGTTTACCCCGCCCCGAGAAAGGGCTCTTTTACCGCCCAGATCCGACAACTCCTTAAAATGCCATATATTTGCCGCGGCAACCGCGGAAGCCCCTGCCTCGATTCCTTCGGTGTAATGTTCATACATACCGACCCCTCCAAGCGCGATAACCGGTATGGTCGTCGCCTTGCTTACCGCGTGAATAAGCTCAAGGTCATAGCCCTGAGCCGTGCCGTCCCGGTCTATGCTTTGAAGAAGTATCTCGCCGGCACCCATGTTTTCCACTCTCCTTGCCAGTTCCACGGGATCCAAGCCGGTCCCGGTCCGTCCACCTTCAATGAAAGCCTCTATGCATCCATCATCATGCCGCCTTACATCTATACATACCACGATAGCCTGACTGCCGAACATCTTAGCCGCTTCAGTGATAAGTTCCGGCATCCGCACGGCAGCTGTGTTGACCGTTATCTTGTCCGCGCCGCGGCTGAAGCGCCGGCGCATATCGTCTACGCACCTGATACGCCCGCCCCAGGTGAGAGGCATAAAACATGTCCTGGATACTTTTTCCAATATCACCAGCGGATCGTTCAGCCCGCGCACCTTACCGTCTTCACGCCGTATATCATAGGAATCGGAACGGCTTATGTCCAAATAGATCAGCTCGTCGACGGTCCATTCATTAAAGCGCTTAACTTCGTATATGGGATTGCCTATGATCTGGTGAATATTAAAAAGTTCGCTGCGAACCAGCATCCCGTTCTGTAAAAGCAGTACCGGAATAAGTCTTTTTTTAAGCATGTTCCATCCCCCGCGCACTCTTGTGGGCAACATACCAACTCATGCCCAGTCCGGATGTCCCGCTGAACAGAAATTGTAATTTAGCTATGCGCCTATCGAGACCCTTGAGATCTTTTTTTTGTAAACACTCGATGACCAGCATTGCCTCTCTGAGCAGTCTGCGCATTTTTTTCATATATAATCCGTATGGGTCGATAGATCGTTTATAGTTCAGGATCGCGCCGACCTTTTTCTTTATATCATATAAATTGACCGGTTTATCAGGCAGGACATTATGCAATGAGCCGATCAGGTCCTCGAACTGTTCCATGAAATTCGAAAATTCTTTGTCGAGATCCCTTAAAAATACCGCATCATCCTTATCGTGCGCCAGCCATATGATCTGGGGAAGACTGAAAATATTCATTAAATCCGCGCATTCTACGGCTTGCCGGTCAGCAGGATCGCCCAATAATGCCGGGACAACCGGAGGCCAGGAAGAATAGAGCTTTAATTTGTGCTTTGAAAACCACCCCAAGACCTCTGATATGGTCGGAACATCTATTTTGGGATTCACATAAGTATCATAGATTATAGATCTCCTGCTGCGTCTTCCAAATTTCTCCGCGCGATCAAGGTGTTTCGAAAATAATTTTTCGGCTAAAGCGGCAATCTCTTCTTCGTTATCAGCAAAATGATAAAGGATCGCCCTTTGGAGATGTCTTTGAAAGGAGCCGGCGGCGTTACCGATGCCAAGGATAAGGAATCCGCCGTCTTTTAAATGATCCGCCTGTATATCAAAAGCTTTTTCTTTGTTTTCGGTGTGGTGAATTACACCCAGCGATACTACAATATCAAATTTTTCATCGGACTTAAAATCAAATAACGATTTATTTTGTATTTTATATCTGTTTTGATCTCCGCCAAAATTCGTAAACAGCATCTTAGCCCTATCATACGCGAGCGGGTTCATCTCAACAAAAGTACATATGGCTCCCCATTTTAAATAGAAAAGCGAGTGCTCTCCTGTGCCGGTTCCAAAATCCAGCAATTTAGCGTTATAAAACATTTTGGGCGGGAAGTTTAACCGATACAAAAAAAGATTCTCCATAAAAGACCTTCTGAGATTGAATTCTTTTTTATTATTTTCTATATAATAGGTGGAAGGGTTTACTTTTTTGTAAACATTCAGAACCGAACTTTCCACGCTCTTTTCTTTTTTGCGCATCATATTATATCCTCTTGACCGTTGCAAAATTTTTTAGTGCAGCAAGCCCTATTTTATGGCTCTTTTCCGGATGGAATTGTACGGCATATATATTATCTTTTTCGACGCTTGCGACAAACTCACCGCCGTAGTCGCACATACCGCTTATCCAATCTTTATCTTCGGGGACAAGCGCATAACTATGCACAAAGTAAAACGCCTGTGGATCGCTAAGGCCGTTATACAACCCGCCTTTTTTAACCAGCCTGACGTCATTCCAGCCTATATGAGGTATCCTCAGATTCGCATTTTCACATTGAAGCCGGATCGCGCTGCCCCGGATCCAGTTTAAGCCTCCATGCATGCCGTGCTCGGTGCCTGATGTAGCCAGTATCTGCATGCCAAGGCATATCCCCAAAAACGGCTTGCCTTTAACTTTAACTTCTTCATTCAGGACATCCACCCATCCGCACCTTTGCAGATTATTCATCGCATCGCCAAACGCGCCTACTCCGGGGAGCACAATCCTGTCGGCAGAACGAAGATCATCAGGTTTATTAGCGATAACGGCATCGTATCCCAGCGCATGGAAGGCGTTCATTACCGAGCGTAGATTCCCCATACCATAATCGATTATAAAAATTTTCATACTGTTTCTCGTAAAAAGCGCGTTATTCCCTGTATTTGATCGTCCGCGCCGGAACACCAACATTGATCGAATACTCCGGCAGGTCTTCTGTGACAACGGAATTGGCGCCCACAACGGCGCCTTTCTTTATCGTTACGCCTTTTTTGATCATGACTAATCCGCCTATGAAAGCACCGTGCTCGATAATTACCGGCTTATGGACATAGCCCTGGTCGATGACATCGGCATTTTTTGCAATGCCGTGATCGCTCGAATTTATATATACCATACCCGCGAGTAAACATTTCTCGCCGATAATCACGTCCGCGCCGCAATTGAAGATGCAGTCCCTCCCCACGCCCGAGGCCTTCCCTATTTTCAGGAGGGCATTGTTAGCCGCTACAAAACGACAATTATCATCAATAAAGACACCGTCTTCTATAACTATCTTTCCGTCGGCCCTGTTCCTGATATCTATATTGCCTCCGATAAACACATCGTTTCCTATTACAATATTTGAGACCTTGCCCCTTATCTTAAGATAAGGGGTTCCATGAATTCTGAAATTCTTGCCTACGCGCATACCCCTGGCCAGCAGAATGACCTTGATCAAAAAACTATGCAACAGCCAATAGTTTTCTCCGAAAATTAAAGCCATTATTTTATGCATATATTCATCCGTTCTTTACGCTCGCCGCATGACGAGGACATCCTCTAAGACCATCGCATCAAGTTCTGAATTTTCAAAGACATGGACCGCATGCTCCGGTGTTCGCACTATAGGATAGCCATGCAGATTAAAAGACGTGTTCAGGACAGCCCCTATGCCGGTAATCGCGGCAAAAGATTCTATCAAGTCGTAATACTCTCCGTTCAGCTCTCTCTTAAGAAGATGGGCGCGCACAGTATAATCGGCCGGATGTATCGCTGCGGCAAGCGCCTGTCTACCAAGGTTTGTAGTATCGAAACATATGGTCATGTGGTCACTGGCCATACCCTTCGGATTCAAAATATACTTATGCGCGTACACATCGAGTATGGAGGGTGCGAACGGCATCCAGAAATCCCTGAATTTGATCTCTTTGTTGATCTTTTTGACGATCTCCGGGTTCGCGGGATTGGCAAGGATGCTTCGATTACCTAAGGCCCTTGCGCCGAACTCCATCCTGCCGGCAAAGCGTCCGATTACGACATCTTTGGCCAGGAGCGCGGCTATATCCTTATTGGTAACACCCTCTTTTATAGTGCACCCTTTCAGCTTCCTGACAGCCTGCAGGATATCGCTCCTGGATATCTGCTTTCCGAGATAATTATTCTGTATAGAAGAGATGCTCGTATCTGAGCGCTTTCTGTGCGCAATATAGCAAGCGCCTAAAGCAATACTGTCGTCTCCGCCGCTTGGCGCGCAATAAAAATCGGTAACCGTATCGAGTGAGCCGATGATCTTATTAAGTTTCACGTTCATCGACAACCCCCCGGAGAAGACTACCCGGGATATGCCAAGCCTGGAGGTGACTTTCGATATCCATTCCATGCCAACCTCCTCGACCATCTCCTGCACCGCGCCGGCAATCCCGTCGAACCTGCAATCTGCAAGCCCCTCACGGAAATGAAAGAAGAGATCCCTCGGCCTGTTCTTATATTCTATAAGCATCTCCGGCACATGGAAAATACCTTTAAAGATCTTATCGCATTTCCTTATCTCGTATTCAGAAGCATATGGCGCCAGCCCCATAACTTTATACTCATGTTCACCTATCTTCATGCCCAGGAGGAGCGTGACGTAGCGATATAACCTTGCCAGGTCGGTACAATTGTTTGAGGCTATCTCTGTTATCCTGTCATCCTCTGCAATGCAGACGGTCCCGTTCTTGCCGTCCCCTCCTCCGTCCACCGTAAAGACGAGGGTCTTTTCACCCCTGAAAGGGCTCCCGAAATATGCATAGTGCTGATGACAACTGTGGTGGTCGTAACTTTTCACCTTGTTTGCGTCTACGCCGAAGAACCTCTTGAGCGCCTCCTTCCTCATATCATCCAACAGGCGGCGATTTTCTTCCTCGGAAAGCACTTGGGGGATATCTTTAAATGAATATGCCTGGGGTTCCGTGAATCGCTTCACTGAAAAGAGCTTGCCAAGATAATCGGTATTGATACGGTTCTCGAAGAGTTTCGGCTTCCAATAGTATTCCTGTTCGTCCAGATAATCTCTGACCGTAAAGAGACATTCCCTTTTGATGCGCAAATATTGAATAGGCAGAGAAACTGTTGAGAATGCCACCTCGTCGAGATCTTTGCCCTCGATACCGCCCATTTCAAGACATGCCCTTACAGCATGTTCCGGGAACCCCATCTCGTTCTTGCGGTATGTGAAGCGTTCCTCACTCATCATGGCAGCGATCTGCCCGTCCACCAGGAGAGCTGCGGTAGCATTGTGCCCGTCATGTATACCAAGGATCTTCATATCGGCAACGCCTCTTTCATTGTAAGTCTGCTACTTCTTACTTACCAGATACCTCATCTCACCTTCCCCGAAAATATAAGGATCGATCCCGGGATTCTCATATATAATCTCGTCCCAATCATACTGCACGCCGCGTTTAAGGCGCTTGAAATTTCCGAACCCTGTGTCTTTTAACATCGCCTCGACTTCGCTCGCAAAATATCTCTTATTAAGAGGCACGTAGAAAAAATCTGTCCGGTGAAATATCCTGCCTGGCGGATATCCCATGTCCCTCATGAGTGACTGGGTGTAGCCTTGCGGCACCGTAGACAAAAGTTTCCTGCAGAGATCCACTATGTCCCAAAAGAGAGATTCTTTTCCGCCATAAAGATACAGCCAGCACCGCCCGCTATCTTTTAGCATTCTATATATCTCCTTAAGGCCCTTTTTGTCATCTTTCGTATGATGCAAAACGCCGTTTGAGAATATAAAATCGAACGACTCATCTCCAAAAGGCAGCTTCAGCACGGACCCTTGCGTAAAGCTGACTTCGTCTGCCGGGAACGGGCTCATCCTTCTGGCAAGTTCGATCGCCTCCGCGCTTATATCGATGCCTTTTACACGGGCGCATCCGAGACGTTTCAGGGCAAAACTGTATCGGCCGCTTCCGCATCCGTCATCGAGCGCATCATTAACCGATGATACCGAAATGCCGTTCTTCTCGAACCTATCCTTCAGGGCGCTAAGCGCCTGGGCAAAAAATTCTTCTTTCCCGAAATTCTTCCAAAGGTCAAAATAGACCTTGCCCGTCTTCTTTTCGATATCAAAATTTTTATCGGTTTCCGACCATGCCGCAAAATCGTTTGCGGAAAAATCGAATGACCTGTCAAAAAAACTGAAATTGGAAATAAGGCCATCCAGCTCGCGTTCAAGTATTGAATACCAGTCACGCGGATATTTTCGGGCTCTCAACCTGTCTAGAAAGTCAAAAAGATATATCGCGGCAATGGTCCGGTAAAACATGCTCGGGCTTATTTTACCGTAAAAAGAATCGAACAGCGACAGCGTCTTTGTCCTCACAGTTTTCTTCCTTCTTTAAGCAACGACCCCGCAACCTTAAAGTCTCTTTTCGTATCAATAAAAAACGCTTCCTCTCTCGGTATGACGAAATACGCGACCTTCGACCCTATCAGGCTCCCGGTCTTAAAATTGCTGTTTTTGGCCGCAAGGGATGTCCTGGCTTCATTATAGACCGTGTCAAAATCCGACTTCATATTACCGACCGAATTTATGCACGTTAGCCCGTGCGCGGTCCTCTTGTATAGATGGCTCGTCATCTCCTCGACAGCGATTGCCGAGTCGGCTTCATTCATCACAAGCGTATAGATCGACTCTTCAAGATTTGCGGTAGACGTAAAAGGCGCCTGGATATAAAGAAGCGACGTTATCCCGGCATGATCGCTCTTCAGCTTCTTTACGATGTGTCCCAGGGTATAGACGATAGAAGCCGAAATAATCGTGCTCTTGGTGCTTCTTTCGATAAACATCAACCGCTTGTCGCGGTATTTTGCCATTACATCCTGGACTTGCGGATTATCGGAAGTGATGACAATCCTGTCAAGCACCGTAGAGGCAAGCGACGTCTTGATAGCCTTGTCGAGCAAGGTCTCCCCGTCTATCTGTCTTGACCATAAATCCGGAAAGATATCGTAGTTCCTTCTGCATGGAATCGCGCATATGATCGGCCTGTATTTATCAAGGAGTGAAGCGCTCGCGTCCTTCTTTATGGCACGGCGGGCGCTTAAAATCATCAGGTGGTTCTGCGTCAGGTTATTGCCATGACGGCGATAGTAGAATAGGGGAAGATTTATGTTGGTGCATTTGTATTCCCTTGTGATCCTGGACCATATGTCGAAACCGTCTTGAGACCCGAGGTCCTCACGATAACCGCCCAATTTCTTTAGGACCTTAACACGTATCATCGTGCATGCGCCATTGGCGGGTATGTCCAATAGATGGTTACTGTGATGAATCTGCTTCCGGCGTTCGTGACTTATAAGTTCTCCGTAATCATCTATCAGGAAATAGTCCGGGAATACCAGCGCGATATCGGGATACCGGTCGAGGTAATTCGCCAGAACCAAAAGTATATTCTCATCCAGAACATCATCCGCATCAAGTCTGATAATGTATTCACCCCGCGCCTTTTTAAGCGCAAGATTGGCCACGCCCGGAAGCGCGGTCTTGCGCGTCGTAAAAACCCTGACCCTCGGGTCGGACTTATACCGACTCATCACATCGCCGGTATTGTCGGTAGAATCGTTATTGAATAGAAATAGTTCCCAGTTATCTACGGTCTGGCGAAGCACGCTCTCGATCGCCTGCTGCAGATATTTGCCGTAATTATGCGAAGCTATGTAGACTGTTATCTTTGTCTTCTTCATGGTTACAACAGCCTCCCTAAATCTTTTCGAAAACGGTTAAGCACTTTCAGTTCATCCGGTACCATGCTGCCCTTATGATCGGGCCCATACATATTTTTGTCGAGAGTGAAATGTTTCTCTATTATCCGGGCCCCGCGCGCGAGAGCGGCCATCGCGGCAGATATGCCTATAGTGTGGTCGCTGAAACCGGCATACTTGGTAAAATCCACTTTTTTTATACCGAGATCGGAAAGGCGCGCAGGATATTTAGAGATACAGTATAAAAACCGGACCTCGCCCTCGGAAGGTATCGGGGGGAATCCTCCTCCGTCCCACATACCAAGCGAAACAAGCAGAGGCTTCTTTGTGCGGCAAAGGCTGGCGATCAATTTTTTGTCCTTAATAGACCTTGAGGCTATTTTATGGCGCCTGACGCCTATCCCCTCCAGCCACTTTACGCGTTCCGCGTCAAAGGCCGATGCGAGAAACTCTATTCCGATATCTTTACAGGTTTTCGCGAGATAACGAACCTGGTCGCGCGACAACTCCGTCTTGCAGTTATATCTAAGCCAGGGATTATTGACTTTAGGAAACAGCTTTCGCGCATCGTAAAGCTGGAATTTCACAACATCCGCGCCGCACTCTTTCGCGGACTTGATCATCTTCACGGCCAGGTCCATGTCGCCGTTATGGTTCTGCCCTATTTCAGCTATTATCTCCATATTCAGTTATACCTCTCCAGCCACCGGTTCAACATTATATATGTGAATATAGTGTGGCCGTTAAGCCTGGCCTTATCGTTCATCATCTCCTCAGCCGCGCCGGAAGACTTATCGTCGATTATTCCCGCCCTCGATAACGCCGAATCTTTAGAAAACGTCTCCTTCATCAAAAAATACCAATCGTCTTTCAACCAGTGGTCTATCGGAACGTTGAAGCCGTGCTTGGGCCTTGATATAATCTCTCGCGGCAGGATATTTTCAAACGCCCTGCGCAGGATCCATTTCAGCTCTTCCCCTTTTATGAGATGAGCGTACTTGAGCTTATCGGCATGCGCGAGAACTTCCGGCGCCACAAAAGGCGCCCTGCCCTCTATTGAATATGCCATCGTCATCCTGTCAACCTTCTTTAGCATCTCATTCGGAAGATAAAAGAGCCTATCCTGCCTTATGTAATCTTCTCTCTCCCAGTTATTTTGGGGTTTGAATTGATAAAAGAAACGTAAGGACGATTCCGACTTTCTAAACAGGTCAGGCGAGAAAAGTTTTCGTTTTTCATTTTCGGAGGCGTAATAATGCCACGCCCATGCCCTTGTCTGCGGCGGATACCGATCTATAATATTTAGCCTCGTATCCAGGGAGGTCCCGAAATTCTGGAATGACACATCTTCTTTCGGATCGTTTGAATAAACATCTCTTTTCCCCGAGGCGCGTAAATGGCTGTACCACGAATAACCGCCAAAACTTTCATCAGCGCCGTCTCCGGAGAGAAGCACCTTGACGCCCTCTTCCTTAGCCGCCCGTGCCACCGCAAGCAACCCCATGCCTGAAGAGACGGCGAACGGCTGATCGCCGTATTTACAGAAGACGTCCAGGGAATCCAAAAAATCTTTTGCCACAACCCTTATCGTCCTGTGTTTTGTTCCGAGTTTACGCGCATAAGCCTCAGCGTAACCGGATTCATCCGAATATCCGTGGTAAGGGTCTGCGACGTTTTCAAATCCAATCGTAAATGTGGACAGGCTATCTAGACTGCGAGCGGCTAACGTAGTCACTATCGTACTGTCCAGGCCGCTGCTCAAAAAACATCCCACCGGCACATCGGAAAGAAGCCGGCTCTTCACCGCGCTTTCCACCACCCTCCTCGTCTCATCGATCAAGCACGAGTCCGAGCTCTCAACATCGCGCTTATTAAAAATATTCGCATAAGGCCTTATTTTTACGCCTGAATCATCGGCTATCAGCATATGCCCCGGCAGAAGGGCGCGGACCGACCTGTATATGGTCTGCGGTTCGGGTATCCATAAAAATGTGGGAAAATCCCATATCGATTGATAGTCAAGTCCAAGGTCCAGCCCGGGAAAGAGCTTTATGCTCTTTATCTCCGAGCTGAATACGATCCCGGTCTCCGAAAGCCTCGCATAATATAAAGGCTTTTCGCCGGGTATATCCCTGGCAAGAATAAGCCTATTCTTTTTCTCTATCCATAACGCCACAGCAAACATTCCATCGAGCCTTTCGAAGAGCCCTTCCCCATATTCATCATACATATGGCAGATGACCTCTCCGTCCGAGTGAGTCCTGAAAAGATACCCCTTGGCCTCAAGTTCTTTGCGCAAGACAGGCGAATTATATATCTCTCCATTATAAAAAAGAACCACGCTCTTATCCTTATTGAAGAGGGGCTGATTCCCGGTCTTTAGGTCATTTATCATGAGACGCCGCATGCCGGCACAGTAAGCGCCGGAAGAATAATAACCGTCCGCGTCCGGGCCTCTATGGAAAAGGGCGGAGACCATAGTCCTTATCACGGAACTGCTTAACGGCCTGTTTACTCTATACCCGGCTATTCCGCACATATTCGAGAGCCTTTTATTTTTTTAATCATTTTCAATACATCCTGTGAAGAAAAAGAATAATCACCGGCTAGCCCGGACGCTATCCCCTCCACCAATTCAAGATCCGCCGGGTAATCCATCGTAAATCTTACGCCCCGCGCGAACTGCGGATTGAGTCCGGCGTCGATAAGTTTTATCAGGAATTTATCCCTGTTATTCAAAATGTACCTTGTAACATGCTCGAGATCTTCGCTATCCCCGGTCGCCGAGGCAACCTTCTCGAGGGCATCAAGAGTCATGGTTTCGGAATAGAATCCTGAAGCACAAGTATTTCTATCCGGCGCAGCATAATCGAGCTTACGGGTAATCAGCGTTTCTAATAATAATTCTATAAGTGACGTGTCTACGAACGGCGTGTCTCCGCAAACTCTGCAGATATATTCCATTTTTTGCGCTCGAGCCGCCTGAATATACCTTTTTACAACATTATCGAGGTCCCCCCGCATAACGGGTATATGTATATTATCGCAATATTCGTATATAGAATCATCGGAAACCGAATCGGACGTTGCTACAAGCACATTTTTAATTTTAGATTGGCTGCATCGTCTATACACATACTCCACTAACGGTCTTCCTGCTATTTTAGTAAGCATCTTACCCGGGAATCTGTTTGACGACATGCGGGCCTGGATTATTATGCCGCATTTTTTATATTTATCTAGCATTTTAGAATAATTTTTCCGCAAGACTTAATGCTTTAGATGCCAGCTCCTTCATGCCTTCTATCTTCTTAAGCTTCTCATGATAAGCCCTGGCAAGTTTTCTGTCCTCTTCGCTCATCTCGTTTTCCGCGGAGCTCACGATATTTTTAAACTCTTTCATCATCACAGATACATCGTCAAGCCTCTTCTGAACGGCGGACTTCAGCTTATTTGCAGCCACCTTCTTTACATCCGGTTCGGCCTCGTAATAGTCCTTGCGGGAGCCCTTAACCCAGACGCTCTTAACAGCACCCCATTTCTCCAATTCCCTTATATTAAGGCTTACATTCCCCTTGCTTGCCTTGAGGCGCTCCACCATATCATCGAGCGATAACGGCTTTTCGCTTAGGTAGAGTACGGCATATAGCTGAGCGATGAATTGGTTGAGGTCGAAGCCTTGGGCGAGCTTACCGATACCCTCTAAAAACTTGTCTTGTGCTATTTCCAGATTGCTATGCATACTTTATCCTTATTATCGTTTAAAACGTTTTAAACGATTATACTCTCCATCACCTATTTTGTCAATGGAAAAATTAGCTATTTTGTGGGAGACTTTTCCTTGCCGGGTAGTAGAGTTTTTAAAATAATATCCCAGCCTAAAACATTCTCAAGCCTGGGTATCTTTACAGGTTTCATATTCCTGTAGATAATAATATCTTCATTTTCATATAGGATATTCATATTATTATCGTGCGCGACCTTTTCTAAAGACTCTTGCCAAGATGGATAATCAATGTCCCTTATCTCATTAATTGCCTTTGTCTGGACAATGTAATATTCCACGCCTTCCGGATGGCTTCCTAAAAGCCAGGCCTTCTGACGATTGGTTAAAAATGCTTCCAGCCCGGCATCAACACGAAATGCGATAGACGCATCATGCGGTACAAACTCGTTGATCTTGCCAAGCAGGTCGTCGAGTTTCTTTTTGTTCGGTGAGATCTTTAAAACGCTGACCGAAGCGTGATTACTGCTTAAACTATAAATATCCGGCGTTCCCGGCGGCTTGAGCTCTACTCTCCATGGATAATGTATAGTAAACCATAAGCTCATCGAGACGATGCCTGAAAACAGAAGAAAACCGAATAATGCGGATTTTCTGAAGGCCATGCCGGTCCCACTTTTTAAATTTTCCTCTTCACTAAAAATAGTCAAATATGCCATAAAAGCGCTGAGGTATAACGGCACGACCACACTATTGCTTCTCGGAACGACCCAACCGGTCCCCCGGAAAATCTCCATGGCCGCGCCAATAAGAGCGAAGAACAGCATGCCGACAATAGGCCAATTCCATTTTTTTTGCCTCCTTATGCCGAACAGCGGAAGAAATGCCACTGTCATAAGCGAGATCAAGATGATAAATGTTTCTACGATGATATTTTTCAGGAGTTTCGGAATAAGAAGCGTCATGTTGCTTTTGGTAAAAAAATCCGGGACTGCCATGTTAAGACCCCGGAAAACTTGATCCCATATAGCCTTGTCCCAGGTCATTACCAATAAACCTATGAGGAAGACGACTACGGCCTGTTTCCGCGCATTAAAAAAGACCGCTATGATTATACCGAGAGCCATTACTGAATATGTGTATGGAGTACTCATCAGGGACAGTAAAAACGCGGATACATAAAATAATCCCCATTTCTTTGAAAATAAAAATGCGAAGACATAAGGATAAACGGCGAATCCCAGATTGTTAAGATCGCCCTTATGGAGCATCGGGAGCTCTACCGCCGGTATAACGCAATAGCCTATCGCTCCGGATAAGGACAGGGTTTTCGACCCCCTCATAGCCCGTATGGCCATATAGATCCCGGGGGCTCCTAAAGAGATCACGGTGATCGCAACGGCAAAAACATGCATGGGAGGATAAGGATATAGGCAATACAAAGGCGTCAATATGAGTATCGGCAGCCAGCATGAGACGACGGAAAAAATAGAACTGTAAAAAGTGGGGTTGTGCATATTCAGGCCTGCGTAGAGATTGTAGTAAAGCGAATTTTCGGGCCCAAGGCCGCTGCATAAATTATGCCACAGCTGTACATGAAGGCCTGCGTCTCCGTGTTCGAAGCTGTAAATATAGGGGTTCCTGAAAATTACAAAACCAAGCCAGGATATCGCAATAGTGATAAATATAAAAAGTAACAGCGGCGCATGGTTTTCGATAAAAACAAAATGCCTTTTGCGGCCGAGCGCTCGCAAAAGAGCTCGATCTTGAGAAATATAATCGGATATTTTATATGCGCCCCAGAATAAAATGTTGAGCGTAGACATGACGCCTAAGAATTGGAGCCTGTTGCCTGTTTTAAAAGGGCGGCCTGTTATGAGCGGCAATAGATTAATACAAACAGCCATGGCTAATAACGCCAGTAGAACTGCACCGATATATAGGAACTCCTTTTTTTCCGTCTTTATCATAAATCCCGCAGCCTTCCGGTGCGTATTTCTGCGGATTTCTTTGCGATAATTATCATTTCATTCGTCGGAATCCTGACGGGGAATGTAAAGCACCTATTGAATATGCTGGAAATATTTTTCATGAACGGCATTGATAAAAATTCGCCCAAACGATAAATGAGATCATGAAGATAATAACTGACATGATATGCCTTGCGGGATAACGGTTCAAGGCCCGCTTCTTCGAGAAGTAAAGAAAGGTTGTTATGGTTAAAATAGAAAATATGTTCCGGAGGTTTTATGGAATATAGGGGAATCATCCCTTTTGTATCGATGGTTGTTATCACCAATATCCCGCCTTCTTTCAATACCCTCCCGATGCTATTCAGGACTTCTCTCGGAGATATCAGATGCTCTATCGTCCCGACGATAAAAACTGCGTCAAAAATATCAGATTCAAAATTTTCCAGCATGATATCTGTGGTAATATTTTTCAGCCCCAATTTATCTTTCGCGTATCCGCCTGCATAGCTGCTTACCTCGACCCCATAGAGGCCGTTTATGCCGGCTTTTTTGGCTTCGTCTAATAAAAACCCGAAAGCGCACCCTATATCCAGGACAGTCGCATTTCTTAAATCCTTGATTTTGCCGGCTGCATATAAAATGCTCCTTGCATTCCTCCTGTGATTCTTCTCATCGGTAATATAATCTTTATACCCCATCTGCGAGCCGGCATTGTTAAAATATTTCTGCCCGTAAAAAGCTCTGATGATCTCCTCGCTGACCCCTTCGACCCATATCAGCCCGCATGCGCTGCACCGATTGACTGAAAAATCGCCGGATTTTGCATTCGGCCCGGCCACGGGGGCCCTGCAGATATAACAATGCGTCTTCATGATATATGCCTTATGCCCGGCCTGCTCATTAATAATTTTACAAACTTCACTATCAATATGAAAAAAAGGAAGCATATAGCGGGAATTTTTTTCAGCAAGTCCGCGATCCGGTCTCCAGCGTTGAACCACCCGACACCTTTCTCGGGGTTGGCAAAGATGCTTTTCAATCTTTTAAAATCGAAGTAAAACACAAGATAGCTGTACAATATATCATTTCGTATTTCGCGCTCGGTATTCCCTTCGGGTACATACGAAAAAGGTATTTCTTTAAACGGATTTTCTATAAAAGAGGAGACGGAATTAAAATTCTCATACAGCCCCTGGATGAAAAGGCGCTTTTCTCCTTTGGCGATCTCATATAGTTCTGTGCCCGGATAAGGAGTCGCGTTATTATAGCGAACCATGTCAAGATCGAGGTCCCTGCTGAGCCGTAACGCGTCCTTACGATCTTCGTGCGTTTCGCCGGGTAAGCCGTAAATAAAGGTCGCGCTGACATGGAAACCGATATCCTTGGCCATCCCGACCGCCTCGATGCACTGCGCTACGGTTTCATCTTTCTTGATGGCCTTCATGATCCGTTCGGAAGCCGTCTCAATACCGAAGAAAATACTGCGGAAGCCCGCGGCGTAGAGGTCCTTCAATAAAGGATATGTAACATTATCACCTCGTGCCTGAAAATTGAATATCATGGCCTTGTCGAGGCCCCTCTTCTTTATCTCGCCTATTAAATCATAAACGCGCTCTTTACTGACCAGGAAATTATCATCGAGAAAAAGAACGCTTCTTTTCCCGTATTTAGCATGCAGCAATTCGAGATCATCGGCTATTTTTGCCGAAGAATGATACCGGTATTTCCTGCCGGTAGTTACTCTGTTACTGCAGAAAATACATCTATACGGGCAGCCGCGCGAACTGACGACAAAGCCAAGGTCGTATTTTTTTGGATCGAATATTTCGTAAGGAAATCGTGGATAATTATCGAGCGCTTCTACTTCTGCAGATACCGGATTGTTGAAGACCTTCTCTCCCTTACGATAAGAAAGCCCGTTTATACGAGAATAATCGCGCCCATTTTTGACGCACCGGTAAAGCTCGGCCAGAGGCCGTTCCCCTTCTCCCCGGATAACGATATCGATATGGCCGTAGGAAAGCGCTTCGTCGGGCATGGCGGTAGGATGTATGCCTCCGAACACTATTATAGAGTCCGGATATCGCTTACGCAGCTCGCCGGACAAAAGGATCGATTCTTTAAATGCCGCCGTAAGGACGCTGAAAGCAAAAATACGCGGGCCGCGCATTTTTGCCGCGCATGACGAGATCTTCCCGAGGGCATCCTTTTCGACCTGTTCATCCACAAGGTCGGCTTCAATGCCCTCTCGACGAAGATACGCAAGAAGACAAGCGGCGCCAACCGGGACATAGATAGGGAGGAATGGCTGGAATATCTTAAGAGCGTCCTTGGGCGAGGAATTGATCAGGATCATGTCAGATCCTTTTACCTAAAATTATTAATTTCATAAAAGCTAATGCCCTTGAAATAAAGAGCATGGCCGGGTTAGCCACATAGTACCGTGCATCGCGTAATATGATCTGTTTATTATTAAGGAGCCGCGTCAGCCGCACATCGATTATCTCTTTCGCGTTGTACCTGGAGAGGATCTCGCCTTCGGTCAGGCCTTCCGGCGCATCATTTAGCTCTCTCAACAATCTTATCCTCCTAGCAGTCTCTCCCAGATTTATAAAATGAAAATAGCAATATCCCATGGCAGAATATGTAGTTATATCTACAACGAGCGCGGGGATAAAATTTTTTACAGGGGCGCCTGCTGCCAGCACGATAAGGCTTTCAATGGCTCCTGCACTTAAAGCTCCGGTTGCAAAACCTGTAAATACGGACCGCAATAATTTGCGCCCTTTATCAAGCTTAAAAATGACTATCTGCACGATGACGTTTATCCCCAACGCTATTATCGGGCAAAAAAGATGCAGATAACGATAGTCCATCGCCTCTAACCGCCTTTTCCAAGATTTAATAATGAGCGATAAAATATAAAAGGCCGCACGAAGATAGACCCGGATGGGGAGATCCTGTATTTATCTTTATCCTTGTATATAAGCTTATCGTTCAACAGGTCTTCTATCCGCGGTTTTGTCAGAATTTCATCGGACATCATGTTTTCAAAATCCGTTTTGCGCATCCCCTGTTTTCCGTTCCTGGCTATTTCAAGGATCATGACGACGGACGGGCTCTCGGCCTCTATCGCGGAATAGGTGATCGCGTAAGACAGGGAAAGTGCTGTATAGAATAGTATTATTTGCAAATACTCTAAAAGATCGGATGGCGCTATCCTTTTCAGCTCCGCGTTAAAGAGCGAGCCGATCCATAGCAAGGCGAGAACCGTTACCAAAGCGCCCGCGAATATCCGGATGAGCCTTCTTATGCTTATCCTGGCCCCGGGCCGTCGCCAGATCATTAAATGCAGGGTGAACGCGACAAAAAAAATAGTCGAACCCCAGAATAGTATTTTCATGGATAACTCTTCTTCAAATAAAGTTCACATGCATCGGTAGACTGCCGGGCGACTCTGCAAGAAGATCGTTTCCTTTTTTCAGATCCCACAGAAATTCGTTCACCTTATGCTGAAGGCATAAAGACCCGCACATCGTCTTCGCGTCGAATTTTTCCGAAGCGAGAAGATCGATCACTTCCCAGTAGCGGTCACTACGCCATATATCTTTAAAGGAGGTATCCGCTATGTTGCCTATGTGGAATTTCTTATATTTTTTATTGAATAACATGCCGCATGGAGCGACAAGGCCCGACCCCGATAATTGCATTATCAGCGGGGGCCCGTAGCACTGTGAATATCTTCTTTTTCCTTCACTCAGTATCTTTGACCATTTTGCCTTTACAAGATAATTGCCCGAAGAAAGCTTTTCGGCCTCTTTTAAAACATCGGTCAGGCTATGATACTTGGCATAATCCACACCAAGGCTGCCATTCTCGTCATCACTGCAATGCTTTATAACGACGTAATCGGCGCCCAGCTCTTTCCCCATTTCGGCAAGGGGCACTACCTGGTCTGCAAGATCAGGCATAAGCACCATCTGCAGGCCTATCGTGACATCCAGGCCGCCCGACCTCTTTATCTTCACGCATTCTTTAACGATGTCGCGCACCTTATAGAAACAATCCTCTTTGCACCCCATGATCTGCGCGTAGCGGCCCGGTTCGGCCGCGGAAATGTTAAACCTCAGATATGTAAGCGCCGGTAAAATGTCCTCCAGTTTTTCGCTCTTTAACAGATAACCGTTCGTGCCAAGCGCCATGTCAAGGCCGTTCTTTTTGCCCCTCAATATAGCATCGTATAGATACGGGGAGCATGTGCTCTCCCCGTCGCTGACAAAGCTTATGGCCTTTACGCCTATCTCGGCCGCATCGTCAAGGAACCTGAATATTACGTCCTTGGTCATCTTCTTTTCGTCATTCGCCTGAAGCTGGCCATAGCAATAAACACACCGGTATGTGCACCTCCGGGTCAGGGCGCAATCTATGGTTATGGGGGCTATCCGCTCCCCCCTTAACCAGGCATTCACCCTATCCCTGTGCCATTGCAATTTATGGCCGTCTAAAATAAGCTTTTCCATAATACGCCGCTATTCCCTATCGTTACGCCTTAACCCTGTCAGAGAATCTTTCGAGAAACCGTGTTCATTATTCGCATTTTTTGTAAAATAGTGGTCCCTTACAAGCCTTATATAGCCCTTCACAACTTTCATAAAAGAAGGAAAGCTTACCGCCTTCGAGACTCCGTGTCTCCTGGAACCGAGCTTGTAAGGGACCTCGGCAAAAAGATATCCTTTCTTTACGGCCCTTATCAATATATCCGTCTGGAAGAAGAAGCTCTTGTTCCTATACGGCAGGTCCTGCAGTATCGATTTTCGATACAGCACGGTCCCGTTCGTATAATTGAAATTGACCAGAAATGTGCTGTTTATGATAAAACGGTAAATAAAGGAGAGCGCGTTCCTGAATAATGACCTCGACTCCCTGTTGAACAAGAACGGTATGACCATATCGACATGCTCGAGTAGTTTATAATAGCGGAGTATTTCCCCGGGGTCATTTTCATTGTCTCCGGGAAGCATTACAACTATATCTCCGCGGGCGGCATCTACTCCTTCCCAAAAAGAAGCGCCGATACCCTGAGGGCTGTCGTGCCTTATCGTTCTTACGCGGTTCTCCTTGCCGATAACATCTTTTACAAGCTCTCCGGTCTTATCGCTGCTACCGTCATTGATAACGACTATCTCTCCGTTTATGCCGAAATCCCTGAATGATTCGAGCACGGCATTGATCGCCGACAGGATATTCTTCTCTTCGTCAAGGGCCGGCATTACTACGGTGATATCTAATATTTTTTCATCCATGGATATCAAACCCTCAAGTATCCCGCTTTATCATCGGTTATCCATTCTTTAACTAATTTATGGAAATCTCTTTTATCCGTATACGGGTCATAGATCTTCATATTGATCAATCTCATCAATGCAATATCATCGGCCGCACAGCAGTGTGACGGCCCCAGGAACTTGAAGTAGTCATTGACTCCCGTAGAAATAAATTTAACATTCAACCCCTGCAGGACAACATCATTGCGCATCTGCTCGAGCGCCCTATAAACAAGGAAATTTACTATCGAATAGACTATGGGCACAAGTCCGCTTGAGCTCATACCGGCGGCTATTCCGACAGTGCCCTGCTCCATGACACCGCAGTTGATGACTCTTGCCGGGAATTCTTTCTTGAGTTGGTCGGTGACGCCGAATCCCATGTCGCAGACCAAAAGATAGAGCCGCTTATCTTTTCGAAAATAAGGCGGGAGGATGTTACCTATCTCTCTTCTATAGTTAGTATCCATAGTCATAGCTTCTTCCTAAGCATAACTCTTCTTTCGTGGGAATGCGAAAATGAAATTTGGGGACATCCTCCATGCATTTAAGGCCAAAACCTTTTGTCGTTTGCGCAACGATAACCTTGGGAACGGTGCCGGACGCTATCTTGGCGGATCCTATTACCTTTGCCAGCTTAGCTACATCATGGCCGGGGCATATCACAGGAGACAACCCAAATCCTTTTAATTTCCGGATTTTATCCTTTACCTGTATGTCCATAATATTAACGATAAAGTCCATGGCCTGAAGCCGGTTTTCATCTATTATTATAGTAAGATTATTCAATCTATGTTTAACCGCGAACTGCATCGCTTCCCAGGTAGTGCCTTCCTGCATCTCTCCGTCGCCGATAATGCAGAAAGTATGGTATTTCTTTTTCCGCAATTTTGCGCTCAACGCGACACCGACAGCTATGGGTAGTCCGTGGCCGAGAGAACCGGAGCTTGCTTCAATCCCGTATTCGGGCCTTTTCTCCGAACAACCGGAAAGTGTACTCTTACAGGTATAGAACTTTCTCCATTCTTCTTTCGGCATATTATCCAGATCGGCTAATATTGCATATAGAGCATAACAACCATGGGCTTTTGAAAATATAAGCCTGTCTCTCTTGTCCCACGCAGGGTTTCTTGGCTTATGCGACATAGAATTATAATAGAGCGCTACAAGTATATCGACGCATGACAGAGACGGTGCTATATGTCCGGCATTATTCTGTACGGCGACATTGATTACTTCCGCCCTGATCTGGTCTGCTTTCCTCTTAAGGTCTTTTGTATTCAGCGCCATATTGCCCTGCTCATCTCTTACGTTTACTGAAATCTTTAACGCGATTGATAATCTCTCCGGTATTTATCTTCTCCATACATCTCTTGCCGGATACGCATTCTATACTGTAACACGGCATATGCTCACATTTCCCGTTGGCTCGTACCACTTTGCTGTTTCCGTAGAAACATATCTCCTTCGAATCTGTCGGGCCGAACAGCCCTATGACATTCTTTTTAAGGGCAAACGCTATATGAAGACCCAGGCTGTCGTTCGAGACCAGTATCCTGCAGGAATTTATCCAATCCATATACGCATAGATGTCATCGACTCCCTGCTGCCAGGATACTTTGTAGCCCTCTTTGACAAGCCCTTTTTCCAATTCCCGCCATTTTTCTATAGGCATGGCCTTGTGCGGCCATTTTGAGCCTACGGTGTAGTTCAATCCTACATCGCACGTTTTCCCCGCTTTAGGTTTATAGCCGATTATATATTCCTGCCCCTTCCACTCGGAGCCCATCATCTCGATCAGGATCTTCTGCCAGCAATCTCTGGATTTGCCTGTCTTTTTATTTTTTATATAGTCGATAAAATCGAGACCGTGCTCGTAAGCATGATAGGTGCCGTTTATGCCGTCGAACCTGAAACCGTATTTCACCCATGCGTCGATGATGTCCGAAAGCGCGCATACGCCCGGTATCTTTTCGAGGTTTATAAGCACATCGAATTTCTCTTTCATCAACTGGAACGGCACGAACTCATCCCAGACGAGGATGCGATCGATAAGCGGATTACCCCGCAGAAGCCCTTCAGCCTGCCTGTCGACAAGCCACGTTATCCTGGAATCAGGATACTTCTCTTTAAGCGCCCACAGTATCGGCGTTGTCCTTAAAACGTCACCGAGGCTGGGTATCCTGGTGATCTCCGAGTCAAGAGTTTCCGAATATCCCAGCTTCATGATAAGTATCTTTGTAAACATAAGAATTCCCTTTCTATATAAAATTTATATGCTCCGGCCTATTTTCTAAAAATTCCAAAAATTCGTTCACCCTCGCCATCCTGCAGTTGACCCTGCATTCCTTATCCACAGGCAGTCTCTTCGAAGCATAGGCTATCGACTCTTTCCGCGGCTTGCCGAAAAGTATGTCACGCATCTTCTGGTCATGGATGTTGCCTACCTTGAACCTCTCATCCCCGATGAATACACTGCAGGTATAGAAATCCCCTTTCGATGATACATACCCCCAGAACGGCAGGGCCCGGCAATGTTTGAAAGCTTTTTTCCTGCCGGCATACCTTTCCATGGAAAGGTCCCTGAAGATTATACTCATTTTGGATCTCTTGAACCTATTGGCTACCTGCCGTATATGTCCGGCGGTCTTTTCCGTATAAAAGACATCCCGCTTATTTATCATCTGGGGATGGAGCGAATACGGTTTTATGCTGAAATAATCTACCCCTATCTTAGAAAATAAGTTAATCGCCTTACCGAGACTCTTAAGATTCTCTTCGATCGCAAGAAATTGGACACCTATCGTCACGTCAAGCCGCAGGTCTCTTTTGACCTTTACCGCATCCTCTATGCTCCTGATGGTTTTTTTAAATGCGTTTTCGCTGACTTTATGCACCTTTGAATAACTTTTGGCATCGCCTGCATCGACACTGAATCTTATCCATGTGAGATACGGCAGCAGTTCTTTCCATATCCTATAATTACCCAGGGTCCCGTTGGTAGTAAGCGAGACATCCATGCCGGAACGTTTAGCGGTGCGGATGAATACCTTCAGGTCTTTGTGAAGCAGGGGTTCGCCCTCGCCCGCGAACATTACCCCCCTGACACCGAGCGACCCCATCTCTTTAAGCCTCTTACAAAAAATCTCCGTGTCGAGCGAAAAATCCTTGTCGCGTACAAAATCTATGGCGCAGAATAGACATTTATGATTACACAGCGACACCGGACTGACCTCGACGTAGACCGGCGCTATCGGCTTACCCTTCTCCCAGTCAGCCACCTTATCCAGGTGCCAGAATAATTTGTGGCCGTCTATAAGATACTTATCCAACTTTATCACCTTTTATGTTTTTTATCTCGACACTTGTATGTCCGAATATCTGGAACCTGTTGGTCTTGACCTTTACATCACACGGGTTGCATTTTCCGTAATATCGGCATTCTTTAAATAATCCTGTGTCTGCCTCCGTGAAATCTTCATCGAGAATATGGCCGATCGGGTCCCTGCCGCTATACAGATCCGCATGGCATCTGTAGACATCCCCGCTCGGACCGACGATGATTTCCGTAGTCTTGCACTCGCAGGTTCCGATCGCCTTCCCGCCGACAGAGCCTTCATACTTATATGTGCCATAGAGCGCTCCGTTCCATTCTCCAAGGAACTCTTTGGTCCTGAAATCGATGCCGAGTTTTATGCACTTTTCCTGAACTTTCAGGATATGTTCTTTCTTCTCCTGGCCCGGATGCAAAACGCTGTATATGCCTATCCTGAAACCGGCGTCTTGAAGCTTCATCGTCTTCCCGATCAAGCCTTCTATATCGTGCTGGCCCGGATGATATGATGCCCTTATTGCCGCATACGGCGCATCCCTTCTGAATCGCCATACCGGCACTTTCTTAATAAATTCATCAACGTCAAAAGACATATTTGTAAGAAGGTCCATCTTTATCGATTCTTTGACTTCATTTACGATATCATAAAACCCTTTATAGAGCGTGGGCTCTCCGCCCTGCAGCGTCAATGGCAGATCGCCTCTCAAAACAAGCCTGTCGGCGGCGGTTATCCACTCTTTCGGAGTCATGCTTTTCTTATTCGCATACCCGGGCTTTTTATCCGCGCTGTAAAGATTGATACAGTACGGACAGTGAAGGTTGCAGGCCAGCGTAAGAAAAAAGGCTGCATAATTCTGCTCCTGCCTTATATTTATCGGACTTAATTCTCTCATGATTTCCCCAGCCGCGACTTGATGTCTCAATTCATATCCCGGTTAAATACCATCTGCGTGATAAATCCGTAAAATTCTGCCGGCCTCGCTTTATGAGATATATCGATCCTGCTGCTATTATCATGCAGAAAAGCCTGCATCTTTTTACTGGATCGGACCGGCAATTCATTGCCCAGCAGTGATAATATTTTGCCACGATCGCTTTCAATAAATCCAATTTGCGAAATGGAGGCGTCGCTTTCTTTAACGTTTCCGAGTCCATGCTCTAAATACGCCTTATAGAAAAGGCATTTGATATAGGCGTTCATCTCGCTTGCGATAAGAGGCGAAAGATACCTGACCTTTGACGCGTGGATGCCACCCTTGCCGGAATCGTTGTGATCATTAATGATGTCATCAGTCCAGCTTTTCAGATCGCTTCCCCTTGTAATCCACGCCAGGTCTTTCAGGTCGTATTTTGAAAGGACATAATTAAGCAGGAACGGCCTTATTTCGGCGGCTTTTGTAAATAGCGCGTAAGCCTTGTCCTCATTTCCCGATACCAATTCTTTTACCGCTTCATCGCTATATGCTCCGAATTTATCGATATTTGAACCTGCCGCATTGTATATCCCGGTCTCTTTTATCTCATAAGTAAACTTCCCTGCTGCGCGGCCCGGCTGGTTAATATTGATATCGAGCATCGACTCGTCATCGAGCGTTTGCGCAAACACATACCGGAATGGGTCGATGTTTAAATGCTCATCCAGCTCAGGCGACCAGAATTCGGCTTTATCGTAACTTGGCATGGACGCAACGCCTTTCACGTAAATATTCTTTGCCTCAATACGTCTGCCGTCGTTAGAATCTTTCATATCGTTTTTGATAATATCCGCCGCCTTGATATAATCGTATATCAAGAATGTATTTGCCAGCTTCCCCCTGAACATCTCCAACCTTATCGCAAGAATATTCGGAAGACAAAGCCCTGCAAAGACCAAAAGCAGTATGATATCCTTCATATTATCTCTCAACCGAACCCTGCTCATGATAACGTCGTATAGATATATAAATGCGCTGCAGAACATGGCTGAAAAGAACGGGGTGATAAAAAGAAAATGGCGCGAATAAAGAAACGTGGTCGGTATCCGCGCGTAACGTAAATCGGCAATATAAAATATCAGTAATACTATGAGACCTTTGTGCTTCAAAAAATACTTTTTCACGAATATTATAAGAAGGAACAGCACTATCAGGTAGGCGATGGGGTTACTTTGCGTAGGTATGATATGGTACGGTCTGGTCGAATCGGTCGATAATGCCGCCTTGAGCGGGGAGAGAAAATCTACGAACATAACAACGAGCGGGCGGATGAGGTTATGCGCAGACAAAGATTCGGATAGCTTTATTTTGCTTGGGGTCATCAGGTCGGGCCTGCCCAATACAGTAATAAAAACTATGAGGTACAAAACGATCGACATTATGAACAAGGCCTTCAAGGCCCTGCCCAGCCGATATCTGCTGTATAGCTGAAGAAGGACTCTGAATATAAGCAACAAACTTATACCAAGTATAAAGATTATAGGAAACGACATTATGCTGTTTGACGGTTGCCAATCAAACCCCAGATGAAGGAAGGTCGCGAGATGCAGGAATCCGTAATAGAGCAATCTTATCAGAGGATAGCCTAAATATGTTATAAAAAACGGCAGCCATGTATCATATTTTTTTATTCTATCCTGCCCGTCCTTTGCGGATATTAAAATATGGGCAAGGATTCCGACCGGTAATAGAAAAATGGTTGTCTGGCAAAGAGATGCCAGGAAATTCACGCAAATAGTGATCCAGAATAGCAGTTTCCAGTTTCGACCGTCGGTGATTCTTTTAGTTATATCGAAATAGAGGTTCAGGATGAGCAGGCTGAAGAGCATCACGAAGAAATGGTGAGCCGCCATCGGGAAGATATAATAGTTGGAATGGATAAACATCGTCAGATATATCAATGCCGAAAAGAATGCTATTCTGAAGCCCAGGTCCAATTTTCGCAAAAGAGCGTATAGTAAAAATGCGCATGAAAAATGGACTACGAGAGCCGTAAAAATAAACCATTTTGTCTGAATGCCAAAAATGGTCAGCACCAGCAATATGTAGGTGTTCATCCACGGGTCCCCCTGGTGTGTGGGGTTGGGATCGAAAAGGAACATCTTCAGATTTTCAAAAAAGGAATGCCCCTGCGTGATATTCAACATTACCGGGATCATGAACCAGAGGTCCTGTTCATGGAACATCGCCTGTATCGGCTGATACAGCAGCACCAGGAATACGATAGATAAAATAATAGCGGTGCAGATGTAAAAAATCTTAGACGGCATGTTTTACGTATCCTTTATAAAGATCGCGCAAGCCTGTTTCGAGATCGACCTTCGCCCTCCATCCGATAGATCGTAATCGGGTTATGTCGAGTAATTTTTTGGCCGCGCCATCCGGCCTGGTCCTGTCAAAATAGATCTTGCCTTTAAAATTTATTATATCCTTTAAAAGACCCGCCAATTCACCGATGGAAATATCCGCTCCGCTTCCTATATTAAGGATGCTCAGGCTGCCCGGCTTCCGCATAACAAAAAGAGCCGCGTCTGCCAGGTCATCTACATGAATAAATTCACGCCGCGCCTTGCCCGAACCCCAGACAGTAACCTTGGGTTGATTATTTATCTTGGCCGTGTGGAGCTTGCGGATGAGCGCCGGTATCACATGGGAAGTTTCAGGGTTAAAATTATCGCCCGGGCCATATGCGGTAGCCGGTATCGTGCAGGCAAAATCAGTCCCGTATTGCCGGTTATAATATTGGCACATCTTCATTCCCGCGATCTTTGCGATCGCAAACGCTTCGCTGGTAGGCTCTAAAGGCCCTCCTAAAATATACTCTTCTTTCATCGGCTGCGGGCAATTTTTCGGATAGGCGCAGGAACTTGCCATGAATAGAAGCTTCTTTACCCCTGCTTTATAAGCGGAGTGTATCACGTTGAGCTCCGCCTGAAGGTTGTCATAAATAAATTCCGCGGGATGATTTAAATTAGCGGCGATCCCCCCGGATCTGACATCCATGAAAAATACGTAGTCCGGTCTATTCTTTTTAAAAAAGCGTTCAACGATACCCTGGCTCATCAATCCTTCCAGCGGCATGGCAAGGATCGTCTTATAGCCGTCGGCCTTAAGACGCGTTGAGAGGGCATGACCCGTTAAACTGTCCCGGCCTATTATCAGTATTTTTGAGCCTTTTTTCATAAGATCATCGTCCCGACTTTTTATCCAGAAATTCAGCGATGCGACCAAGGAAATGGTCGAGATGCCGTTTCGTCAGGTCCTGGTGGACGCCCACATGAAACCCGTTATTGCCTATATATTCGGCGTTCGGAAAATCGCCTTCTTTATATCCCAGATATTCGAAGCCGGCGCATTGCGTGGGCATCGAGGAGAAGAGCGTGCGCGTCTCGATGCCGCTCGCCTCGAGATAACCGACGATCTCGTTCCTTCCGAATCCGGCATTCTCCTGCACAATGACCGGAAACGCATGAGGCCCGATCCTCTCGTAACTTTCTTCATCGATGCTTAAAAGGTAAGGGCGGAATTTCCTGAACTCTTTCATCAGGTATTTAAGATTCGCCCGCCGCGCCTCGACTATTTTCCCGTACTCATCGATATTCCCGAGCCCTACCGCCGCTTCAAGCTCATTCATCTTGCTCGAATAACCTATCCTCTCAAAAACGAATCTTATATCGTCCTTCGCGGCGCCTTTAAATCTCTTCGGGCAATATCCGGAAGATACGTTCAATACGCATCTTTCGCATTTACAGGCCCTGCCGTGAGACCTCAAGGATCTCAGTATGCCGGCAAACCGGGCGTTATTCGTTACCACCACGCCGCCTTCTATCGTCGTTATGATGTGGGCTACATAAAGGCTGAACGCGGCCATATCTCCCAGCGTGCCTATCTTCCGGCCTTTATATTTCGCGCCATGGGCTTCCGCGGCATCTTCGATGACAAATAACTTATGCCTTTTCGCTATCTTGTTTATCTCGTCCATTGCGGCCGGCTTGCCCATAAGATGGACCGGCATTATCGCCCTCGTTTTCCCGGTTATGGCCTTCTCTATTTTAAGCGGATCGATATTGAGCGTACCCCTGTCTATGTCTACGAAGACCGGATTAAATCCGGCCTGGAGAACGGAATTCCCCGTAGCGACAAAAGAGAGCGCCGGGACTATAATATCGTCGTTCCGCTCGGCGCCGAGATCGTACAATACCGCCAGCGCCAGGGCGTCGGCATCCGTCCCGGAACTTAAAGCCACGGCCTCTTTAACGCCGATAAGACCGGCGAATCTCTTCTCGAATTCACGGACGTATTTTCCGCCGGAGACCCTGTTCGAGTCCAGGATATCTTTTATCAGCCTTTTGGACCTGTCGCTTATGGATATGGTCCCAAACGTTACCTTAAAGGCGCTTCTCGCGTTTCTTTTTTTAATCACCCAATAATCTCCTGCTCAATTTATACTTAAGCATATCCCCGATCTCGCTTAAAATCTCTTCCCCGAATTTCGCGCTCATCATGTCCCGGTACTCTTTGCTGCCGTAAAATTCGTTGAATGCGCGGTCCCTGAATTTCAAAACCTCTTCGGCTCGCAGGTGTCTTGTCGGCAGAGGCTTCGTCTCATAACTGAATTGCGAATAACCCTCCCACGATCCCGGCAGATCCCGGGGGTCGGTCTCGTCATAAAGCCGCGATCCGGGATAAGCCATGCAGACATAAAAATTCGTGTATTCACAATTAAGGTTTTTTGCCATGTCCAAAGTCTCGGTCATCGTTTCGATGTCATCGCCGGGCAAGCCGAAGATAAAATTACCAATTATGCTGATATCCGATCCCCTGATCATCTTGACGGCATTTAACACCTCTTTGTTTCCAAACCTTCCTTTTGTCACGCCGTCTCTTATCTTTTTACTGCCCGATTCGAAACCCAGGCCTAACCAGTTTATGCCGGCCTTCTTCATCTTACCGACCATATTTTCCGTAAGGGTATCGACCCTGGCATAGGCCCATATATTCAGGTCATACCCGCGTTCCGTGATCAAATCGCATATCTTATTGACATGCGACTCCTTAAAAGCGAACATCTCATCTATTATTTTTATATTTTTGATGCCGTAATTATTCACAAGATAAGCGATATCCTCTATTACCAGATGAGGGTCCCTCTGCCGTATTTTATGGATCCCGAACAAGGCGTTGATACAGCAGAAAGAACAGCTGTAAGGACATCCCAGGCTTGTGTAGATCACCCCATACGGCTGGCGCACTCTTCCATTGGTCCAGCCGTGCCAATTATGCGCCCTGTAATTCCGCATCGGCAGGAGATCGAAAGCCGGGACCGGTAATTTGTCCGGGTCGACAAGCTCTGCCATCGGGTTATTTTTGATTTCTCCGGCGCACCTGTACCACAACCCCTCGATCTCTTTATTCTCGTGATTCTTAAGCAATCCTGCCAGGGTATGAAAACCCTCCCCCTGACAAACCATATCAACAGGCTCTTCCCGCATCGTCCTCTCCGGAAGCGAGGAAGGGTGCAGGCCCATCAGGATAGTGGGGATAGTCATGCCTGACTCTTTGATCTTGTCCGATATTACCCTGACCCCGACCATATTCATGGTAGAAGCAGAGGGATTCGTACCGGAAACCGTTATAGCTATAAGGCGGGGCCTGGTTTCGATGAGCAAAGGCGCCAGCATTTCCGGCTCTATCTCCATATCGACAATCTTTACACTGAAACCCGCCTCACGCACAAACGCGGCAAGCATAGCCGCCCAGATAGGCGGTTCCAGCCCGGACAGGACCTTGCTCAGATCACCGTACAATTTCCTCTGGCTTCCGGGTTTTACTATCAGAAGATCTATGGGCTTAGTCTGCATTTTCAAAAAGTTTCCGTGCCTGCATATACCTTTCCGGCGTTCCTATGTCCGTAAGCTTACCTCTTACGGCATAACCGTAAAATTTCTTTCCGACAAGTTTAGGAAAGATATCGTACTCCAACGATACCTTTTCGCCGGACTTAATGATGTCAAAGACAATTCTGTTCAGAAGATAAACGCCGGCGTTGATATAAGCGGTCTTACCGGATTTTGCTTTTTCATTAAAAAGCGTTATCTTTCCCCGCGCATCCATGCTGACGATGCCGCCATCCCGATTCCCGGGCGACCTGACCACGGCGACGGAATATGATGATCTTTTATCAAGATGAAATTTGGCCAATCCCCGATAATCCAGCTCACAAAATGAATCTCCGTTCACGACAATGAAAGGATCGCTCCTGATCACCGATTCCGCATTTTTAATAGCCCCGCCGGTACCGAGCGGCTTGTCTTCAGGCACGGCCAAGATCCCGGAAGAACCGGATTTCGTGCGGTAATAGCCCGTTATTACATCACCTTTATAACCGACGCAAAGGATGAAGCGTTGAAATCCGCAAGCCCGCAAATATCCTATCAGGATATCCAGAAACGGCCTGCCGCCCATATCTGCCATGGGCTTGGGCCTGTCATTGACGATGCCTTTAAGCCGCTCCCCCCTGCCGCCGCACAATATGACAACATCTAACCTCGAGAGGTCGAACTCGTTCATTTGCTTCTTTCAAGCGACCCGGTAGGGTCATAAAAAATTATCTGGCTTCCGAAATTTTCGAACTTGAACGGTACATTCAAAAGATGCCCGAGGCTTTTTTTGATCTTGCGATGCGCGCCGGGCTCTGCAAAAAACAGGATAAACCCTCCGCCGCCCGCCCCCAGCAGCTTCCCTCCGATAGCCCCGGCCTTTACGGCAGAATAATATATATCGTCTATCGCCGGCGTCGTGATCAATTTTGACAATCTTTTTTTTATCTGCCAGCTTTCGTTCAGAAGCCTTCCGAATTTCGCAATATCCCTAGACCCTTTAACTATATCTATCGCTTCCTGGACCATATCGAACATCTCATTCAATTCGCTCTTATTGTGCGGTATCCTCTTTACCTGCTCCCTGGCTATTTCCGAAGCATAACGCGAGATCCCGGTAAAAAAGAGAAGGAGGTGGTCCTGCAGCAGGTTAAGCCTTTTCTGGTTTATCGTCACGGGATGGATCTTGAATCGGTGGTCGCCGTTAAACTCTATCAGATTGAAACCGCCATAGGCGGCGCAGATCTGGTCCTGCGAGCCTACGTTTTCTTTCAGCATGTCCTGTTCAATATGGATAGCGTCCTTGGCCAATTCCATCTTTGATACTATATTGCCTTTAAGCCCGTTTAAGGCGTTAAGCAGGCCCACGGTGAATGAAGAGCTCGATCCCAGGCCTGTTCTTGCCGGCAGGTCTCCGTCGTGGTGTATCTCGACGCCCTCCTTTATCTTCATGAGGGTAAGGCAGGCCCTGACGGAAGGATGCTGTATCTCGGACGTCTTCTTGACCTGCTCCATCTTAGAATATATTATCCTCGACTTATGCTCAAAGAACGGAGGCAGATAACGGCAGGATATATAACAATACTTGTTTATCGTGGTGGCAAAGACAGAGCCGCGGTTTTCCCTGTACCATGCGGGATAATCTGTTCCGCCCCCGAAAAACGAGATGCGAAAGGGTGTTCTGCTTATTATCATTCTTCACCTCATATGTTCGTGAATTGATTTCTGTTTATGATCCGGTATCCCTTGATCAGCTCCGCGATGCCGGACCGGACAGAGTGATCCGGCCTGTATCCCGTCCTCTCGATCTTTTCATTGCTGACAATGTAATCTCTCTTGTCCGGGTCTTCTCCTACTTTTGCTTCCGTAAAATAAAAATCGGGCACCTGTTTCTTGATCTCCCCGCACAGTTCCCGCTTGCTCAAGTTTGCGTCGCTCAGGCCCACATTATACGGCTCACCCTTTATCCGGTCGAAATTATTCAGACAATGGATAAAGGCCTTTGCCACATCACGGACATGTATAAAATTCCTCTTTGCATGGGCCTCAAAGAGAACTATAAAACGGTCATTTACGGCGCGATAGACAAAATCGTTGACCAGAAGGTCCAGCCTCATCCTTGGGCTCATCCCGAACGCAGTAGCGAGCCTTAAGGTAATAGAGCCTCCCGAGTCCAGCAGGGCCTTCTCCGCTTCGATCTTCAGCTTGCCATAAAGAGAGACTGGCTTCAGGGGTGTCTCCTCGGTGCAAAAGACCCCCTTTTGGCCTATTCCATAACCGCTGTTGGTGGTGGGATAGATGATCATCTGTTTTTTGCTGCGCAAATCCAATATCATCTTTACCGCATCCACTATGATGCTTTTGGCTTCAAAGGGATTTTTCCGGCAGAGCGGAGCCCCTGTAAGGCAAGCCAAAGGAAAGATCGCATCCGCTTTTTTTAAGCATTTAGAGATCAGGTCTTTATCGCGCGCGTCTGCGCGGAATATGGTCAATTTTTTATCATTGCAGCAATCCAGTAACGGGGTCTGGTTATACATGAAATTGTCTACAGCGATGACCTCAAAGCCTTCCTTCAATAATTCCGGCACCAGGATGGCTCCGATATAACCGGCCGCGCCGGTAACTAATATTTTCATTTCTTTACGAGCTCCTTTACTTTATTTATAATATCGTCCTTACCGGGATAGAAAGACTCCTCCAGAACATAACTGCCCGGGACCGGCACATCCGGCCATGCGACTATCTTGACAGCCGACTTAAGATATTTGAATCCTTTCTGCGCGACCATCGAAGCGATCTCGGAGGCCGCTCCGCACGTTTTCCAGTCGGTGTCGGCGATCACCAGCCGCCCCGTCTTTTTGACGGATTCCAGGATGATCTTCTCGTCAAGCGGTTTCAATGTTCTAGGATCGATCACCTCTGCGCTGCAGCCTTCCTCCTGCAACTCTTCTGCCGCCCTTAAAGCTTCGATAACCATATAGGAGATCCCGACGATAGTCACGTCTTTCCCTTTGCGGCGGACTATCCCTTTACCAAGAGGAATGGCATATAATTCTTCGGGAACATGGCTCCTGTGCTTAAATAACCAGCGGTGTTCTATAAAAATGACAGGATTCCCGTCGGCGATGCTGGCAGTCAACAGCCCCTTAGCGTCATATGCCGTGCTCGGCATGACAAGGCGCAGACCCGGGACGTGCATGAATAATCCGTGAAGAGACTGGGAATGCTGCGCGGCAGAACCCCACCCCCTGCCTATGACTGCGATCATTACCAGCGGGACGCGCGCTTCACCGGCGAACATATAGCTATACTTGGATGCGTGATTGACGATCTGGTCCATCGCCAGCAATAAGAAATCCGGCCTGTTATGCAAATAGACCGGCCTCGTTCCCGTAATGGCCGCGCCTACCCCTATCCCGGTAAGGGCGTTCTCGGACAATGGCGTGTCGAAGACCCTTTCGGAGCCAAATTTCTTCTGAAGGCCCAGCGTCATGCCGAACATCCCCGAAGGATCGTCTACACCCTGGCCCATCACAAAGACCTGCTTATCCATACCAAGCGCCTGGTCGAGGGTCTCCTTCAGGGCTTCGGGCACGGTCAGCTTTCTTGCGTCCCTGCCCGCATGTTCATCAAAATCCGGTTCCTGTTTTTCAATAAGAATTTTTGTCCAAGGCATTTTATTTACCCGAATAAATATTTTTCAAGCTCTTCTTTCTTCGGCAAAGGGGATCTTTCGGCAAATTCAAAAGCCCCCGAGATATCCTTATCTATCGTTTCCCTGATCGCTTTTATCTCAAGCGCCGTCAAGGTCTTATTTTTGATAAGGGCATCTTCAAAATTTTTAAGCGGGTCTTTAGCCATCCACTCCCCCCACTCATCCTGCTTCCTGTAATAATCCTTTTGCGGATCCCCGGCGCCTGCATGACCTCTCCATCGGTATGCCCTGCATTCTAAAAATGAAGGGCCCCTCCCGGAACGGGCGTTATCTACAGCTTTTTTCGACGCGTCATAGACCTCCATAACATCCGATCCGTCGATCCGGCACGAAGGTATATCGAACGCCCTGGGTCTTGAGGATATATCGCTGTTCGCCTGCCTTGCGCTCTGGTGCGAACATACGGAATAAAAATTATTTTCACATACATAGACAACCGGTAATTTTTTCAGCGCTGCGAAATTCATGCTTTCGAACAGGACGCCCTCTTCAGAAGCGGCATCGCCGAAAAAAACAACGGATACCCTCTTGTCTTTACGTAAAATCGAGCTTAAGGCCGCGCCTGTCGCGATCGGTATGCTGCCCCCTACAATGGAGGAGCTTCCCATAAACCCCACGGACGTATCTATCAGATGCATGGAGCCGCCCCGTCCCTTAGAACAGCCCGTCTCCCTGCAAAATAATTCGCTTATCATGGCTTTAAGGTCGCCGCCCTTAGCTATATAATGACCGTGCCCGCGGTGATTGCTGAAGACATAATCGTCTTTGGTCAAATTTGCGCAAACGCCGGCCGGCACCGCCTCCTGCCCGATACATAAATGGATGGGCGTTTTCATCTCATCCTGCGGATAGAGCTCTTCTATCTTAAGCTCTACAAGCCTGATGCGCAGTATGACGGCATACATCGCCTGTAATTCCTTTTTGGATAAACTCGTCATAGTGTGTCTCCGAAAACGGCCTTCTTCATCTTATAGAATGTGCAATATATCTTACGGCCATCCTGCATCGAAAAAGAAAAGAAGCTTTTCTTAAGTAGAGCTTCATCATATTAAAAGCGTAAAATATGGTATATGAAGATTTCAGCAAAAACGACGGCAGGTGAAATAAGGCATTGCGCATATGTCTATTAAAAAACGCCGCCGGGAATTTTACAAATACCGGAAACAGGCACATCAGTTTTTGGATCGCCCTGTTCTGGGCAGGGCTGATATTCAAAACAGATGTCGTAAAAAAATCATTCGGCAGCTTTTTTCCCTGCGGATCATAATACCCCTTGTCGATGGCATACTTCGTCAGGGCCAACCCGGGAAATGGCACAAAAATGTTGGCCAATCCTAACGAAGGCCCGGCCCTTATATTCAACTCTACGGTCTTCAGCATCTGATCAAAATTCTCCCCGGGCAAGCCGATGATATTGCCTATCCGGTAAGGGATTTTGTACTTTGTCAACATATCCGACGTGTTCAATATTTGTTCTTCGCTCATTCCCCGTTTCAAAACTGTGTTCCGCAAAAAATCATCACCGGATTCTATGCTCCAGTTTACGCCGACGCAGCGGCTCCGGCTTAACGCTTTGGCGATCTCCTCGTCGACCAGATTAGCCCTCACGTTGCATGTGTAAGAAAGTCCGCTTGTTTCACCCGGGAACCGCTCGCTGAACTCCATAAACCATTTCTTATCAAGAATGAACGTATCGTCGTTGAATACGACATTCAACAAACGATATTTCTTTTGAACGAGTCGGATCTCTTCCAATAAATAATCAACGCTCTTCTTGCGTATAGCCGCGCCGTAGCCTTTAAAGATTTCTCTGAATTTTTGATTGAAACAATACGCGCAGTCGTAGGGACAGCCCCGACCCGAAAGAAACTGCTTCGAGGACATATCCCTGACGATGGGGTCCCGGCGGTAAATCACATCCCTGTCGGGAAACGGTAATTTATCCAGCACCGCCAATGGATAGAATTCGGCCGGCGCATCCTCTCCCCGGCAAAAGATATTCTTATTGCCCCGGAACCCGCCGTTGATAAAATCCACCAATGCCAGCTCCCCCTCGCCTACGCATGCGGCGTCGATAGAAGAATTCTCGAGACATTTCCAGTCAAATGTCGGCCCCGGCCCGCCGATGACCGATCTCACTTTAAAACTTCCTTTTACCATCCTGTCAAATTCAGAATATACGCTCAGGGCCGACGAAAAAGAAGAATATAATAAAAGATCCGGCCTTATTTTCGCTATCCCGGATAACGCCTTTTTAAAGTTCGTCTCTTTGATATAATGGACCTCTATGCCGCGCTCCTTCATGCAGCTTGAAAGCTGGTAAATACCATGAAGATCGAAGATATCCGCAAGAAGATCGACGAACATGACTCTCGGCACGAACAGCCAGCTCCTCTTTTAACTTTTTACCTGATTAGCGCCAAACGAATATCTCGTAAAGTATCTGCGCCAGCATTACCGACCCTGACTTAAACGGTCTCATCTTTCTCTCGCCGTATATCCGGGACGGTTCATCCCCCGGTATCTCGGCAACTTTTAACTTTCTCTTTGCGCAGCGGATCGAAAGCTGCGGCTCCCATCCTATAAGTATCCCCGCCCTCTCTGCCGCCTCTATGAATTTTGCGTCTTTATTCATATCCAGTTTATTGATGAGATCTGTCTTATAGGCGCGGAATATGACGAGGGCGTCGCAGTAACGCGCTTTGAAGAGGATATTGATCATCGTAGTAAACATCCAATTGCCGAATCTCGTCAGCCAATCATCGTCAAAACTTTTCGCGCCTTTCATATATCGCGAAACTATGACCATATCGTACCCCTGCCTCATCTTCTCTATGAGAGGCGGGATAAGCTCCGGGATAGAGTTCCCGTCGGGACTGAAGGTGATGACTATATCGCCTTCGACCATCTCCCACATCTCCCTTAAGCCCTGCCTCAAGCCCTTCCCTTTTTGCACATAAATGCTATACCCGTTCGATTTTGCGTATTCGATAGTCCCGTCTGTGGAGCCGCCGTCCACGATTATGATCTGGTCATACCATTCCTTCTTTATCCTTGGCATGATCTCCCGCATGCCGCCCAATTCGTTAAGCGTCGGTAAAATTAATGTCGTTTTCATTTCAGCACCATATGACCTTTGTAAAATATATTCCTCCGTAAATATCTTATCAATGCGAGGTCCGGCGAATAACCGTAAAGTCTATGTTTGAGCCTGAAGCTGTAGTAAGAGCTTATCGGGGCATAAAGGATCTTAAGGAAGTGCCTTACAAAGATATTGTCGATACTGTCGAGCGCGTTCGGAATAGCGTTGGCCAGAACGCTCATGTAAGATATATTACCCAGCTTTTGTCTTTCATCCGAGTTAAACCATGGGATCCTTTTCCCGGAAAGATCGTATTCATCAAAATTCCAATCGACCCACCCCTCCAAATTTTGCGGCGGTTTAAGACCGTATTTTAATGCCAGACCATACATCGGGGTGCCCGGTAATGCCGTATATATGGCTATGGCTTCAAACTGCGCCCGGGGATTATCTTTCTTAAGTTTAAAAATAAGGGCGATCGTATTATTTATCTCCTCAAAGGTTTCCGTCGGGAAACCTATCATCAGGGCAAATACGGGTATGATATCATGTTTTTTGGCCCTCAGGTTCGTCAGGAAAGTCTCTTCGACCGCTATCCCTTTATCCATCAGATCCAGTATCCTGTTATTCCCGGATTCGGCTCCAAATTTCAATACGTGCGCCCCGCTTTTCTTTAGGATAGCCGTCTGCTCATCCGACGCCCTGTTAAAGACGTCTACCCTCGTTCCGGAGGTATACCACCGTATATCCAGCTTTTCGTTGATAAGTTCTTTGCATATCCTGTCGGCCCTCTCCCTGTTTATATAAAATTCGTCGTCCCTGATCCAGATGCCGTCTAAATTGAACCGCTTGATCGGTTCGAGGATCACATCCAGGCTCTTCTTAACGGACATGGCGCGCCATTTTCTCATACGTAAACTGGCGCTGCAGCAGAAACCGCAGTTGAACGGGCATCCCCTGCTGGTTTGCCCGATATCGAGGATCCTCGATCTCTTAAGATACATGTCGGGATGGATATAGCTCTCCACGTCTATCAGCTCCCATGGGACAGGCAGAAGTTCTTCAATATCGATAAGGGGAGCCGGCGGATTGACCCTGACTTTGCCTCCATCCTTAAAAGCGATCCCGTTTATGGAATCCAAAGGCCCGGCGCCTTCTATGGCCTTTACGATATTATAGAAAGTGATATCCCCCTCGCCCACGCAAACAATATCTACATATTCGCTTCCAAGCGTCTGTTCCGGAAGTATGGACGGGTGCGGGCCGCCCCACACTATAGGGACTACTCCGCCCGCAGCCTCTCTGATAACTTTCGCGATCTCGATCGCAAAATGTATCTGCGTACCGGTCATGGAGGAGATACCGGCGCAAATGGTATCCGGGCCGATGGCCTCAATCACCTTATCCTTCCAGTTCCTCTCGACCCTCTGATCGATAATCGTGACCTTATACCCGTCTTTATGAAGAGGGGCCGCGATAGCAAGGAGCGAATGCGGCGGAGCGACCGTAGATCCGAAGTCCATGCCGGTCTTCGGATAAATCAGGACTATATTTTTTTCTTTTTTCATAGGTCTATTTTTATCAAGATATTACGCTGTTAGCACGCTAGATTATACCTTGCCCCCGATACCCTTGTCCATTAACAAAAGATGGGCTGAAGCCATCTGCCTCACATATTCCGCTATTGCCAGCGCTGCGGTCAGGCCAGGCGATTCTATGCCTATTAAATTTATGAATCCCGGGAATCCGCTTCCCGCCTCTTCATTGATGACAAAATCCCGGAAATCGCTGCCATATGCCTTCAGCTTAGGCCTGATCCCTGCCGTATCCGGAAAGATATCGGCTTCTTCTATAAAAGGCAGCAGTCTCTTTATCGATCTGTAAAATCCCGTTCTTTTAGATCCATCCACCGAATAATCCTTAACACGGTTTTCCGGATACTCGTGATCAGGGCCAAGCCGTAGGCCGCCGCCGAGATCGAGGGTAGCGTGTATGCCCAACCCGCCCGCGCTGGGCGCCGGAACGGGATATACCAGCCTGCTGATAAAGCGGGCCTTCTTCTGGTTTACCCGGAAATATTGCCCTTTGCAGTAATGGAGTTCGTATTTATTTGCCTTTATATCTATACCTGCCATCTCCGCGACCAGGTCTGAATCCAGGCCGGCGCAGTTGACCACCACCTTTGCCGATAAGTCAGTATCCCCGGACCTGTCTTTTATAGTCACCCTGTAACCGTCGTTCTGCTTTTTAATGCCTGCCGCCTCTGAATCAAACACAAAGTCAACGCCGGCGTCTTTTGCTTTAGCGAATAGGCTCTGCATAAAAATGTGCGAGTCTAATATGCCGGTTTCTGGAGAATAAAGGGCCGCTACGCCGCCAATGGCCGGCTCCATCCTCCTCATCTCTTCCCGGTCCATGATCCGCAGCCCCGGCACCCCGTTATTACCGGCATTAGTAAAAAGCGATTCTATTCCGCCGACCTCTTCCCTGTCGGCGGCGACTATGAGCTTGCCCGTCTTTTTATAAGGCACGCTATTTTCGATGCAAAATCTGTACAAAAGCCCTCTGCCCCTTACGCACATCCTGGCTTTAAGAGTGTCCTGCGGATAATATATACCGCTGTGTATGACCTCGCTGTTACGCGAACTTGTCTCCCGGCCGAAACTTTTATTCTTTTCCACAACCACTATATTTTTCGATATGGCGCTGAGCTCATTGGCAGCTGCCAGCCCTATAACACCCGAGCCTATGATAAGAATATCCGTTCTATACATGTCAGGTCTTTCCTGTAACGCGGCGGACCGCCATTTTTACGAGCTTTTTTATCAATGTAATATAATTCCTTCTCTGGACTATCCGCTCGAACCGCTTGTGCTCACGTAGCAGGTCCTGATCAGGCATCGCCGTCATGTTATACAAAACCCGGTTCCGGGCATGGTGGAATTTATAATAGTCCCCGACCCCGAAACTGAAACCTTTCTCTTCGGCCTTACGGCCGACTTCAGTCCCTGCATAAGGTATCAGCATACTAAGCTCCCCGCGTTTTGACATGGAGCGCCTGAACAGTTCTTCAGACATCCGTATATCTTCCACGGTTTCGCCCTCATGCCCTGTCATAAAAAAAGAGGTTGTGTCGAAACCGTACTTATTGGCCATCTTGATCACATCCGCGACCTTCGATAGGTCTATATTTTTCCTGATACGCTCTATCACGCGTGGACTTCCGCTCTCCACCCCAAACGCTATCGAGTCAAATCCCGCACCGCGAAGCGTCCTGAAAAGCTCTTCGTCAACGGTATTGATCCTGCCGCTGCAGTTAAAACTGAAAGAGAGGCCCTCCCTCGAAAGCCTGTCGCAGAATTCCATGACCCATCTCTTGTTGAATACAAATGTATCGTCGAGGATCCTTATGCGCTTCGCGCCGAACCTGGACTTGAGCAGTTTCAGCTCATCTATCACGTTCGCCACGCTTCTCGACCGCACCTTTCTCGTCCACATGACGTGTGACGCGCAAAATACGCATTGGTACATGCATCCCCTGGCAGTAAGCAGCGGAGAACCGAATATATAATTAGACTGATCGTAGAAATCCCTTCTGGGCAACGGTATTGAATCAACGTCCTGGATGAGAGCCCGGGGCTTGAAATAACTGCTTCCCCTCGACAATACCCCGTCTATCCGTAAAGATGATCTTCCGCCCGCGGCGATCTCGCCTGCCAATTCCCGCAGCGTATTTTCCCCCTCCCCGGCAACGGCATAGTCTATGCTTTCTATCTCATCGAGAGTCTTCTGCGGGTTCGATGTCGGATGGATCCCGCCGACAACTATAGGGATATCCCCCATCGCAGCCTTGATCTTCTTTGCTATAATGCTTACCGCCGTCATGTTGACTGTATAACAGCTGATGCCCACCAGGCCCGGCTTGGTTTGGACGATCTTTTCTACCAGGAGATCCCAGACGTCGCTATCTTTATCCTCCATAATTTTACTGACGATATTAAAACGCCTCTCTATGAAATACGGATCCGCATAAAACATGGCCGCATTTATGATCCCTTTGTATAACAAGCCGTTATAGAGATTATAATCGAGCACCTCCCCGTCTATAAAGCTGACATTGTGCCCTGCCTTCTCGAGCGTCGAAGCAAGGTATCCGATGCTCAGAGGAAAATGGGACTTCTCGATACCGTACAGCTTAAAAAATGGCGGTCTTACAAGACATACGTTCACGATCTTTAATCTTCCTTATTTATATCCGGTTTTTTTTCCGCAAAAAAAAATCCGTTTTATACGATATGCCGCTCTTCCAAACGGGCTCTGAGACGCAGTGCGCAACAAGTGCGCTTCAAGGTCGGAAGTATTTATAAAGTTAAAAAAAGCCTCGGCCTCAAAACCATCAATGCCTGCAGCGATGGGAGCTATAAGCGAAGGATCGTCCGATATGTCTTTCAACGTAGCCAACCGGCCTTCTTTTTTGATATATGTTCCGAAATAGGCCGACATGGGAGACCATCCGCGCCGCAGTTTTACAAAGGAGACCGGGAAACGGCTTCCTTTGCTATTTTTGATGTAAACGTAGAAGGCGCGCGTGCCTGCGTAATAACACAGGATGGTAAAGATATCCTCAAGCTGGTCTCCGGCGCCATAACCCCTTATGATTATATTCATAGGGTGGTCGTCCACTATCGGAAAACCGCGGGGAGTCTGTCTTATATTGACATGCACCCAATCAAGTATCTTCAACACCTTCGCGTCTTCATCCTTAACACCGCTGGTAATGGTTCTCACTAACTGTATATAATTGCAATGACGGTCCAGATAATCAAGAGCCTTCAGGTATAGCGGCAGCCTGATCTCGCGCACACGGAAATCGATACCCTGCTTTGTAGTGACCTCCATATTCAGCAGGGCGGCAAGTATAATAAATCCTGAAATAATTACCGCTGTCTTCTTCATCTAATCCACGAACCTTTTATGCCATAACTCTAACATTAAGAGGGCCCAGAGTTTATAAGTCCGGTCGGCGCAGGTCTCGACATGCTGATCTACGATGTCATTAACAGCCTCCGGTTTAAAATAACCTCTCCCTAACGACTTCTTGGAAAGGAGGGTCTCGCGTAAAAAGCCCTTCATATCCGACCTGAACCATTCACCCACGGGAACTCCGAACCCCATCTTTCTTCTATATATGTTCTCGCGCGGTATCAGGCCGTCTATCGCCTTCTTTAGAATATATTTTTTTGCAAACCCCCTCACTTTATAATCGGCCGGCAGGCTTGCGGCAAATTCCATCAGGTTATGATCCAGGAACGGGGACCTCGCTTCCAGCGAATTGGCCATGCTGGCGATATCGACCTTTACAAGCAGATCATAAGGCAGGTAAAGACCTGTATCCGCCATGATAGCCCTGTCGATTATGCCAGGGCCGTTTTGTCCGTCAAAATACGGGGTCAGCAATGCCCGCGTATCCGCGGCGCATGAGCGGTCTTTAAAGTCCGTGGAATATAACTCGTCTTTCGTATCGTTATCGAAGATGCTCATCCACCGCAGATACCGGTCTTGCGCAGGCATGTCGACAGCCTCAAGAAACCGCTTAAGGTTCCTTAGTCTATTCTTCGGATTGACGGAGTCCGGCAGGAGAGCGCCTATTCCAGAGACCATGCCTTTTAATATGCCGGGCAGGCCTTGATATGTTTCGGCAAATGCCATCGCCTGGTAGCGTTCGTATCCTCCAAAAAGCTCGTCACCGCCATCACCGTTGAGTGCGACCGTAACGTATCTTTTTGTCTCGCGCGAGACATAATACGTAGGGACACATGAAGAGTCGGCATAAGGCTCGCCATACCGCTCGACAAGCAGCGGTAATATATCTATGGCGTGGGGCTTGACCACAAATTCGTTATGTTCGGTCCCGAATCTTTCGGCTATCAGGCGCGCGTATTTAAGCTCGCTGTATCCACCCTCATCAAAACCTATCGAAAATGTCTTTACTTTCTTTCCTGATATCCTGCTCATCAGGGCAACGACTGCGCTTGAATCTATCCCGCCGCTTAAGAAAGCGCCAAGAGGGACGTCGCTGTCAAGCCTCACCTTTACCGCGTCGCCAAGCAGCCTTAAGGTCTCATCTGCCGCATCCTTTTCCGATATCGCGATCTTTTTCATAAAATCTAGCGCCCAGTACTTTTCTATCCTTATATTTTTATCATCCACGACCATGCTGTGGGCCGCGGGCAGTTTAAAGACATCGTTGTATATGGTAAAAGGCGCCGGTATATATCCGAAAGTGAGGTACTGGTGTATGGCCCGGTAATTTATCTCTTTAAGCGCTATGCCGCTTTGCATAAGGGCGCAGAGCTCGGACGCAAAACAAAAAAGGCCGTTGTTATAATAGTAGAACAGGGGTTTTTTGCCGGCCCTGTCTCTGGCCAGAAAAAGTGTCCGTTTTTTTTCATCCCATACCGCGAAAGCGAACATGCCGCGCAGGTGCTTGACGCATTCCCTGCCATAGTCCTCATAAAGATGGATCACCGCTTCGGTGTCGGTATTAGATGTGAATCTATGGCCGTTCTTTTCCAGGCGTTCGCGTAATTCATGATAATTATATATCTCGCCGTTAAGCACCATTTTTACGGTCCCGTCTTCGTTGGTCATCGGCTGGTGCCCTGCCGAAGAAAGATCGATTATGCTGAGCCTCCTGTGCCCGAGCCCTGCGAATATGCCTTCCGTATTGACATAGATACCTTTATCGTCCGGGCCGCGGTGGGTCATGGCATCGCGCATCCTGACGAGCGCTTCCCCGCCTTCATGTACGCTGTTTTTATAATCTATCAGGCCGCATATCCCGCACATTTTAGTTATGCCTTTTCGTCGCTTTTGACCCGGAAAAAATGCACAAGCCCTATCGCCGAGAATAATATGACAAGCGGTGACAGCATGTCCCGTATCCGGAAATCGGTCCCTATGTTGCCTCCGGTCATCGCAAGGATCGTGCCCACCAATAAAAAGAATGCCGATAATGCAACTGTTATTCTTTTATGGCTTTTAAGCTTTAAAAAAAACCCGATTACACTGAATGGCAAAATGATATACCAGATGACCATTTGAGGGAAAACGATTATGCTTAATGCCGAACGCAAATTCCAGGGGAACGGCTCCAAAAAGAAGTGTGCCCACCCCTTCGAGGCGGCGCTCAAAAATTCAAAATTACTGACCCGGCCGTAATCAACATTTGTATCATAAATCCAGTCATCATATATCCTGTAGTTAAATCCGGCCGTAGCGGCTACGCCTCGATGATACCTTATGATCTCGTTTCTAAAGGCGTCCAGTTTAGGGCCCAGGACAGGCCATATCATAGCCGCACATATAATCATTATAAAAAGATGTTTTAGCCTTAGTTTCTTTTTTAATTGCATATAAAAAAAGCATGCCCATAACGCTATGCCGGCCTCAAGCACGATAAGTTTTGGACGTACAAGAGATTGGAGGAGGAGAGCGGCAAAGAGCAAGGCCCAGTATCTCATCCTGTCGGTTTTTATTAACTTCATGAACGCCAAAAGAATGATGCCCGTAAGAAATATAAACATGGGGTCTTTCAGGTTTTCTATAGACCAGATTATTAAGCTTGGGAAAAAAACTATCATGATCGCGGCGACTCTGGCAGGCCTGTCGCCTGAAATTTCTTTTCCTATAAAATAATAAACAATCCCAGTCAAAACACTGAATAGACAATTTATAAAAGTAACGCTTACAGGGCTAAATCCGAATAGATAGTGAAAAAATGCTACTATATAGAGATAGAATGTATATGCATTTACGGTGTAGATGTGCCCAAGCAAGGCCTTGTCCAGCTCAATTCCCATAATATGCTGCGCAAGACCCCAGCCGCGCACTGTATAATAACCGGCGTCCGGAGACAGGTATGCTGCGCTTGCGCCATATCCGGATACCAGTATATTCTTGTGGATCAAAGCCGCCTGAAGAAGCAATAATAAAACGGTCCTTATCAGCAATCCCCAGATAAAGAGCTTGACCAAAAAATATTTTTCGCCCGCGTCCGAAAATATATAAATAAGGAAAGCGGCGACGGCGGTTAAGACGATGTCGAAAGTTGTCCCCGGGAATATGGCGCTGACGATCCCGATCAATATACCTGTAGCTATCAACGCCCCGGTATTTTCGATTTTATATGCCCTGACCTTATCCATTATCGCACCATTGTATCCTTACAGCGCTTGCTCCCTTGGTGTAAAGATAGCACTGTCGTTTCACTAAAAAGACAAGCCATGCGGGTGGGACGCGCAATTCTTCTCTCCGCACCCTGCCGCAGCTCAAGGTATCCTTATCAGTCGATACGATGATATCCGCATCCGGGCAGTCCTTTTCTCCCTCGGAAACAACTTCGCACCTTACATCATATCGCCTGCACAATTCGTCCTTTGAGTATGTGAACCCCTGTACCACGATCTTTTTACCCCGCGAAGAGGGATCCCTGGCGATGCTCTCGATAACACGGTAAGGGTGGTAATATGTATTGGCGATCTTGGCCATGCACATTATAAAGGACTCCGATATTAACGCGGCGATGAAGAGTGCAAGCGCCGCATTGGCGATATTTCTGTTTTTTGCGCGATCCGTAAGATACGCTATGCCGAATCCGGCGAATACGACCACAAAGATCGTCTGCCCAAGAACGTATCTTCCCGATGTCCATCCCGGCAGCCCCACGCTCAAGACCTGGTATCCTATCGGAAATAATAATACCGCCAGGGCCGGATAAAAACGCTTCCTCCAGATCGCCGCGGCCCCATACAAAGAAAAGAACGGTAATATGGTCCCTGAATTCCAAAAGGCCAGCCAGAGAGCGTGCGCCTGACAGCGGATCTGGTTATTCAGTAATCCCGTCAATCCATTCATGCGGTCCGATGATGTGTTGATGCCCATGGATTTGAATTTGACGTACTCGATTACGGGGCGAAACCCGTATTGAAACACATTATTTGCCATACAAAAAGCTGTCAGGCCGACGGCAAGAGCCGTAAGAATATAGAGGATCAACATCCTGTGCGGCTTTTTATCAGCCAAACCGTTTCTGTAGAATTTATACAGCAAAAACGGCGCGGTAAAAACGTAGTAACCGTACATCCGTTCGTGTGAAGAAACGGCAAATGATGCCATAATAAAAAAACCCGACAACCAGAGAAGCGCGTTTTTTTTGTTTAGAATAACTTTGACAAAACATAATGCCGACAACATGACCCAAAAAACGGACCAGTTTTCATAATAGAGGACGTTGGACTGAAACATCAGATTGGGATTGACGGCTATACCAAGCGAGGTCAATAGCGGGGGCAGATATCCTTTGGTAAGCAGGCATAACAGATAAAAAGCGATGATGAGTATGCCTAAAGCCGCTATTATATTCATCAGGCGGCACAGGATCACGAGCTCTGACCTCAAGGAAGGGGCCTTCGCATCCAATGCCTTAAGGTCATAAGGAGGCAGGATCGATGTGCGCGCCCAGATATACGGCACATACACGGAACCTGCCACCATGGAATGGAATATTTCAAAATTGCGTGTCGGGTTATCGCGGGCAAATCCTTTAGAGATATCGTCCAGCTGCATCGTTATGTCCGGCCCGTCGATTTCATAAGCACCAGATCCGACGGTAAGATTAATGCCTATAGGATAAATTATGACAACCAAAATTATAGCCGGAAGACACCATAGATATCTGGGAAAACTCGAATTAAACATGAAAAATGGCTCTCCTTATTTTTAAATACCGGCGCCGGCGCGATAAATCCGGCTGTACGCGCGCACTCCTTCTTCAAGAGAAAAGTATTTTTTTGCCGCGTTTCTGCAACGCTCGCGTATTTCCCTGTCGCCGCAAAGTGTCACCAGCTGTTTCACGGCTGTCTCTTCGGATCCGGGGCTGAAATCAGACAAAACTACCCCCACTCCCTCACCCTGGAGTATGCTCTGCATGTCCCCGACGCCGGAATTGGTCAGGCACGGGATTCCGCAGGCAAGAAATTCTCCCAATTTTGTAGGAGATGAAGCGCGTTTTGAAAAGACCGGTTTAATAAAGAATATGCCTGCATTAAATTTGTTTATATTGGCCGGCATCTGGCTGAACTCGGCGGTCTTCAGATCAAAACTCTCTGCGGGCACACCCGAAGACTCCAGAACGCCTTGAATGAACGCATGCTCGCCCTTGTTGAATATATCCAGCTTTGCTCCCGGGAAGATCTTAAGCAGCAGCTTGAAACAATCCGCTACCGGCTCAAATATATACCAGCCTGTCGTGGTGCCTGTGTAACCCAGGACAAAGGCCCTGGACGAACCTTCGGCTTCCGGCTTGAAGAGTTCCTGGTTCACGCAAGTGGGAATGACTTCAATGCGCAGGTTTGCCTTATCAATAAACGGAAATTTCATCAGCTCATCGGCGCCGGCATGAGTAAGCGAAATGACGCAATCCGCTTTTTGCAGATATGAGCGCTCCAGGCCCTTTGTGATCCTGTAGATAATATCGCTCTTCTTCCATATCCCGGCATCGATCCTCTCGTCCGCCCAGAACCCGCGCATGTCAAAGATAAACCGCGTTTTGAAAATATCTTTAAGCCGGAGCGCTATCAGGGCCGCTACATAACTGCGGGCGTGGACGCTGTCTATTCCATAACGCAGCTTCAGGTATATCGCCGCCAGAAATCCCCGCGTTATATCGTAGAAAGTCGAAATGACCGGCGGGCGCTTATGGTATTTCAACGGAACCCAGCGTATATTTGCATGCCGCATCTTTTTCCTCATGCCGTCCCGGGTATCTTTTTTTGACCAATCGGAGGGCTTCTCGAACGAAAGCAGAGTAATATCGTGTTCACGCGAAAGCCCCGCCAGGTATTGAAATACCTGCGATTCCCCAAGCGGTTCGAGCATGCCGTCATAGCTTATATAGAGTACGTTCATTTTAGCGCCTTGAGCAGTAATCGCAAAAAAGTCCCTGCGACCCTCATCTTATATTGCATATCTTTACCTGGCTCCAGCAGAAGCTCGCCGGCCCTTTTCAGATAATGAAGCGGTTTTAAGTTGATCTTCGATTTAAATCTCAAGGCCCTCACCTCGATGAGAAAGTCGTCGATCGTCTTGGGCGTCAATTTGTCGATAAAGACCGGGATGTCCGAGTACGCCGACAATTCATCGGAAATATCGGAATAGTACGGCCGGCTCCAGGAAAAATCATTGCCCAGGATGTTTTTTTCCCGCGCGATTTTTTCCAGCCGCGTCCCCGGATAGATGCTTGCCACCCCCATGGTAATGGACCTTGTCTTCGCAAGAAGCTCGCCGATAAGGGATTTGGTCAGCAGGATATCGTCTTCCGTCTCGTCGGGGAATGAGACCATGAAGAAGAGAGAAGGCTCTATGCCGGCCGATATGCATTTAGCGACAAATTCTTTCACCTGAGGTATGGTGATAGCCTTCGATATGCGCTGCAGCACGCGGGGCGATCCGGACTCAACGCCTGCGCTCAATGCCGCGCACCCGGCGCGCTTCATAAGAATAAGAAGCTCGGGGTCGATATTGACGCGGCTTTCCGCCCACCACCTGATATTAATGTTTCGCCTGATAATTTCGTTGCAGACGTTCTTCGCATGTTCGGCGTTCGCGGTGAAGGTCAGGTCAAAAAAGTTTATACCCTTGATAAATGGAAATTTTTTAATCCAAAGTTCGATCTCGTCGACCACTTTTTCGGGAGAACGGAAACGGTATCCGGAATTGTTTACCGCGCAAAAGATGCATTGATAGGGACAGCCCCGAGAAGTCAGGATGCTTATGGCCGGAACCTTCTCCTCTATGACGAAGAGCGTTTCGCGGTATTCCCGGTAGTCGAAATCCTGGTATACCGGCAACGCGTCAAGGTCCGTAATTACAGGCGCGTCGGGAGTGTTGAATACTACGCCGTCTTTACGGAAAGATATTCCCGCTACTTTTGAAAGCGGGCTATCGGCCTCAATCGCTCTCATCAATTCCACTATAGTATGATCGCCTTCACCCCTGACAACGATGTCCACTTCCGGTATAGCGCATAACGAGTCCTCTGCGCAGTTCGAGAAGTGCGGCCCTCCCACCACAACCTTGGAGTCCGGATAAAGTTTTTTGATCCCCCGCGCTACGGCGATCGCTCCAAACCGCGTGGCGGTCGTGGCGGTGATCCCGTACACAGGGGCGCGGCTCTTCTTTAAGAACGCCTCTATCCGGTCAACGCCCTCATTATCCTTTTCGAAATGCTTGATATGTGTCTCATACCCCGCCTTATTCAATGAGGCGGCAAGACAAAATACCCCCAAGGGCCTTGTCATCTCAAAGCCCTTCCGGGCTACCAGATTTGTAAAAGGAGGAACTATCAGAATGATATCCATACGCTACCTGTCCAGCTGGTTTTGAAAATACTGTTTGACGCGTCTTGCGCTGTACGTAATCTTCTTCCCTGCCAGTATCCTTAAGAACGTCCAGATAAAACGGCTGTTACAAATGTGCAATGGCCTGAAGCGCAGAGCCTCCATGAGCCGGTTGCGGGCGGATGCCATGTCGCCGGAGGCATAATAATTTATCGCGGCGAGGGTATTCACCTCCGCATACGCCTTGCGGTAAAGCAACTTCACGACCGGCGATATATCAGGATGAGAAAATATGGAGTCCAGCGCGGCCTTGGTAGACCGCTCGATCTTTTCCGGATCTAGCGTAAGGTTGCCTCCATGCACCCTGTAGATCACCGTCTCCGCGGGAACTACGGCGAAGACGGACGAAAGCGCTATCCGCACCCACATCTGCCAGTCTTCCGATCCCGCCATATCTTTATTCTCGCTGAAAAGCCCGACAGAATCAAATACGCTTCTACGCACCATAACGTTCGAGGCGGCGCCTATTGAAGAAAAATTCGAGACCATCTCTTTCAGCGTAGAGGAGCTGCGTTTCCGCTTAGTGGCATTTTGCGGTATAAGGATGCTGTCGTTGTATATCTTATAGAAATCGGTGAATACGCCGCCTGCCGTACCGTTATCGGAGAATGCTTTCCGGCATAGCTCCAGGTGGTTCGGAAGCCATGTATCGTCGGAATCTAAAAACGCGACATACTCCCCCTTCGCCAGCTCTATCCCCCTGTTCCGGGGATATGCCGGAAACCCTTTATGCGGGAACCAATGGTATCGGATCCTGGGATCTTTAAATAATGCCGCCCTTTCTCCGGTATCATCGGAAGAACCGTCGTCTGCTACGATTATCTCAAAATCCCCCATGGTCTGATCCAGAACCGACTGGACGGCCTTCACAACGAATTCCGCCCTGTTGAAGGTAGGGATTATTACGCTCACTAAAGGCTGTTTTTGGTCCATATTATATCCGCATCCCGCTGGAGCATTTTTTGCATATTTCGAAAAGCCATTTGCCGCCGCTTATCATCTTTCTTGCCTTAGCATATTTCTTGTCGTTCCATATTTCGAAAAGGTCCCTCTTCGTCACGTTCCCGAAAACTATCGAAGAGTTATAATCATTGCAGCACAGCACAGCATTACCTTCGTAATCGATGGTCATTTGATCGACATAATAGCAGTATTTTCTATTGGCCGAACCTGCTTTCACCAGGCCTCCTCTATTGGTAAATTCCGGACGGAGATGTGACCCGGGAAAGGCGGCGGGCCTCTCTTCCTTATTGTAGCTGCCGTGATAATCAAGATACTCTATATCGGATCGGCCTGTACGGCTCTCCTTAAAATAGGCAGAGAGACCTGCCATTGCGTCAGACGGCTCTTCTGAATGCTGGGAGATCCTGAAGATATCAACCCCGGCGTTCTTCAATTCAATATATTTATCTACAGTCAAAAGATCGCCGTTGGTATATAATTTTATCTGGACTTTCGGCAGTCTATGTCTTATGTGTTTTATGAAGGATGTAAGCCGGTCATCCGTCAGAGGTTCTCCGTAAAAATGCGGGGAGATCCGGCCCTTAAAATTTCCCCTCGCCAGCGAATCTATGATCGTATAAAAAGTGCTGTCAGCCATCCTGGCGGGAGCTCGAGGCGACGTGTAATTCGGACAATAGACGCACTTTCTGTTGCAGATCGTGGTGGTCTCTATCTCTACGGCTTTCAATGACGGCTTTAAGAGATCCCGGAATCCCTTTATCAGTCTTTGAGTCATATTATGAGAATAATCCTTTATAAGTTACGAGCGGCTGTTCCAATCCCAGCCTGATCTTCATCTGTTCATGATCAACCGTTCTTTTTGATATCGCGATCAGATCTTCCGGTAAAAATTTTTCATAATCCTTCTTCACGGCCCCCTCTATACCGTCAAGATCTATATATTGCAAATAATCGGGATGCGCTATCTGTATAACCGGACGGGCCATTAGCAGCGCTTCTTCCAATACGGTGGTACTCATCCCTATGACAGCGATCGCCTCCTCTATGTCTTTCTTTAAAGGAGTGCCTTGCGAAATCTGTATATTTTTATTCCTGATCCCTTTCTTCAGCCAATCACTGTCGCTGTTCCTTAATTTCGCCAAAGGATGAAGCCTTATCCTGACCGGGATCGTTTCCTTGGCCATATTCAATAATTTACGGATCAAACCGATCAGCAGGTCATTATCAAACCCGGCAAGCGCCCCTGCAAACAGATAGTATCCGCCCTTGCGATCTTTGGCCGGCCCTATATCTTTCCAATGAGAATACCTGTAACTGCATCCCATGATAAATTTTGTACTGCCGTAATAGGACTTGAGCAGATTCATGGTTTTGTCATTATAGACATACATGACCTCGGGGAGCACGAGGCCGCTCTCCTTCTCTTCCGGATAACAGAAATACCAGCGTTTTCCTTTTGTAATCGTCGCATGCTGGAGGGTGTAGCTCTTCAATCGATATTTAGATGCGATGGCCCACACGATCCTGGAATACGAATGCATTTCGTGAATGCAGCCTATCTTCTTCACGGAATAGCGCTCTACTACACTGGAGAGCGACTTCGCGAAATAGTAATTGTTCAGCCATTTAAGGTTTAACGACCAGGAGAGCCATTCCGACAATAACAGGACCTTATCGGCCATGTCTCCTTTCAGCTTCAAGAACGCCGATATTCCGCTTTTCACGAGATGGCGTGTTATCGATGCCTTCTCTTTAAAGGTCAGGTTCTCGATGGGCTGCGCGTCTTTCTTAAGGCTGTCTATCGTGCCGAATACAAATATGGCATCTTCTTTTTGAGTTGGTATATACTGCGTTTTAAACTGGCCTGAAGGATCAACATGCCCGCAAGCCAGCGAGACGACAAGGATCGCATCGCCTACCTTCCCGAATAGGGCGTATCCGAATGGTGTAAAATTTGCGGCCAGACGCCTGCATCCTCCCAACAATCCGGAAAATAGCGCCCATAGGCTCCTCGCCGTCAAGCTAGCCATGTGCCTTTCCCTGTAGCCCCCATGCCACAAAAGACATACGTCAGGGCTTCTCGCGCTCAATGGCGAAGAAAATACCAGCGAGACAAGCTCCTTAGGCACCGACTGCGCAATCTTTGAAATATACTTGGCGGCTAAATGTTCAAACCGGTCGCGTGTCTCCATCTTATCCGATCACCTTCGAGTATGTGGTAGAAGTCATCTTCAGCCGTTCCGCGATATCAAATTTTGAATTAAAGACCATTGCGTCGGATTTGACCGCATTGCGCTGATCGCATTTCTCGCAGATCAAACCGCTGCCCTTGAATTTTCCGGCAGCATGGCACTCTTTTATCTTTCTATACAAAGGGCTGTCAAAGATCGCTCCCAATGTTTCGTTTTTCAGGTCGCCCAGCGTCAATTTGCCGTTAAAATCAAAACAACACATATTTACCGAGCCGTCCGCCTGTACCTGCAAAGGCCCGTTGAAAGGCCTGCCGCAAGTAGCGAGAAGCGCTTTCTGCACCTTACGATAGTCTTTGCCGTCGACCCAATTGTGCGGACGCCAAACCTCGATCAGATCCGCCTTGTCTTTCCAATATTCTATCCATCCCTTGACGCAGCTTTCATTGATCCCATCCACCACATTAAAGGTAAAGAGCAATTTTGTCTGTTTTTTTATCTTTGATATCTCTGTCAGATTAGCTCTGACCTTATTGAATATCTCTTTATTTTTTAAACCGTGAACTTTTGAATAAGCGGCCGGGGTGTTTCCATAAAAACTTATCCTTAAGGAAGTGACCCCCAGGCCCTCCAGAGCTTTAAACCTGTCTACGGAGAGCAGTGAACCGTTGGTCAGGATGAGGATATCGAGCTTCTTCTTTTTGGCATATTCGATCTTTCTATCCAATGTCTCATCCAGTAAGGGCTCCCCCAGGCCCGGGAAAGAGAGGGTATTATACTGACCGGTCTCGTCCAGGATCTTATCCAATATCCTCCTGAATAATTCAAAGCTCATCGTCTCTATCTTCCGCGTCAATTTATCGCGCGGACAGATGACGCAATTATAGTTGCATCTCGTCGTCACCTCAAAACGCATGTCGTTGCTCTTCGGGATCACCGCATAGTCCTTTTTAGGCTAAAACAGCTTCTTTATATTCAGCAATGTTTCATCGAACGTTCTTTTGAAACCCTTGTCTTTCAGTTTTAAAATGGTATTTACATACGTGCCCGGCTTCATCATCTTTTTACGGGAATAATATCTTTTGATCTCATATACCGCCGCCTCTAATGCCCTCTTTGCTTCCGCATCGTTTCGTATATCCGTAAGATTGACCGAAAAATTAAGGATCATCTGCCTGTCAAGGTTCATCATATATTCTTCTTCATCTTTTATGAAATTACTTTTAACGGCCGTTTCATACAGCACCGTTCCCGGCAACGGTAAAGCGTAAAACAGGACCGGCTCAAGGCCTATCTCCTTACAAAACGCTACCGTTTCTCTTAAGGTCTCCCTGGTCTCCCCCACATAACCTAACATTATCGAGGCCTCTATATCGGGTATATATTTCTTGGCCAGCGCGACCGCCGACCTGCCCTGTTCGGCCGTTGTTCCTTTATTCATTATCTTGAGTATCTTATCGCTTCCCGACTCCAGGCCAAGCGACATCCTGACGCAGCCGCTCGCCTTGAGCCATGTCAGCCTTTCGATATCGATCGTGTCGACCCTTGAGGTGATCCTGTATTTTATATTCAGTTTTCTGTCAATTATCTCTTTGCAAAAATCTATAAGCCATTTTTTATTGGTAGCGATGCATTCGCCCGAAATAGCAAATACCCTTATCTTGTCCTTGTACTTATCCTTGAGATGCTCGATCTCGTCCAGCACGTTATTGACGGGCCGATAGCGGACGCGGTTAGATACTACACGGAAGGAATTGAAGCAGAAGGTGCAATTCGACGGACACCCTCTCTGTGCATGTATTTGAACAAACCCTCCTGTATTTTTTAAAAATATGTCCATCGGGAATAAGGTGTCGTCGAACATCGGCACGCTCTCTAACGACGACGCCAAAGGCCTCTTCTCGGTAAAAACTATTTTACCGTTTTCTCTGAATCCGATCCCGCGTACCTTATTTAACATCCGGCTTCCGCCGAGTTCCGCCAACAGCTCTATTATGGTAGCCTCGCCTTCTCCGAGGACCTCATAATCTATGGCAAATTTTTCAAAACATTTTTCTCTGAGAGAGGAGGCCACCGGGCCGCCCAGTATTATCTCGATCCCGGGTTTCAATCTCTTTATCTCCGGGATAAGCCAGTCGAGATAAGGATAAACGGTCACGAGCCCGCCGATACCTATGATATCCGGACAGCTCTTTTCGATAAACCGGGCCACCTCGTCCTTCGGATAACGATAAGCATCGATATCCAATATCTCGACGCTGTGGCCGGATCTTTTAAGCTCCTGGGCTATATACGCGATCCCAAACGAAGGAAATTTCGGGATGTCCCCTATCTGCATCGGTGGATTGATCAGCAATACTTTCATCGTTTTATCCGTCCGAGTATACGGCCGAGTCGCACGCGCACCTTGATGCGTTCTTTCATGGGGATGCGGTAATAGACGGACCGTAAAAAATAGATAAACGTTAACGCGGCTGTCTTCCCGTACTGCCTGCGTTTAAGATAATATGCGCGGTCGACGCAGTAAGCGACATTCAATACCTTACGGATAAATTTTTCCTTGGGCATCTCCGTCAGGTTGTGCCGGTAATCACCGTAGCCACCAAGGTTGAACAGGTAATCATGCGTATCCGTAACCAGGCCCCCGGCCTTAACCTGGTCGTATAACGGCGATCCCGGATAAGGCGTGGCGAGCGCGGCATAATATTCCTTACTTGTCAGGTCGAGTTTGATAAGAAAATCCCTCGTTTCGTTCATCGTGCGCTCATTCTCGCCGGGCATGCCAAAGACAATATTGACGGTCATCGGGATCCCGGCTTCCCTGGTCCAGAGAATAGCCTGCAAGTTATCTTCGACCGTGGTTTGCTTGCGCATAACATCAAGTATCGTTTGGCTCCCTGATTCTACGCCATAGCTTATACGCTTAAAACCCGCGCGTTTCATCTTATGAAGAAGCTCTTTATCGATTACGCTCGGTTTGCCGCCGCTCGAGAAGAAACTGATCTTAAGATCGCGCCTGATGATCTCATCGCATACCGCATGAAGCCACGGTTTATTGATGATGATGAGATCGTCGATGACCTGGAGGGCCGTTATCCTGTACTTCTTCATGAGCATCTCGATATTGTCGGCTATATACTTTGGGGAATGCCGGCGATGCATATTATGAAAATGAAAACAGAAGGTGCATTTATAGACACAGCCCCGGCTCATTATAAAAGGCAGGAACCGCTCGTTCTCGTTAAAAAGGTACCGCTCGCCCAGCACATTCTTGATCCACTGGCGCCCGTTCTCGATAAAATATTCCGTATCGACCTCGTCGAAGTCCAGGAACGGTATATAGTCCAGGTCGCCCGGCAGCTCCACCTTATTGCCGGTATACGTCCCCTCTTCATTCAGATAATGGAGCCCAGGGATCCTTCGGACCTCTTCCATATTATGCGGATAATGTTTCAGGAATTTCTGTATGACCAGCTCCCCGTCGGACTCGCATAGAAAATCGACCGGGGCATGCTTTGCCCATACGTCTTTTATCGGAAGGCCGACAGACCCGCCGACGATGATGGGAACACCCTTTCGTTTTTCACGTATCCTTTTGACGAGCTTCTCGCAATAAAAGTATGATGAAACAACCGACCCGATGCCGACAACATCAAACTCTTTCTTAAAGATGAGATCGAATATCGACTCGTCGTCCATCCGGAACTTATCGGGATGCGCATTGATAAGATACGGCACATCTACTATCTGGGCTTCATGCCCGGCCCGGCGAGCTGCCTGGGCAATATATAGAAGATGGATAGCGGGAAATATGTAGGAATCCCTTACGAATCTTCCCGGATTGATGAGCAGTAATTTCATTTTATATGCCTTTTCATTTCTTCTACCATGCGTTCCAACCGCCGTCGACATGCAATGTCTCGCCCGTAATGTACCGCGATGAATCGGCGGCCAGGAAAAGGGCTGCATCCGCGATGTCGCGGGCGCTCCCCCATCTGCCTTGCGGGGTCCTCTCTATGGTGAACCTGTACAACTCCTTCTTCTTTTTAAAATTTTCCGCGTATGATGTCTCGCAAAATCCCGGGGCGATGGCGTTTACCCTTACATTGTATTTGGCCCACTCGACGGCAAGGCATTTCGTAAGAGTGATCATCCCGCCCTTTGATGCGCCGTAGGCCGCAAGCTCGGGAAGGCCGCGGGTGCCGACGATAGACGCGATATTCACTATCCTGCCGTCTTTTTTCGCGACCATAAATTTACCGGCTTCCCGGCACAATAGATAAACACTATTGAGATTAGTCTCTATAACCTTATTCCATTCTTCCGTCGTAGTATCGAGGAATGCCTTCCGAAACCGCATGCCCGCATTATTTATGAGAATATCTATCCGCCCGAATCTCTTCACCGTCTCTTTGACGAAAGCGACGACGGCATCCTCGCATGAGACATCGCCTTCAAACGTAAAAACCCCCTTATCCGTATACTTAAGCTCTCTTTTCAAGGATGCCAGATCTTCGGCCGTGCGCGTTACCAGCGCAAGCCGCGCGCCTTCCTCATAAAACAACTTTGCCGTTTCCCTGCCGATCCCTTTGCCCGCACCGGTCACTATACAGACCTTGTTTTTCAGCTTCATCAATCTCCCCCTATCACATACTTAAACGCGTCTCGGATCAGTTCATCCGGGATACCATTACAGACTTCGCACGCGCCTATACCGCGCGGAAGGATGAACCGCAGTTTGTTATCTTTCCTCTTCTTATCTTTGTATACATTCAACATACATTCCTCTACGAGGGTTGAGCGGTCAAAGCCTATCTTCCCGGCATCTGTGCGGACAGGCAGATCGTGTACTTTCAGGATATCCTCGTGATCGCACAAGATCCCTTTCCCCTGGCCGAAATATTTATGCGCGATATATGCGGCCCCCACCATACCCAGGGCCACCCCTTCGCCGTGGCGGTATACCTCTCCGAGCACGCTGGTGGAGATTTCGATCGCATGGCCTATCGTGTGACCATAGTTCAACTTCAGCCTCTTGCCCTGTTCCTGGACATCGCCGGAGACGTGATCAAGCTTTATCTCTATGGCGCGCGACATGATATGGAGCAGCGCATCTTCATCCCGGGCGAATATGGCGGCGGCCTTAGTCTTCAGATACCCGAAAAGGCTGTTGTCCGCGATGATCGCGCACTTGATGATCTCGGCGAGGCCGGACTTAAGGTCGCGAAGCGGCAGCGTCTTTAGAAACTCGAGATCGATGACATTCAGGATGGGATGGTAATAATTGCCTATCGCATTGATCGTCTTTCTGAAATTTATCGCTACCTTGCCGCCGATGCTGCTGTCTATCATCGCCGTTATCGTCGTGGGGACATGTATAAGGCCTATACCTCTCAGATACGTGCTCGCGACAAAACCGGCCAGGTCGCCGATGACCCCTCCTCCGACAGCGATCAGCGTCGAATCCCGCGACAGGTTATTCGATTCCAGCAGTTCGTATATCTTCAGCGCTTCATATATCGTCTTATTATGCTTGCCCGCCTCCATTGGGTACGAATAAACAGCATATCCCTCATCAAGCAATCTGGCCTTCAGCTTACCGTCAACTTCTCTGGCAAGATTGGCATCGAAGACGAGTACGATATTTTTATTCGAGCCCCTCTTCTCCAATACCCCGGCTATCTCCGAAGAAAAGTTCCCCCTGCCCAGCGAGAGAGGATAAGGCTTCCCGTCAAGATTTACCGTATACTTTTTATGCTCCATTGTCGACCCTATCATATTTTATGCGGCGCGGAATCCCGTATTCACGATAAGCTCCGCGATCCTGAAATCTTCGGCGGTATCGATGTCGTGCCCTTCAAAATGATCTATAAGCTTGATATACGGCTTTTCCGAAATGCGCTGTCCCGTCCTGTCAAAGACTTCTCTCTTGAATACATACAGGCTCGATTGTTCGACGATCACAGGGTCGATATCCTGCGTACGGGGAGTATCGGCCTCCAGGGAATAGTTCAACGGCCTGCCCTTATGCCAGCAGAACTTCTTTATCTCATATGCCGAAAAAGCTGAATCATATTTCCCGGAATTGACCTTCTCTATACAGTCGGAGACCGTTTCGGCCCTTAAGAACGGCGACGTGATATGAAAGAGGACTATCGTCTCCGCGTCATTTATCTTTAAAAATTCTCTTATGATATCCTGTATCTTCGTCTCCTGTGTATCAAGATGCCCGGGGCGCTTCAAAAACTTATACTTCAATCCGTGCTGCAGGTAGCCGCATATGGACGGGTCCGAAGCGAAGATGACGATCTCATCGATACCGGGGACTTTGTTCAGCGTGCGGATCGTATAATTTACCAGCGGGATGCCGCCAAGCTTCTTTATATTCTTAAAGGGAACCCTGTCGCTTTTCAATTTTGCCGGAACCAATGCTACCGTCTTCATGATAAACCCCCTGTTCTATCCCGCCTGTAATGACTGCCGGATGAATGAATGAAAATTTTCACTGTAATCATCCCCGTAACAATACTGACGCACGTTGAAATCGCTATGCTTCACGGATCCGGCCTTCCGGATGATAAATTCCAGGGCGGACTGAAGTTTATTACGGTTATTCACGTAACAGAGCGGGAATACGCCTTCTTCAGCAGCGCCGTCTTCAAATACCCCCGTCTTAAAATGGTTATACCGGCCCCACTTATCATAAAGCAATACGGGGATCCTCGCGATCAACGCCTCGTCGATAGTCGTCGAAGAGTAGCTGATCAGGACATCCGTCGCTTCCAGCACCCTGGAAAACGAACCCTGCCGGTGAATGATGTATTTATCCGACGCGGGCAAAAGCGCCCTGATCTCTTCGTCCGACCAATGGAACCCGGGATGAATACGTATGACCAGCCTGACGTTGCCAAGCGCATCGACTACATTGATGATATCGGTGAGGGCCGAAAAAAATTCATCCAGCGTCTCTATAAAGTAGAATCGTTCCGAGTAACGCCCTTTGATAGAAACGGCGTGAGTAACGACGATGGAATCCGGAGATATCCCGAGATCTTTTTTGGAGGCCGCCTTATCCGCGGTTTTGACCGATGCAAAGATAAGCGGGCCGGTCTTTATCTCCGCGTTATCTATCTCCCTGTACTTATCTTTAAAATAGCGCAAATGCGACTCCTGCACCGGCGTACACAGGGCAACATGCGTATAATCGCCGAGCATAAATGTGCGGCATATATTATTCAGTTCCATATGATGATAAGCATCGATCGGTACCGGATGCGTGCCGTGTGAGATGAACAATGACTTTTTTTTCAAGGTACGCGCCATCTCTCCCGCAACGGCCATGATACCAATGCCGACGTATGACATCACAAGGCAATTTTGCAATCGTACAAAAATATATCGTAAAGCGTGCGAATAGGAGAGCATCCTGACCAGGTGCGGCTTTACCGCTATATCGACTTTCTGCTTGACCATATCGCTATATTCGACCCCGTAATATGTGAACAATCCCTTCCCGTTCCAGTCTGTGAGCGCGTCGACCGATCTCAATAATGCGGCCTTCTCCGCATCCCCGACAAGAGGATGGAGGGACATGATATCGATGACAAAAGAAGGCGGCCGCGACCTTAAAAGATGCGATCTTAATATCGAGAGCAGGTTGAACAGGACGGACTTTGCCAGGTTCTTCCTGGAATCGATGATCAAAAAGACAACGTCTTTCTCGCGTTCGGCTATGCCGTCGGCCAGTTTTTTAAAAGGGCCGTCCACCTGGGGAACGATGATGACTTTTTTGCCCTTCAGAAACCATATAAGCCCTTTGAAGAATGCCCGCTCTAAAAGACGGAGGCGGCGCATCTTCTTTTCAGGCCGAATATCGAAACCGCCATCCGCGTTTATATTGAAAAACGGGATGTTCTTTCCTTCGGCAAATCTCTTTGCGAGAAGGCCGCAATACCTCTCATTCATATCGATGAGAGGCCGTGCAGACAGGCCGTTATATACATAGGCATATAACTGCGCGTCGTCATGCCGTTTGCATATATCATTTACTATTTCCAGCCGCCTTAGGATGTGATTCAGCAAGAGCCGCACATATTGAATAAATTCCCTCCGGTAGCACCCTTTCAGGCCGTTATCGTCAACGAAAATGAACTCCTTGCGGATATGCTCCATGGCTTTTTCTGTCTCTACCAGGATCCTTCTGTGAGAATCGCTGTCGAAGTAAGGGAGCGTATCCCTGTACGGGACATCGCTTAGCTTCAGATGGGCCGACAGTTTCGGCTCAAGCGACACGATGATAAAATCATCTATCTTTAGCTTTTTTTCCCAGACGAAAACCTTAAAAGCCTCAAATTCATCGATAAATTCAAGTAAAGCAATCCTGGTCATAAATAAAGTCGGCCCCTATGCCTATTTAAAACATTTCTGCCAAAATTCATTCTGCAGTTTTTTAAATACCGCGTTGCCCTCTTCGGTAAAACTCTCCGCGCGCCGTATTTCATCGTACCTGTCTTTAGGAAATTTGACGTACAGCGTAAAGGTCCTGACCAGGCCCTTTATGGCCTCCGGGGGAAGCTCGGGCATATTCAATATCGTGTCCCTGGTAATGTTGATCGTCTGCGCGTCATGAGAAACATACCCGTTTTTTACGCAGAGCTCGCGTAATGGTGTGCCATGATAAGGCGTGAAATAGTACGCATTATGCGCATAAACATCGATCTCCCTATTCAGGTTTATAGTATCGAAGGCCAGCTCTCTCGTTTCGCCGGGAAAACCTATTATGTTATTTACCGACGTCATTATTTTAGTGCTATTCAACATCCTGATACCGCCGATAATGGTCTTATTAGAAACCCTCCTGTTAAGGACCTTGAATCTAAAATTCTCGTTGCCATGCTCGATCCCTATCGAAATGCTGTGGCACCCCATCTCTTCAAGGCACTTAACGGCTTCGGCGCTTATAGTCTCCGCCCTTGTCTGGCAATAGAACGGGAGCGCTATTTTTTTATACATCTTTGTGAACTCCAGTAAATAGTCTCTGCCCATGGCAAGGATCGTATCGGCGGGAAAATATATATATTCCACTCCGTATTTACTGACGAGCGCCTTAAGCTCGTCATAAATCCGCCCTATATTTTTAAGCCTGAAGAAGTTTTCGCCCGTCTGGCCCTTATACAGCTCTTTCTGCGACCCTGAATTACAAAAATAGCATGAATACGGGCACCCTCTATGCGTTTCAACCGGCGCCATTTTATACAATCTTCCCTTCATGGGCTTCAAAAACCTGTCCTTATGAAATATCGAAAAATCGGGCAGCGGATTTAAATTTATATCTCTTAAGGGACGCAGCTTGTTTTTGATCACTTTGCCGTCTTTTTTAACCCAAAGATTTTTAACATCTTCTATATCTTCTTTTTTTGCCAGTCGATTGCAGATCTCGACGATAACGTCCTCCCCCTCGCCCACGCATACCATCGTAACCGCCTTTTCGCCTATCACCACATCGGGAGCGAAGGTCGGGAAGACACCTCCTGCGACCACCGGTATCTCGAAACGCTCTATAGCCTTAAGCATCTCGACAGCTAACGGATACAGGTCTTCCAATATCGATATGGCGATCAGGTCAGGCTTATAATCTTTTACCTTCCTGACAAGATCTTCCAGCATCTGCTCTTTATTTTTTAAATTTTTAAAATTATCGCCCAGGTCAAATGGCTTGATCTGGAGGTTTTCCATCCTTATCTGATCCGACGAGACATCTTCCGTCTTATAAAATGTCGTGTCAAAAATATCTACATCGAATCCTTTATTCTTCAGTATCTCTGAAAAGATACAGATCGCGATCGGGAAACCGGTTTGCAGCATCAGGTTGGGGTAAAGGAACAGGATTTTAAACTTCGGCATACCGGATTCTCCTTTTGATTATTTCCATATCGTTCCTCTTATCCATCTATCTTCCTTCTTCTTAAACATGTTGCCCGCGGATGAAAGCCATTGCGCGAGCCTCGCCTTGCCCCTGAATCCCGGGAGTCTGGACAATAGATCGATCTGAAACCGGTGATTTTTGTCTATCATCCCCCTAATTACCGTCTGCTCTTTTTCATCAATCAACCCGGAACTCGATAGCTCCTGAAGTATTTCAAGGGCATAATCCATATGGTCGTAAAGAATGGCGATAGCCGCGGCCTTGAGTAATTTGGATTTTCGAAAGCCCGCATCCGGGCGCGCTTTAAGCATGTTGTCGAAATGCTCGAAACTCCGCAGGTATAACATGTCACCGTACATGATCTGCCCTTTTGATTTTACAAACGTCCCATTGACCGGCCTCTTCCAGTATTTTGACCTTATGATCTCGAAGAGCTGAAAACCGTGTCTTCTAAGGAAGGTATCCACATCGCTGAAAAGCGGCTGGTCTTTATATACCGGCGTAAATTCTGCCTCGACATAAACGCCGAAGGCGGCGCCGTCTAATATGCCTTTCGCTCCTTCCAGCACCGCAAGCTCCGAGCCTTGCGTATCAATCTTGACAAAATCGACGTCTTCTATATTATTTTTCCGGAGCTGATTATCCAGCGAATCAACCTTCACCTCTACGCTCCTTGCAACCCTCCACGTATCGGTCTTGCCGAATTTCGACAGGAGATCCACGTTCGGCTGGAATAGCGACGATAACTGCTGGACCGCGTAGAGGTTGAATTTTACCTTTGGGCTATATTCCTTATGGACCAGAGTGTTCAGATAAGTGACATTTTTATTCTGGCTTTTTCTCGCGGATAAATTTATATATTCGCGTTCATCGGGCTCGAACCCGACAACGCGCAGATGCCTTCCGAGCCTTGCCCACTCTTTCACCGCACCGCCGCTCGCCCCGATATCGATCATGATGAACGGGTATTTTCGGAAATATTCGTCGAACTCTTTCTCGAAACAGAGATTCATACCAGGCTCTCCTCTCTCATGGCAAAACATTCCGCGCTTCCGCTGACATTATCCGCTCCCCATATCTGCGCATACATCCGATTCGCATGGCCGACCGCCTCTTCCCTGGTCAAGCCCTGGTCAAACTTCTCAAGAAGCCAATCAAGATAGTGCCCCATGCGCAACGAGGCCTTTCCATCTTTAAACGGGTCCTTATCCCTTGCCCATGCGGAAAGGTCGCCGAACCCCGGAACGCTCAAAGGATCAGTCCTGAATTTTTTTATCGCGGCGAACAACTCCTCCAGGTCATTGAAAACCACTTTACCCCTTCCGCGCTGATAGACAGCATGAGAATGGAGCCCTTCCAGGTCGAGAAAGACGGTGGGGATATTCGATAGATACGTCTCCAGCGCAACGGTACCGCCGAGTAAAAGACATATACAAAGATCGGCGGCCTGAGCCGCCTCGGAAGCATATTTATCGGTAAGGTATCTTCCTTCATCAATAAACACACATCTCCCGCCGGCCTTTGCTCTCTCGATCAGGTCATGTATGGGCAGCAGCCTTTTGTAGATCGTCTTCGGGTAACCGGGCTTGGCTATCAGTCCGATGGTCTCATCCCCCAGGACCCGTTCCAGTATATACTTATATATCCGCACAGACCTGTCATCAGGGATCAGGCTCATCCTGTCATTGGTAGAATTTTCGTCGAAAAAAGAGATAACGAACTTCGAGCCCCTGCCCGCCAACTTCTCCCGCAGTTTAACGGCGTCCGGGCGCACTTCCCGGAAAGAATAGTCCGTGATATACCCGCAAGAGACATAATTACCGATCAGCGAATGGTTTTCCCTCCATATCCATTGATAGGAAGGGCTGAACAAAAACATGACATCGACACAGGTAGACGTGGTAATGGAAGAAAACCAGAAATTCGAGATCTGGTATGATACGGCGCATCCCCCGCATTTCTCCAATGCGGCGCTCTGAGGTATGTGTTCAACTGTAAAGATATTCGGGTTTATGTTCACCTTTACATTATGAAAACGGAAGAGATCGTGCCAGTACGAGTAATCTTTTATGAAAGAGGCCATTTTAAAAATATAGAACAAGGGGATCCTTTTCATCCTTAAAATGCCGGACAAAAAAATGTTCTTAAAAATTTTACCGTACAGATACCTTTCGATCTTTCTGCGGTATGCGGTGGGCTGCCATGCAGAGGAAACGCCCTGGGCAGAAGGTACTTGCAGAAAAATGATCTTTACCCCATTCCGCCGGATCGCATCCAGATCCCCCTGTTCCATAAAGACATCTTTTCTATCGGCGTAAAGCATGATCCGGTCGCGCGGGACGTCCGATTTTAAAGCCCAGAAGATATCGCTCCTCTTGTTTAGGTCAAATGTGACCGGCCGGCCGGAATACCAGTTAGCGATGATAGGCCGTGAGCTTGGCTTGACTATAGGAACGCGCAAATATGCCCGCGCGATTTTTTCATCGGCCTCTTTTCGCGGCAGACCGGCCTTCCTTAACAATCCTCTGGTCACGGCTCTAATGACCTTGCCCGGATAAACAAATGCGGCTGACGGCATGAATACAGGATACTCGACGGCCTTTATCCCGGCGCGCCCGGCATACTCCGCAAGATACCGTGACCATAATCTTTTCTCCACGAAAAATACGGCAGGTCCGCCAGGTTGAGCCGCCAGATTACGTATGTGCCATTTCGCGGCGTTCACAAAAACTATCATATCGCGTACCTCGTGAGCGATGATCTTTTCAAAATAGAGCCTCAGTTTCTCGAAATTGAGATCGGGCGAAAAACTTTTCAGGAAATCACTATCGGCGACCTCGCGCTCGCCGATCTCAAGGCACACATCCCTGATATCTTCCTCTATTCGCACCGCCTGATACTCGCCTTTGATATCGCGGATATCGGCAACACAAAAAGAGACAGGCTGAAGGTTGATTTTGATGATACCCATGCGCTTCAATATCTTCGCCGTCCTTTCGCCGCAGGCAGAAGCATTAAAATAGAAGCCGCGCGCAAACCCTCCTCGTGAAATAGCGAGGGCCAAAAGCGACCCTATTGAAAGTTTATCGATATAGACTATGCCCATAGAATCATACAGCGCTACTTTCTCAATACCACCCGGTAATACACAGGGTAATTAAAGAAACCAGGTTGTTGAGATCGCAGCCTTTTGCCTCCTTACCGTTCAAAAATTCATTAACCAGTTTATCAAGGTAGCCAAGATCGAAGTATTCATCGTTAAAAATCTTCCTGTAAGGCCTGGCCCCGACGCAATCTTTAAAAAATCCGGTTACGCCCGACCTGTAAGTGACTTCCGCGGATAATGAAAAGCCCTCGATAACATCGTAGAGGTACGAATGCGGCCCTTCATCCAGCAGCTCATACGGGAATTTGATGCGGTTTTTAGCAACCCATTTCAAAGGATACTTTGTGTTGTTGAGTTCGAGCCCCCTGCCCCAGCTTTCCGGCGCGCGGGAAAGGAAGTCTATCAAGCGGTAATCATTAAACGGCGCGCGCCAGTGATGGCCGTTATATTCCATGGAGTGTTTATGGATACTCACGGTCGACCCCTGGGAATGGAAGCTGTGATACATGTAGATCAGCCAGGAATACAGGTTTTCCTCAGAAAGCGATAACGCCTCCGGCATGTAATGCCGGAACGGAAAATGATATATCTCGTCTTGCGCCCGGGAAGTAAGGGCGGGGTTCGCATATGTTTTGGCAAAAGGAACGCGGGGCCCTCCGTAAAAGAACGGGAAGAGGTAACTCTCAAGCAGGTCTTTTTTATCGGAAAATCCCGAGGCGAATTTTACGCCGTCGTACATCTTACGGAATATCTGAAAAACCTTATCCTTTTCATGAGTTCCCGCCAGCGCCTTCTTAAGAAAAGACGGGCTGTATAGATAGCAATTCATCTTATCGGCATACTCGGTAAATGATTTTCGCGTATGGAAGAACGTGACAAATTGCGAAAATCCGAAATTATGAAAGGAGTCGGACGTTTCCCCGTTGAATATCGTCTGCCCGGAACCCGCGCATTGCGTAAGCTTGTCCGACAACCGCGCGAAATTAAAACCTGCTCCGGAATACATGTGTTTAGAGCGGTAATATGGGAGGACCTTCTTCCAGTATTCCGGCGCCTTGGCGCTTTTAAAATCCAACTCGACGATCTCGGGTTTAACATTGAAAAAATCGCCTATCTTCTTTATCTTGTTAATTTCGAATTTATTGATAACGTCCGTCTGCTTGGAATACTTCATGCTCCCGGTTACCATGCCGACCTTTTTGGCTCCAAACTCATCGACGAGGAGACCGAGCAGTATCGAGGAATCCCAGCCGCTTGAGCTCGAGACCCACGCCATTCCGCCGCGATTAGCCCTGGCCGTTACCGAGGCCCTAAGCAATTTCTCATAGATCTTAAGATCGCTGTCATCATAATCCCGGACGCTCATGGGTTTAAATTCAACGGACCGGGAATCGATACCGTCTGCAGAAATATTTAAAATCTCACCTACCTTTAAACGCCTTACGTTCTTATATATAGTCGCCCCCTTGGGGGTGTACCACCCGTATACAGAAAAAATGTGCGCCAGCATCTTCTGGTCATATTCAGGAGCGACATTTTTAAAGATATGTTCGAGATCGGTGCCGAGAAAGAACCCCCGATCGTCGGCAGCGTAAAAGTAATCCAGGCGGGCGTAGCGGTCTGAAAAAATAGAAACGGATCTCTTGTGCCTGTTGACCAGCATGCCGAGATACTGGCCTTCGAGCAAGGGGATGATATGCGGCAAAGCTTTTTCGGAAAATATTTTCCTTAAATAATTTCTGCAGTTAGCGTCAAGCAATTTGATATTTTCCCCGTCTATGATATGGTAAAAAACCTCGCCGTATATATAAACATCTTCCGCATCATTCAGCTTCAGCCTGAACGATGCCTCGCTCAAATTGGCGCAAATTTTCCTCCCGTCTTTAAATTCGACGATATCCTCAAAATCGCCGTCTTTAAGACAAGTGCTGCGATCAACAGTCTTTATATACGCGTTCATTAAAAACACCTCTCCTTCCCGGGCAAAAGCCGCTTTTTGACCAGATCCTTTTCGAGGATCGAAAAAATATAGCCGTCTTCAAATTTACCGTCGATGACCACCGCTTCCCGTAAAAGGCCTTCTTTTTTAAATCCGCATTTAATGAACAGGTTGAGCGACCTCGAGTTGCTGACGTGGACGCCTGCCCATAAACGATGGAGGCCCAGCCGGTTAAAGCAATATCTTACCACCGCATCCAGGGCCTCTCTGGCAAGCCCCTTCCCGGCATATTCTTTTCTTCCTATACTTATGCCGATCGATGCCGTTTTATTACGCGGATCGACCGCTGAAAGCGTTAAATTTCCTATATGCATCCCGCCTTTTTTCAAAAAGATGCCTACAAGAGCCGCGTTACCGCATTTTTGATGGGCCCGGACATATTCACGGCAGGTCTCGATCGTTTGAACGGTATCTGCACAACCTAAATATTTATTGATCTCCGGATCGTTGAGCCAATCCGCATAATCCCGAGAGACATCTTTCGGTCTCAAATTTCTCAATATCAGACGCGCCGTCTTTAAGTTTATGGTTCCGGTCTTCTTCATCTAAAAACGCACCCCATGCTCTCCCAGCACCGCAATGATCAGCGGGTAACTGAGGATCTGCACCGTTTGTTCCTCGGTCAGCGTGACTTTAAATTTTTCCTCAAGCGCCAGAACGAGATTTAAATGCCTGAGCGAATCCCACTTCTCGACCGTATCTACCGAGGTCGTTTCATCGACCTTGCCTGCATCGATACCGAAGATATCTGCTAATACCTGTTTAAGTTTTGCTTCGTTGTCTCGCATAATCTAACCCCGGTTCAATCAGTATGCTCTTGATCCAGCTTGGCCCGGAAAAGGTCCGTCCCTTAAGCTGCAATTCCCAATCGCTTCCGCGCTCGCTCTCATTCACTAAAGAAAAACCTTTTCGCTTAAAGAAGTCCGCGACCTGGGCGTTCTTTTTTGTTGCCAGGTAGCGTCCAACCACCCGGCTGCAACCCTTAGCGCCGGCGGAGTTCAAGACATGCGTCAGCAGCGCATCCTCAACACCCCGCCCTATGGCCCGGCAGCTCAAGAGGAAAGTGTCTATCTCTGCCGCCTCGCCTGCGTATTTTACTATCGCCGTCCCGACGAGCCCCATATCGGAGATCCTGTCGCTCAACTTAACGGTATATACGCCTGTCTTCGAGCCGGCGGCAAAAGCGCGGATATCCCCTTCGGTGTAGCGACAGGTAGTCAGGTTAAACTGATTGGTCTTCTGGGTTAGTTGGGATATGCGCGGGATGGAGGCCTCGTCCGCCGCGCCTACGGCGGCCACCATCTCCAGCTTCGCCAGATACGCCTCTAGCGAACCGGACGATGAGCGCAGCTTTTTGCGCTTGGTTTCATCGCGGTACATCCGGTTTCGCGTGCGGTCTTCTTTCGAAAAAGTGAGCGTATCGAAGTATGCCCTCGCGCATAATCTGGAGCAAAATGTTGACGGGTCAGACGAGAGCTGCAAAACGGCTATTTGAGGCAGCTCTTCGCGCACCCTGTCGCATTCGAATTGGCTGTCATCGACGAATACCATGCTATCCAGTCCGATATTTAATTCTTCGGCAATACGCATAAGGTTTGTAACTTTATCGTTCCAATCGATCTTCAAGGAGGAGAAATTGTCTTCCCGCAGCACCATATCCGGATTTGTGCGCAGGACTTCCAGCACATCCGCCTCGTTATTTTTGCTGCACAATGCCAGGATCACGCCGCGGTCGTGCAGATTAAGGACTTCGCGCTGAAATGCCTGATAACACGAACCGGGATAAGCAGAACCGAGCTGGATGCCTTCCGGCCCATCTTCGCCGATTATTCCGCCCCACAGGATATTATCGCAATCCAGCACAAGGCATTTGCGGGCCTTGCCATGCAGCGCCCGGAAGAACTTGCCGTACTCCTGGCCTATGGGGACCAACGCATTCTTTCCGATAGGGGCCCTTCCGATATGCCAGTAACGTTCGTCCAGGCCGCTTCCGCTGCCGAGGCGCGCCATCAAGCTCATATAATCTATCAGATAAACATCCCGGACCTTGCGCATACGGCGAAGCAGCTCAAGATTTAATTTCATGATAGCATGTGACTGATGGTTTTCCGATTGCGCATCCATGATCCCGAGCGCCGGCCTGTGAGGCAGCGGGAAATTATTTAAGAGAACGGGCGCGCCGATATTCTTCCTTAATGCGGTAACGAGCTCTTCGGTAAAATCCGCGATCCGCTCTATTTCGGCATCCACTTCACCGTTAGAAAGCGACGGAAATCTTACCGTCAGCGCTGGAGACAGCGCTTCAAGCCACTGGACCAGGATCACCACATCCGGCTCGAATCCGTATAGCGCGCTTTTGGGTTCAAAGACATCCTGCGCTATAGTGTCGTATCCACCCAGGTAAATTTCCGGGTAAAATCCGGCCAGCGCGATCTCCCCTTTGATCACAGGGATAATCGGATCGAGCGTAAAATTTCGCAAGACAGCAGCCTTAAAGAGAGGCATGCCGCTCGCCTTAGGGCCGATGCCTTCAAGGACATTCGCGACAGCCGCATAGGCGCTGTATGCGGGCTCCGCAGCCAGGCGGTTTAAATTATCGGTTAAATCTTTTCTATCCATACGGGCTTATCTCACTCCTTGATCAAGATTGAACAGTAGTTGATGGCGGCCATACCTTCCTTACGCTGCTCCTCTGACATTATTTCTACCGGCAGTACCTTATCTTTGACGATAGACAGGCCGGATGAGCGGATCACATCCCGGATCTCATCCGCGTTCCGGAAATTGTAAACATGATCGATAGCCGGGCAGTTGGCACAGGTGCTCATAAAAATAGCTCCCCGGCGCCGGAGGAGCCGGCATGCCCTGCCAAGGAACCCTGCCGGGTCATGGACATGCTCGAGCACTTCTCCCATCGATATAAAATCGAAATCGTTCCCCTCTATAGGGACTGATAAAAAGTCGCCGTTTATGAAACGCAGCCGGGGCGGGGCGGCCTGAAAAGCGGCCAGGATCTCACTGGTCACCCGGATGGAAGTTTCGCTGATATCCAAAAGCGTCGCATCAAGGCCCGGAAACCGCCGTATCGCCTCTACCGCAAACAATCCGTGGCCCGGCGCTATTTCCAGATAACGCTCTACGGCCGGGGCTTCTTTGAGATAATCCTTAAAAAAACGGATGATCTCAAAATGGTTGGGCCATAAAAGATATGATAAGAACAGGCCGACCATGTAGTAACGCATCACGCCGGGCTGGCTGTAAACATTCTGTTCGGCTGAGCGCGCATCGTCCGGGCAATAAATCCCGGTCTTGCTGAAACGTATCTGCTCACGCAGAAAATCCATAGTCATCCTGTTATAGGAACTCGCCGCTTCAGCCATCTCCTGCTCGCTTTGGAGGAGAGAGAGATTGATCCTCCGGCAGATGCTTTCAGCATATTCCCAGTAGTCCTCATCCTGCATATTGGTAAAATTATTGATCTGTTTTCTTTGCAAAGGGTTTTGCGCCGATATCAGATCGACGATCTTCTTGAACTCCGGATATTGTGTCAGTTTTTCCATTGTCGATATTTTACGCCATCACCATGCCGCCGCAAACACGGATAGTCTCCCCGGTTATGTGGCGGGCTGCCGGACTTAGCAGGAAAGAGACCGCGTTCGCGATATCAGAGGGCTCCGCCAGCCTGCGCAGCGGCGTCTGCATCCTGGCAAGCATCTTGGTCTTGTCCGGAAGAGACGCTATCATATCGGTCTCCGTCATGCCCGGAGCTACTATGTTGACCCTGATGCCGGCCGGTCCATACTCCGCGGCCAGACAGCGCCCCAGCGAGGTCAGGGCCGATTTGGCCACCACATAGCGCGCCTGTTGAGAAGGAGGCAGGCCGTCCGTATAAATAGTGCCGATAAAGACGATATCCCCCGATTTAGACCCTGTCATATTCGGAAGGCCGAGCTTGACACAATTGAAAGCGCCCTTCAGGTGAACGTCGATCTGTTCCTGGAAAGCATTCCAGTCCAGCTTGTCGAACGGCTGCGGCACATTGGCAGGCGCGGCGCAATGCACGATCGCATTGATAGGCCCGAAAGATCTTTCAGCCAAACTGAAGAGTTTCTTAACTCCGTCCGGATCGGATACATCGGCCTTAATAGCTACGGCCCTCCCGCCGGCCTTGGTTATCGATTCTACCAAACGTTCGGCCTCTCTATCCGAACGCAGATAATTTATCACGACGGCGTGCCCTTCTGAGGCTAACTTTTTGGCGGTCGCCAGACCGATCCCCCTGGAGCCTCCGGTTATCAAAACGGTTTTTTTTGCATTCTCGTCCATTGTCTTCTCCTCGTCTTTTAGTATCGGCATCTTTACGGTGGACTCGCCCACTATGAGCTCGTCGCCATGCTGGTTTGTAATAACAATCTTCATAACTACTATACGGGTAGCCGGGGATTTTTGTTTAACCTTCGCGGCCAGCTTAATCGTATCGCCCACATACGCCGGCCTAAGAAAATCGAGGGTTTGACCCATCCACAGGGCTCCGCGTCCCGGCAAAAGCATCCCTATCATGGTCGAAATGAAAGATGCCGACAGCATGCCGTGAACCACCGGTTTTTGAAAAAGCGTCTTCTTTGCAAATTTCGCATCGAGGTGAAGAGGGTTAAAATCACCCGTGAGAGAGGCAAATGCCTGAACGTCTTCCTGCGTCAGGACATGCTCGAACTGCGCCTCGTCTCCGACCTTGATCGCGTCGAAAGACTGCACTATAATTTCGCGGTACTCTTTATCATAAGCCATGATTTAATACCACCGTATTACCGTTGACCCGAAAGTGAACCCTGCCCCAACCCCGGAGATCACTACCAGATAATCCCGCTTAAGGGCGCCTGCACGAATGGCGTCGCATAAAACGATAGCCATAGAGGCATCTGCGGTATTTCCGATTTCGGAAACATTGTTAAAAGTTTTTTCCATGGGCTGCTTCATCTTGCCCATCAGGTATTCTATCAGGCGGAGGTTGGCCTGATGAAATATGAAAAAATCCACGTCCTCGACTTTCTTACCGATCTTCTCGAGGGAGCGGCGGATGGCCAAAGGCTGATACTGGATGACCTGCTTCCAGACTTCCATCCCGTTCATCTCATAATATTGCAGGCCTTCATTTATATTCTCCTGGCGCAGCGGATAACTTGAACCGCCGCCGCGCATACGGACCGCGTCAAATACCTTGCCGTTAGTAAAGATCTCGCTGGACAGTACACCATATCCGTACGGAACGCGTCCTAAAAGGGCTGCCCCCGCGCCGTCACCGAAATATATAGCGGTATCCGGGTCATGCCAGTTGATAAATCTGGATTGCAAGGCGGTCCCGATCACCAGGGCGTATTCTATCCCCGGGTCGCAAGACATGCGGTCTGACGCCACGCCGAGACCTACCTGAAAGCCCGTACAGTTAGCCATGAGGTCGAACGCTCCGGCATTTTTAGCGCCGATCAGTTCCTGCACCTTGCATGCCATGGCAGGATAGATATAATCACCGGTAAAGCCGCAGCCTATGATCAATCCGATCCGGGCTGGATCGATACCTGCCATCTCGATCGCCTGTCTGGCGGCGATGGCAGAGATGCCGGAAGCCGTCTCCCGGTCTTCAACTACATACCTGGTATTGATCCCGGTATTGTTGACGATTGTCTGGGCCGGCACGCCTGTCCATTCTTCAAGCTGTTTGTTGGTTATCTTCTTACCCGGCACGTATCTTCCAGAGCCAAGTACGCCGATACCATAACGATCTTTTTCCAGAATATCGCCTCTTTCCGTTTTATTCAAATCAAATTCCTCCGAACTGTTTATACTGCGGAGGTGCTATAGCCGCCTCACTCCACCATGAACGGGCCTCTTTGATCGTCCAGGAACGTCCGTGCCCCGGCAACATCACCGTCTCGGCAGGCAATTGTTCCACCAGGCGGCTTACCGAAGATATCAGCTGGCCGAGATCGGACCCCGGGGTATCGGAGCGCCCCACGTGCCGGTAGAGTATCGTATCACCCGTAAAAACAAAATCCCCAAAATAATAACAGACGCTCCCCGATGTGTGCCCCGGCGTGTAGATCGTCCGGATCGGCCGTTTGCCGATCTCCAGTATCTCCTCGTCCTCATACAGGTTGAATGCCCTAACAGGCTCTATTTGCCTGCCGCCAAAAACAAACGCGTATGTGTGCGCCTGGCGCATCAGGCGCTCGTCGGCCTTATGAAGATAACATGACGCCCCGAACCGGCGATGCAGATCATCCACGGCACCTACATGGTCGTGATGCGCATGGGTGATCAGAATATTTTCCAGCCCGCGACCCCGGCTGATCACAGCCTGGCTGATGCGGTCGGCGGAATCACCGGGATCGATCAATAGCTGTTCGGCCGAAGGAAGGTGGCGCACCAGATAACAGTTCTCGCTCCAGGGTTCATCCGTCACTATAGTAGTAATCTCAAAGTCGCCGAGCTTAAGCACTATTTCAATACCTCTTTTCGATTCGTCATATGTCTCATGCCACCAGGGCCATGTTGATCACCTGCCCGGTGATGCAGCCGCTTTCTGGGGCCGCAAAAAACGAGACTACATTGCATATCTCTTCTATGCTTACCGTACGCTTAACGGTCTGTTTATCAAGCAGGCGGTCAAACCATTCCTGACCCATAGCTTGGGCGGGTTCGGTCATGATAAGACCCGGCCCCAGTACATTACAGGTAATCCCCAGGGGCGCCAGCTCCTTTGCAAGGATCTTCGTCATCTCAATGACGGCGCTCTTTGTCGCAGAATAAGCCGATGTCCCTTCCAGATGCAACGGCACGCCGAGCGAAGAGACCGTAATGATCCGTCCGTATTTCCTTGAGACCATGACTTTAGATGCTTCGCGGCAGACATTATACGTCCCGACTATGTGAGTATTGATAAATTTTTTAAGCACTTCGGACGGCGTTACCGTCATTAAAAGAGCTGATTGCACGAGGCCGGCGTTGCAGACCAGGACATCGATCCGCTTAAGATCATTTTTTATCTTCCGTATCCACTCACGCACCTCTGCCTCTTCGCCGACATCCACCCGGGTATGATAATAACCTTTTCTCTTCAGAGTCGCCGGAGACCTGCTGCAACCGGCTACAATGTACCCTTTCCCAAGAAAATATTCGGCCATCCCCCTGCCGATCCCCCGGCTGGTGCCGGTTATAACCATGACTGGATGTTTGTTTGCAGGTTTCATATTATTCACCGCGCGAAAGGACGACTATATACCGCGCCAGCGCGTCAACCGTAAGCTGGGGCTTATTGATATTGAATTCGTTGATCTCATTCAGCACAAGATAGATGTCTTTTTTTGTTTCCTCGGACACACGTTCTTCCAGTTTCGTCACAAATGTGACGAAACCTATCGAATCGAGGGGCGATCCCACTCCCAGCAGGATCATCTCATCGCTGATGGCCGCGCCCTTCCCTGGCGTACCCGGCCCCTTAAGGGTCTTAAGAGCTTCTGTGATCAATTGAAACGCGCGTTCTTTGGTCATACGATCCCTCCATGCTGCATCTATTTTGGTTTAAGGCACCAGACAAAGGCGCTCGGCACCTTCTTTCCATCGCTGCCTGGCGACTCATCAAATAGCCTCTCCATCGACAGCTCGTACGGAATCTTCTTCAACACTTCCCTATACCCATCCCAGGACAAGATACCCTGGCCGGACATTTCGTGGAAAAAAAGATACTCAGGCATGATGCTCCTGGCGCTGTTCTTGAGAAGCACGTCATCGCCCTGACGAACCACCTCGCCAACGACGACCGGGGCATCCGGGAAAAGATCGTGGACCCGGCGGAAAAAATCGACGATCTTTTCAGGTTTATTCTCCGATATCTCGTGGAGGAGAAACCACATGGCTATTGCCGTCTTCCCGGTCCCTGCCGCGCTGATAACTCTTTCGCTCCACTTTTTCACATCAAGGGCATCGGAACAAATCACGGTAATGTCAAGCTGAGGGTACTCTCTTTTCAAATTCCTGAGCGTCTCTTCCGTCGACAGCTTCGACAGATCGATGCCGACCACTTTCTTACCCGGGACCTCCTTTAAAAACGCGGAAAGGAACCCTCCGTCGCCGCAGCCGATATCCACGATGACATCGAAAGAGACTTTGCGTTTTAAAAAAGAGATTGCCGGCGGGAAGTACCTTTCGTGCGTCCTGCCGCTGCCGATTACATTTTCCAGCCTTTCGACTTCGCGCCTGGCATTGCCCGAAGGATCCTGTATCAGGTCCTGATAGTGGTGCATATAATCAAAATATGAATGCGGGACGTAGAACGATTGCGCCCGGCGGAATATCTCCTTCCCAAGCTCGGAGCCTGCGTAGACCCCGTTTTTATCTTTCACCTTTTCCAATAACCCGATCCTTACAAAATAAGAGATTGTATCCTGCAAGAGCTTCTTGTTCGGGACGTCCGGAAAATCGCTGACTGTAAAACTAGAGGCCGATCCCATGCTTTCCAAGACACCCATCCTTCCAAGAACACTGATCATCGGCGTGCTGAAAAACCCCCTCAACAGCACAACTATGTCTTCTATGATCTCGCGTTTTAACATTCCTTCCTCCCGCTAAAGGCCCTTACTCGAAGTGCGCGATGTAGCGCTCGTACCTTTTCTCTTTCAACCAGGATTCCGACGATAATTCGATCGGGATGACATCGTGAAACATCCCGTTCTTTAAAACATGTTTGCGATGAATGCCGAGCTGGCGGAAACCATGCATCTTATGTATTTGAAGAATTACGTCATTTCCCGCCATGACCTCGCCGTATATCCTGTTGAATTTCATTTCTCTAAATACATGGTTGTAAAGATACGGCGGTATCATGGCCCCGAGCTGCCGATGATCCATATCCCCGATGTAATAACCGGCGCTGCACTGCAAATTTATCCGGTCGATAGCTGCAAGGTTGATCACTCCTATGGGGGTGTCTTTATAATAGACCAACCAATAACGGCACGTATCGTCTTCGGAAATTTTTTTGAACCACTTGCGCTGTCTTTCCATATCGTATTCAACGTCTGTTAATAGATATTGAGAGACCTCCGGCTTCATCCTCCAGTTCAGGATCATGCCTAAATCCTTTTCCATTATCTTACCGAATCTTATCATCGCGCACCCTCACCGGTCGAGACATCCTTCATGGTAGAGCCTGTGGACCTTTATCCCGCATTTCTCGAGAAAAGATATCTGTTCGTAAATAATATCTTCGCTGGCCTCGGATGAGATCAGGATCGCGTCGACCTTCTTTCTGATCTCTTCCGGCTTACCGCAGAATTTTTCGATCCTGTGGCCGAATAACCGGCTGCCGTGTTTCTTCGGGTCATTATCGAAGATGCAGGCAATATCCGCCTTACCCAGGGGCGTCTCGCTGAATAACTGACTGGTATGTATGCCGGCGCCCCAGATCGCCAGCCTCCCTTTCGGCGTATTTTCTATTATATCCGTGATATTTTTTTGCAGCTTCGATACCAGTTTTTCGGAATTTTCTTTGAATGATTTGATGACCGATGCCGCTTCGTCGAAATTATTTGTCATGCTGAATTTCCGGCTCGATCTCTTCCCTATTGCCGCCATAACCGGATAGAAAGGGGAAAAGTCCGGCCCGTTATCAAAGGTATGGATAGCATCCATGGCGATCCCGTTAACGCCCGCAATGTTGGCAAGTGTTGTCGGGGTGAAAAAATTGACGTGCTCGAAACAGAAATAACATTTGGGCGCCTCGGGCTTGAGCAGATTCGGAACCTCGATATACACGATTCCCTTTTCAGAAAGTAGGCTGAGCAGGCTCTTGATAAGTTCTCCGGGATGGACCAGATGCTCAAATACGTGGCACAGGATTATTATGTCAAAAGGTTTTTCTTTTTCCAGTTTTTCGGGGTCAAAAAATCCTTTTATCACCCGGACGCCATACAGCTTCTTCGACAGCTCGACGCATTTCGGGCTCGGATCAAGACCGAGGACATCCCAGCCGCGGGATTTGAAGAGCGACAATCCGAAAGCGGTAGCACATCCGATATCGAGGACCCTCCCTTTAAAGCCCGGCGGAAATCTGTCAATGAGCAATTCAAAATACCGGATGATCTGATTTCTCTCAGTCTGCGGCCGCAGCCCGTCATACTGCGGGTGCTCATAATTAGCCATCTTTTCATAAAACATACGGATATATTTCTCAGGGAGAAGCGGCCCTGCAAAAACAAAACCGCATACTTTGCATATGTTGATCCGATGATGATACCCGATATCGCCGATGCCCACGATCGTCTCCGTCGGCTGGTCAAATGCCTCAAGATATTCTTCAGAATGGCATGCAGGGCATCGCCTCTTCATCAGTTCCACGCTAGGACCTCCCATTTAAAACCTCTAAAATTTCCCGCCCGGTATTATTTCTATCCAGCGAGCGTTCGCAATTATCGCTTATGCGCCTTCTCTTCTCCGCATCCCGGATAAAGTCAAGCACCGACCGGCGCACAGTATCCGGCGTCACATCCTCGTGCCAGCCAAGAGAGGCGCAGAGATCCGCTTCCGCAAGAAACTTCAGGTATTCCTGCTGGGCGGCAGTAAGAGAGACCGACAGGAACGGGACTTTCATATGCATAAGCTCCCACATGGTGCAGCCGCCCGATACGATCGCAAGGTCGGCCTTAAGCATCTCATCGGCAATATTCCGGCTCCCCTTTATTATTTTAATTGGCAACTCCGATCTTCTGACCACCCCCGCCAATTCATCCGAGACACGCCCCATCTTACCCACAACGATGCTTACCGTTCCCTTGCAATCGCGGATCTGAGAAAGCCCTCGAGCGATCTTTAAATTAAGTGAATCGCTGATCTCTGATCCCCCTCCCAAAGTTACGAGGAGATGAAAAGGGCCGCTCTTGAAGAACCTCTTATTATTCAGATCCGCCGCAAGGAACTCCCGTCTCAACAGAAGGTGCTTTAATCCGGCCAGGAGATGAGTATAGGGCTCGGTAGAATATTTCCGTTTTTCTGCGCCGTAACTCTGGTCCAAAAGCACGTCCGCGACACAATGCGACTTCGGGAGATCGCATACCCTTAAAAGCCGGAACCCGCCCTTCTTGATCCCATCTTCGTATCCTGTAGGGAATTGATATCCGTCCACACATATCCATGAAGGCCGGATTCGCGCGGCGAGAGATAAAAGCGTCTCCAGGTCCTTCGAGGGATCCCACGGCCCATCTTGAGCCAGCAGATGGATATGAAAAGGCTCCTCCTTCAGGTACTCTAGCATGGACTGATCGTGCGCAATGGTGGCAAAATGAATGTCAAATTTCTCCTTGGATAAAAGCTGGCCTAAAGCCAGCATCCGCATCAGGTGTCCTGACCCTATACGGCTGGATGCATCGGTGCGAATCAATATATTCTTAGTCATCTTTTCGTCTCAGGGGAGGAGATCAGCTTCCATTGTAAAGGAGTCCCCCGTTTTATGGCCCTGCCTGCCTTCTTACCTATAATATCCTTCAGGTATTTCGGCCTCAACCCTTTAGCGGGCCTGATCGACCTTATATTCTCTTCGGTAAACGCCCCCCCGGCCTTTATATCTTTCACGGCAAATATAGAACGCCTGAAGCCAAGGCTTCTTTTCTGACCTGCCGTAATACGATAGGAAGGGTGCCCAAGGGCATTCTCGATAAGCCTGATATTGTCAGCTAAAACCTTCAGTTCCCCCGGTTCGACGGAAAAGAAGCTGTCCGGGGTCTTTATTTTTCTAGAAAGGGTGAAATGCTTCTCTATGATAACCGCTCCCAGGGTGACTGCGGCTAAAGACGCCCCTATGCCCAGCGTATGGTCCGACAGGCCGACAGGGCATCCGAACCTTTCTTTCATGTCACCGATGGTCCTGAGGTTCATCTCGCGCGGATCGGCGGGATAGCTGCTCACGCATTTCAAAAGCGCGATCTCGCTCGCGCCACCGCCCCTAGCCGCCGCTACCGCATCCTTTATCTCCGCGATGCTGGCCATCCCGGTAGAAAGAATAAGCGGCTTTTTTGTCCCGGCGGCGTATTCGATAAGAGGCAGATCCACGAGCTCAAACGAAGAGATCTTGTGGACCTTCACATCCAATCCTTCCAGAAAATCCACGGCAGTTTTGTCGAACGCGGTAGCGAAAAACGCCATGCCCAGATCGTCGCTCACCTTTTTCAATTTCTTAAGCCAGTTCCAGGGCGTATACGCCTTCTTGTACAGCTGGTATAGCGTCTGGCCTCCCCATTCCGGATGCCGTATCTTGAAATAGCTGCTGTCCATATCAAGCGTGATGGTATCCGGTGTGTAGGCCTGGAACTTGACCGCATCCGCGCCGCATCTCTTTGCTTCCTGTACCAAAGATACCGCCCTCGTAAAGCTCCGGCCGTGGTTGGCGGAGATCTCCGCTATAATGATGACTCTATTTTTTTTACCGATACTCAGCATATTAAACCTTACAAATTCATCGTCTTTAAGCCCTCCGCAACGAAGGGATCGACGAGGTCTTTCAGTCCATGGTTTTTATCTAAAAATCGAATGATATCCCCCACGGGTATTCTCGGCGCCTTATCTTTGAAATGCGCGTAGATAGCCCTGCACAATATCAGGTCTTCCGGGTAATCGACCGTCAGCCGAAGGTCGATGCGCCTTACGTCGGGCGGCACCTCGGCGTAGTTGATCTTGAACTTCTCTTTATTTTCACGGATGTACAGGCTGCAAAGCTCGGAACGATGGCGCCTGTCTCCGTTCAGGTGCGAATATTTAAAAGCATCTAGTTTGATCATTTCAAAACCGCAGCCGTCAGGCACATTGTCGAGGCACGTGAAATCATAGCCGCCCTTTACATGCCTCTCCCAGGAAGGGACGATGGCTTCGAAACACGTAAAGGGGGATTCGGTGGTAAGCCTCAGTATGTCGGTCGCGAGACATTTTTCCGCGCACTGGATCAGCCTGCCGAGCACGTCCTCTTCGGCCCCGATCACATAAGACAGATCTCTTTTCTTCGCAAAGTCGGCAAAAGAAAGGTTATCGGCGCCTTCGGCGATCGCCAGGGCTGTTTCGTCGACTACCGGTATCGTCTTTATCCAGCTGACCATGTACTCCAGGATAGAGATATTCTTTTCGATGTCCAGGGTCTGCAGCGGCTTGCCGTAAAGCCTCGTCCCCTGATTTCTGCACGCAAGCGTTGCGACCAGCCTTCTCTTCATACCATCTCCTTCGTGATCGATGCGTCGGAGAGGGCGGGCCTCTTCATCTTCTTCCCCGCAACATCTGAGATCTTTCTGAAAGAACCGGGCGGGCCGTCAAGGCTTACTCTTTTGAGCGTAAGGTCATCAGCGCTTAAGACCTTCCCCGCGCATATATCTCTCCTGGCTACAACGACCTTGCCGGCCTTAGCCTTATACTCCTTTTCCTTAGGGGTAAGGAGAAGATCGGGCTTCCCCAGGGCGGCTTCCATCTTCCTGATAATGCCGACGAACTTCTCGAACCTTGCCGGCTCAAGCGCGGAGATGTAGTCTTCTATCTTTAGAAGATAGTCTAGGGTAATATGCTTTTCGATACAGCTGACCCCAAGCGCCGCCGCCATGAGAGGAAGATAAAATGCTTCGTCGCTCGATCCCAACGAGTGGTCCATGAACCCGAACGACACATGCGGATAACGCCTCTTTAGTTCGGTTATCCGCAGCAAATTATTTTCTTCGACAGGTGTAGGCTCAGCCTGGAATCCGTACATAAAAGTCACGTGGGCGCTTCCTTTCAGGTCTCGCGCCAGATCGTCAAGTTCGTTTATCGGCACTCCTGCGATCGAAATAAAGACCCTCTCAAAAGAAGCGACCGCCGACTTGATTAGCGGTTCATTATAAAAATCGGCGGCAGAGATCTTTACCCCTTCGGCGTTCAGCCGTCTCGCCAGGTCAAAGCTCTTATCGCCGTAAATATCGAAATAGAGCTTCTTCTTTTTCTTATGGATGAAATTTGATACGTCTGCCCAGGCCGATTCATCCATTTCGAGTGATTTGAACAAGCCGTAATAAGGATAATCCCTGGTGCACAGCTCTTCGGCAAAAACCAGCTGATATTTCACGGCGTCAGCGCCGGACGCCACCGCCCCCTGGGCCAAAAGGTGTGCTAACTTCGGATTCCCCTCGTATCCCTGAGCAATCTCTGCAATAATTTCAATCGCCATGTTTACCTCACCCGTTACGCCCATAAGCTAGGCATCAGTATCGATTCGTCGACATTCATCAATTTTCCGGATAGATCCACCGGCGGCGCGTCGTTAAGTTTTTCCCAGGTCTCGACATTCTTTTTTACATGTTGGGGAGAATCGGCGCCAAAGACGATCTTAGCGTTCGGCATCTCCGATTTCACAAATCTCAATGCCATCTCCTGCCGTGTCACTTTCAGAGATCTGCATAATGATTCCAGCTCTTCGATAACAGGCTTTGCCCGTTCAAGCTTCGAGGGGATCTCTTCGCTCGGCAGAAGGATCAGCCCTTGAAGAAAAACACTGCGTATATAAATCTTCTTTCCTTTTTTGTCGGCAAGATCGAATACCCCTCTATCTTTGAATCTCCTGTCCAAAATGCTGGTCGGCAATTGCACGAAATCTATTCCTTCGGTTTCCAGGGCTTTTATGGCTGCGCCGGGTGAATAGACCGAAATCCCCAAATGGCGTACCTTACCGGATGAAACAAGATCGCCGAGGATCCGGGATAGCCCGTCGTTCCAAAAAGGTAATAGTTCCTCGCGATGCAATAACATCCCTAAAAGATACGGGACGCGGAGCCTTTCCAAAGATAGCTCGAACGCACCGATGACGGCCCTGGCATCACGGTAATTCAATTGAGGTGAAAATTTACTGATGACCTTGACCTCTCCGGCTATGCCCAGGTCCGAAAAAGCTTCGCCGAGCAGCGCCTCGCTCTCTCCATATCCTTGCGCTGTATCGAATTCGCGGATACCACATTGCCAGGCCTGGCGAACGATATCCGTTACCGTACACCTATCCGGCTGCCCTGTTTTGTTGGCGATGCCGTACGGCATACCAAACTGGGCCGTTCCCAAGACCAGCCGGCTCTTCATCTCTTCATTATATCGGTCATTTAAGTTAATCTTTTAAATCCCTCCATCGCGGGCAGGCCTTTTAACCGCTTTTCGACATTACCCGTCCGGTTGACTTCCGAGATCTCCCGGAAAACCTCATCGACAGCATCAAGGTATTTAGTTACATGCGATTGTTTATGACCATACATCGAATAGAATGAATTTGACGCTAAAAATCCGCGTTCCAGCATCAATTGAACAAATAGCGTCTTCATCACAAGCGGATCTTTGTGATCGAAAGTAAAATGGCTCAAGGGCGCTATCCCCGTTACATCAACAGGTAATTTATGTTTAGCGCCAAGGCCACGCCACCCTTCTTGAACTTGTTCGCCTATCGACGTCAGATATTTGCCCACATCGAACTTCTTATGTTTCTTTATGGTCGCGATCGCCGCTACCGGGCCGATCCTCTCGGTCCACATGGTGCTGCTAATAAAGGTATCCTGCGCCGCGTCCATGATCTTTCCGCTGCCGATGATAGCCCCGATGGGGTAACCGTTTCCAAGCGCCTTGGAGAATACGGCAATATCCGGAGTTATGCCGAAAACCAGATGGGCGCCGCCGGTATTTAAACGAAATCCGGACGAGATCTCATCGATAATAAGCACGGCGCCTATTCTTTTAGCGATCGCCATGATGCCTTCCAAGAACCCCGGCAAAGGCGGAGAATTCCTGATGGGCTCTATTATAATAGCGGCGATATCGTCCTTATTTTTCGCGACGAGCGCCTCCAGTTCTTCTATTTTGTTATAATGGAACGGAAAAGAGGTATTGCATAATCCCCGCGGAACGCCTTTGGGGCTTAAGCCCGGCAAGAGATAGTCGCCCAAAACATTATCATCGCTTAAATTGGCGGCCAGGTACCAGTCGTGCCAGCCGTGATAACCGCAGAACGCAATCTTATCTCTTCCCGTAAAGGCGCGCGCGATCCTGACCGCTATGGCCATCGACTCTCCGCCGGTGCGCGCAAAACGGACCTTTTCCGCCCACGGATGTATTTGACAAAGAAGATCGGCCAGCTCGACTTCTTCCGGGCAATTAAGCGAACAGCTCGTGCCTTTATCGACCGCGGCATGGACCGCGGCATCCACGTCCGGATCTGCATATCCCAATATGTTGGCGCCGACCCCGGAGATGCTCATATCTATATAGCGGTTGCCGTCCAGATCCCAGACTTCGCATCCTTTGGCACGACTATAATAGGCAGGCCATAGGCCGGGCAGGAACATTTCCGGCCTTTTGGATAATAGCTGGGTTCCTCCGGGGATCACCTTCCTGGCTCTTTTGTATAAATCTTGAGATCTACCCATTTCCCGGGACCTCATCGCTTTTCTTTTCGGTTATGATACGATACGCAGGCATAAAATCCTTATAATATGGCGAAGATTTTTTTAACATTTTCTGCATCGACAGATCTGCCGAGAACGGATCATGCGCTCTTATCAGGTCCAAGACGGGAAGCGTGAATCTGTTTGCGCCCGGCATGCTTGTGACCATCTTTCTTATCCTCGTCCGGATCGATTGAGTCTCTCTCTTTTTGTATTTAGCCGCAAATGCCCCGGGTAGTTTCATATTAAGATAAGACCAGACCACCCGCTTAACGACCTCGCGCGCCTTTCGGCTATCGATGCCGTCGCATAGAACAAGCTCTTCCGATAGATATTTACTGAATATCTTGTAACTGTTGGAAAAATTATCACTGGCAAGCCAGTCAAATATATCGAGATGGAAAATATATCGTTGGCTTATGTCCACGGACTCGCGCAACAAGTACAACCTGTCGATCTTCTTAGTCTTGCCCTGGACGATAGGCAGTAATCCCATCAGCATCTCCAGGAAAATATCGCTGATCCCGGACGAAGAGCATAGCCTCATATTTTTTTTAAGCTCTTCGATCCGGTAAACGGAATAAAAATTTGTTGAACCGTTACTAATATGCTTCAGCAGCCTCTCGGAACCACTCTCATCGGTCATGGCATGCAAGGGATAAGGGGCGACCCACTCTATCCTGCTTTCATCGCAAGCCTCGGACATTTTAAAAGTGCATCCTTCGCCGTGAGCGATACTGTAATCTTTATTATTCTCCAGAAACTTCACGCATTCTTCCAGCGCAGGTATTATCAATATATCATCGTCCCCCCAGAACACAGCATAAGGGGTCTTCACCTGATCCAATACGCGGGAAAATTTCTGTATGACCGTCACGTCTGTGCCGTACTTTATATGCCTTATCCGGGAGTTGCGCAATAACGCGCCCGTCTTCCCATCCGCTTCTTTAGTGCTCGAATCCGCTACGATGACGGCGATATCACGGTCAAAGCTCAGGATGTACTTAAGCGCCCTCGACAGCCTGTCATAACGATTATGTGTCGGTATTACCACCGTAAGCATATCTTCCATGACTTTTTCTTTCATAAGTTTTTAGCGATCTGTTCCGGCGTAAAACCATACTTCGATGCAAAATAATTCCTGTCTCCGATCCTGTCTTCATAACAGTCCGGCGGAGCGATCACGCATAGCTTTGCCCTGCCTTTTTCGGATTCTACCGCATACTGGCAAAGCGTGTTGTAGAGACCGGATCCGGCCAGATGGTCCTCGACGACAACTATCCGCGAATATATGCTGAAGATCCTGTCAAGCTCATCCCTGTCGAGCGGCAGGATCTTATTCATTGCGTAAACGGCGAGGCGGGCGTTAATCCTCGCAGCCTTAACACAATCTTCAAGCATATTGCCGTGCGTGATGAGCAAGGTATCGGCGTTTGGATTTGAAACAACCATGTGATTTATCTTATCCCCGGCGTTATCGATACTCAAAGCGCCCTTGCCTATCCTTACATACGCCGGAGATTCGGTCTCCATGACATCTTTAAATACCATCCGTATGGCGGCGACCGAGGTGGGCGAATAGATCCTCATCCCGGGCAAAATCTTCAGACATCCGATATCGTCGATAACATGATGTGTGGGGCCCAGCCGCCCGTTATCAAAACCCGTTGAAGTGCCTACCAAAGTCACCGGATAATTATGCAGGCATACATCGTTACGGATTTGCTCAAAACACCGGTGGACCAAGAAATTGGAGATCGTATAGCAGACCGGCCGGAAACCCGCGTTGCACAGGCCGGCGCTTACACCGATCATATTCTGTTCCGCTATCCCGACGTTGATATACCTTTCGGGGAATTCCTTCTTAACGGGCTCGACAAGGCCGAGGCCCATGTCGGCCACGACAAGAAATATTCTCTTATCACTGCGCATCTCCTCTTTCAGCTTTTCAAAAAAAACATTTCGCATTATAGTCTCGCTCCATTGCCGGAATGGCGCATCAGGTCCACCGCATCCGAGAACCTCGGTTCCCGCGCCCAGTAATATCTCGTCAAACCGGCTACCGCCTTGCGCGAAAAACGGGTATCCCTCTCCAGGAAAGAGATCAAGGGATACGCTGCCTTCGGCATCCTGACATATAAATAAAAAGTCTTCAAAAGCCCGTGTATCTCCTCGCGGGACATCTTCAAACTTTTAAGGATCGCCGCATTTCCGACCCCCAGGATCTGTGTATAAAGGCTGTCGAGGCCCGGGTCAAAGAACCCTTCCTTTATGCACCAATCGCGCAGCTCGCTCCCCTGGATGGGATAGAAGATCTGCGCGTATACGGAATCCGGCCCCGAGGACCGGTTCAGATCTATCGTCCGGAAGATATCAGATCTCGTCTCATAAGGAAATCCGATGACATTATAGGCGGCGGTATATATCTTATATTTTTTGAGCAATTTGAAGGCATCGACGACCTGTTTATTTGTCATCTTGCGCCTCAAATACTTCTCCCGGAATTCAGGGTTTCCTTCCTCGATACCCAGGTTAACATACAGGCACCTCATATGCTTAAGGCATTTGACGCGTTTTTCATTGATGGTATGCACCGTGGTCAGGATGATCGACGGCAGATCTATATGCTCCGCATATAAGGTCGAGAGCTCTTCCAGCACATCGTCAGGCATCGTCAGGAACGTGCCTTCCTGAAAATATATCATCTCGAGCGAATACTTTTCTTTCAAATTTTTGAGCCGCTCGATGAAGAGCTTCGGCGTTCTATGCCGGAAATACTCACCTCTATGACCCGCGTAAATATCCAGGTACTTTCGGTTCGAACAATAAGTGCATCTGTAAGGGCACCCCCGGCCGAATTCGATCATCCCCACGCGAAAGTAATTTCCGTGGAAAGGCTGATATATATGCGCCGGGTCAAAGATATCCCAGTCAGGATCTCCGAGCGAGTCGAGGTCTATAGGCGCGCCGACAGGATTGCGGATCACCTTGCCGTCTTTCTTCAGCCATATGCCTTCGACTGCGGAATAGTCCTGCCGGGCGTGGATCTTATCGCACAGCTCGACGAGCGTCCGCTCCCCCTCTCCGACGCAGATCATGTCCACATATGACTCGTTAATAGACTCCTCCGGTTCGAAAGACGGATGACATCCGCCGGCCACAACGGGAATACGGGGGAACTCCTTCTTTACAGGCTCCAGCAGGTCCCGGACTATAGCCTGCTGGTTGGAGTAATAGCTCGTCGCGATCAGGTCCGGTTTGAACGAAGCGATCTGTTTACGCAAGTCCTCGTGCAGATCGCTATCGCGGCGCGGAAGCTCTATCTTATTTTTTACAGGGACGAAATAACCGGTAGTCCAGGCGTTCGGAACGACCGGTTTGCCGAAATCGAATTTGTAGAAGGACGTATCGAAGAGCGATACTTCGTAAGGCCTATTCGCCTTCAGATGACCGATCAGCATAGAAAGATTAGGCGGAACTGCCGTTCTGCCCGTAGGGTTGATATAAATAAAAAGTATCCTCATAAAGCCCTCCCGGCATCCAGGTCTTCCAGGGCCTTCTGGTATTCCTCCTTGTTCGGCGGGCGGTAATGCCAGACGTTGTTCTTCTCCATGAAAGATACTCCTTTGCCTTTTACGGTGTTGCAGATGATCGCGGACGGACACCCTGATCCCCGGCTCTTCGCGATCGTCCCGGCCAGTGCCTTAAGGTCATGCCCGTCGACTTCCAGGACATGAAAGCCGAAACTCTTCAACCGTTCTTTGCAGGGCTTAAGCGAACAACAGGAATCTGTCGACCCTATGCCGCCAAGACCGTTATTGTCGATCAGCACGCACAGATTTGCCAGGCGGCAATGGCTGGCCAGCATCAGCGCCTCCCAGTTCGAGCCTTCCTGCATCTCTCCGTCCCCGACGATACAATAGACCCTGGCCGCATCGTGCCCTGCCGACCGCAGGCCGAGCGCCACACCTACCGATACGGGAAGGCCGTGCCCCAGCGCGCCTGTGGAATGTTCGACGAACGGCACGAAATGGCTCACGTGCCCGCTAAAGAGAGAACCGTTCATGCCATATGTGTTCAGGTCTCTGTCGGATATAAGGCCGATCGACCAGAGCGCCGTATACAGCGCGGTAGCTGAATGGCCTTTACTGACGATGACCCTGTCGCGGTCGGGCGCGGACAGGCGTATTTTGTCAATATCAACACTGTTATAGACAGCCGTTATGATCTCGACCATAGAAAACGCCGAACCGATATGAGAAGAGCCCGACGCGTGGATGATCTCGAGTATCTTCTTACGGCATTCCTGCGGGGTTTTAACTGCTATAGCTATTTTTTTCATTGGAAAACGTCCCTCTTCGATACGCATTCACGGCACGTCGGATGCTTAAAGTACTCGCCTGTCTTATGAAGATCCTGGATGGCCTTCACTTTCGGCGACTGCCAGATCTCCGTCATCGTTTCTTTGTATATGTTGCCCACCGGGGCATAGCGCCCGTAATTCATACAACAAGGGAAGACGTCGCCATTTGCATAGATCGTGCAGCGGGCCCATGGCTGCCAGCAATGAAAAGAGCCGATCTCCCGCGCGACCGGCGGATTGATAGCGAGAGCTTCGCTCTGTTTCTGGTCATGGATATTATTCAAATATCCTGCGACAGCAATATAGTCGACCTTGCCTTCCCATTGTTTTAGAAAGAGGTCTACCTCGTGCGCATTGGGCTTCATCTTGGAAAAGGTAAGGCGCAAAAGAGGCAGACGCCTGCCCATCTCAGATCGTATCCGTAAGAATGATTCGATATTTTTAACTACACGGGAGTAATCTCCTCCCTTACGGATCGCCGCGTATGTTCCCGGCGTTGCCGCATCCAGAGAAACCATGATATGCGTAGTCCCCGCCGCGATAAGGCGGCGCGAACATTCCTCGTCCATCAGCATGCCGTTTGTCGTCAGGAATACGTCTATGACGCCGGCGTCCCGGGCGAACCGGATCAGGTCCGGCAGCTCTTTGACAAGGAGCGGCTCCGTCAGCGCATTAAAGCGCACAGCGCGAAGCCCCTGGCCCACACCTTCCTTTATCAGCCTCTTGATCATGTCGATATCAAGTCCCCGCCCCTTGTATTCGGGATGCTTATAAGTCGGGTCGCCGAATGGGCACATGACACATTTCAAGTTGCACGCATATATGATCTCCAGGTCCAGATGGATCGGGAAGAGCGGCCTATATGCAAAGCCCTTAGCGTCATGCCAGCGCTTACGATACTCAAGATATCCGGCGCCGAGCTCCTCTGCCAGGATCTCTTCCGGGCTCTTTCTAAAAATAGATTTGCTGTATTTGTCGGTCGCTAATACTTCCTTCATGCCTTACACGTCCTCCCCATCACGCTCTCCAGGCCGATATTAGGATGGTCGAGCCGGACCAGCCCTAAACGGGCCTTCAGGCCATGTTTGCCGTTGTCCGGCAAAAATAGCGGGTATAACTTGTGTCTTGTGCAAAAATCGATAAATCCGTTCGACCAGTCAATATCGTCAGCCATGATCGTCCCGGTAAGCGGCATCTTGGAACGGGCCAGGGCCAGCTCCGTCATCATGTAATCATATCGATGTTCGCTGTCATGGGAAAAGAGCTCAAACCCGTCCGGGATCGCCTTCATGATATCCAGACTGCCGCCTTCGCGGAGATCCCAACGTTCCTTCAAATAATCCGGTATCAGGAACCCGGGGCTGAAACCTTCGGGGAGGATCTCGCTCGACGCTACCTTCTCATGGCGTTTGAACGTGCTGGCCGGGATTTTATTTGCCGGCAGGTCGATCGATATCAGTTTTCCCCGAGCATTCCTGGCCAGGGCATTCAGCAGGAATGTGGTCGTACCTCCGTAAAAAACACCTGTCTCTACGCACAGTTCGGGTTTTAAGTAGCGCGCGAGCACATACAGCGTGATCCTCTGGTTGCCGAACCAGTCTATATTGTCAATGTTCTTATTCAGGAACAACCCCCCGCTGTATTTATCCCGGGCCTTGTCGATCTTCAGATTGACTTCCTTTATAAATTTCTTATCGCCCGCGAGTTCCCAATAATAGCCTTCCATCTCCTTTATATCAGCCGAATAGTATTCGGCCAATAGTTGAAGGCTTAAAAGATTACATGTCCGGGAATCTTTGATATCCATATATCGATCGTCCTTATCGGCTGCCGGCGCCGGCCAGACGCTTCTTCAGCTCCTGGGCCGGGACATAATTGCCGTATGTCTTTAAACAGAGTACGTTATATTCACGAGCTTTCCCCTTCTGCCCGGTGCGCATAAATATGAGCGATAAGAGATGGTAAGACCGGTATACGGTCCTCCAATCCAGGTTCACCGTTTTAACCAGCGGTTCAAGGATCGCCCGGGATTGCTCCGGAAGACCCTTATGAAAAAATGTCTTCGCGGCCTCGAAAGCTATCTTTTGTTCAGGCGCATGTTTAAAAGTCTGCACAATAAAGAAATACGGCTTATCCGAGAAAAGGCGCAGGAATTTTTTTTGCGCACGCTCGCCTTTCCGGCTGTAAAAAGCGGCCTGACTTTCACAGATGCATCGCGAAAGCGCCGGCAAACTCTTAAGGGAGGCGCGCCCCGCAACATAGTCGTAACACGGCCGTATAATTTTTTCCGGAACACAGACGTCCATCTCTTTATGCTGCAGATCGCGCAGATACTTCTCTCCGGGATCAGCAAAAGGAGTTCTTTTCGGCATCCTTCTTTTTCCGGCAACGACAACGGCAGAATAAATGTCCCTGGGAAGGCGCCCGAAATAGACTTCCTTTTTCAGCTGGCGCCAATCCTTATAAATCTCAACATCCGTAAACCCGACGTGGCGAAGCATCATCTCCAGCGCCTTGGTCGTAGGTATGCCTACCACGCCGGCATGAAGGGTGGAACCGTCAAGCTTGTTGTCCTCATACTTATATCCGACTGCGCCGAAGTAGTCTTTCCCCAGATGCCCATAGCGATCGTCTTTGAGCTCCAGCGTCCTGCCCAAAAGAGGAGTGTTTACCGCTTCGGGCAGCACCAGCGTATCGATAATGCAAAGCTCGCCTGTCATCCGGAAAAGGTTGCCAAGCGCCAGCAGATGGTCATCGACGTGATGAAGAACTCCGGGAAAAAGGACAATATCATAAACAGGCGGACGCGCCGGGATGTTCAGTATATCCAGTTTTTTAAGAGAATACCGCTTGGCCGGGAGACGGAAATGCCGAGCGATGAAACGCGCTTTGGCCAGATTGGATGTGCGCGGTTCATAACCCACGGCCGACCGAAACCTGAACCTCTTATAAAGCTCAAATAGAAAATATCCGGCGTTGCAGCCGACGTCGCACAGGGTTTTATCGGTTAACTTGTCCCGCCCGTAATGTTTGGTGATGATATCGATAAAATACTTCCTATATTGAAAGAGCCGGCGCTTCTGTAAAATATCCCTGTCCTCGATCACAATCCCGTTACCGAGATCGAAATAGCCGTGGATCCACGGGCCCAAAATATTGATCTTTTCTACCAGGTCCATCCTCATATCCTCATCTTCACCGAAGAGAGCGATCCCAGTCCGGCCTCTAGATCGAGCTCAGGCTGCCAGCGGATCAGCTCTTTCGCTATTGTATTCGACACATTGCGGATATTGAAATTCTCCGGCGCGGTTTCAGTCACTTTCGGGGAACGTCCCGTGATCTTTTTCGACGTTTCTATGATATCCCCCAGCGTCACCAGGCGCGGGCCTTGCAGGTCGATGACATGGATACCCTTAAGGCCGATGGAAGCGACGATACCGCTTACGATATCTTCCACGTGGATGAAACAGCGCCCCGTCCGCAAGGACCCGACCTGGATTTCGGGCTTCGTGCAAACGGAATTGAATATCGACTCCACGGCCGACCAATTTTTCTCGCGCGCTCCATATATGATACCGAATCTTAATATAGCAACCGGGCAAAAACCGTGCCGGTATTTCTGCTGGAGATTGATCTCGCTCGTAAACTTCGAGAACGCGTACTCTGCTAATACTGCCGGGTCGATCGGAGCGGATGCATCTTTGACTATTCTGGCGTCTTTCCATTCACCGTACACCCATTCGCTCGAAGCAAATATAAACTGTTTGGCCTTGCGCGCCTCGGCCGCATCGACCAGGTTAAGCGTCGCCATAACATTGGTTTCGAAACAATCATAGCCTTTGTTCTGGCAATCGGGCGTCCGCGTAAGCCCGGCCAAATGTATGACCGCATCCACCCCTTCCGGAATGATATCCCTGATATCGCGTGAGCGTATGTCTGCTCTATGCGTCAAGGAACCTAGCCGGGCGGCCATATCGACCGCTGTCACATCGACACCATCTTTGCGCAAACGCGCGGCCAGGCATTGCCCCACGAAACCCTCTGAACCGGTAATGAAAACCTTCATGAATTCCTCCGCAGGAAACCTTTCGGACTGGAAGTAATTTTGAGACGATTATAATGTTCATCGATCACATACCGCTTATCTTTCGCGACAAATTCTTCGATCGCGACAAGAGGGTTATCAGTGTTCCACTCCGGCTTGCCGTTCGGTATATCGGCTACCCACGACTGTGCGCCGTCCATAGCAACGAGGTAGCTGCCCGGAGTAACGATCCCGCCATAAAGCTCAAGCTCTTTTGCGACATGCGCTTTGGAGTGGTTCGAATCGAGCGTAACCATCACTTTGTCTGTCGGTTTGATCTCGCCGCGCACGCGTGATATCACGGACGGATCGACCGATGAACCCTGTATCATATGGATCCGGTGCGCCAGGAAATGGCTCTTGATCGCCAATTCGTTATGCTTCCGGATATCGACATCGACCGCGACGACCTTACCCTTCCCTATAAGCTCGAGGAGCGACGCATAGAATACGGCGGAGCCGCCGTGGGCTATACCTGTCTCCACGATAACGTCCGGCTTCAGCTTCCAGATCAGTTCCTGCATGATCACGATATCTTCCGGCAACTGGATTATGGGTATACCCAGCCATGTAGGCTCATACATCAGCCGATGGTGTGTAGCAGTCTTGATCCAGAGCCTGGTCACCGCATCAAGCCCTTCCTGCGTAAAGATATCCACCTCTTTCCCGCCGCTGTCATTCATTATATTTATCTTCATCTCGACGCCTTTACGTTATTAATCATGGACATAAATGATCTTACTGCCTTGCGACTCCAGCTTAAATGGGCTCTCCTTAAGATCACGCAGAGCCTCGCGGACCCCATCTTGATCTTTCTCGCGACAATATAGGAGTAAAAACCCGCCTGCGCCGGCGCCAAGGATCTTGCCGCCGATCGCCCCGGCCTTTCGGGCCTTCTCATAATACTTATCGATCTGTGAATTGGAGATCCCGTCCGCCAGCTTCTTTTTTAAAATCCACCCTTCATGCAGGATCTCTCCGAAATCGTCTATCTTATTGTTCGTCAGGTCATCCCTTAACCGCTTAGCCAAACTAACCATATTCCCGATAACCGCCAAATTTTTGCAGGTCTTTTCCTTCTGGTCGGAAAGAATATCGGACGACAGGCGCTGGATCCCGGTATAAAATAACATCAGGCGCTTATTTAGTTTAGTTTTTGTTTCCTTAGCATAAATAACTGGATCGGTAAAGACACTCTCGTCCGCATTGAACTGAATATAATTGAAGCCCCCGTAAGCGCTTATGTACTGGTCCTGCTTACCCATGGGATGCTTGAGGACTTCGATCTCCAGCTCACAAGCTTCCCGCGCCAACCGTTCCGCCGAAACATGACGCTCCTGAAACGCGTAAAGGGCATTTAAGACACCGACCGCCAAAGCGCTCGAAGACCCGAGACCTATCCCGGCGGTCCCGAGCGGGATGTCCCCCATATAGACTACCTCGATCCCTTTCTTAACACCGGCCATCTTCAGGGCCTCGCGGATTATATTATGCTCGATATCGTCGATCCGGTTGACCATTTCCGTCTTGGAGTAGCTGACACGGATCATGTCGTCAAATTTTTTATTTACGGTAATATAAATATACTTATCGATCGCTGTGCCGACCACCGCCCCGTAGCCGGTCTTGTAATACTCCTCGAGGTCCGACCCGCCTCCCGCAAAACTCACCCTTAACGGCGTCCTTGAAATTATCATTCTTTCGCCTCCAAGACCTTTACGTACTGCCTGATTCCCTCTTCGATGTCTGTCCGGGCCCGCCAGCCGAGCACCTTCTCGGATTTGGCCGTATCTGCCCAAAAATCCGTAGCCGCGCAAATACCCGATCGCTTCATCTCCGCGGCATACCGGGACTCGCACCCCATGGCTTTTTCCAGGATCTCGCATACCTTCCATACCGGGGCAGTCCTGCCGGTCCCCAGGTTGTAGATTCCCATCGGCACATCCTTTAATAAAGCCGCTGCCAACGCCTCTGCGACGTCATCGATGAAAATAAAATCGTTCGCGTTATAAGGCGCCTTGACCGCAGGCTGCCGGCCCGTCTTCAACGCCTCCGCCAGTGTCGGTATGAGCGAACCGCCGCGCTGCCCGGGCCCATACACATAAAAAGGGCGCGTCCAGACGAACGATATGCCGTTCCTGGCCGCCAGCGTCTTGCCAAAGTCAAACAGGGCCCGTTTCGCCCAGACAAAGTACGAAGAAGCGGCGACGGGGTCATCTTCACGGCACGGTCCGAAAGCTTTGCCGTATTCCAGGCAGCTCCCCATCGCAACTATCTTCCGGCATCCGCATTCTTCAACCAGACAACGGAAGAGGGCAGTACCCTGCCGCAGGTTCCGCTGTGAATTTTCAAATCCGAAGTCCGGTATCCCCTCCCATGCCAGATGAATACAGCTATCCGGGCGGATCGCTCTCAAGCTTTCAAACAGCGCTGACGGATCGTTCAGATCGGCCTTGATAAACCGGACATTCTCCGGCAACCCATCTACCGGACGGCAATCGACGGCAACGATCTCATCGGATGCCGCAAAACGCTTAATGAGTCTCTGCCCGATGAACCCAGCTATACCAGTTACAAGAATTTTCATCCTATCCCGATCCTCTCATATAACCAGAGCATCTTCGTGCGCCAAAAACTCCTTTAACGTCGGCGCCTTGGCATCTTTCTCAGATATGACCGGAGCGCCGCTTAGCGGCCAGACGATACCCAGTTCCGGATCATCCCAGCGAACGGTCCTGGCGCTGTCAGGATTATAAGCTGTATCCATCTTATAAAGGAGCGAGCAATCGTTCGTCAGCGTGCACATCCCCATGGCCAGTCCCTTGGGCGCATATAAAATCTCAAGGTTCTCGATCGAAAGAACGGCGCTGTCCCAGCGGCCGAAAGTCGGCGAACCATCGCGCAGGTCAAGAAGAACTATAAAAATACGCCCCTGGGCTGCGCGGACAAGCTTAGTCTCGGAATGCGGCGGCCGTTGAAAATGGAGGCCCCGGACCGTCCCTTTCTTCGCTGAAAACGAATGGATCTCCTGGACCCAGTCAGTCACCAGTCCTTGCCGCGCCATAATTTCGCGGTCATAAGTGCGGACAAGAAATCCGCGCTCGTCGCGATGCGGCGCGGGTATCGCTTTAAACGCTCCCGGTATTTTTAATGAAATAAGTTCCATCGTCGTCACCTTGAACCGTTCAATAAACGCGGTTCTTTCGGGAAGGGGATAATATATCGTCCCTTAAATCCCTGCCTCGCGCATTCGTCGATTATCTCATCGGCAAAGTTCCACGCCAGGATAAATATTATGTCCGGCTTTAGTGCCGCCCCTTGCTCAAACGAAACGATCGGAAGGTCCCCTGCCGGGGTCCAGCGCCCCTGCTTCATGGGATTATTATCGATGACAGCCTTCAGGAAGTTACGCCCGATGCCGCAAAACTGCATAAAAGTCGCGCTCCGGGCCGATGCGCCGAAACCGACGATCGTCTTCCCTTTTAAAGAGCCCAAAAGCTTCAGGGTCTTGCCGCGATGCTCTTCTGTGCGCCGGGCAAAATCTTCCCACGCGCCCCTTTCATTGGCCCCGGACTCCTTCTCCAGGCGCAGGAGCTCAAGGTAAGCGGGCTGCATGGCGCGCTCTTTTTTCGAAAAATAGACCACGATCGATCCGCCGCTTATAGGGCTGGTGTCGGCCGCAAAAGAAGAAAGGCCGTAACGCTTCAACAGCCGTTCCAGCGAATGCAGCGTGAAATAGCAAAGGTGCTCATGATAGATAGAGTCATAGTGCAATTCCTCCGTGATGGTCCGGCCGTTATGAAATTCGATAACGCCTGTCCCGTCTTCCGGAAGGGCCCGGGCTATTCCCTCTATCACACTGCACAGGTCGCTCACATGCGGGATCACATTGCGCGCTATGACGACCCGCGGACGGCCATACTTGATCACAAGCTCATCCGCTCTGGCTGCGTCCCAATAACAGCACTCCGTTCGCACACCGCTGCGCTCAGCGATCCGGGCAACGTTCCCGGCCGGCTCGATCCCCAGGACCGCCATACCATGTTCTATGAAACGCTTCAGGACCGTACCGTCGTTCGATGCGATCTCAAAGACCAGGTCGCCGGGCTTGAGCCCCGCTTTTTCGATTACCCGCCCGGCAAAGAGGCGCGCGTATTCCCGCGCTCCTTTTGACGTTCCGGTGACCCAGATATAGTGATCGAACAGGATCTCTTTGCGGACGGTCTCCTTTAGCTGAAAAAGGGAACATTCCGGGCAAAAGGCCGTCGATAAAGGAAATTTGTCTACTCTTTCGCTTTCCTTGCCGACAAGTCTATTGGCAAGAGGCTGATCGCCAAGGTGCAGGATATCCAAAAGCCCGTCATGTCCGCAAGCGCGGCAAGACCGTATCGTTTCAAACATGCATGTCGACATAACCGCCTTTTACCCGGCCAAGCGGAGATCCGCGTTGACCTTTTTACTGTCCTGCAAATATTTGATCTCTTTAAGCCGCGTACAAACTCTGCCCTGAAAAGCCTCTTTTGTAAATCCGATCTCTTTAAAGAGATCGTACAATTCTTTTCCGCCCCTATCGAGGTTCCATTCAGGTTTGTAATAGTCCTTTAGTACCGTCAAAATCTTCGCGAAGCTAACACGGTAAGTGCGCGAATCGCTGCCGTGCTCCCCGGTAAAGACGAGCGAACTCCCGGAAACTACGCGCCGGGCTGCCTCGGCGAGGTGGCGTACCGTGAAATTACCGTTCGGGATGCCTACATTGAACGACTCGCCCGAAACGATTTCAAGCGGCGCCTCGAGCCCCGCCATATATGCCTGACATACATCGCGCACATGAACGACCGGGCGCCACGGGGTCCCGTCACTCTTTATTTCTATCTTACCGGTCGTGTAGGCGCATGCGACCAGGTTATTATAAACGATGTCACAGCGAAGCCGCGGGCTCACGCCGAATACCGTAGACGGCCGGAAACAGACGACGTGAAAATTTTTATCCGCCATCTTTTTAAGCGCGCATTCGGCCTCCCATTTCGTGCGGGCATACGCCGTGAGCGGATGCTTTTCGCTCTTATCTTCATCGATCTCAGCGTTCGATCTGGAGATGCCGTACATGCTCTGCGATGAAGAATATATAAAACGTTTCACGCCCGCTTTTTTCGCCGCCTCGGCGGCCAGTATAGTCCCGCCGAAGTTGATCTCATCTGTGAGGTGCGGCGCAAGCTCGCCCAGAGGATCGTTCGAAAGCGCGGCGAGATGTATAACGGCGTCAAAACCGCTCACATCCTCTGAGCCTATGTCCCGTATATCCTTGACGATCTGCCTGATCGGCGGATCGTCAGGATAGAGAAGGCAGTCTTTATAATACCCTATGTCGTAACCGGCGACCTCATAGCCCTTCTCGAGTAATATTCCAACGAGAACGCTGCCTATATATCCCTGATTGCCCGTAACCAGAATTTTCATCGACGCCGCCTTCCTGCTTCCTGCTTTCTATTTTCAGTAAGCTTATCCACTACCGCCAAAAGCCATGTCTGGTGGACCGTTTCGACGATGTTGTATTCATTGCTGTCGACCCACAGGTTCACGTCGCCGAGTTTTTTTAGGAGGTTATCTTTGCTGAAACCGGAAAGCGTGACCACCTTAAGGCCCATCTCTTTTGCTTTTCGCGCGGCATTTATGATGTTCTCGGAAGAGCCGCTCGAGCTTATTAAAATAATTACATCGCCCGGTTCGGCATAAAGCTCGAGCGCTTTCTCTATCCACTTCTCATACCCGCAATCGTTAGCGAGGCATGTTATCAGGTCATATTCATTGAAATTTATCGCGCGAAGGCCGGTGTTCTTGGTCATGTCTACCGATACATGGCTTGATATCGCCGCGCTCGCGCCGTTCCCGGCGATTATGACCTTCTTATGCTCTCTTCCGGCGCCCTTAAGGTATCTGCAGACCGTCTCCAGGGACCCGGCGTCCGCCCGGTTTATCTTTTCAGATATCGTCTTGAAATAACCTTCAAAAAAGTGAGCCATGCTTCCTTTCTCACGCCGCATTCAGTTCGATACGGCTTATCGTATTTTTCCTGGCGAAGTGCGCAAATTTCTCTAAAGACGCGAGCGTCGTTATAAAATAATACTGGATATCCGTAACGTAAGCGGCCAGCTGCTTATTGGCGATAAATCCCGGAAGTATATCCGTCTCGAAAGAGACATTTCCTTTCATGCCCGGGTCTAATGCTTTTTTGGATACTATAAAATAACCTATGTCTACGCCGTTCAGGCCTAAAGATTTTCTGGTCTTGTCGTAGCGTCTCACGTAATTGTCGGAGCCCACTTCGACGTTATTCTCCGGGCCGTATTCTCCCGCTCCATCCTTATTGCTAAAGACTGTCGTCGATACCAGGGCGTTGGTCTTCAGGTATAAAGAGAGCATCGGACCGAGCTGGATGGGCCAGTAATTATCGCCGTAAAGGAGGAGGAACCGGTCGTCGAGTGAATCGTATGCGTTTAAAAGGCGTCTTCCGGTATTGTCCTCCGTCAGCCCTACCGAATACTCAAACTGCACCGCATCGCCGAAGGAATCTTTATATCTCTTCATGATGACTTCGCTCTTGTACCCGACCAGGAAAAGCACTTTTTTGATGCCTACCCTTATCAATGAATCGATAAGGTAGTCCAAAAACGGCTTTTCGTTGACCAGGGCCATAGGCTTGGGGATCCTGTCCGTAAGAGGCCTCAATCTCTCCCCTCTTCCCCCGGCAAGGATCACCGCCTGGGCGATGCTAACAGCGTCCTTCATATTCAAAGCTCCATTTAAAGAGCGGCCTTATAGCCGCCGGAGGCCAGCTGTGCGTATAGTTGCCTCTGGCGCCGCCTTCTTCGTAAGTGTCCACGATGACGATGGCTAATGCATCCTCTTCTTTAAGATGCATTATATCGGGGTTCGTAACGATCGATACCGCGATAGTATAGGTCCCTTCATTCAAAAAATTCTCAGGTATGGTTACGCGGCTCCGGTGGATGCCCGGCGGGCGGAGATCTGTCTGCCATCGCCCGTCCTGGAAATCCCCCACTGCGAATACCAGGCTTCCCGAATCGTTATAGAAAGAAAATACGGCGCTGAGCCTGTACCCTTCTGAAGCCACCAAAAACTCGGCCTCAAGCGAAAAAGAATCCGTGGTCTTGAACTCATGGCCGGTATGTCCCGTAGCGCCTATGGCGCGAATGCATCGCAGGCGGACCGCGTCATCACCCGGAGCTTCCTTGATATTCGCCCAGCGTTTTTCTCCCGACTGCTTGAGCTTGGACGCCAGGTATTCATTCACCACTTGCGATGCGGGCCCGATCCGCGCAACCGCGCCTTTTTCCAGCAGCACCGCCTTGGCGCAAAGGCGCTGGACCGCCGCCATATTGTGGCTGACGAAGAGCACCGTCCGCCCCTGCCCGGCGATGTTCTGCATCTTGCCAAGGCATCTCTTTTGAAAAACGGCATCTCCTACCGCAAGCACTTCGTCTATCAAAAGCACTTCGGGCTCCAAAAATGCGGCGACGGAAAACGCGAGCCTTACCTGCATGCCGCTCGAATAACGCTTCACCGGTGTATCCAGGAATTTTCCTATCTCTGAAAATTCCACTATATCGTTGAATTTTCTGTTAATCTCCGCTCTCTTCATGCCCATGACGGAGCCGTTAAAATAGATATTCTCCCTTCCGGAAAGCTCGGGGTGGAAACCTGTACCTATTTCAAGAAGGCTGGCAACCCTGCCGTATAGACCGACCCGGCCTTTCGTCGGATAGGTTATCCTGGAAAGGATCTTCAAGAGCGTGGTTTTGCCGGCGCCGTTCCTGCCAATGATGCCGACGGCTTCCCCCTGCGATACATCAAACGAGACATTATGGAGCGCGGAGAATTCCTCGCGCGAGGACCGCCTGCCGGCCTTGCCCGAAAAAATTCCGAACGGCGCCTTCAGGGCGCGGATCATCTGATCCCGCAGCGTAAGATACGGCTCTCTTGGCACGATCTTATACTTCTTGCATAATCCGTGGATCTCGACCATCGGCTGCGCCATTAAAAAACCTCTCTTAAATGATATCCGCGAAATACTTCTCTGTTTTTCTGAAATACATGACTCCGGCAATGAATAGACAGGCGCTCACAAAGATCGCCATCGACATGAGGTTCCAGTCTATACCCCTTACGCCCAGGATCACCCCTCTTGCATTTTCGATTACGGTCGCCATCGGGTTTAGGTCCATGATAAATCTGTACTTTTTGCCGACCATGCTCATCGGATATATGACCGGGGTAAGGAACATGAACATCTGGATAAAAAACGGTATGATATACTGCACGTCGCGGTATTTAACGTTCAAAGAGGCGAGAAAACATCCGATCCCCACCGAACTTAAAAATGTTATAAAAAGTAAAATCGGAATATAAATGATGCCGGTAAAATGAGGCTTGTAACCGTACATAATCATGAGCAGGATCAGTACGACAGACCCGCAGATAAAGTCGACCAGCCCTACTAAAGAGGACGAGATCGGGATTATCAGCCTGGGAAAATATATCTTCTGGATCATGCCGGCATTTGAAACGACACTGCCGCCGGCATGAGACAGGCCGAAGGAAAAATAATTCCACAAAAGCAGGCCCACGTAAACAAATATAGGATAAGGCACTCCGTCGGATGGTATCTTTGCGAGCTTGCCGAAGAAGACGGTGAATATGATCATGGCGAACAAAGGCTGAAATATCGCCCATAACGCCCCTATCGCCGTTTGTTTATACCGGACTTTGATATCCCTCCAGACAAAATAATAAGCCAGCTCTCTGTATGACCACAGCTCTTTAAGGCCGATGGAGAGCCATCCCCTGGGAGGCTCGATCACCATCAAAGGCTTTTGCCCTTTAAGATCTTTCCGATAATACGTCTGCGTATGATCATTCGCCATTAAAAGCCTCTTTTACTATGCGCACTACAGCATGGATCTGCCTGTCGGTCAAGGCGGGATAAATAGGAAGTGAAATAGCCCGCGAATAGTAAGACTCGGCGGCAGGACACAAGCCGGTTTTAAACCCCAGGTCTTTTCTGTAATATGGCTGCATGTAAACAGGTATATAGTGAACCTGCACGCCGAGCCCCATATCCTTAAGTTTTTCAAAAACTCTCCGCCTCTTGCCGCGGAACTTTTCCTTTAGCCGGATCGGATAAAGATGATATGATGACCTCACCCGCTCTTTCTCGACCGGAACGTCAAAGTACGGATTGCCTTCAAATGCCCTGTCGTAGATATCGGCTATTCTTCTCCTGGCAGATATAAAGGCGTCCAGCTTTTTCAATTGGGAGATTCCCAGCGCAGCCTGGATATCGGTCATCCTGTAATTAAAGCCAAGCCTCTGCATCTCATGATACCAGCTCCCTCTGCGTTCATAGACGAGGCCCTTCTTTGTAATACCGTGATTCTTAAGCATGATAAGGCGGTCATAAAATCTCTTATTGTTGGTCATAACAGCTCCGCCCTCGCCGGTGGTAATAGACTTTACGGGATGGAAGCTGAAGACCGCCATATCGGAATAGCGGCATGAACCGATCCTGGAATTTTTATATTCCGCGCCCAGCGCGTGGGCAGCATCTTCTATGACGATGAGATCATTGTCTTTCGCGATACGGCTGATCTCATCCATATCGCATGGATGGCCGGCAAAATGTACCGGTATAAGCGCCCGTGTCATTTTTGTAAGCTTCTTTTCTATATCGAGGGGGTCGATATTGACCGTGCCGGGCTGGATATCCGCAAAAACAGGCCTGGCGCCGCAATGCAGCGCGCAGTTCGCCGACGCGGCAAATGTTATAGCAGACGTGATCACCTCGTCTTTGGGCTTGATCTCGGCCGCCATGCAGGCAAGCTGGAGGGCGGCGGTCCCGCTGGACACGCAGACGGCGAACCTGGCGCCCGTATAAGCGCACAGCGCGTCCTCAAAAAGCCCGGCAGCCGGCCCTTGCGTCAACCAGTCCGACTTGAGGACCTTTACCACCGCCTTTATATCATCTACGCCTATTGACTGGTGGCCGTAAGGTATGCTCTTCATCAAAGATTGTTCTCTTTCTTAGCCATGATCTTCTTAAGCTCCGCGGATGAAAGCCATTCGGTATTCGTGTCGCTGCGGTACTCAAAACCTTCTGCGGCAGAAGGAAGCTTATCGTACTTTTTATAAACGCTTGAGCTTTCAAAAAACTGCGGCAGGACTACATAGCAGTCGTCGAATATCTTGACCTTGCGCGCCTCATCATCCGAGACCAGGGTTTCGTGTATCTTCTCGCCCGGCCTGATGCCTATGGTTTTGAACGTACATTGAGGCTCGATCGCCCGCGCCAGATCCGTCACTTTCATGGACGGGATGATGGGGACAAAGATCTCGCCGCCCTCAGCCTCTTTAAGGGCTTTTAAAACAAGGTCCACGCACTCATTAAGCGTTATCCAGAATCGGGACATGCGCTTATCGGTTACCGGCAGCTCCTTTACCCCCTCCTTCTTGAATTCCTGAAAAAGCGGAATGACACTGCCCCTGGAGCCGACTACATTTCCGTATCTGACCACGGAAAATTTTACCCTGCGGCCTCCGTAAGCGTTCGCGGAGATGAACAGCTTTTCGGCGACCAGTTTTGTCGCACCATACAGGTTTATCGGGTTGACGGCCTTGTCGCTGGACAGCGCGATCACTTTCTTGACCCCCGTGTCCAGGGCAGCGTCGATAATATTCTCGGCGCCGTTTACATTTGTACGGACCGCTTCTGTAGGGTTGTATTCCAATGCGGGGACCTGTTTTAACGCGGCGGCATGGATGACATAATCGATTCCTTCGAATGCCCGCCCCAGGCGGTTCCTGTCCCTTATGTCTCCCAGAAAAAATCGTATTGCGGGATACTTGTCGACAGGAAAGAGCTTGGCCATTTCAGATTGTTTAAATTCATCCCTGCTGAATATGATGAGTTTTTCCGGTTTGTACTTATGAAGAACGATCTCGGCAAATTTATGCCCGAAAGAACCCGTCCCGCCTGTGACCAAAATCGTTTTATTGTTTAACATTTCCGCTCCTTCATTTAGAATAATTTTTCCGCGAGGCTCAAGGCCTTGGATACCAGCGCTTTCATATCCTCTATCTTTTTAAGTTTTTCGTGGTACGTCTTGACCGTCTTTCTCTCTTCCTCCGTCATCTCCCCTTCGGAAGAAGCGACCAGCTCTTTAAACTCCTCTATCATGCTGGAGACCTGCGCCATCCTCTTCTCGATCCCGGTCTTTAGCTTATTCACGATCACTTTCTTTACATCCGGTTCGGCCTCGTAATAGTCCTTGCGGGAGCCCTTGACCCAGACGTTCCTGACAGCGCCCCACTTCTCCAATTCCCTTATATTGAGGCTTATGTTGCCTTTGCTTGCCCCGAGACGCTCCACCAGCTCATCGAGCGACAGGGGCTTGCCGCTTAGATATAGTACGGCATACAATTGAGCTATAAAATGATTCATTCCAACGCTTCCGGCCAGCTTGCCTATACTCTCTATGAACTTATTCTGCGCTATTTCCAGATTGTTATGCATAGTCCACCCTTCTTATCGTTTAAAACGCTTTAAACATCTTTTTCTCCGATCACGGAAAAAGCTAATGCCTTTCTCTCTGAATGTGAAAGGCTTATAAAATATGCAAATCTGTTCTTCAAGGCCCTTCTCTTCATGTTTACGAACGGCGAGCCGTCTTTCCTGTTCAAAATCTCGATCTCGTTAAGCATCAATTTTTTATTTACACCGTCGGAGCACGCGAGGGCTTTGAATACGGCTTCCTTACCCGCAAACCTGACTGCAAGATGGGATTCGGGCGAAGAAAAACGCTTGCAGTATTTAACTTCTTTCTCCGTAAATATTTTTTTCAAAAGTTTTTTGTTCTTTAAGATTCCCCTGAATCGCTTGATATCCTCTATATCTACCCCTACGCCGCATATATTTTCCAGCCTGACGGGCATAATTTATCCTTGTTATCGTTTAAAACGTTCTAAACGATAATACTCCCTGCTGCCTTGTTTGTCAAGGGATTATTATCAGGCCTGCCTGTACGCTGCTATTTGATGAAGTGGCCTATTTCGTAGATTTTCCATAAGGGCCAGACCTTCATCTGTGATATTTTTGTCTTCTTAAGAACGGCCTCGGCTGCGGAAGAGACCGTCTTTTCGCTGGAAAAATGGTGCTTGCGGATATCGTAGCCCAATAATCTGAATGCCGCATTCATAAGCGGTGTCTCTGCCGGTACGCCATAGATCACCTGAGCGCCATGCTTTAAGACGCGTCGTATCTCCCGGAATGCCGCCGCCTGCTCTTCGGGTTTAAGGTGCTCGAGGATAGAGATCAGCAGGACGCTGTCAAAATAATTATCCGGATAAGGCATGGAGAGGACGCTTCCCTTCTTCAGAAAGACCTGTATGCCCAGTTTTTTGAACACATTCGACACGGCATCGACGTCCGCGCTTAGATCAAGGCCGTGGATCTCTTTATACTTTTCATTCAGATTTAAAAAGGTGACACCCGACCCAAACCCTACCTCTAAAACCCTCTGGCCCGGCCGTAATTCGGAAAGGCATAATTCAATGCGGCGGCGGTACATGCCTCCCACTATCGGATATCGATAAAAACGGATCGGGTCATTACTGTCAATTCCCGCATATTGCCCGACGGGCAGCATCTTTAGTATGGTTTTTTCCATTATAAAATGTTCCTGCCCTTCGACTTGTTTGATACATAAGTATAAAAATAATATCCGAAATCGTCGAAACAGCGCGCCCTGACCGATTGCCGTATCGATTTATAGAGGGCGTCGTAATTGCCGATCATGAAAATAAGGAATTGAAATAAAAAAACCGGGTTTTTTACGAGAAAGAACGTATTCCGGAACCTTGAAGCGCTTAAAAATTTATTTCTGTATCTCGAAAGTGTTTCGGGACCAAGATCCACTCTCCATATATTATTATTGCGCACATACCACGTGGACATGTCGCGCTCTATTATCCGATCTTCCGAGATCGCCTGTTCATAAAGTTCTGAACCCGGATACGGCGTGGCAAAGTAACAGGTCACAAAATCTATATTCATTTTGGACGCCACCCGGATAGTCTCCTCCAGATCTTTTTCCGTATCTTTCGGAAACCCGAAAATGAATGAACCCAAAGCCCTCATCCCTTCTTTTTTAGTCATGCGCACGGCCGCTGCCATCTGCTCAACTTTAGTGCTTTTTTTAATCGCCTTAAGCACGCCTTCCGAGCAGCTTTCTATTCCGTATTCGACCTGCACGCATCCGCACTTTTTTATGGCCTCAAGCATCCTTTCGTTGACCGTATCGACCCTGCCGTAGCATGACCACTTTAAATTATATTTCCGCGTAATAAATTTCTCGCTGAACTCTTCGATCCACCCGGTATTCATCAGGAACGTATCATCCATAAAATACAGGCTGTCTATGCCATACTTTTCAACGAGCAGGTCGATCTCTTTCAGGACGTTATCGACCGTCCTTCTGCGATAGGCCTTACCCCACAAATAATTGACTCCGCAATAAGTGCACCTGCCCGGGCATCCTCTGCTGGTAGAGATATTCGCGCTTCTTTCTGTCCAGACGCCCCTGATGATACCCGGCGGTTGTAAATATGCCTCGTATCTGACCAGGTCTCTCGCCGGAAACGGCAATGTGTCCAGATCCGCTATCAATTCCCGCGGCGGGTTAATTACTATTTCGCCGGCCTTCCGGTATATCAATCCGGGGATGCGGGACAGGTCTTTATCCCCCGATTGAAGTGAATCGCACAGCTCCTTCATCGTGATTTCACCTTCTTCGTAAATCACGTAATCAATATCATGCGCGCGCAAAAACTCGTCCTTAAAATAAGACGGGTGGATCCCGCCTGCCGCTATAGGGACGCCCGGCATTATTTTTTTTACATAATCTATCATCTTCCCGGCAAGGCCGAGCTGTGTCGTCGTAATGCTTATACCTATTATATCCGGCTTACGACGAGCGATCTTTTTCAATAGCGGTATCTCTTCTTCGGTCAAGTCCAGCAATGAGACATTATGGCCGTTGCTGGATAAATACGAAGCGACATAGCCTATGCCGAGCGGGAAGAAATTCAGATTTATTTCACGCGGATATATGAGACAGACATTTGCCATTAGATATCTTCTTTATGTTTTACGGCACCTGACAACGATGGATCCTGAAAATTCACGCACAATCGGCACTTCTTCCAGCAGATATCCGATCCTCTCTATAGCCGGTATGAGATTTTCCGGAAGGCCCGGGTGCAGCCAATCAAAGGGACGGATGACGATATCTTTAAAGCCGTATTTTGCCAATTTCTTTTTCAGGCCCCAGCGGATAAAGGCGGTTTCATGCGGGGAGTCGCCCAGTCTTTTTTTTAAATAAGGTATGTTCTTTTGCAGCGCTATCTGCGGATTCAACATATTAGGTTCGGTAAAACAGAGAGTCCCGCCGGGACGTAAGACCCTGTGGAGCTCCTTTAGCGCTTCATCAATGTCTATATGATGTAAAACAGAACTGCCCACTATCGAATCGAAGGAATTGTCGGCGAACGTCAGGGAGGCCGCATCTTCTTCTTTAAATGTAACATTATCCTGTTTTATCTTGACTCGCGCCGCATCCAAAAGGTCCGGTGAAACATCTATGGCCGTGATGAGCGCGCCTGTACGCGCCAGCTCCTTCGTAAAATACCCCAATCCGCAGCCGATCTCCAGTATCTTCATGCCGGGCCTGATATGCGACGTCAGCATCCCGGACCTTCTGGCCCACCTCTTTTTACCCGCCGGAGTCTCCCATCCCCAGATATCCCCGGCATCGTTTTTCAACAGATACTTTCCGTGCTCGATCTCCGACTGAGTGCGGCTGTTTGATCCGCATTCTTTCTTCATATAAATTTTATCTTCTTTGAGGCGTAAATAAGCATGCGGAACAGCATGGCTCCATGTTTCCATCGCCGTATGTTGGTGACCCCATACGTCCTCTCTTTATACCTTACGGGGACCTCGACTATCTTGAGACATAATCTTGCCGCTCCGAATATCAGGTCGAAATCTCCGAACGGATCAAAATCGCCGAAATAACTTCTATTGGCAGCAAGCATTGCATAGTCTTCCCGTAAAATGGCCTTCGTTCCGCACAGCGTATCTTTAAATCTCTGGCCTAATACATACGAAAACGCTATGGCAAAGAATTTATTGGCGGCCATATTTAAAAATTGCATCGACCTCTCTTCCATAGGGTAGACCAGTCTGCTCCCGTTAATAAATTCGCCCCTCCCCTCCTTGATCGCTCTGTAGAAAAAGGGGAGGCTCTCCGGAGGCACGGTAAGGTCGGCGTCGAGGATCATGAGGATATCCTTGGAAGCCAGCTCAAAGCCCTTCCGCACAGCATCGCCTTTGCCTGTGCCGTCCTGCCGGGCGCACTTTATGGAGACGGTATTGCCATGCTTCGCCTGCATCGCCTGGATAGTCGGCCATGTATTGTCGGTAGAGTGCCCCTCCACAAAGATGAGCTCATCTTCAGGTCCCATGCGCGGAAGCCGCTTGATTATATTCTCGATATTCCCGGCTTCGTTTCTCGCAGGCACGACAACCGATACCGACAGCTCCTTATTCTCCCGTTTTTTCAGAGGGCGCGCGACCAGGATATTTACGATGCAAAATAACCGGAAAAACGGCAATGGCGCCAGGTAGCGGTTGACTAGGTTGCTAAAGAGCGGGATATAGACGGGGATTATGACTTTCATGTCCCGCGAAACCACCTCGAAGTCGGATAGCGATAAGATATTTTCGACATCTTCGTTGGAGATCCAGTTCTCTTCCGCCATCTTTTGCCGAAGATGCAGGAAAGTCGCCAGCCTGAGGACGGGTCTCCAGAGAGCGCTATAATATGTGATTATAATTCTCGTGGACGACAAACATCTGCCGTGCAGATCGTCAAAAAAATTCTGGAGATCTCTTTCGTAGTGTATGGTGCCGTTTAAAATGATAAACCGCGGATCGTCTTTGGGGCGGACATACACGGACAGATAGCGCTGTAGAAGTCCGTAAAAATAGCTTTTATACCACGGCTTATGCTCTAGATTGATCATTTACTTATAATAGATCCCCTGTACCATTCGATCGTCTTTCGAAGCCCTTCCTCGAATTTTGTTTGCGCCTTAAAACCGAACTCTTTTTCTGCCCTGCTGGTATCGAGGCATCTCCTGGGCTGGCCATCCGGTTTCGTCTTGTCCCAAACGATCCGCCCTTTAAATCCGGCGAGCCGCGCTATCATAAGGGCGAGGTCTTTTATCGATATCTCAAAACCTGCGCCTATATTCACAGGCTCCGGCTTATTATAAATTTCGGCGGCAAGCACTATGCCTTCCGCGGCATCTTCAACGAAAATAAATTCGCGCGTAGCGCGCCCGGTCCCCCATACCGCGATCTCATCTTTGCCTTCCCTTATTGCATCGAAACATTTCTTTATTAACGCCGGAATAACATGTGATAACGCGGGATCGAAATTATCGTACGGTCCATACAGATTTACAGGTATGAGAAAGATCGAATTAAAGCCGTATTGCCGGCGGTATGCCTGCGACTGCACGAGCAGCATCTTCTTTGCCAGGCCATACGGCGCATTCGTCTCTTCCGGGTATCCGTTCCATAAATCTTCTTCTTTAAAAGGGGCAGGCGTAAGTTTCGGATATGAGCAGACTGTGCCTATCGCCACAAATTTTTCCAGCCCGGACCGGCGGCCCTCCTCCATCATCTGGACGCCCATCATCAGGTTATCGTAAAAAAATTTGCCGGGATTTTCTTTGTTAGCTCCGATCCCGCCTACCCGGGCAGCCAGATGAATTACTATATCGGGGCGGATATCCTTATAAGCTTTCTTTACCGCATCGAAAGATACCAGGTCGTAGTCTTCCCGCGCTATCGGGAAAAGATCCGAACACCCGCGCTCTTCAAGCCGTTTCATTACAAAACGGCCGAGGAATCCCCGGCCGCCGGTTATCAATATGCGTTTATCTTTTATTTTTGAGCCCATCGCGCTCACTTAAGCTTGCTGCATCTTTTGATAAAACGAAAAATCGTGATTCGTATAATCGATGCCTTTCATCTTCGCGATCCCCATACCCTCTCCGGGGGTTTCCAACCCGTTCAGCTGCATATCATAATCGACCATTATCTTGACAAGCTCGTCAAAGCGGATCTTTGGACACCATCCCAGCCGTTTTTTGGCTTTTGTAATGTCGGCCCGCAAAGCCCACACCTCTGTGGGACGGAAATATCGCGGATCGGTCTCTATCAGCACATGCCCGGGTTTTATAGATGCATTGCGCCGGGCGAGCGCGCGGCCGGCGACAGACTTCACTATGCCCTTCGTCTTTATACCGGACCCCAGCCACTTAAGCCTGATCCCCGCATAACCGAAAGCCGTTTCGACGAATTCTTTGATAGAGTGGCTTTCGCCCGTTCCCACGACGTAATCCTCCGGCGACTTCTGCTGCAGCATGAGCCACATCATGGCAACATACTCCGGGGCAAATCCCCAGTCTCTTCGCGCGTTCAAATTACCGAGATAAAGCTTATCCTGCTTCCCGGCTATGATATTTGCAACGGCCCTGGTTATTTTTCGCGTGACAAATGTCTCTCCGCGGCGCGGGCTCTCATGGTTGAAGAGAATACCGTTACAGGCAAACATGCCGTATCCTTCCCTATAATTCTTCACCATCCAATACGCATACAGCTTGGCGCAGCCATATGGGCTCTGCGGCTCAAAAATCGTCTTCTCCGATTGAGGAGGCCGTGCCGATCCGAACATTTCGCTCGACGAGGCTTGGTATAATTTTATTTTCCGGCCGCTTCTCCTGATAGCCTCAAGAATCCGCACCGTACCTAATGCGGTAACGCTGCCCGTATATTCAGGAATATCGAAACTTACACGGACATGCGTCTGCGCGCCCAGATGATATATCTCGTCCGGCTTAATATTATACACGAGATTATTGACCTGCTCGGCATCCGATAGATCCCCGTAATGCAGGAAGAGCCGCGCTTTCTTTTCATGAGGATCCACATATATATGGTCGATCCTTCCTGTATTGAAAGTGCTGGCCCTTCTTATAATGCCATGAACCTCATATCCTTTCGAAAGAAGCAATTCCGCTAAATATGAGCCGTCTTGCCCGGTAATTCCGGTAATAAGCGCTCTTTTCATATTAAAGGGCTCCTTACTTAAAGAAAGCTATGATCTTTTCGGCGGTGTACTCTCTTTGCGCTTGTGTCATCTCGGGAAATATTGGAATGGAAAAGGCCTCCGCGCAGGCCGCCTCGGATTCCTTGATACTCCCCTTTTTGTAGCCGAGAGACTTGTAGCAATCCTGCAGGTGCAGCGGAATAGGATAGTATGTCCTTGTCTCTATACCGTTGTCTATCAGGTGCTTCATCAGCTTCTCCCGGCCCGACTTAACTCGCAGAGTATATTGATGGAAGGTATGAATATTATAATCCGGAACGTGCGGCGTTATAACCGGTAAGCCTTTTAACTTTTCTTCGTAGAACCTGGCGTTCTTGCGCCTGGCCTCGAGCCACCTGTCGAGATATTTGAGTTTTATCCGCAATACCGCCGCCTGGAGATTATCCAATCTTGAGTTCATCCCGATCTCCGAATGAATGTAGCGGGCTGCGCTGCCGTGAACGCGCAAAACCATGACCTTCCCGGCAATCTTTTCGTCATTCGTAACTATCATCCCGCTATCCCCGAAACCGCCGAGATTCTTGCTCGGGAAAAAACTTAAAGCACCTATATCACCTATGGATCCGGACTTCCTGCCCTTGTAAGCAGCCCCTATGGCCTGAGCGTTATCTTCGATTACCTTAAGATCGTATTTCCGCGCTATATCCATAATAGGATCCATGTCCGCACACTGGCCATATAGATGGACCGGCATGACGGCCCTGGTCTTTTTTGTTATCTTTTTCGCTATAAGCGCGGGATCGATATTGTATGTCTTGGGATCGATGTCGACAAAGACCGGTTTTGCGCCGACGATAGAGATCGATTCTGCGGTTGCAAAAAAAGTAAACGGGGTCGTTATGACTTCATCGCCCGGGCCTATGTCCAATGCCTTCAGGGCAAGTATAAGCGCGTCCGTGCCTGATGCTACTCCGACGCCGTATTTTGTCTCGCAATATCCTGCGGTCTCTTTCTCAAAGCATCGGACTTCTTCACCCAGAATAAAATCCTGGTTCTCGATGACCTTCTTAAGAGCGGCCTCGGACTCACTTCTTATCGTAGCGTATTGCGCCTTCAGGTCCAATAATGGTATCTTCATCTCCGCCGGAGATTGCTTCGTCGTCGTACGCAAATTATAGCTCCTCGCAATGACAAAAGTAACTTATCGTTTTTAACAGGCCTCTCTCGAGATCGACCTTAGGCCCCCACCCGAGCAGTTCTTTTGCTTTTGCTATGTTTGGACGCCTGACCTTCGGGTCATCGACGGGCAGGTCTTTATAAATAATATTACTCCGCGATCCGGTAAGTTTAATTATTGCCCCGGCAAGCTCGAGAAGAGTCATCTCGTTCGGATTGCCTATATTGACCGGATCATGCTCACGCGACATCAGGAGTTTATATATACCGTCTACGAGATCCGAGACATAGCAGAAGCTGCGCGTCTGCGAACCGTCGCCGTAAACCGTTATCGGTTTATTCTTCAATGCCTGGCTTATGAAATTGGGTATCGCGCGGCCATCGTTCTCCCTCATCCTCTCGCCGTACGTATTAAATATGCGGACAATCTTAGTGTCAAGGCCATGGTATCGATGATACGCCATCGTTATCGCTTCGGCAAAACGCTTTGCCTCATCATAAACGCCGCGAGGGCCCACGGGATTGACGTTGCCCCAATAATCTTCAGGCTGAGGATTGACGAGCGGGTCTCCGTAAACTTCACTGGTCGATGCCAGCAGGAACGCCGCTTTCTTGGCTTTGGCAAGGCCAAGCGCATTATGCGTGCCGAGCGAACCGACTTTCAGGGTCGGGATAGGGTATTTTAGGTAATCGATAGGGCTGGCCGGGGATGCGAAATGTAGAATATAATCTATCCTGCCTTTTACGCCGATATGTTCCGAAACGTTGTGCTTAACGAATTCGAAATTCTTGTCTTTCGAGAGATGGCGCACGTTCGCCATCTTGCCTGTTATCAGGTTATCCATGCAGATTACCCGGTAACCCTTTGCAAGAAAAAGCTCGCAAAGATGTGAGCCGAGGAATCCTGCGCCGCCTGTTATCAAAACTTTTTTCTTCATCTATTTCTAAACCAGTCTACCGTTAATTTCATGCCTTCTTCGAATCCGATTACCTTTTTTATACCCAGGAGCCGTTTCATCTTACCGATATCGGCGCGCGTCTTCCGGACATCGCCTTTTCTTTTTGGAGCGTATTTCGCCTTGATATTCATCTCCAATATCTTGTTGAGCTCGCTCACTATTTCATTGACGGAGGTAGTGGTGCCGCAGGCCACGTTAAAAACTTCTCCTGAAATGCCCTTTACCGTACAGGAACGTAAGTTCGCTTCGACGACATTAGCGACATAAGTAAAATCGCGCGATTGCCTGCCGTCCCAATCTACGATAGGAGACTTACCTTCTGCCATCGTAAAGAGAAATGCCGGTATGACGGCTGAATATTTCGATTCCGGGTTTTGCCTGGGGCCGAACACGTTAAAATATCTCAAGGAGACCGTTTCGAGTCCGAAGGTCTTCGCAAATGTTATGCAATAATTTTCAGCGGCAAGTTTTGAAACGCCGTATGGAGAAACCGGAGAGACGTAGTCGGTCTCTTTTTGCGGGAATTTTTTGGCTTCGCCGTAAACCGAGCTCGAGGAAGCGTAAACGACCCTCTTGACTCCTGCCCTCTTTGATTCCATCAAAAGATTCAGCGTGCCGAAGACGTTTATCTCGTTCGTGGTAAATGGGTCGTCGACCGATTTCGGGACAGAACGGAGAGCGGCCTGGTGAATAACGTAGTCGATACCTTTAAGTGCACGGGTGAGGTCATTTTTGTTGCGTATATCGCCTTTTATCAGCTCGATTTGGCTTAAAAATGGTTTTAAGTTTTCTATTTTGCCTGTTATAAAACTGTCAAGCACTCTTATCCTGTCGACTTTGGGGACAGTCCCGACCTCGCTTAGATAACGGTCCCGGGACAGTCCCTCCCCATGCTTTCTGCGCTTCCTGCGGACCAGCTCCTCGACGATATTCGAGCCGATAAAGCCCGCCCCGCCCGTAACAAGATAATCCGCCACTATAACCTCACTATGTTCGACTTATTTTTTATCGCTTTCAGGACGTTGCGCGTATCTACCACCAGCTTCGAGTTATCGGCGATGAATTTGTAATCGACGTTCGAATGGTCGGTGACGATAATGACGCAGTCTGAATCTTTGAAGGAATTCTTATTGAATGGAAGGCTCTTCAGGTTTATCCCATCTATCTTTAAATACGGCAAGTAAGGGTCATAATACGAAACGAGCGCCCCCTTCTTTATCAGCATATCGATTATTTCAAGAGCCGGTGATTCGCGCAGGTCCTTAACATCTTTTTTATAGGCGACGCCTACTATTAAAATAGTAGAGCACCTTAACGACTTGCGATGGTCATTTAAGCCCTCGATTACTTTGGAAACTACGTAGTGCGGCATCTCGGAATTGACCTGCGAAGCGAGATCTATGAACCGCGCTTCAAACCCGTGCATCCTCGCCTTCCATGAAAGATAGATCGGGTCTACAGGGATACAGTGGCCTCCAACGCCGGGCCCCGGGTAGAACGGCATGTAGCCGTACGGTTTCGTCTTTGCCGCATCGATGACTTCCCAGACATTGACGCCCAGCCTGTCGCACATGAGCATGATCTCGTTCACCATGCCTATATTCACTATCCTGAACGTGTTCTCGAGCAGCTTCACCATTTCGGCAACTTTTGCCGAAGAGACGGCTATGACCGCATCGATGGCCTGTTCATACAGAAGCTTCGCTATATCCGTTGATGTTTTGGAGATCCCGCCGATTATCTTAGGTGTATTCTTGGTGTCATATTCGGGGTTGCCCGGGTCTATCCTTTCCGGTGAGAACGCAAGATAAAAGTCTTTTCCCTCTTTCATCCCGCCCTCTTCCAGGACCGGAAGCATGACCTCCTCCGTCGTACCGGGATACGTCGTAGATTCGAGAACTATGATCTGGCCGCGCTTCATGTATCTCTTTATATTCTTCACGGCTGAGACTATGTAGGATACGTCAGGCTCTTTCGTCTTATATAAAGGCGTGGGCACGCAGATTATAACAGCATCCACCTCTTTTATACGCATGAAATCGTTCGTCACCGCGAATCTTCTGCTTGCTATCGCATCCCTTATCTCCGATGAAGGTGTGTCAAGTATGTAGGATACCCCCTTCCCGAGCTTCAGAACCCTGTCCTCGTCTACATCGAGCCCGTATACCTTAAAACCTGCCTTAACAAAAGTGAGGGCAAGCGGAAGACCTACATAGCCCAGCCCTATAATGCCGATCTTTGCCTTGCGCCTCAATATTTTATCTTCAAGTTTTTTTAGCATAAACTCTTTTTTCCTTTTTTATATATTCTTTCAATGCCGTTTTCCAATTTCGCATTTTATGACCGGTGAATTTCTCAAATTTTGAGTTATCCAGCACAGACATCGCCGGACGTTTCGCCGGCCTGGTCAATTCTCCGGACGGGATCGGCGTCACTTTCGTATCCGGCCCGGCCATCTTCAGAATAGCCTTCGCGTATTCATACCACGATACGCTGCCTGAATTCGAAACATGATAAATTCCATATCCCCCGTCCCCGGATCCCGGCTCCCGGACTCTATCCAGCAGCCTATGAATAGCCTTCGCCAGATCCTTCGTATACGTCGGCGAACCGACCTGGTCATCGACGACTTTAAGCTCGGATTCCGCCTTCGCTTTCCCGATTATCGTATCTACGAAGTTCTTTCCGTGCATGCCGTAGAGCCAGCTCGTGCGGATGATAAAGTGTTTAGGCCATATCCTCTGTATAGTCTCCTCGCCGACGAACTTAGAATCTCCATAAATGCTGATTGGATTGGCCTTGTCCGTCTCTTTGTAGGCCGTCTTCTTTTTACCGTCGAAGACAAAATCCGTGCTTAAATATAAAAGTATCGAGCCGTTCTCCCCGCATGCAAGCGCAACATTCTCCGTGCCTTCGGAATTTACCCCGTAGGCTTTATCTTCGTCAAGCTCACACCCGTCGACATCGGTCCATGCGGCGGTGTGGATGACGATATCCGGCCTTATCTTTGAAAGAACGTTTAATGTTTCGTCCTCGTTTGTTATGTCGCATTTTTCAAAACGCTTCACGCCCAACGTATCGTGTTTCACCAGATCGGCGCCGTATACATCGTAGTCTCCGCCCAACTCTTGACAAAGATCGATCCCGAGCATCCCGCTCGAACCGGTAATTAATACTTTACGTTTTGCCGGCATTCGACAAGCCGCCTCCACCAGCTCTCGTTATCCTTATACCAGTTAATGGTAAGTTCAAGCGCCTTTTTAAAATCATGCCGCGGCTTCCAGCCAAGCGCTTTTATCTTAGCGATATCGAGCGAGTAACGCTTATCGTGCCCCGGCCTGTCATTAACTAATTTTATTAACGACTTATCCTTGCCAAGGATTTCCAGGATAGAATGCGTCAGTACCAGGTTCGTTATTTCAGTGCCTCCGCCGATATTGTATATTTCTCCGGCAGCGCCTTTATGCATCACCGCATCGATCGCTTCGCAATTGTCGACTACAAATAGCCAGTCCCTGACATTCATCCCATCGGCATACAGAGGAAGGGATTTGTCCTCGAGCGCGTTCGTTATGAATAGCGGTATCACCTTCTCCGGATATTGATACGGCCCGAAATTGTTCGAGCTGCGGGTTATTATCACCGGGAGCTTGAATGTCACGAAATATGAACGGGCGAGCAAGTCCGAGCCGGCCTTGGCCGCAGAATACGGGCTGTTGGGCCTGAGCGGATCGTTTTCTTTAAAAGAGCCTTTCTCTATACTGCCATAAACTTCGTCGGTCGATATATGGACGAAAAGTTTTACGCCGCTCGATTTAGCCGCCTCTAATAAAGTGTGAGTGCCGACTACATTCGTCCTCACAAAACTGTACGGATCGGTTATCGACCTGTCTACATGCGTCTCGGCCGCGAAATTCACGATCACATCGCAATCTTTCACAAGGCTCTTCACGATCGCGGGATCGGCGATGTCGCCTTTCACGAACCTGTAACGCTTATCTTTTTCGACACTCTTAAGGTTTTCGAGATTACCGCAATAGGTAAGCTTATCGAGATTGGTAATGGAATAGTCGCTGTATTTGTTCAGCATGTGCCGGATAAAATTGGATCCTATAAAGCCGGCCCCGCCTGTAATAAGCAGTCTCTTCATTTCGCTTCTCTCTTCGCCACCAGATTGTTAGCTCTCAAAAGCGACTCGAATGTGCCTGCGTCTGTCCACCACCCGTCGAGAACGCTGTATGTGAGCTCCCCGTCCTTAATATAGGCGTTATTCACATCGGTTATCTCGAGCTCTCCCCTACCGGACGGCTTCAGGCTCCTGATGATCTCGAATACGCGGTTGTCGTACATATATATACCTGTCACGGCGTATTTCGACTTGGGTTTCTTCGGCTTCTCTTCTATGCCGACTATCTTATCGCCCTTAAGTTCGGCCACGCCGAACCTCTCCGGGTCCTCGACTTCTTTGAGGAGTATCTTAGCGCCCTTCTTCTGCTTTACAAAATCATTAACACAATCCCTTATGCTGTTCTCTATTATGTTGTCACCCAGGATAACCACTATTCCGTCTTTGTCGGCAAAATGTTCGGCAAGGCGCAGGGCTTCCGCGATCCCTCCTTCGCCTTCCTGGTAAGTGTAATTTATATGCTTAAGCCCGAACTCTTTTCCGTTGCCGAGTAGGCGTAAAAATTCACCGGCATTGTTACCGCCTGTAACGACCAGGATATCTTTAATACCTGCGTCCACTAACGTCTGGATCGGATAGTAGATCATCGGCTTACCGTATACCGGCAGCAAATGTTTGTTGGTCACCTTAGTCAAGGGATACAGCCGCTTGCCAAGTCCGCCCGCCAATATAATGCCCTTTAATCCCATAAGCTATTTCCTCCAGTCATAGGGTATGTCGTTCTCATAAGCGTCGACCCTGTATTCGTCGGGATTTTTGTAATTATATGGGAAAGTGACCGTATTTATGACTATCGCCTCGGTATCGCTCACGCATTTGAAACCGTGATAGACGTTCTTGGGTATATGCACAAGCATCGGGCTCTCGAGAGATATGACAAAATCATTTACCTCTTTATATGTGGTAGATTTCGGCCGTGCATCGTACAACGCGAGCCGCATCTTGCCGTGGACACACGTGAAGTTGTCATCCTGCTTCTTGTGGTAATGCCACGCCTTCACCACTCCCGGCAAAGCCGTCGTCATGTATACCTGGCCGAACTTTTTGAAGACGGGCTCGTCGGATCTCAATATCTCCATGAGCCGCCCGCGTTCGTCGGGTATGATCTTGAGTTTTTTCACTATAACGCCGTCTATCATTGCAGTTACTTCCTCCCTATTCCGACATACGTGAACCCTATTCTCTTCATCTCCGCCGGGTCGTATATGTTCCTGCCGTCGACTAATATCGGCTGTTTCATCAAAGATTTTACGCGCTTGAAGTCGAGTTCCTTGAATTCGTTCCACTCGGTTGCTAGGAGCAGGCAGTCGGAATTTTTCGCCACCTCGTAGGCGTCTTTACAGAACTTCACTTCTTTGGGCAGCACCATCCGGGCCTTCTCCATAGCCTGCGGATCATACGTTTTTATATGCGCCCCCTCCCTGTGGAGCTGTTCGATTATGTCGAGGACGGGCGCCTGCCTTATATCGTCGGTGTCAGGTTTGAACGACAAGCCCAGCACCCCTATCGTCTTCTTCGGCAGGTTCCACAGAAGGGATTCTATCTTCTTTACAAGCAATGCCTTCTGGTACTCATTGACCCTCTGCACCTCTTTCAGCATCCCGAAATCGTATCCTATCTTCTCGGCGATCCTTATGAAGGCCGATAGGTCCTTCGGAAAGCACGAGCCGCCGAAGCCTATGCCGGCGTTCAAGAATTCCTTCCCGATCCTGCGGTCAAGCCCTATCCCGCGGGCCACCTCAACGATATCGGCGCCCACCTTATCACAGATATCCGAGATCGCGTTTATGAACGAGATTTTTGTCGCCAGGAATGAGTTTGAGGCGTGTTTTATTATCTCCGCGGATTTTATGTCGGTTACGACGATCGGCGCCTTAAGAGGTTTGTACAATTCGGCCAGTATGTCCTTGGCTCTTTTCGATTTTACGCCGAGGACCACCCGGTCCGGATTCATGAAATCCTTTATAGCCGAGCCTTCACGCAGGAATTCCGGATTTGATGCAACGTCGAATTTTATGTTGCGTTTATTGAAGACTTTTATGGTGTGCTCGACCCATTCGCCTGTATTGACCGGGACTGTCGACTTCTCTACTATGAGCCGGTAGGAGGGCATCGAAACGGCTATCTCTTTCGCAACATTCTCTACAAATGAAAGGTCCGCTTCACCGTTATCCCGGGAAGGCGTTCCCACCGCGATAAATACTACCTCGCACTTCCGCACGCCCTCTTTTATGTTCGTGCTGAAAGAAAGGCGCCCTTCTTTTTTGTTGCGCTTAACCAACTCTGCGAGCCCGGGCTCATATATAGGTATGCTGCCCAGTTTCAGGCTCTTTATCTTCTTCGGGTCGTTATCTATGCATATGACATCGTTACCCAGGTCTGCAAAGCACGCTCCTGAGACTAACCCTACATAGCCGGCCCCTATTATACATATCTTCATTGTATACCCCCTAAAGGATGGGATTATATCATAAGTGCATTGTTGGCCGCAAGGGGAAAAGGGTGGGTCTAGCGCTCGCCGACAGCTCCGAAACGAGGGCGGGAATAGGTCTGTTTTAAGCCTATAGGGGTCTGAGGGAACGCCTTCAGCCTGCATATCAACCATATATTATGGTCGCCCAGGCTCTTAATATTGTAGGTCAATTCGAAAAGCCAGCAGTGAAGGTCCCTTGTAATGGTATATTCCTGCTCCTCCAGCGACGTCTTAAAGGTGTTATATCTTTCATAAGCGCGCACTTTCCATTTTTCGTTTATCTGGTAGGAGCCGTCCATAGTAATAAGGGTGCTTTCGCCGGTTACCACCTTCTCATACCTGTAGCTCATGGCCAGGGCCCATTTCTTCTGCCAGCTCGACACCAGGTCTATAGTCCAATTCTGGACCCAATATCTTTTCGGATCGACCGACATCGTTGACTGTAGGTAGGCCCAATGGTATGGAACAAGTTCCAATTTGAAATTTATGGGACTGAATTTATCATACTTGGCATCGAAGCTGTTCTTCTTTAATATAAAGTTGTAGGAAGTGTTTATTAAAAGGGTCGCCAGGTCGACCGACTTCATCTGGTCGCCCGCGGAACGCTTCGTTTGCAATCTGTTTTCGAGGCCGAACGTGAAACCATTCGACTCACCGATAGCGTCTATCGCGTCTATCTGCAGCAATTTGTTCGGCGTTATCGTAGGCGTATGCACATAATTATAACTCACTGTAGGATTGATGATGTGGCGAAGTTTATGTATATCTAGGCCTAGAAAATTTGTTTCCCAATCGTATATTTTGTAGAATCTTATCGAGTTGTCAATACCGGCGCTAAAAATGTTCCGTATTCGGTTATCCTCTCCCGCTGTCTGAGAATAATAAGTATCTTCCACCGATGCATAAGGCGTGACGCTCAAGGTCCTGAAAAATTTCATGCCATAGGAAAGCCTGTTATATGCATCTACCCTGGCCGTAGACTTATCTTTCTGGGGTGTCGCGGTATTTGTATTGTCAAAAGTCTGGTTAAGATAGACCGCGCTGGCGTTCGCCTTGTAATAAAGCGGGACGTCTTTTATGATATTGTTGTCGGGTATCGTAATATTGAACTCCGGAAGCCGCTCGGTGACCGTCTCGAATTTATTGAACCTCTTCCGGAACAGGAGCTCCGTCGAGTAACCTTCCTTCTGCGTAAGGAAGGAGAGGTAGTTGTCGGGACTTGCGCCTATCTCCTCGTATTCATTGTAGAAATAATCCTTTATGATATTGGCGTCGCTAAGCTTGTTAAATTCAAGCGTGGCAAAGGTATCGCTATCGTTGCCGAGATCCCACTGGTGCCTCACCTGCCAGCGGTATCTGTTCTGCACGGCTCCGGCGGGCGCGTATGCCAGCATGTCATTTTGGTGCGAATAGTAAAATTTAAATGCCCCCTGCCCGAGGTCCTTGGAGTAATAATAGTGATTAACGCCCTCGCTAAGCCCCCATTTAGTCCTGTAATCGAGCAAAAGATCGCCGCGGTTCCTGTCATCCAGGTAGTACCTGTAAGCCGTGAGAGCATAGTAACCCCAGTCTTTAGTCTGGCCCGGCATTACCGTAATGTGGGACTTCTTCTCCTTAAGCGGCTGCACATAATACGGCCAGTAAAGGATGGGCGTGTTCTTCACGTAAACGAATATATGTCTCGCGACGACTTTATCATTTAAGTATATCTCGACCTGCCGCGACTGGACCCTGTAATGCGGAACCTCGAGGTCGCAAGTCGTGACATAGCCGTTCTTCATGCTGAACTCGTCCTTGTACGCCTTCTTATTGACGTCATCGGCTTTCCCGTAGAACGGCTTCGCGTTCAAGTATCCTTTCAGTATCGTACCCTTCCTGGTGTCGAAATTGTAATTCATCTTTTCGCCGGTGAAGTAGGCGCCCTTCTGCGTTACCTTGACATGACCTTCGGCTATCGCCTCCCGCGTGTCGAGATATACCGTCACCTTATCGCAGGTCAGGTCGACATCTTTGAACTTTATCGATATATTACCCGCGCCGACGACCATCTTCTTTTCGTGGAAGTATTCGACGTTGTCGCCGTTCACTACTATCGGCTCTTTAGGGGCACTCAGATCGGCGCCGGAAGGAGATAGCGCCATGGCGGAGACGGGAAAGATGAAGAGCAATAATATAATTAAAATTTGAATTTTATTTGTCATTTGTCATTTGTCATTATTAAAGAGGCATTATACTACTTCTTATATCTACATACAACATTTTTACCCATCTTTTTCGCGTCATAGAGCGCCGTGTCGGCCTTTTCGATCAGGTCATCGGTATCAGCCGAATCTTCCGGGTATGCCGCCATGCCTGCGCTTATCGTTATCTTCAGCTGCTCATCATACGCCTTGAAGACGTGCTCTTCGATCCTCTTCCGTATCCTCTCGGCGACGACCATGGCGCCGGCGGTGTTTGTATCAGGAAGGACCAGCGCGAACTCCTCGCCTCCGTAACGCGATACTAGATCGATCTCGCGCACGCTCTCTTTTATTATATGGCCGATGCCTTTCAAGACGACATCGCCTACAAGGTGTCCGCATGTATCGTTCGCACGCTTGAAGTCGTCTATGTCGAGCATCAGAAAAGCGAATTCGGATTTATGCCTTCGCGAACGCTGCAGTTCTTCATTCAGCCGCTCGTAAAAGTATCTCCTCAAATAAAGCCCTGTAAGCGAATCCGTTATCGCCAGTTTCTCGACCGTCTCATAAAGGAGCACCTTCTTTATCTCCAGCGCGAACTGCATGGAAAGTATGAAAAATTTTTCCAGGTCCTCGCGGGGCAGGTTCTCGAGTTCGAGCACCGCCACGAGCCTCTTTTCCGAAATAAGGGGTATCGCCGCATAAGTAGAAACGAGCGGGTCTTCTACGCCTAGAGCGGCCAGGAGTTTTGCATCCGTATCCCGGGATGCATATATATTCTGCGGATTTTCGAGGAACGCCTTTATCAACTTGTCATAATTGGCGAATTGTTTCGGCGCCTCGGTCCCGATCTCCTGCCATACGCTGTATATCCTTTCAAGGCGCGGGAGGCTCGTTTCTTCCCAGTTCAATATCAGAAGGTCGCATTTCCTGAAAGCGAAGTTGGCCCTTAAGAAAGCGCTGAATATGTTAAAGATGTCGTTGAACCTTAAACTCGCCGACATCTTCTTGGTGATCTCATAAAGATTCATGATCAAAATCTCGTCTTCTTTTATCTCGCGCTCATCAGTCTCAAGGGCCGCCAACCTGTCCGAGAGCGTCCGCCTGCCGGACTCTCTCTTCTCCATCTCGGACTTAAGCTCCCTATCCTCGGATTCAACATCTTCTCTGCATGAACCTGAGCCGCCCAGGACAAGACAGAATATTAAGATAACCAGCGCCGAATTCATGGGGTCTATGCCGAAAATAAATATCAGGATCGGGATTAGGCCTGCGCAAATGAATATTGCGCGTTTTTTAGGCCTGTAAAAATAGGCGGCCGCCAGCATCAGCAGCGTAAGAAAGTTGATAAACAGAAAACCTGCGTAGGCCGTTTTCAGCTTGAACAAACCCTGTCCCTCCCTGCGGCTTTCGCTTTATAAAGCCTCTCATCCGCTATCCTGATCAGGTCTTCTTCCATCACTGCATCATCAGGATAAGATGAAATCCCTATCGATACCGTAATATTCGCGGCATGCCGTCTCAGGCTTATAGGGTTGCTCTTGACCGCAGACCGTATCTCCTCGGCGACGGTGGCCGCATCAATTTTGGTTTTACCGCAAAGCATCACGACCACTTCCTCGCCGCCGTAACGTGCCGCGATATCGCCCTCGCCCGTTTTAGCGCTTACTGTCTTAGCGATATGCTTGAGCACGATATCGCCGGCGGCGTGACCGAACTTATCGTTGCAATCTTTGAAATGGTCTATGTCGAGCATGAGGATGGCGAACCTGCCCTTCTTCCTCGCCGCCCTCTTCACCTCTTCCTCAAGGCGCGCGAGAAAATATCTGCGCACAGAAAGGCCGGTCAACGAGTCTCTTATTGCGAGCTCCTGCGTCCTGGCATATAACAGCGCATTTTCTATCGCGACCGCGCCGAAGTCCGCTATTATGTCAAGTAATCTCAAATCATCCTGAGTATAGGCATACTCCCTCGCGCTGTCCATTCTCAAGATCCCTATAACCTTATCGCCGCTTATTAGAGGCGTTATAATGAGAGATCTCATCGATTTTTTAAGGCTGCCGATGTTATCAACGGAAAATCTGAAGTCAGTCGTTACATCTTCGATTATCAGCGATTTCCTGTTCTTTAGAACCCAGTGGTCGAACATGTCACCCTTCTTGGCCTCGACGCGCCCCTCGCCGCGGGAAGATGAAAGGATAAGCTCCTGCTTCTCCGTATCGACCGCGAAGAGTAGAACCCTGCCCGGCTTTGCCAGTATCTTCACCGTCTTCTCTATGATGAGCTTGTTGACCTCATCCAGCTCAAGCTGCGCGCTGAATGAATCGATCACATCCTTCAGCGCGGCGTATCTCTTTAATTTCTCCTCGACGGAAGATATCGCGCTCTCTTTCTCTTTTATACTATTCGAAAGTAAGATGATATCCTCCCCTACCTTCTCGAGCTTGAGGCGGTAGGTATCGTAAAGGCCGTTCTTCTGATTCCACCATCGATACCCCAGGTAAGAGGTCGCTAGGTAGGGCAGGATCAAAATATAGCTGGTGGAGAATCCGACTTTAAGGTTCAATAGCAGCGCGAGCATTATGGATAGTATTGTGACCGTCAGGGCGCCGGATGCGCCGAACGCAAGCCATGAGAATATTATGGCCGCATTGTAGCTGAAGATGAGTACGAACGCGAAATTCTGGCTGGATGACTGGTGTGGATCATACTGAAAGAGAGGCGTGAGTGAGCATAAGGCTGAAACGGCTATTATGGTTATCGAAAGGGCCCCGAAAATAATCCTCTTCGAAAAGAGCGTCATCTTGGATCTTTTTCCGCCGTAAGATATGCAGTGGATACCGTTAGATTATGGTGGCTTCCGTATCTTTGTCGAAAAAATGGACCTTAGACATATCAAGCACAAGGTCGATATCCTGGTTTATCGTCGGCTTGTTGTGTCCGCCGACCTTAGCTATGAGAGAATTCTTCCCGGTATTCAGATATAGATACGCTTCCGAGCCCATAGGCTCGATGACTTCGCATGCAGCCTTTATCGTGTTGTCCGGCGGGGCCTCGGAAACAAAGAGCTTGTCGTAAATATCTTCCGGCCTGATGCCGAATATGACCTCTTTGCCGGCATACGGCTCTACCGCCTTCGCCATCGAATCGACGATCCTGACCTGGAATTTCCCTTCGTTAAAATAGAACCTGCCCTCGGTCTTCGATATGGTCCCTTTAATGAAATTCATCGGCGGAGAACCGATGAATCCCGCCACGAATTTATTTACCGGTTTATCGTAAAGCTTTATCGGATCGGCGATCTGGTGGATTATGCCGTCCTTCATGACGACGATCTTGTCGCCCATCGTCATCGCTTCGGTCTGGTCGTGGGTAACATAGATCATCGTAGTCTGGAGCCGGATATGGAGCTTTTTTATCTCGGTCCTCATCTGGACGCGCATCTTAGCGTCCAGATTGGACAGCGGCTCGTCGAATAAGAATACGAGCGGCTTCCTCACGATCGCGCGGCCGACGGCGACACGCTGCCGTTGACCGCCGGAAAGCTCCCGCGGCTTTCTATGGAGGAGCTTCTCGATGCCCAGGATGGTCGCGGTCTCTTTAACCCTGGATTCTATTTCTGTTTTTGGATATTTTCTCAGGCGCAGCCCGAAAGCCATGTTCTCGTAGACTGACATGTGCGGATAAAGGGCGTAGTTCTGGAAGACCATCGCGATATTCCTGTCTTTCGGCGGGACGTCGTTTACGCGCTGGTCGCCGATGTATACATCGCCGCCGGAGGATTCTTCCAGGCCCGCGATGATCCTTAATGTGGTCGATTTCCCGCAGCCGGAAGGGCCGACAAGGACAACAAACTCTTTATTCTCTATCCCGAGATTTATATCGCGTATCGCCCAGACGTTGCCCGGGAATACCTTCGACACGTTATTTAGACTGACTTGTGCCATAGTTTCGTCCTGCGTTGTGCGCGTGCCCCGAACCTGAGCGAAGCGAATGGTTCGGGGCCATGGTTTCCTCGCTAGAAATAGAAGAGAAGTTTCGAGAGCATCTCTTTCATGTTCTTTCTTGGAACGATCATATCTATAAGGCCGTGGTTCAGCAAAAACTCCGATCTCTGGAACCCGGCCGGAAGCTTCTGTCTTATCGTCTGTTCTATGACGCGCGGGCCGGTAAAACCTATCAACGCTTTAGGCTCCGCCATTATTATGTCGCCTAAAGAAGCGAAACTCGCCATGATGCCGGCCATAGTCGGGTTTGTAAGAACGGATATGAAAAGGCCGCCCGATCTATCGTGGCGGCACAGGCTGGCGGATGTCTTTGCCATCTGCATCAGAGAGTAGAGCCCTTCGTACATCCTAGCCCCTCCCCCGGAACCTGAAACTATTACGAGCGGCAGCTTCTTGGCGGTCGCGCGCTCGATGGCCCTCGTCAATTTTTCCCCGACGACGGAACCCATAGATCCCATTATGAACCTGGAGTCGGTAACGCCAAGCACCACTTCTTTTCCGCTAAGCGCCCCCTCGCCGGTAATGACCGCCTCTTTTAATTTGGTGATTTCCTGGTCGGCTTTAAGCTTCTCCTTGTATGTCTTGGGGCCTTCGAACGAGATTGGATCGAGCGACTCCATATCCGCGTCCATCTCTTTGAATGTGCCTTCGTCTATGAGGAGATTGACCCTTTCGCGCGCGCCGAGGGTAAAATGGAAACCGCATTTCGGGCAGACGCGCATTTCTTCATCAAGTTTTTTATTGTAAATGAGCTCGTTACAGTCTTCGCACCTGGTCCATAGATCGGAAGGTATATCTCTCTTCCTAGCGACCTTGACTATCGTGTACTTTGGTTTTCGTGGGAATAAAGGCATGCGGATCCCTTATTTCTTTAGAAGTTCCTTCGCCTTGTCGACCGCAAGCGCCGCGTCCTTGGCGTAACAATCGGCTTCTATGGCTTTCGCGAACTCTTGTGTAACGGGCGCGCCGCCCACCATCACCTTCACCTTATCGCGAAGGCCGGAGGCCTTAAGCGCCTTTATAGTTTCTCGCATGGAATTCATCGATGTGGTGAGAAGCGATGACATTGCTATGATATCGGCTCCCCCCCTGGCGGCTTCGATAAATTTTTCCGTAGGCACGTCTATACCGACATCCTCGACCTGGAAGCACGCGCCTTTCAGCATCATGCTCACTATATTCTTCCCGATATCATGGAGGTCACCTTTCACGGTCCCTATAACGACTTTACCGGCCGGCTTTATCCCGCATTTTAAGAAATGCGGCTCTAAGATGGCCATGCCCGCGTGCATAGCTTTCGCCGATATGAGAACTTCCGGTATAAAGATCTCGTTATTTTTGAATTTCGCCCCGATCGTTTCCATCGCCGCGATCAAGCCGTTATTAAGTATCTCCGGGATCGGTATCCCGCTATCGAGCGCTGCCTTAGTAAACTTTGTCACGCCTTCCCTGTCGCCCTTCGCGAGCGCCGTCTTTATATCGTTCAATATCTGGTCCTTCATTACTTGCCTTCCTCTTACTGAAATTTGTTTATGACCAATCCCGATAACTGCTTCGGGTAAAAGTACGTCGACTTCCGGGGCATGCGCTCACCCATCCGCGCTATCTTTTTGACCTCCGAGACCTTCGTGGGATTCAGGAAGAACGCCGAGCCGAATTCGCCGCTATCGACGGCCTTCACACACCGAACCGGGTCTTTTAAAAAATCGATATTATCGTCGTCGTCCCTTAGCCTGAGAACGTGCTGGAAGATGAAGATGTGGAGTATCGAAACGTCGAGATGCTTCCAGGCTTCCGGCTTATCCCTTATAACGGAATCGGACTCTGACACATCATTTAATCTCAAAGTGTAAAAATCGTTCCTGCCCAGGTACATCCCGAAGGCGTGACCGGCCCTTAAACTTGCGAGCCGGGCCATCATCGGCTTCAAGCCCGCCGCCTTCTCAATATGAAAGAACCCTGTCAACTTTTTTATTATATCATTTTTCTTTAATCCGTTCATCTCTTTTATTAAACGATGGGCCGGAAGGACGGTGAGCATCTTTTCGTCGGATTCGACAAAATAGACCATTATATATTTAGCGCTATCTTTCAACTTTTTAGGAAGAGAGCTCCGGAGGACCTCCCTGGAGTACATCTTCGCCACTTCATACCGGTGATGGCCGTCGGCTATGAATATATTCTTATTCTTCATGCCGGCCTCTATCGCCCTGACCGTCTTCAGGTCGTCCACCTTCCAGACCGAATGCTTAACACCCTCCCGCTTAATGTCTATGATCGCCCTATGGGAGGCGCGATATTTATTCAATAGCTTAGTGACCGGGCTATCGTCGTAAAGAACGAATATCGGTTCCAGATTTGCCATGACGGCACGCGTCAAGTTAAGCCGGTCCTTTTTGGGTGCGGCGAGCGTATTTTCATGAGGCAAGACCTTGTCCCTGCCGCCCGACTCGAGTTCCATCAGGCCCACGAAACCTACCTGGTCGACCGTTCTTTTGCCGTCCATATACCGCTGGGAATAGATATAGAATGAGTCTTTCTCGTCTCTAACCAGGATCTTTTTCTCGAGCCACAGGTCAAAGAACTCTTTCGCCCTGACATAGCGGTTATCGGTCCCGGTATCTTTGGGGGTTATCTTATTAAGGATCAGCCGGATGACATTATTGGGGTGTATACTGTACAATTTATCCTGTTCCTCGATCGGGATGACGTCGTAAGGCGGGGCTACAACTCTTGAGAGATCTCTAAGTTTTTCAGCATTGTATCGTATCGCTCTGAATGGCCTGACTGTCGGCAAGGTTAAGGCCTCACTTGTCTTTGTTCATCGAACAGTCCTTACAGCCGTCCGATTTGGATTTTTTGCATGGGGCGGGGCCTGCGGATTTGGTCTTGTAATCGGTATGATAGAATCCGGTGCCTTTAAATATGACACCGCTCCCGGTTCCGAGAAGGCGCGTCACCTTACCGCCGCATTCGGGGCACTTCTTCAAATGCTTTGCGGTCATCGATTGAAACGCATCGAACTTGTGCTTACATTTGTTGCATTCGTATTCGTAAGTAGGCATGCTGCTCCTTGCTATCTAAAAACCCTTCTCATCTTCTCCATAAACGATCTGCCCATGGGACCCGAGTCGTTGCCCGAGATCCTCGAAAACTCTTTCAGGAGCCGTCTCTGCTCGGCCGTGAGGTCCGTCGGAACATCTATCTGGACCTTGACCATCTGGTCTCCACGGCTGTGCTCGTGTATATGGGCAATCCCTTTGCCGCGCAGCCTGAACATCCTGCCTCCTTGAGTTCCGGACGGGATCTTCATCATTATCTTGCCTTCGAGCGTGGGGACCTCGACCTCACCGCCAAGGACGGCCATCGGGAAACTTATAGGCACTTCGCAATATATATCGGCATCATGCCGCTCGAATATTTCGTGCGGACGGACCTCGATCAATAGATAGAGATCGCCGGGCCTTGTGCCTCTTTCTCCGGCCTCGCCTTCGCCATGCACCCTCAGGCGCGAACCGGTATCTACGCCGGCCGGTATCTTTACCTTTATATTGCGTTTAGTCTTTATCCTTCCCCTGCCGCCGCATTTGGCGCAGGGCGTCTTTATCACAGTTCCTTCGCCGCCGCAGCGCTCACACGTCCTGATGACATTGAAGAATCCGCTCGACGAGCTCACCTTGCCGCGGCCGCCGCAATCAGTACAGCGTTCCGTCCTGGACCCCGGCCTGGCGCCGGTCCCGGAGCACTCCTCACACGTCTCGTATCTTGGTATCGCTATCGTCTTCTCCGCGCCGAATGCCGCCTCTTCGAAACTTATCTCTATCCGGAATTCCAGGTCGTGCCCGCGCCTGGCCCCGCTCCTTCGCGCGGCGCCGCCGAAACCGCCCCCGAACATCTCACCGCCGCCGAGGCCGAAACCCCGCAAGAGATCGCTTAAGTCAAACTCTCCGAATACGTCTTTAACATCATCGAAGTGGTGGAAGTCCTGCCACGTAAATCCACCCTGCTTGAAAGAACTATCTACTCCGGCGTGGCCATACTGGTCGTACGTCGCCTTCTTCTGCGGGTCCATAAGGACTTCGTAGGCCTCCGACATCTCTTTAAATTTCTCCTCGGCCTCTTTCTTCTTGTCCGCAGGGACGCGGTCGGGATGGTATTTGAGCGCAAGGTTGCGATATGCTTTCTTTACTTCGTCAGCCGTAGCGCTTTTGGATATTCCGAGAATTTCGTAGTAGTCGCGTTTTGTCGTCATTTATTATCTTTCAATCAGGCCAATCGTGCGCGGTGCGTAAGAATATTTGCCCATGTGAACATCGCCTCCGACCATTTCAAGTCAGATCGCACATCGCTCTTAAGTTCGTTAAAAGTCTTTTTGAAAAGATCAAATGTCTTCTGGAACTGCGCCGACTTCGGAGCAGCCTCAAGCTCTTGAACATATCCATCGGTTTGGTTCAAAAACTGGCTTAATCGGTTGACCTTGCCTTCCGCGGCCCATCTTCCGATCCGACCCAGGTTAACAGCTATATTTAATGCCAATTCCTGCGCAGTCATGCCAATAAACTATGAATTATAGTTTCCATTTGTTTGCGGATTTTTGGGTCTAATACCTCGCGGCTTTTATTATCCTGTCTCGGCCTCAAATTGATCATAGAATCAAAATCTATCTCGCCGGTTTCGAGGTCTATGCCTCCGCCCCAAAGGTCTGTCTGCTTACTACCATCCTCCAGTAATAATTTTTCACCGTCTGAATGGAGCTCTCCCCCAGCCGACAAAATCTTCCGTCGGATATCGACTACCACCTTTACATACCCGGCAAGGTCAGTAGCTACCTTTTCGAGGATTTCTTTATCTGCTTTTTGTCCGACGATCAATAGCATTACATTCTCTCTCCTGGAGACGTTTTCTACTTTACGAGCAGGTTGCCCTTCTCCTGCCATTCCTTAAGGCCGCCCTTGTAATCGAGGACATCATATCCGAGCGCCGAAAGCTTCCTGGCGGCATCCGTGCTGGCGCCGCACTGAAAACTGCCGCAGTATACTACGACATTAGAGTCTTTTGCAAGCATGGAAGCTGCCGTCGCTTTATTTATCGTTTCGACCGGAAATGACTTTGCGCCTTCTATGTGTCCTTTCGCATAGCTGTCGGACGGGAGCACGTCGAGCAATGTATATGGCTCTCCGGAATTTCGTATCTTCATGAACTGATCATATGTTATTTTTTTTACTCCGTCCTTCAGAGGCGTGGCCTTCGCGACTTCGGAACATACACTCATCTTCATATTGCCTCCTTCCGCGCTGTAAACCTCATTAACGCATGTAAAACATATCGCCGCTATAATACTTAACGCTATCTTATTCATCCTTCACCTTTCTCGAAACTTTTCAATCTTCGTCTAATCTGTTATTTCTAACCTGGCTAGACTTGCTATTCGCCTGTCTGCCTACCGCGGTTTTCGCGGGATGATGATCCATATAAGGATATACGCGAGAATGCCCAGTCCGAATGATATCAAGGTGAAGAATATAAAGGCTATCCTGACGATCGTCGGGTCTATCTCGAAATACTCTCCCAACCCACCGCAAACTCCACCGAGCTTTTTATTTGTGTCAGAGAGATACAATTTCTTCATCTTCCACCTCCATAAATTTTTCGGGTCCTGCCGCTCACATGCTTTTTGCTTTAGGGCTCGTATGGGGTTTACAAGCGGACTTCTAACATGAGCCGTAAAAATCCACCGCCGAGGACGGATTACTTAGAGCTCGTCCGACCTCGGCGGTGTTATAGAAAAATTTTATTTCTTCCCCCTCTTGCCCTTATCGTCATCTTCCTTAGTAAATTCCGCATCGATGACGTCATCCTTACCGCCTGCGCCCTGCTTCTCGCCTTCCGGCTCCTGTTGCGGTCCGCCCGGCCCATATCCTGCGCCCGGACCCTGTCCTCCAGCGCCTTGCTGACCTTGAGTTTTTTCCTGAGTCTTCTTATATATCTCCTCAGCGAGCTTGTGCGAGACCTTGGTAAGCTCTTCCATCTCTTTTTTGATCCTGTCGAGGTTTTTATCTTTCATCGCCTGTTTTAAGTCATTGATCTTCGCCTCGATATTGCCGCGCTCCTCCTGGCTTACCTTATCACCATATTCTTTCAGAGCCTTTTCACTCGCGTAGACCATAGTATCTGCCTGGTTCACGAGATCGACCTCTTCTTTTCTCTTCTCGTCCTCAGCGGCAAACTTCTCCGCCTCTTTAACGAACTTATCTATCTCTTCCTTCGAAAGCTTCTTAGGAGCAGATATCTTTATCGACTGCTCTTTACCTGTTCCTAAATCTTTCGCGCCGACATGCACTATGCCGTTCTGGTCGATGTCGAAGGTGACTTCTATCTGCGGCATGCCGCGTGGCGCAGGCGGAATACCAACGAGGTCGAATCTTCCGAGCTCGACGTTGTCATCGGCCATCTTGCGTTCGCCCTGCAATACCCTTATCGTAACCGCGGTCTGATTATCCGCGGCTGTCGAGAATATCTGGCTCTTCTTTGTAGGAACGGTGGTGTTGCGTTCGATCAATTTAGTGCAGACTCCGCCCAGAGTTTCGATGCCAAGCGATAGCGGCGTAACGTCGAGTAATAGCACATCCTTCGCATCACCCTTTATGATCGCTGCCTGTATCGCCGCGCCCAGAGCAACGCATTCCATCGGATCGACTCCGCGCTCGAGCTTCTTCCCGACATAATCCTCTACGAACTTCTGGACTATTGGCATTCTGGTCGGCCCGCCTACCAGTATTATCTTGTCGATCTTTGCCGGAGTAAGTTTCGCGTCTGAAAGCGCCTGCTCTATCGGGTGTTTACATCTGTCGATTATCGGTTTTACGAGATCGTCGAGCTTTGCCCTGTTTAGGGACATCGTCATATGCTTAGGACCTGCGGCATCAGCTGTGATGAACGGCAAATTTAAATCGGTAGAGAGCGTGCTCGAAAGCTCGACCTTCGCCTTCTCGGCAGCCTCCCTTACCCTCTGCATCGCCATCTTGTCGTTCTTTAGATCGATCCCCGTATCTTTCTTGAACTGATTTGTGATGTAATCGACCATCGTATTGTCCATATCCGTTCCGCCCAGCTGAGTGTCGCCGGAGGTCGAGATAACTTCGAACGTCGCGGCTTTATGTTCATCGTCCCATCCCATCTCCAGTATCGTAACGTCAAGTGTTCCACCGCCCAGGTCGAATACCATTATTTTCTGCTCTTTGCCGGCCTTGTCCAACCCGTAAGCCAGACACGCGGCAGTCGGCTCGTTTATTATCCTAAGGACATTGAGGCCCGCTATGGCGCCGGCGTCTTTCGTGGCCTGACGCTGGTTGTCGTTAAAGTAAGCCGGGCATGTAATAACGACTTCGCTCACGGTGTCGCCCAGATACGCCTCGGCATCCTGTTTGATCTTCTGCAGGATGAATGCGGAAACTTGCTGCGGCGTATACTCTTTTCCGTAGATATTGTATTTGAAATCTGTGCCCATCTTTCTCTTGGCCGCAAATACCGTGCCTTCAGGATTGATCGACGCCTGGCGCTTTGCCGGCTCGCCTACAAGCTTCTGTCCGTCTTTGGTAAACGCGACGAACGACGGGAACGCCTTACCGCTCGCCACTCCCGCTCCTTCAGCCGACGGTATTATGACAGGCCTGCCCGCCTCCATGTACGCCGCCGCCGAATTCGAAGTCCCTAAATCTATTCCTATAACTTTTGCCATAAATCCCCCCTATGTTTTCTTTTTTGCAATTTTCACCGATGCCGGTCTCAACAGTCTCCCATTGATCTTATACCCCGGCTTTAATTCCGATAAAATATCTCCTTCGTCCTTACCCTCGGCCTCCGCAACCTCCAGGGGCTCATGCAGATGAGGGTCGAATTTACACCCCTCGGTCTTTATTCTCTCTACCCCTATCTCTTTCAAAAATTTCTGTATCTGCGCCTGGATCATGTCGACGCCTTCGCGGACAGCCTTAAAATCTTTCGCTTCCCCTATGTGTTTTTCAGCCGTCTCCAGGTTGTCCAGTATCGGCAAAAATTCCAATATCAATGAATCGTTGGCAAATCGCGCATAATCCGCCTTGTCCTTTTCCATGCGGCGCCTGGCGTTCTCGAACTCCGCATGCGCCCTCATGTACTTGTCGCAATACGCATTCCGTTCGTCGGCTTTCGCCTTAAGCTCGTCGTACTCTTTCCTGGATAAAGAGACGCTCTCTTCGATCAATTTTTGCTCTTCGCTGTTCACTTTATTATTTTTTGCTTCTTTATTGTTCCTATTGTTCATTTGTGTAGTCGAACTCCTCCAAAAGTTCCGATACCGCATCGGCAAGATACTCTACCGTGGGAATGACCTTCTCATAAACCATCCTCTTCGGCCCTATAACGCCCAGACGCCCGGAGACTTTTCCCTTTACTTTATAACCGCGCGTAACTATGCTGCAGCCGCTTAAAGGGCTCGACTGGTTATCCTTACCCATATGTATGGTCAGTTTCTCCGTATCGAAATCGCCCGCCAAAAGGTCCATGATGTCTCTCTTCTCTTCAAGGCACCTCAATATATAATACAATTTTTTGAAATCTTTGAATTCCGGCTGCTCGACTATGTGACTGGTCCCGTCCAGATATAGCTTATGGTATTCCGAGAATAGCGCGACACCAACATAGTTGGTAAGATTAGAAATAAGATGGCTCATTCTTTGAAGGACGTCCTCCAGGGACCTGCCCGCGCGGGTATATTCGCTCTTCACCGATTTCGCAAGCGCTTCATTAACGGTTTTGACACGCATAAGCGATTCGATGTAGTATCTGTAGCCTTTATCTGTGGGAATGCGTCCTGCGGATGTGTGCGGATGGTTTATGTAGCCTGCATCTTCCAGGTCCGACATCACATTCCTTATAGTGGCGCTCGACAGCTCAAGCTTCTTTGCAATGAATCTCGAACCGACCGGCTCGGCAGTTTCTACATAGCGCTTCACTATAAGCGCCAGGACCTCTGACTGTCTGTTTTTCACGTCTTTAAGCATATTAGCACTCTACACAATCGAGTGCTAAAAGTCAATAAAATTTTCCGTTCCAGTCAGGCGGTTACTTTTGTGGCCGCCTTCAGCGGACGCAAATCGCATTAGGCATGCGATTTGCTCGGTAAAATTTCGATGGCCGTCCAACCTGCAAGCAGTAAAAGCTCTTGAGCAGTTTGTCCGGCCTTGCTAAATCGCCATAAGGTATCGAAATTTTAAACGCCGCTTCCGGCGGCGCACAAAAGTTCCGCCATCTGAGTAATCGAAAAATTTTATCTAGAAATGGGAAAAATTTTTATTCCTAGGAATGTGATGTGGCGACGTGGTGAGCAGGGCGTTAAAATTTCGAGGCAGCGTACGAGAAATTTTATCGAGCGCGATTTTTACATGGTTAAAAATCGCGCGTCCCTGCGAACCACTCGACACAGCACATTCGGGTGTGTTGAAAAATTTTTCTAGAACCCGGTCATGATGGTCTGGAGCAGCTCTCCAAAGCCTTCTTTTTTGAGCGCAGAGATTGCTACCGATTTACCGAAATAGCTTTTAAGCTTCTTCAGGCTTTCCGGATCCGTGACTTTATCTATCTTGTTCAATACCGTGATGATCGGTTTATCTTTTGCGCCTATCTGGCCCAGCACCTCATAGGCGGCCCTCGACTGCTCTATTGCCTTCGGATGGCTCGCATCTACGAGATGAAGTACGAGATCTGCGTTCGTAACCTCTTCGAGCGTAGCCTTGAAGGCCTCTATCAAGTGGTGCGGGAGATCGTTCAGAAACCCGACCGTATCTACGAAGAGCGTCTCCTGCCCGCTCGGCATCCTGAAACGCCTTACCGTCGGGTCGAGTGTCGCGAATAGCTTATCCTTTACGATCACGTCCGCTCCGGTAAGGGCGTTCAGTAACGTCGACTTCCCGACATTCGTGTAGCCTATTATAGCGACCATCGGTATAGCGAATCGGCCGCGGCGCTTCCGCATCATATCGCGCCTGCTCTCAAGCCCATCGAGATCACGCTTGAGCTTAGATATCCGTGAGCGTATCCTGCGCCTGTCGACTTCGAGTTTCTGTTCGCCCGGCCCTACGGTCCCAATCCCGCCGCCTAACCGCGACAGCCCTTCATCTTTTCCGGTCAGCCTCGGCAGAAGGTACATGAGCTGGGCGAGCTCCACCTGCACCTTACCCTCGTTAGAGCGGGCGCGCCTGGCAAATATATCGAGTATGAGCTGAGTCCTGTCTATAGTCTTTACGCCCAATATTTCCCCGAGATTTTTCGTCTGCGTTCCGGTGAGGTCGTGGTTGAATATGACGATCTTGACATTTTTAGAGGCTGCCACTGCGGCAAGTTCTTCAGCCTTGCCCTTACCTATATATTGTGCCGGTGAAAGTTCGTGGCGCCTTACGATCTCGCTGTGCACAACCAGGGCGCCTGCGGACCTGGCAAGCTCGGCGAGCTCATCCGCACGCTCTCCTGCCGTCCATGCTTCGCGCTTACCTAAATCGACTGTAACTAGAAGAGCCCGCTCCACTATCTCACCTCTTTCGTTATCCGACTTACCGTCTTCGCCTCGCTCATCTTACTTAAATCAAACCACTCGATCCGCGGATCGCCCTTAAACCACGTAAGCTGGCGCTTCGCAAATCGCCTCGTATTCATTTTCAAAAGATCCTTAGCCGTAGCCAGATCGTATTTGCCTTCAAGATAACCGGATATCTCCTTAAGCCCAAGCGCCCCGCCGGCAGTCTTCGATAGGCGCCTCTTCTTAAGCTTCCGCACCTCTCCGACGACGTTATCCCGGAACATTTCCTCGACTCGGGCATCGATCCCGGAATATATCTCTTCCCTCGGCCTTGTCAGGCCGAATATCTTTATATCGTAGATATCTTTAATACCTTTTGTCTCTGCTTTCAATTCCGTCATCGTCCTGCCCGTGGAGTGGTAGATCTCAAGCGAGCGGATTATGCGGCGAAGGTCATTCGGGTGGATTAGCGCGGCCGATGCAGGGTCTATTCCGGATAACTTCGCGTGAAGTTTCTTATCGCCGTACTTTTCAGCTGCCTTAGCCATCTTAACTCGAAATTTCATATCGGCTTCAGGTGAAGGGAAAAGTCCGTCTACGAGGCCCTTAACATACAATCCGCTTCCTCCGGCGACGATCGGGATCTTGCTGCGCCTTACCATTGAATCTATAAGAAAACGCGCTTTTTTTATAAATAATGCTACGTTATATTCTTTCCGAGGATCGAGCATCCCGATAAGATGATGACGCACCGCCTTCTTTTCGGCCATGCCCGGCGCCTGGCTTAAAAGACGCATCCCTTTATAGACCTGCATGGAGTCGGCTGAGATGATTTCGGATCCGAGCGTGCGGGCGAGCTTTACTGCAATGCGTGTCTTGCCTATCGCTGTGGGGCCTACGATGAATATTATTCGCTCGCGTCGCATATCTTGGTATTGTAACCATCCCTGCGGAGTTTCGCGGCAATTGTATCGGCTTCTTCTTTAGAATTAAGCCGTCCCACCTTGACCCTGTATAATTTATCGCCTGAACCCATCGGAAGCTCGACGTAACTCCCGTAGCCGCGGCCGGTGAGCTTCTTCGATAATGATTCGGCGTTCCTTCTATTTTTAAAGCTTCCGACTTGAACAGATATATACCCCTTCGATTCGCTCCTGGGTATCGCATTCGGTTTAAGATCAGCGTTCCCCGGGATTGCCTCCGCCGCCAACCGCTCTTTGACAAGCGCTATGTTCTTATCTTTTGGGAACCGTACCGCAATATCATTATAGATCTTTGCGGCCTCTTGTCTATTGCCTTCCAACATATATGAATCGCCAATGCCGAGATGCGCGTCGAAGATCCTGTTCGAGGCCGGATATTTGGATATGATGGTTCCGAAGCTCTCGCGGGCTTCTTTGAGTTTATTCAATTTGAGCTCGCTTAAGCCCTTGAGATAATACAGCTCATACCTCTGCCTCGAGCGCTGGTCTATCAGGCTTTGAGCCGCGCGTTCGGCCTTATCGTACTGTCCTTCGAGGAACAGCCTCTCGACACTGCTGATATCCATATCGGCATAAACAGAAGAAAAGATCATTAAGTTCAAAATAACTGCGATTATAAGTATTTTTCTTACGCTTGCGCTCCTGTGCTCTTCCCTCACAGTTTCCTCCCCTTTAACACATACGGACTTACGGATTCCACCTTAACATTCACTAACTTCCCTATAAGTTCCTTGCCGCCGTTAAATACTGTCGACTTGTTCGTCCTCGTTCGCCCTGTAAGTTTACCCGGATCTTTGGCCGCATAACCATCGACCAGGATATCTACCGTCCTGCCGATAAAAGAGCTGTTCTTCTCTCCCGCTATTTTACATTGAAGATCGATTAATGTCTTCAATCTTTTTTCTTTTACCTCGTCTCTTACATTATCCTTTAATTTGGCAGCTTTCGCCGGCGGCCTGGGCGAATATATGAATGTGAAAGCGCTGTCGAATCTGACATCCTTAATGATTTTCAAGGTCGCCTTAAAATCCCTTTCCGTTTCCGAAGGAAAACCGGCTATTATATCGGTAGTTATCGCGCCTCCGGGGAGTATCTTTTTGTATCCTTCGGTCAATTTCAAATATTTTCCCCTCGTATAGCCTCTATTCATAAGCTTCAATATCCTGTCCGAGCCTGACTGGAGCGGAAGGTGCAGGTGCTCGCATACATTCTCGAGTGAGCGCATAGCTTTGAATAGTTCTACCGATGCATCCTTGGGATGGCTTGTCATGAACCGGATGCGTTCGATTCCTTTGATCTTGTCTAATGACTCCAGCAGCCGGATAAAATTATAACCATACGAATTCACATTCTGCCCGAGCAGTGTCACCTCTTTGAATCCGCGCGACGCCAGGTCCTTCACCTCGCGGATGATGTCTTTAGCATCTCTCGACCTCTCCCTGCCGCGCACATACGGCACTATACAATACGAGCAAAAGTTGTCGCACCCCTCGCCGATAGAAACGAATGTCTTGAACTCACCCTCCCTGTGAGCGGGAAAAAGTTCAGGTTTCTTTGAATTTATCTTGTCCGCCGCGACTATCTGGCACCTGTTCTCGAGTATATCATTTATTATCTCAGGCAGGTCGCTTTCATTACCCGTACCGCAGACAAAATCAAGTAGCGGCGCTCGCCTTAAAGCGCCATCCTTGTAATTTTGCGCCGTGCAGCCCATGAGGCCGATCACGATACCCGGTTTTCTTTTCTTAAGTTTCGCCAGGTCGCCGATATTACTGAAGAGCTTGTTCTCGGCATGCTCGCGAACCGAGCAGGAATTAAAAAGGATAACATCCGCGCTTTCGAAAGAATCCGCCCTGCGGAAACCTTTATCGATAAGGATCCCCATCACGAATTCCGAATCCCGGGCATTCATCTGACATCCGAAAGTGCGTATGTAGAGACGCAGTCCGGATTTTCCATAACCCTTTGATTTTCCGTCACTTCCCATTTTATCCCTCTTCCTTCGTACAAGCTCTTGAATGGCTCGTAAAGCTCAAATTCCTTTATCTTACAATTGGCAATAACTATCCTCTTGAACATCAACCTCAACAGCCCTTTTCTCCCTGTTGCATCCAAATCTTCCTTGATAAAATCAAAATGATTAATAACTGCCTTAAGCATCCTTTGATACTCTTCTGACTTCTCCCTTTCAATCAGCGATAATTTCAGCCTCCGCCTCTTCTCCTCAAATTCCCTCTGCTCATCCCTCAAAGGCAGTATCAAATTCTTAAAAGCCTCGTGGGCAATAAGGCTATCAGAAAAGGCCTTCCCCAATTTCTCCTGACTTGCAATATTCACTTTCAGTTTCTTGTCTATCTCGGAAATATCCTTCTCAATCTCATCATTCCTCGAAGTGCTAAGAATGCTTGCCAGATTATCCAGTCTTTTTTCATCAAGCTCTGGATTGCTCAGCACAACATCAATAATCGCATAAACCTCTTCCTCAATCTTCTCTGCCTGAACAGAGCCTTCATAGCATTCAACATAATGAACTGCTCTCCCACAGCATCTGTAATATCTTCTCTTGCCCTTCGTCATTTTGTTTTCACGAGAGGCAATGCTCAAGCATCCCTGCATCCGATGCCCGCAATTGCCGCATATCAAAATTCCTGTAAGAGGATAATCAGCACTGCCTTTTCTGACAGAAACCCCGTTCCTGTTATTCGCAAGTTTTTTCTGCACAGCATAAAAATCCTCTTCACAAATAATCGCCTCATGCTTTCCCTTGCCCGAGACAACCTTTGAGGCTTCATTCCTCACATACTTGTAACCCTTCAATGTTTTCTGCTTCTTGTCGTAATGATGATTGTTCCATTCAATAATCCCGATATACAGCTTTCTTTTGAGCATGTCGCAAACAAGCTTTGAATGAAATTTTCCTCCTGACCTTGTCTTGTACCCCTTATTATATAGGTAGCCTGCAATCTGAGTTGTGCTCTGCCCTGAAAGATACATCGTATAAATCAGCTTTATGATATCGGCTTCTTCCCTAACAACAATCAATTTCTTTTCAGGGTCATGCTTGTTGTATTTGTAGCCATAAGGCACATATCTCGCGCCCTGCCAATTGCCTCTTTCCACTCCTTTAATCATGCCAGGAAACACTCTTTCAATAATTCTTTCCCTTTCAAACTGAGCGACTGTTCCAAGCATGCTCAGGGACATTTTTCCCGCAGCGGTTACAGTATCGAAAGATTCTGTGGCTGATTGAAATCCAACTGCAAAATCGTTTAACTCAGCCACAAGATTCAACAGTAAACGATTATTCCGTGCGAACCGATCAAGCTTATAGACAAGAACAACATCAAACTTCTTTTTTCTTGCATCATAAAAAAGTCTGTTCAGGGCTGGCCTGTCTCTAAGATTACCGCTATAGCCGTCATCAATATAAATGTCAAAGATATCCCAGCCCTGCCTCTTTGCATAAGAAACAAGAAATTCACTCTGCACTTCAAGGGATGTTCCCTCTCGCGCCTGATCTTCTGTTGAAACTCTTGTATACAGGGATACTTTCATGGCTTCCTCAATGTATTTCGCCAAGCTTCAATCTTCTTAATATCTGCATCAGTAAAAACAGGATAATTACGATAATCATACTGGATAGAAATCCACTTCTTTTTTATCCAATACCTTATAGTCATTTCATGAACGCCGAGAATCTTTGCGGCCTGAGGGATATTGTAAACTTTCTTTTGCATGCCTATATTATAACTCTTTATAGGGTTTTGTAAAGAAAATTATTCTTTCTCCCTCTTCTCAGCAATCTTTTTCAGCTTTTCAAGATCCGCGCCAAAAATCACATTGATGAGCTCGCCTATCCTTACCGCTTCCTCGCTACCCTTTTCTATTTCTTTTTTTTCGATTGGCTTGAAATGCCTCGCTATCTTCCAGATGTAATGCTTTTCTTTCCCTTCAATATCCTTAGACTCGCACCACTCCGCAAAAAGAGACAGCAAATCCCTGTCAGGGAACTTTTTGAAGTATCCCTTAAATTGCTCTGCCTGTTCTTTGTAGAACGGTTTCTTATTCATTGTTTTACTCGCAATAAAACTTATGAGGCAATCCGTCAGTAAGCTTTATATTAAATTCATCATCCATGAAATAGTTTATTGCCGTGATTGCTTCTCCTTCAGAAACACCCGCAAGCATGCTAAGCTCTCGCAATTCAACCGCGTCTTCCGGCTTTATGCGCGAAAACAAAACCTCTGCAACCCTGTTAAGAATTTCTCTTTTGCTATGTTTTTGCATTGAGCACCTCTTCAATCCTCAACCCCAAAATCCTCGAAAGAATGAATGTTCTTGCCTTGCTTTTCAACTCCTCGCCCAATTCCCCAATGATGGCATTCACTTCATCCAAGACTTTCCCGTCCTTGCATCCAATAATCACAAGCCCGGCTTTTGCCATGCCGATATCTTTTTGGATATTCTCCTTCTCATGTGCCGAAGTCATCGCAACCTCAATCGCAATGAGCTTGCTTTCATATTCAAATGCAACGTCAATGCACTTATCACCTCTATTCAACTCGATAACAGCCTTGTGCTCTTTGAAATGGCCTGCCAAAATATGCTGCCAAATCAAATGCTCATGGCCACATCCCTTGCCCTCAAACTTTTTCTGCTCAACATTCAAAACCTTGTAAGCATCATCAAGCAGAACCGGATACTTGCTCACACCCTTGCCCTTTGAAATGTTAACAATCTTAATGAGCAAGTCTTTCTCAAGCTTCTTTGAAATTCTTGTTCCCTTGCATGCAGACAAACCAATTTCCCTATAAATTTCTGTCATCGTGAGCTTGTAAAGATGAGTAAAAACACACATCAGAAATTTCTTTTCATCACCTCTAAGCTTTATTTCGCCCTCAATAGCCACCTCTTCCTTGGGCTCTTCCTTCTTTGCAAAACACCTCTGCTGAATCATCCTTTGCTGGGATGAGAATGAGGAAAGGATTCTCTCATTGTTTTTCTTTATGAACTCATTATCAATTTTCATAATTTCACCTCTGGCACAACTGCAACAAAAGGCTCCTGATACCGAGAGGAAAATTTAATCACCATCTCTCTAGGCTTTAACTTGAAGCAATAAGCCCTTTGCTCTTCGTCCTTTATTCCCGCGCTCTGAAACATAAACTCCCAGTCCTTCCCATAGCTGAGAGAAAACATTATCTTTGCGAATGAATTGCTATGAATGGAAGCTCCAAGCTGATGAGGCGTTTGAGTGGCGCAAAAAATGTTTATCTTGTTCTTTCTCACTGTCGTAAGAAGATGATGAATTATAGGCAATCCCAAATCAGGCCTCTGCTCGAATGACTTGTCAAAAATCAAGTTGGCATCGTCTATCCCGACAAAATGCCTTAGATTGCTTTCGTTAATCATTTTGTGATAAAAAAGATAGCTCAAGAAATAATTGACCATGAACACCTGTTGCTCTGACGTAAGATAAAGAATCTCAAATATTGCATGATTGTTGATTAAATCGCTTGTATGCCCTCTTGAGCAGTTGAACACATCAGAAAGCGATCCGTAAATCATCCCGCCAAGCCTGTTGAGAATGCTTTCCTGATATCTGGCGTTTCTTGAAATTGCAGTAAAATGCATAGACTTGACATAATAATAGAGATCGAACAAGCTCGGGCAATATCCCGTATCTTTGTGTTTAAGATAAAGCGAATTGAGACACTCAACCAAAAACCCTTTGCTTCCCTCATATAATCTGAATGCCTGAATCCATAGGTCAGCAAAAATACTCGCCCATTCAACATCTTTCATTCCCGCCACAGGCTCAAGAGGATTAATTTTTATCTCGTTGAATGTAACGACAAGAACGTCCTTTGAAACTTTGAGAAGCGGCCGCATGTCCTGCGCTTTGACAAAAAGCCAACAGATTATTTTTTCGTTCTCCTCTTTCAACTGCAATGCCTCAGAAAAAATAAGCTTAAGCAACATCGATTTTCCACAGTTCGTCTGTCCTGCAATAAGCACATGACAGTTTTCAGGGTTTAACCCTGCTTTAATCTCATTTTCAGCAACCCCGAATCTAATCTTGCCATCAATATTTTCGTCAGGGAGAAGAAAAGGGCTCTTCTGGGGGAGCATAGTAAGAGGCACTAAGAAATCACCCTCATATTCCTCAGCAAGCCTTGAAGAATTATCAGTAGAGGAAATGTCGAGCTCTATAGCATTGACAACCTCCTGAGAAAGGCTTGACCTTTTCAGCCTCTGAATAAAATCTGTTGTCTTGTTTTTGAATTTATAATTCATTAGAATATCCCCAGAAATTTCTGCCTTTCCAAATGCTCAGGACAGCAAGTCATGCCGTCTATGATGACTGGATTACAGCACCCCGGTACAAGACAGAGATATTTTCCGCAAACCGCACACATATCTATGCACGAATCGCACACACAATTATTATTCATGCATGTCCCGCCGAAGTTTTCAGGATATGCTTTGTGCCTGCAAAAGTAATAAACTTCATACTCGATGTTCCTCACAATAATCCCCTTGCCAGCCACATACTCCTTAACAAACTCTTTAAAGGAAAACCTTCCGCATTGCCCGAAAGTCTTGGGAAAAATCCGCTTCTCATTGATAATGCGCTTAATCCCAAGCCTGCCGCCGTGCAATTTCATAAATTCATTTTCCATATCGCCCACCTCCCCACCTGTCTCTTTTTCCCTGCCTGTTAGACTTCTGCTGGCTTTTAATAAACCTGATCGCTTCTGCGCTGTTTGTTATGTTGATGTTTTCATTGTCTTCGCTGTCTTTGTTGTTTTCATCATCAACGCAATTGCTACTCTCATCACCCTTGCTGTTCTCATCACTCTTTTTTGAGCCTGCCCGCTGTGCAATCTTGCAGATGTCATAAGTCCCGATAGCCACTGCTAAAAATATTGGAATTAATGGAAGCATTTAGTCCTCCTCTCCCTAATTTAACCTATGTATCCGTCATATCTGCCTGAATCAGAATTGCCTCCGTCATCTGAGGCAGGCTCCGAATCAATATTGTCAGAGGAATCAATCTCATGAGAAATTTCATCCCCATCGGTTTCTGCCGTTTCACAATCCTGCCCTGCCTCTGCCTCATGCCGTGCCTCATAATCCTCAATCAGCATTTCAGTAATAATTTCTCGATCCTTTTCATCTGCTTCAAGTTTATCCATAAAAAGGTCTTTCCAGTACTGCTCGCCCGGATCGTTCTCAGCCATTTCGCGGGCTTCTGCCATAGCTTCAGGTGAAAAAGAAGAGGTTTTGCTATCCCTCAAATAGGAACCAATTCTTTTGCGTTTCTCAGAATTAAGCGAATCACCCAAAGTTTCAAGAATCGCCCTGATCAGTCCAACTGGCCCGTAGTCCATATTTACCCCCTTTCAAGAAAATCTAATTAAGAAATAGTTTTGACTCAAGCCTGTTTTTTGGACTTCCCATGCTTCCATTACCGCAACACCCGCCTTCCTTATATTGGGAGCCAGGAACAGGTGGCTCATTTGAATTCGGAGCGGCGTTATATCTTGCAAATTCACCCCTGCTTTCTCTAAAATACCTCATTATGTTTGGATCTTTACCGTATATACATGAATCAATCCTGGGATAATTAATCGTGGACGAAGGTCTAAAATAGCCATAAACGGCATTTCTCCCCTGCAAGTCCTTTAAAGCATGCGAATATCCCATATCTAAACAGCCTCCTCGAGAATATATAAATTTTTCCCCGTATCCATTTATCACCGCCCTCAATAACGATTATTTATATCAGGCTCCGGGTACCTGAATTCAGCATGCCCGACTTTCTGAGCCCAGCTTATCGGCGGAGCAAACGAACTCATATCCATTGGCTCTGGCAGCTTCCCGAAATGCAAAGGAAAATGGACTTTATCAGATGTTGCAATACGCGCAGATGGCAAAGACAACCCGGAAGACTTTTCTTTTGACTTCTTAACAGGAACATAATCATGCCTGCAATTTTCACACTCAATTTCACCTGTCCCCCAGTGAGAGACTGTGTTATGACCGCTATAACCGCATTTTGGGCAACTCATTTTGTCCTCCCTTTCTTTTTTGAACTCTTGCCTTTTTTGCCTGCTTCAGCCAATCCAGAAAATTCAAGATAACAATCGCGGCAAGCAAGATTAATCCTCTCTACTTTTCCACACATCATTCTGAACGGATGCAGGACAGTTTTCTCAATCCCTTCGCACTTGCCGCACCAATAACACCGTCCGCTGCTTCTTTCTTTCCATCCCGGCCCTAGACATTCCTTCTTTGCATAACCAAGAACCATCACCTCATTTACCCTCACTGCTCACCCCCTTTCTTTTCTGTTTCGTAACTTTCAATTACAAGTATACGAATCTACGGTTAGCCAGGGGTTCTTTATTGTTAGCCGAAAGTTACTATGCTAGACAGCTTTGATACTACCTATCAGTAGTCACAAAACGAAAGATTTATAAAGAAAAGAACCCTTAATTAAATATGAAAAAAGAGACTTTAGCTGGAAAGGTTGAGGAGCAATACGTCTGTCCTGATTGCGGGAAAGCAAGTGACTACAAGGATATTGGCAAATACAAGAGAGGACTACCCGCGGAATTAATGGGGATGGATTTCAGGGAATTTATCAAACAAAAGACAGGGATTTATCATGATAGCAAGAAAGGCATGGGCAACGTAAGACTGGCAGGCCTATGTAATATTTTGTATGAAGGAAGGCTCTATAAGGAGTACGTCAATTTGCCTAATAACAAATACACAACACAATGGCATGAAAAAAAGATAGGAAAAGTGAAAGACCTTTACTCTCTAACCGAAAGGGAAATTTATGCTGTGCAGAATGTAGGCAAACTTACATGGGGAAGATTAAATGAAGTCTTGGATAATAATAATCTGGCACCGCTGAAGCTTCCATACGGATACACTGTAAACTATCCGCTGAAGAAAAACAAAAAGTAGCTTGGCTAATCTTCATCTTTGATGTCAAAATCCGAAAGGCTGTATTTGCCGCTCTGGGATTTGTCAATTATTACGCAGAATCTGAAATTGCCTGTACAAATATAACCATCGCTGTTTCTCGGCTTCTTGATTTCCAGCGCGTCAACATTGACCTTTGCTTTTAATTCGCTTACTGCAGACTTCAGGTAATCCATTGTTTTCTTGTAATCAGGCCTGCCGTCGTAATCTTTCGGAACATGTTCCCATGCCTTTTTATGCAATGCAAAAACATCCAAAGAGGAATCCTTGTATTTTAGGAACAAAACCAGAAGGACGTACATCCTTTGGTCAAGCTCAATAAACACAAGGCTGGGCTTCTTCACTCTGAAATCTTTTTTCTTTGAATAAACTGAGCGAGTATAGACAAAGATGTCATAATCTTCTTTGTTCTGAAGATAAATTTTTTCAACCCTGTTTTTACTTGCCTCAAGAGATTCTGAGCCTATACCCTTATCTTTTGAAAGGTAAATTTCATAACCAGCCACTTCGCTCTTGTCCTGCACTGCCTTCGCCTTTTCCTGAGGCTTCAAAAACTTCTCAATCCTGTTTTCAAGCGAATTGACTTTCTTTAGGATCTCTTTTGTTAATCCTTCTTCCGCATGATACTTGCCGCATGCTGATTTGATCGAATCAACCAATGATGAAAAATCCCCCTCAAGAGGCATCTCCTTGAAGCCGTCGGCAAAGATTATTATTGCCTTTACAGCCCCATGTTCTTCTTCACCACCGAATGCAAGGGCACCGCCAAAAGATTTCAGCTTTTCGGCTGAGCCGGCAGAGGATGAAATTGCAGGAAGATTGGCATTAATAACATCCCACGCCGCATCAAAAAAACCTTGATTGACCTTGTAATATGAGGTTACGAAATCTTTTGCTATTTCTCTCGTATCAAGCATGTGCCTCTATTCTTCTTATCCTTTCCTCTATCGAAGGATGTATGTATGAAATCATGAAATCGCCAAAATAAACTTCATACAGTAAAGACAACTTTTTCCCAAAAGTCATCTTATCCCCACCCATATCCTCATTGCCCGTTTCGTCAAAAGCAAAAAGCGGCCTTGATACTGCAAGATATCTGCTCATCGCATTTATGGCCATTGTCTTGTTGAGAAGGCTTACCATTGCTTCTTTGGAAAATCCCTTTCTCCTGAGCCATTCGAGCGAAAAGTCATCGGCCTCGAACTCAATCCTTTTCGTATCAAGTAGCACGGCTAAAAAACCCTTGCCGAATAAAGTCCATTCGGAAAGAAAATTTAGAAAACCAAAAACAAAAGAATGCCTTTTCAAATGGGCTATCTCGTGAGCAACAAGAGCTTCAAGCTCATCCTCCTTCAGAGATTCAACGGCTTTCCTTGTTAAAACAATAGCATTGCAGAAAGGCAATAAACCTACTGCGAATCCTGCGATAAGATTTGAATTCTTTACAGCGATCACGGGTGTCCTTACGCCCGCATAAGAAGAAATACTTTTCACAATATTATGCAATTGTTCTTTCTGCCTTAAATCAGAAATCCTTGCAAGTAATATCCCTGTTGTTTCCTTAATCTTCCGAAAAACAATAACCGCAATAATGGCTATAATGGGAATTGCATATAAAAAAAGCATAACTCTCGAAACAAAAGAAACTGGAATGGCAACGTTATGCTTAAAAGAAATATACTCTGCCATTATGGCCACGTTCTTTGCCATTAATTGAGTGAAAATGTTCCCTAGGAAATGGCTCTTCCCAAGCAGGGCAAGTTCCAGATTGCTGAGTGCGAAATAAATTCCAGGCACTATGGCAATAAGGCAAAGAAGCCATAATGCTATCACTGAAAAATTGAAGATCCGAAATTCCGCGCCTGAACCTAAGGAATGATAGAATTGAGACTTTTTATTCGCTGTCCTGAGCCACTGCCTTTTCTTAATGAGCCAAGAGGGCAGCTGCAGAAGGAGCCAGAAGAAGATAATGACAACTGCAAGAAGCAAGCCATAAATGATGGTGGCTGCAAGAAAGTTCCCCCTTATCCCCTCGCTCATAGTGCCATATGGCATCTGTAATATTTCAGCCCGCGAAACGGATGATTCAAGAGCGATTCTTATCTTGCTCGTGAAAGAAAAAATGAATGTACTAAAAAATGGGATAAGGCAATAAACACTGAGGACAGAACCGGCAATTAAGCCTGTAAGGCAAATGCTTACCCTGATTCCTGCTCTCGGCTTAAACAAAATAAGCCAGAGCATAACGAAACATAAAAGAAGAAATAATAGTGCTGGTTTTTCAAGACTAGAAATAAATCCTGATCCTGATTTGGCTGACATGAAAATAAAAATTACAAATTGCAGCAAAACAAGAGACAAGGAAAGGAAAACTTCCGGCATCGCAGGAAAATTAATTCCTTCAGATAGAACCGTCTCCTTCTTGCCTATAAGGTTACTTATGCCTGAATAAAAAGAATTCTTAAATTCAAGATATTGTGATGCGGAAATAAGCCGGATAGAATAAAAACTTAAACCTATGAGAAATGGTGCAAACAGTAGACAAAACCATGAAAGCTCTGAAAAAGTCAGATGGGCATTGATCTTGCCGATGTGATACAATATAAAAAGAGATAAGAAAAGAGCACCATTCAACATGCCCCAAAGCTGGGTAATAGAATCAGCAGACTTCTCAGTTAAGTCAAATGATGTTTCAATCCTGATCAGTGCATCTTCTTTGGAAACATTCCACAAAACTATCTGTGGCTTCCCCGTATGCAAGGTGTGCCTTTTATTTTGGATCTTCAAAGAGAAAAAACCCGGAGTTTCTTTTTCCTCCAATACAGTCCACTCACCATCCTTAACAAATCCGAGAATAAAATCCTTTGCCTCATTCAAAGGAATATCAACAAGACGAACATCCTTCCTAAGCCATGTTTTCAAATCAAACCCATAAATCCTTCTGCAACATTCTATTATTGTCTTTATCACTCTATTATTCATAATTGATAATTATATCATCTTTCATCAACCCTATAAAGCACTATAAATACATAGAATCAATATTCATCTTCAACTCGCCCTGCATCAGGCCTCTCGTACTTCGTTCTATTCAATGCCTTTGCGTACTTGGGATTCACATACTCAACAATCTGTTTGCCTTTAAGCGTGACTGTTTCGCTCCGATAACTTAACGGAATACTTCCTTTCTTTTTACAATCAGTAAGAAATTCTTCAAGTGACATGAAATAAAAACAAATGTATGCCTATAAATATTTTTCTTTCGAACGGACAGAAACCCCAAGACAACCTTGCCGGGCAAAGTTTTCTTCGGGTTTCTCTACGACGACTCAGACAAACCTAAAGACACCCTTTCCTTCGGGAAAGTTTTTCTTCAGGTTTTTCTCCCGCTCTTTTCTATATCTTCCCAAAGTTTAGCTTTTCGTGTAAAAGCCCAATGCCATCCGAGTCATTTCCCCAAAACCCGAAGGGATAGATAACGAAGGTATTGCTTCCTCTCAAATGGAGGTTGCCGCTCTCATTTGCGACGAAAGTGATAAGAAGGAAGCCCTCCTGTTTCACAGGCATCCCCACTTAACCCTTTCGGTTTTAATTTTCATTAAAACTTTCTTTATTGGTAAATCCCTTCTCCACTACGGGGGCACTGCTCTACTACTCCCCCTCTTTTTGCCCCTAATTCAGTAGGGGGCAAAAAAGAAGTCCCCCATTAAATTGGTAAAAGGAGGTAAGAGAAAAATGAAAAGCATTAAGGAAATAAAAATGGATTTATCAATGGCATTGGAAGAAGTTCCATCCAACCCAGGGATAAACATGAGCGACAGGGTACAAATGGCAATTGCTTTGCTTAAGGAGTATGGCAAATACAACAGAGGCGAAGCAATGAGCAACAGTAAAACAAATGGCAACAGTGAAGCACCAGCCACAGAAAAGCAGAAGTCAGCGTTGTATAAGTTCGGGGTTAAATTCTCCGAGGATATAACAAAGGCGGAAGCTTCGGCTATGCTTGACAAGGCAATCGCCGACTCAAAGGAAAGGAAGGGCAGATAATGCCCCCTTTCTCTTTTTTAAAAAAATGAAAAAGAAATTCAGAACACATAAGGGCATTGATTTAGTAGATCAGATTAAAATGTGCAAGAAAAACACATATGACGATGACAACCTTATGAGCGTTTATCTGACTCTGGGGGAAATGGACTACCTTATTTCATTGGTTCTCAAAGACTGCAAGAAATGACAGAATACATAATTGACTTTGAAAGCGTCATTCTCGAAGCTTTAAGTGAAAAAGAAGCTTACGAAAAAGCCAAAGAATTGGTCGAAAATAAAGAGATTGCCATATGCAGCATTGAAATAAACTAAAATGACGGATAACTTTTGGGAAGATGCTGAAGTTGTATTCAAATACACAGACACCGATGCCGTTGAAGACGGCGTTTTAATGCCTGTATCCTTCGGAGAGATAAACCTTGTCACTGTCGGGATAGTTCAAAAGTTCAGCGAACATGGAATTTTTGAGATTGAAAAATTCAACTCATTCATGACAAAAGCGGCGGGGCTTCTTAAAGAACAGCAAAAAATCAAAGAAGATTGGTTTTATTCGTTTGTGATTGATGGCAAAAAATACTTTATTGCAGAAAACGGAAGCGATGGCTTCACCCTGATGATGCCCGAGGAATATTGAAGAGCTTTGAATTATTTGTTTTTTCCTTTTTCTTAGCTCTATAAAAAAGGAATATTTATAAAATTGAAAGGAGGTTTAATAAAATGCTCAAGAACACAGGAAAGGAAATTTCGGAAAAGGACATGGAGAAATACGACTGGTCGAAAAGTATTTTCATGGGTGCGGGGAAAAAGTGGGTTTACTACAGAGTACCCTTAAAAGAGACCAGAGAATATGAGAAGGTGAAGCTCTTTTATGACCGCTCGAAAGACTGGGATTTTGAGCACGAAAAGGATTAAAATGCCAGATTTTGGACAATATACGGAAGAAGAAGTTTTAGCCAGACTAAAAGAAGCATCGACTTATAACGGCAAGGCTCATAAGTGTGTGAGATGCGGCAAGCCCACAAAAGCAAGGCTGATTTTAGGTGCTGCTATTTGTAATGAGTGCTTGAATAAAAAATGAAGAAGCTATGAAGGAATTTTTGTTTCTCCATTTTTTAAAAGACGACCATCCAAAGCATCCTTAAGCTAGCAAGGAATGCAAAGGCTCCTGCAATACAAAATCCCGCTCTACTTAAGACATTAAAATGGTCTAAATAAGTTTGATATGAAGATGTGGTATTCTGATTCTTCAAGCCAGTATTTGGATCAATAACCTCTTCTTTTTTGATGACGAATTCATCGGTATTCATCTGAATCCCCATAAAGAAAAAGAATATTGCAAGTCCAACAAAGAATACAAGCATCCAATCAAAATGAAAATTATCGGCTACCCACAACGAAATTATGGTTAAGGCAATGCCGAAATATATCCCAACATGATAAAAATATTTTCCAGACCCAATCCACTTTAAAATGTTATCCATTTCGCTTTCTTTATTTCTCAATAATGTGCCCGAAGAACTTTGACATAAGCCATGTTAATTTATTTTCTTGGTATGAAGCAATTTCTTCAGCAATTACAATCAACAAAAAACTTAACAAACCAAGATATGCCCAATTTCCAATACCAGTTTTAGCAAGTTCTAAGAATATAGGGATTGCTACCTTCCAAGTTACTAATCCCGCGATAGCACTTTCAAAAGCTGAGAGTAGTAATTTTTTCATAATTCTTTAAGGGGATGGGCATTTAAAAAACTTTTAGTTTGAGAAAATTGCCTGCCCTTCGGGGCAGATATAATTAAAGTGTGCCCCATTCTTGTTACGGCTACTTAAGGGGGCACACACGGAAGGCCTAAAAGCCCAGCTGAATACCACCCCTCATTGATATGAGCCTCTCCCATTCAGAAGGGCTTTTCCCTTCTGCGGAAGGTCGGCCTTGTTCGGTGAACGACGGGACGAGGCGGGTATTAGTAAGCCTAAAAGCATAAAAATCATTTCAGGACAAGTTGCGCCTCGCGCATTAGCGAGTTTGCCTTGCCTTCCATTTCATTTTAAGCATTTCCCCCTGATGGGGTCGGCACGTTTAGTCGCCTAGTGAACTATGCGTATACGATTTTTGTTTTTTAATGGACTACGACGAGGCGTATTTTGTCCAGGGCTTGAGGACAAAATCCTCAGGAGGTGTTTGAAAATGGCAGAAGCATTTCAACTTCCAACCTTTAATGGGTGGACAGTAGACCCAAGGTTGAAGCAGTTAAGGAAGGTATCTCATGGCGAAAACCCAAAGATTGAGTTTGTCGAATTTGACAGTGATGAAGGTCAGGAGATACTTGAGGAGATGCAGGAATATTTCGGTTTCCTGTATGAGTAATCAAAAAGTTTTTTGATTGATATTGAGCCCTTTTTTGGGCTCTTTTTTTTGCTTATTTTCCTTAGGTCAAAGTAGCTGGGGGTTGCAGTATTGTTGCAGTTGGTTTGGCAGATAGGCGTATCTTGGTTTTGTAGTATTGTTGTATCTTGGCGTTGCAGATAGTTGCAGTTTGGTTTTGCAGATGGGTTAGTATTATGTTTTATGTCTCTATTTATGTTTCAGTTATAGAGTTCTTGTTTCAGTTTTTGTTTCCGTAGGAGTGTTTTTGTTTCTTTTGTTTAAGTTGTTATTTTACAAGTAGTTAGATTTGTTTCTATTGATATAGAATGTATAATGGAAACAGAGAAACAGAAACAAATGTCTCCTATCTTGATACAAGGCTATTAAATTCTAAAACATTCTAAAAGTAATGCCTGAAGACATTGCCGGCTGGATAAACAAAAATCCTGAAAGGAAAAGAATTCTTCTTGCTTTTGCTGAGCCCAGAACAATTAAGCAGGCGCAGACTGCACTTTCTGTCAGAAAACTTACGTTAAAATCGTTCATAAATAATGCCTGCCTCAAGTGCCTTAACTCCCATGCAAGGAAAGGCAGGTTTTATGTCCTTAGCAAGAAAGCAAGGGATTGTCTCAAGCCAAACTGCTACGAATATGATTCAAAAAAGGATTGGGGTTGCATCGGATGGGTGGTTTCAAGCCCCAGAATGAGGCTTGCAGTTTTAAGATCTGTTGATGGCAGGAAGCTCTACTCAGAAGAGATACGGATGGTGGCTACCCAGTTTAATTGCAGGCTCTCAAGGACATGGACAAGAAATACCCTTAAGGAGCTGACAGAGAAGAATCTCGTTCAATCAGAGATAATGGAGCACATAAGGTTTTTCTGGATCACTCCTTACGGCCAGAAAATCAAGGATGAGCTTGCTGTGATTGCTCCGCTTTCTCCTTCAATTTCTTCCGTTGTCTCTTAAATATCGCTTAATCAATTCCTCAGTCTTTTTATCCTTCTTGCCTGCCTTCATCAATGCCATATTTATGGCATTCTGCTGCTCTAGCAGCCTCCATATTTTCTTGTTTTCTTCTGACAACCCGTCAATTTCCTTCTCTAATTTTGATTTGTCCGCATCAACCAATAAATCATTGCTATCAATTTCTCCCGTAAGACCCAGAAATT